>Ga0187810_10000007_pt1 | contig 124331 bp, 120 predicted proteins | sample NC_wetland_sal_i_9_FD_132963 | JGI IMG/M metagenome (GOLD analysis project Ga0187810, IMG submission 132963) | Wetland sediment microbial communities from Neuse River Estuary, North Carolina, USA - ASW_5 | ecosystem: Environmental > Aquatic > Freshwater > Wetlands > Sediment | place: USA...
ACGGGCGTTCGACGGGACCGAGAGCCATGCGCCGAAACTTGCCTCTCTTTTCACCCTCCCCTTGAGGGTCGAGGCCGTCAGCGAACACACGGCAGTGCGTTCGCAGGCCGAGGGTCAAAATTTGCGAGCGGAGCGCAGCGAGAGCGAGCAAATTTCGGGGAGGGGTCTTGCGCGCACCGATAACCCCTCCCCGAAGAATTCTTCGTTCCACTCGCTGGCGCTTGCGGACCTCAGAATTCTTCGACCCTCCCTCAAGGGGAGGGTGAGAATGGGTGTGGAGGCTACGCCATGAGCATCGGCAAGGACCTCCCCGTTCTCATGCCCGAGCTGATCCTGGCGCTGGGCGCCATGGCGGCGCTGTTGATCGGCGCGGTTCGCGGCGACAAGGCGACGGGAGCATTGTCGCTTCTGATGGCGTTGCTGATGATCGCCGCCGGTGCCGTCGTCGTGCTGGCGCCGGATGCCACGGCCTTCCACGGCGCCTTCATCGCCGACGGTTTTTCGCGTTTCGCCCAGGTGCTGATCCTGGGATCGGCGGCGCTTTGCATCCTCCTGGCGCAGAATTTCTTCGCCGCCGAAAAGCAGCTGCGCTTCGAGATGCCGGTGCTGATCGGTTTGGCGACGCTCGGCATGATGCTGATGGTGTCCGCCGGCGGCTTCATCGCGCTTTACCTGGGGCTGGAGTTGCAAAGCCTGGCGCTTTACGTGCTGGCCGCCTTCAACCGCGACCAGTTGCGTTCCACCGAAGCGGGCCTGAAGTATTTCGTGCTGGGGGCGCTGTCCTCCGGCATGATGCTGTACGGCATCTCGCTGATCTACGGCTTCACCGGCACCACGGATTTTTCCGTGGCGGCGGCGGTGGTGAAGGGCGCAGGCGTCAACATCGGGCTGATCTTCGGGCTGGTGTTCCTGATCGCCGGCTTCGCCTTCAAGCTGTCCGCCGTGCCGTTCCATATGTGGGCGCCCGATGTCTATGAAGGCGCCCCCACGCCGGTCACCGCCTATTTCGCCACCGCGGCCAAGGTGGCGGCGCTGGGGCTGACCATCCGCGCGCTGCTGACGGCCTTCCCGGACGCGCTGCAACAGTGGCAGCTGATCGTCGTCGTGGTCTCGGTGCTGTCGATGGGACTGGGCGCGGTGGCGGCCATCGGCCAGGAGAACATCAAGCGCCTGATGGCCTACAGTTCCATCGGCCATATGGGCTACGCGCTGCTCGGCCTGGCGGCGGGCACGCAGCTCGGCGTACAGGCGATGCTGTTCTATCTCGCCTTCTACGCCGTCACCAATATCGGCACCTTCGCCTGCATCCAGGCGATGCGGCGCGACGGAAAACCGGTGGAGACGATTTCCGATCTGGCCGGACTGGCGCGCACGCGGCCGGGCTTCGCCTTTGCATTGGCGGCGCTGATGCTGAGCCTGGCAGGCCTGCCGCCGCTGGCGGGCATCTTCGCCAAGTTCTACGTCTTCCTGGCGGCGATGAAGGCGGGTCTGGTCTGGCCGTCGGTGCTGGGCGTGCTGGCGAGCGTGGTAGGTGCCTATTACTACCTGCGCATCGCCAAGATCATCTATTTCGACGAACCGGCGAAGCCCTTCGACGAAGGCCTGGGCGGGCGCGGCATGGGCTTGGTGCTGACCGCTGCCACGCTCTTCACCGTGCTGTTTGTCTTCCTGCCGGCGCCGCTGCTGCAAGCGGCCGGTACGGCGGCCGGGGCGCTTTTCAAGTGACGCGCTGGCCCGCCGGGTTCGGCCTGTTGGAACTTGCGGAGGTCGATTCCACCAACGAGGAAGCGCGCCGGCGCGCGCAAGGAGGCGAGAAAGGCCCGCTCTGGATCGCGGCCGCGCGCCAGACGGCGGGACGCGGGCGGCGCGGCCGCAGCTGGGTCTTGCAGCCGGGCAATCTCGCCGCCACGCTCATGATCCGGCCGGAACGACCGGCCGCGGCTTGCGCCCAATTGTCGTTTGCCGCGGCGCTCGCCGTCGCCGACATGCTGGCTGGGACCCTCCGCAACGCCGAGCTGCGGCTGAAGTGGCCCAATGACGTGCTGGCGGGGGAAAAGAAGATCGCGGGCATTCTCTTGGAATCCGAAAGCGGAGCGGACGGCCTGGCGTGGCTGGCCATCGGCATCGGCGTTAACCTTGCCGCCTTCCCGGAAGACACCGATTTGCCGGCGACTTCCGTGAAGGCGCTGGGGGCCGTGCCGCCCACGCCGGCAGAGGCGCTCGGCGACCTCGCTGCCTCCTTTGCGAAGTGGTATGAGGCTTGGCGCGAGGCTGGATTCGCCCCCTTGCGCGAGGCTTGGCTGGCGCGCGCTTCCGGGCTCGGCCGACGCATCCGCGTGCGCCTGGCACAGGAAGAGATCGTGGGCACTTTCCGCGACCTCGACGAGACGGGCGGGCTGGTGCTGGGATTGCCGGGCGGCGTGACGCGGACGGTTTCGGCCGGAGAGGTGTTTTTCTGAGGCTGCCATGCTGCTTGCCATCGACGCCGGTAACACCAACATCGTCTTCGCCGTGCACGACGGCGAGAAGATCCGCTGCGAATGGCGGGCGGTGACCAAGACCAGCCGCACCGCCGACGAATACGCCGTGCTGTTGAAGCCGCTCCTGGAATTGGGCGGCCTCGCATTCTCCGATATCCACGCCGCCATCATCGCCACGGTGGTGCCCGCGGCTTTGTTCGACCTGCGCCAGCTTTGCCGGCGCTACCTCGCCTGCGATCCGCTGGTGATCGGCGATCCGGCGGTCGATCTCGGCCTCAAGGTGCTGACCGACCGGCCGGAAAGCGTGGGCGCCGACCGTCTGGTCAACACCGTGGCGGCCCATGCGCAATACGGCGGCCCCTTGATCGTGGTCGATTTCGGCACCGCCACCACCTTCGACGTGGTCAGCATCGACGGCGATTACGAAGGCGGCGTGATCTCGCCCGGCGTCAACCTTTCGGCCGAGGCGCTGCACAAGGCGGCGGCCATGCTGCCGCGCGTGGCGGTGGCGCGCACCCAGAACGTGATCGGCAAAGACACCGTGCCCGCCATGCAGTCGGGCATCTTCTGGGGCTATATCGGGCTGGTGGAAGGCATCGTGGCGCGCATCCAGGCGGAATACGGCAGGCCGATGACGGTGATCGCCACCGGCGGGCTGGGCAAGGTGTTCGCGCGGCAGACGCCGGTGATCGACCACTACGATCCCAATCTCACCATCTACGGCCTGGTGCTGATCTATACGAGGAATGCGAAACGCCCTGCGGCAAGCTCAGGGTGAGGGGAATGTCATTCCCTCATGCCGAGCCTGTCGAAGCATGAGGGCGTTGCGATTGGACGCTATGCAAAACGACGAACTGGTTCTTCTCCCGCTCGGGGGCGCGGGCGAAATCGGCATGAACTTCAACGCCTACGGCTTCGGTCCGCCCGACGAGCGCCGGTGGATCGTGGCCGATTGCGGCGTCTTGTTCGGCCGCGAAGGCCAGACCCCCGGCGTCGATCTGATCGTGCCCGACATCTCCTTCCTGGCGGAACGGCGCGAGGACGTGCTCGGCATCGTCGCCACCCACGCCCATGAGGACCACATCGGCGCCATCCCGCTGCTGTGGCCGATGCTGAAATGCCCCGTTTACGCCACGCCCTTTACCGCGCTGCTGATCGCCGGCAAGCTGCAGGAGGCGGAACTGCTGGGCCGCGTGCGCCTCAACGTCGTGCCCATGGGCGGCGAGGTGAAGCTGGGACCTTTCGAAATCGAATTCGTCACGCTCACCCATTCCATTCCCGAACCCAATGCGCTGGCCATCCGCACCCCGCTCGGCACCGTGCTGCACACCGGCGACTGGAAGATCGATCCCGATCCGCTGCTGGGCGAGGCCATCGACAGCGCCCGGCTGCGCGCCCTGGGGGAAGAGGGCGTGCTGGCCCTGGTCTGCGATTCCACCAATGCGCTGGTGGAAGGCAGCTCCGGCTCCGAGGCCAAGGTGCGCGAGGCGCTGGTCCGCCTGATCGGCACGCTGAAGGGACGCATCGCCGTCACCGCCTTCGCCTCCAACGTGGCCCGGCTCGACAGCGTGGCCAAGGCGGCCAAGGCGGCCGGCCGCCGCCTCGCGCTGGTCGGACGGGCGATGAACAAGCTGGTCGAGGCGGCGCGCGACACCGGCTATCTCGCCGATTTCCCTCCCATCCTCGACGAGGACGAGGCCGGCAGTCTGCCGCCGCACAAGGTGCTGTATCTCTGCACCGGCAGCCAGGGCGAGACGCGCGCGGCGCTGCCGCGCATCGCGGCAGGCGAGCATCCGGTCAAGCTGGGGCCGGGCGACACGGTGATCTTCTCCTCGCGCATCATCCCCGGCAACGAACTGGCCATCTTCGAGCTGCACAACAAGCTGGCCGGGCTGGGCGTGGAGGTGCTGTCGGCGGAGGACCATTTCGTGCACGTCTCCGGCCATCCGGCGCGCGGCGAGCTGGAACAGATGTACCGCTGGATACGGCCCAAGATCGCCGTGCCGGTGCACGGCGAGTTGCGCCACATGCACGCCCATGCGCGGCTGGCCAAGGAGATGCAGGTGCCGCAGGTGGTGAATGTGGAGAACGGCCAGATGCTGCGCCTGGCGCCGGGCCGCGCCCAGGTGATCGACGAAACGCCGTCCGGCCGCATCCATCTCGACGGCGAGGTGCTGGTGGCCGAAGGGCTGGGGCTGGCGCGGGCCCGCCGCTCGCTGAGCTTCGCCGGCATGATCGCGATTATCCTGGTGCTGGACGAAAAGGGCCGGCTGGCGGGAGACCCCGCCATCATCCTGGAAGGCATTCCCGAGCCGGTGCACGAAGCGGTGCGCCAGGGCGTGGAAGAGGCCGTCCGCCGCTACAATCCCAAGAAGGACGACGAAGGGGACTTGCGCGAGGCCGTGCGCCGCGCCGCCCGCGGCGCCGCCGAAGACGCCTGGGGCAAGAAACCGGTGACGCGGGTGGAAGTGGTGCTGGTATGATTTTACCCTCCCCTCAAGGTGAGGATGAAGAAAAAGGAACAACAGTGTGATCGGAAAGCTGAATCACGTCGCCATCGCCACCGCGGATTTGGCCAAATCCGCCGCGGTCTATCGCGAGCTGCTGGGCGCCAAGGTTTCCGAACCGCACGCCCTGCCGGAGCACGGCGTCACGGTGGTGTTCGTGGAACTGCCCAACACCAAGATCGAATTGTTGCAGCCGCTGGGCAACAAATCTCCCATCGCCGCCTTCCTGGAAAAGAACCCGGGCGGCGGCATGCATCACCTCTGCTACGAGGTGGCGGACATTGCCGCCGCTGCCGCCCAGCTCAAGGCGCAAGGGGCCCGCGTGCTGGGCGAGCCCAGGACCGGCGCCCATGGCAAGCCGGTCGTGTTCCTGCATCCCAAGGATTTCGCCGGTACGCTGGTGGAGCTGGAGCAGGCATGATCCGCGCCGCCGTTTACCTCAGCGCCTTCGCGACCTTCTGGTTCCTGTGCTTCTTTTGTCTCCTGCCCGTAGGCATCGGCGGCAAGGACCCCGAAACCGGCGCACCACTGCGTGCGCGCCTCGGACTCAAGGCGCTTATCGCCACGGCGGCGGCCGCGGTGCTGTGGGGCCTTTTCGCGCTCTGCATCCTGGCTGGCTGGGTGGATTTATAAAGCCGACGCCCGTCCGAGGGGGATCGGGCGGGCGCCGCGTGCAAACAGGGATACCATCGCTTGGGATGGAGGGGGCTATCCCTGCAGCAACCAGTTCACCGTGACGGGAACATCCTTCACCTCCTCGAAGGTCGAGCCGATCCAGTAGGCGTAGGTGGCGGTGCCTTTGGTACCCCAGACGCCGTCGAGAACGATGAGGTGGTCGGTGATGACCGGCGTTCCGAGCAAGCCCGGCGGGATCGGGCTGCCGTGCAACGCGAAGATCTGCTTCGCCGGACCGACGCCCGTGGCATGGACGACACCGCTCAGGTGGCTCTCGATCCTCAGCGGCGGGTTGACCGCCTGGGTCAGCAGGCCCGTGCCATGGACCATGCTGCTTTTATCCGGCACGGTCAGGATCGCATGAAGGCTCTTCGCACCCGCCAGCCCGGTGCCGATGCGGAAATCGCCGACATGTTTGAACAGGATGATGTTCTTTTCCGACATAGCAATTTCTCCCTGGAAAGGGGTGGTGAGGGAATCGGGCGACTCAACTTATAGTTTATTATGACAATATTTCAATCATTGGTGTTTTATTTGAACAAAGCACAACTTTACTGAAATCCTTGCGATTTCAGGGTGTTCCGCTTGTGTTTGGCGTTACTTCTGGAAATCCACCGCCACCTTGGCCGCAAAGGCCACGGCGATGATGAACACCGCCCAGTTCAGGTCGCGCCAGCGCCAGGAGACGATCTTGAGCGCCACATAGGCCAGGAAGCCGATGCCGATGCCCGAGGCGATGGAATAGGTGAGGGGGATGGCCAGCGCCGTCAGCAGGGCGGGAGCCGCTTCGGTAAGGTCGTCCCAGTCGATCTCCTTCAGGCCCTTCACCATCAAGACGGCGACGAAGATCAGCGCCGGGGCCACGGCATATTCCGGCACGCTGCCCGCCAGGGGCGCGAAGAACAGGCAGAGGATGAACAGCACGCCCACCGTCACGGCGGTAAGGCCCGAGCGCCCGCCCGCCTGGATGCCGGCGGAGCTTTCGATATAGGCCGTCACCGGCGAGGTCCCCAGCACCGCCCCGATCATGGTGCCGAGCGCGTCGGTGGTGAGCGCCCGGCGCGCATTGGGCAGGCGTCCCTTCTCGTCCAGCATGTTGCCCTGATAGGCCACCGCCGTCAGCGTGCCCGAAGTGTCCAGCATGTCCACCAGCAGGAAGATCAGCACGCAGGTGACGATCACGTTTTCCGGCGCGCCCTCGAAATGCAGCTGCAGCCAGGTGGGTGCCAGCGAAGGCGGCAGGCTGGTGACGCTGTCCGGCGCCGCCTGCAGGTTCAAGGCGATGGCGGCGACGGTGACGGCGAAGATGCCGATCAGCACCGCGCCGATCACCCGCTTATAGGCCAGGGCGAAGATGACGACGAAACCGGCCCCGGCCAGCAGCACTTTGGGGTCCGCCAGGATGCCGGCCGTGACCAGGCTGATGGAATGGTTGCTCACCACCACCCCGGCATTGGCCAGCCCGATAAAGGCGAGGAAAAAGCCGATCCCCGCCGCGATGGATAGCTTCAGGCTGCGCGGAATGGCGTTGATCAGCCATTCGCGCGCCGGGGTGATGGAGATCAGCACGAACAGGATGCCCGAGAGGAAGACGCAGCCCAGCGCCAGTTTCCAGTCGTAGTTCAGCTCGGGAACCACCGTGAAGGCGAAATAGGCGTTCAGCCCCATGCCGGGGGCCAGCGCCACCGGCAGCTTGGCCCAGAATCCCATGATCAGGGTGGTGATGCCGGCGGAGAGGCAGGTGGCCATGAACACCGCCTGTTCGTCCAACCCGGCCAGCTTCAAGGTCTGGGGATTGACGAAGACGATGTAGGCCATGGTGAGGAAGGTGGTGACCCCGGCGATGATCTCGCGCCGTGCCGTCGTCTCATGCGCCCGTAGCCCGAACAACCGCTCGAACATGCCGCCCCCCCCGCGACGAAATCCCCACCGATACTTAATGCGGTTTGGTGCGCTTGGAAATGCGAGGCAGCGGGATGGAAAGGCCGAAAAAGACGAAAGGCCGGGCTGAACCCGGCCTTTCTCCGCGGTCTAGCGGTTTTCCTCTCCCCGAACTTGGCCGTTCTTTGGCTTTATGAGGCCTTTTTTGCGTCGGTTGTGAGCCGTTTCGTAGTCGAAATTCATGGTTTTGTCACGATATATCGTACCGATTTTCACGACCCCGAAGAAAGAATGTTCCGAGTGTTGCAAGGCTGCAAACCATGTTTGCGCTAACATCGAGAAGGTGCAGTAGGGTCAATATCTTGGCTAAAGGCTGCGGGGCGGCTTGACAGCGGTCGCGCGCGCCCGGAGCTTAGTATCATGCGCGTTTTGGCGGGTGCGGGACTGGTTCTTTGTCTGCTTCTTTCGGCGGCACACGCCGAAGGCTGGCGCCTTGTCAAGGATCGCTGGTCGGCGGAAGACGAAGCGGGCTTCGGCCGATTCGTCGCCGCCCTGGGCGAGAGCAAATGCAGCTCCTCGCAAAGCTGCCTGCGCGATGCGGCCAATCCTTATCGCGGCAGCGACAAGCGCTTCCTCGACATCGACACCGATTGCGCCAAGTGGCCGTATCTGTTGCGCGCCTATTACGCCTGGAAGAACGGGCTGCCGTTTTCCTATGTCGATGCCATCGCCGGCTCCGGCGACGACCGCCATTCCAAGGGCGGCAACCGGCCCGTGGGGCGGCACGATTTCATCGACCGCGGCAGCGGCATCGACGGCGCGCGCGCCGTGCGCGAGGTGATCGACACCGTGTCCTCGGCCACCTATCGCAGCGACGCGGCGGCGGAGAAAGGCGTGCTCTCCGATTTCTATTCGCCCGCCCTGGGGCCCGGCTCGATCCGCCCCGGCACGGTGATCTACGACACCAACGCCCATGTCGGCATCGTCTATCGCGTCGATGCGGACGGGCGAATCTACTACATGGACGCCCATCCCGATTTCACCATCACCCGCAGCGTCTACGGCCCGCAATTCGGCCAGAGCCCGGCCAAGCTGGGCGGCGGCCTCAAAAACTGGCGGCCCGTGGAACTCAAGGGCGCCAAGCCCGACGGCGAAGGGCACCTGATCGGCGGGCACATGGTGCTGGCGCCCAATAGCGGCATCGCCGATTTCTCCCTGGTGCAGTACACGGGCACCGAGCCCAATCCGCAAGCCGACGTGAAAAAGGCGCGCTTCGTCTATGACGGCGAAGAGATGGGGCTTTACGCCTATGTGCGCACGGTGATGTCCGGCGGCAAGACGCAATACAATCCGCTGCACGAATTGCGCGCGGGCATGAAAAGCCTGTGCCGCGACCTGCAGGACCGCGCCAATGCGGTGGAGCTGGCGGTTTCCAAGGGCATTCCGGACGAATCCCATCCCGCGCGCCTGCCCCAGGACATCTACGACGCGGGCGAGGACGGCTGGTGGGAAAGCTATGCCACGCCCGCCCGCGACGCCCGGCTGCGGACCGGGTTTGCCCAGTTCTACCGGCATATGGAGGAGATGATCGGGCTGTGGGTGCACCGCGATCCGCGCATCGTCTATGACGGCGAGGATCTGCGCGGCGACCTGCTCAAGGCCTACGACGCCCAGTCGGCCGCCTGCAATCTCACCTATCTCAATTCCGACCGGCAGCCGGTGCCGCTCGACTTCGATGCCGTAGCCAAACGGCTTTATGCCATCTCCTACGATCCCTATGACTGCGTCGAGCTGCGCTGGGGCGCCAGCGGAGCGGAACGCGCCACCTGCCGGCTGTCGCCGCGCAAGCTGCGCTGGTACGAAGCCCAGCAGCGCTTCCGCAGCGATGCCGGACGCAAGAGCGGCACGGCCTACGACCTGGAAGAGCTGGAGGCGCTGGGCGGCAAGGGCATCGCTCCGCCGCCGCCGGTGGATTTGCGCGCCCTGATCGAGGCCATGCCCTATCAGGACCCCCTGAAGCCGATGCACCCGGTGGGGCGGTGACCGCCCGATCCTTACGCAAAGCGACGTTACTGGAAGTTTTTCGGGCAAGATCCGCCTAAAGAGCAAATTTATACACTATTTCTGGTAGATTCATTCACAAAGCACAACTTTCACGCGTCCCATCTTGGAATTACAAGATGGGTAAGGCGTGGTCGGGGCACTTTCTTCCGGGAAGTTCGGCGCACCGCAACACCGCCCTGGCTCAAGGAAGGCCGTTGCCGCGGAAAACGGCGCCAACGCAAGCGAGATTGCACTTCTCAAACGCATTGCAGACAACGATCGGACCGCCTTCTGGCTGTTGTGGCAGCTCCATGCCGCCTATCTGCTGGCCCTCTGTTTGCGGCTTAAGCGCGGCAATCGCGACGAGGCGGAAGACATCCTGAGCGAAGTCTGCCTGCGTCTGGCCGTGGAGATGCCCCGTCACGCGGGGAACATCCGCAGTGCGCGGGCCTGGTTCGCCCGCATCCTCGCCAATGCCATCGTGGACCATTACCGCAACCATTACCGCCATATCGTCGCCGTGGGTTCGGCCGAGGAGGTGGCGAAGGCCGCCGGCCCCGATTTCCCCTCCTCCATGTCGCCGGAGGAGGAATTGATCTTGCGCCAGACCCTGTCGGCGACGATCGACGGCTTCGAGCAGCTGCCGCAACGTCTGCGCATCGTGGTCTGCAAACGTTTCTTTGAAGAGAACAGCTACGGCGAGATCGCCGCGTCCCTGCACATCTCGGAAGCGCTGGTGCGCAAGCGCGTCCAGGAAGCCCGCGCCATCCTGCGCAAGCTGCGCACCGCTTCCTGAGGCGGAAGGTCCCGCGCGGCAAACCGGCATCGGGGGGCACGCCGGCCGCCGCGCGGGCTGTACCGTCCGGTTGGGGCGGGTTGACGGTACAGTCGTGGTCGCGTCGTTTTTTGCTTGCGGGAGTGGTTTGCTGCCGCTGCGCTCAAACGGGAGCGGCCTCGCTTAAGACCGCTTTGGCGAGTTCGAACAGCCTGATGCGGTCGTCCAGGCCGTTCAGCCCCCCGTTCACCTTGCGCGTGAAATCCTCCACGCTGGCCGTCTCGGGCAGGGCGGCGGCGCCGATGTGTTTCCAGGCGCCGCAGGCGATCAGCAGGCAGTTGTTCGGCGCCTCCGCCAGTTCGGGCTGCGCGATCAGCGGCAGTCCCACTAGGCGGCCCACGGCGTCGTAGTTGGCGCGCCCGGTCAGCTGTATCAGGCCGCGGCCGCGGAAGCGGAAACCGTCGCCGCTGTCCGCCGGGCCGTTTCCCATCCGCCCGGCATAGACGGCGTTGGCCAGGGCTTCCGGATTGTCGACATAGGGGGCGGCGGCGGCTTCGTCGGGAAAGCGCTTCGGCCATATCTTGGAAAGGCGAGCCCCCGAGGTATAGCGCAGGTTCTCGGCCATGATGCGGAAGCCGCCGGACTCGTGCGCGGTCTGGCCGAGGAAATGGGCGATCTTGAGCAGGCTGTCGACGCCGAAACGCGTCAGCACGTCCTGCTCGGCGACGATGTTCTGCAGGATGGCGGGGGGCGCCTCGCGCGCGGCGAGTTTGCGGACCGCGGCCTCGAATCTGGGATGAACGCTCATGCTGTCTCCTTGCGCCGGGGCCACGCCCGCAAAGGGGGCCCTTTTGCCAGCCAGACGTTTTTCCGCCGGCGTTCGTGAAGCTGCGCCGGCGGCCCGGCCGGCCGGATTTCACAAAGCGCCGCCGCCGCCGTCATGTCATGGCAGAACCGGACGCTCTCTTGCGGGTGTCCGGCCCATCGCCGGGGGAGTACATGGCCAAGCTGTCGCTTCAGGATCTCATTCAGGCCATCGCCGGCGCGATCGTGAAGGCGCAGGAACAAGTCCAGCGCTTTCAGGTCGCGACGGTGCAGGAATATTTCGACGAGAACGACCGGCCCCGGTCGGTCGATGTCCGCTTGCCGTCGCTGTCGTCGGACGCGGCACCTGAAGACGAACGCCTGGTTCATGTGCCGTTGCTTGCGCTCGTCGGCGCGCATCTCTTGAAGATCAAGGATGTCGCCGTCGAATTCGAGGTGGGGCTAGGTGCAGCGGAGGAGGAGCCGGACGCACCGGATGCCTCCAAGGCAGACGGGCCGCTTTCCGGCGCGTCGCGCCACAAGACACTTGGAGTGGACTTGAACACCGCATCCAGGCACGGCGCCGGGACGATGGCCCGCGTCACGCTGAAGGTCGAAGCCTGCACGCCGTCGGACGGCATGGCCAGGCTCGTTCAGCATCTCGACAAGCTGATCTGAAACCCCAAACAAGGAGTACGTCATGGCTTTGCAGCAGATGGGCGACCAGTTCAAAGGTCTGCCGATGAGCGATCTGATCGGCGGTCCGCTGATGGCAGCCTGCAACGCGCAGGTTCAACTCGCCAATGCAACCGCGAATTTCATCAAGGTGGTCGGCTTCCTTCCGCCGGCCTCCGGCGAAACCGATCCCAATGCGGTGGGTGGCGTCCGCACCGCGACCTTCAAGTTCGACCGGCCGACCGGTGCCGCCCCCGGCGACGACGGCCGTGTGCCGATGGAGACGGTGGAACTTGGCGTGCCGCTTTTGGCGATCGTCAAGGTGCCGGCCCTGGCCATCGACAAGGTGGACATCACCTTCGACATGGAGGTCAAGAATTCCGAAAGCTCGAAGGAATCGACCGACGCCAGCGCCAGCCTCAGCGCCCAGCTGAAGTTCGGCTGGGGGATGTTCTCCGGTACGGTGAACATCTCCGGTTCCGTGTCGAGCCACAAGGAAAACACCCGCTCCTCCGACCAGAGCGCCAAATACCATGTCGAAGTCCACGCCTCGGACGATGGCATGCCTGAAGGCCTGGCCCGCGTGCTCGACATCGTCGCCCAGTCCGTGGCGCCGAAGCAGATCACGCATCCCGCCAGCCAGGGCAGCGGCAAACCCAACTAAGCCGGCTCCGGACCGGCAAAGGTGCTCCCGATGTTCGATCTCACCGACGTAAATTACCTGCGGCGCGTCGCCGTCGGGAGCACCAACCCGGAAAAGCTGAACAGCGAGGAGGACACCAAGGCCGCCTTGGCGTTCCTCAACAAATGCCTCAACGAACCGCCGCGCGGGCGCATCGTCGGCATCGAGAAGAATTTCGCCATCCTCAACATCGGCGAGCACCAGGTCGTGTTGCAGGCGATGATCTATCACGTCGGCTTTCCCCGCAGGCCGGGCTGGATGCCCCCGGAGGAGCGATGATCGAGATGACGCTCGATTGCTTCGTTGCGGCCATACGCGAAGCCGTCACCGCCGCCGGGGACGAAGTCGCGCGCCGCCGCAGGGAGGACATGCCCGCGCCCGGCACGGCAGGGCGGCTGGCCGCTCTCTTCGATCCTAGCGAAATGGAGGTTTCGCTGCTTTGCCTCGACATACCGGTCGCGATCGAACGCTCCTGGACGGGACCGCGCGTGTCGCTGCTGATCTTGAACAGGCAGCCCCTGGGAAAATACCGCACGCACCTGCTGACCGTCGAGATGGAAGGGCCGCGCCTCTTCCGCACCGAGGTCGCGCTCGACGGCCGCCTCCTGCGCTGCCGGGAAGGTGTCCCGTGAGCAAGGCGCGCTACCGGAATATCCGCCTGCTTCTGACGGACGAGGACCTGGCCCTTTTGCCCCGCCTGCCGGCCGAAGCGCCAAGCCTGTGGAAACGGCTGCTGCGGCGCGGCGCGAGGTTCGTTCGCCGCCTTCTGCACTACTTTTTCGCCAAGAGGAAAACGACATGAAAACGCAACTGCTCAAACTCGCATTCGCGTCCGCCCTGCTGCTGGCGGGCCTGCCGCCCTGCCTGGCGCAGAGCCAGAACACGGCGGCGATCGCCGGCAATTGGAGAGGGACGGTGCGGGCCGATGCCCGCAATACCGTCGTGCAATTACGGGTCGGTGCGAACGAACTGGGCGACGCCGGCACGACGCTCAAATTCGGCACCCCTTACGTCTGTCAGGACACGCTGGATTTCTTGGGGCACGATGCCGACGTCTGGACGTTCTCCGTGTACAAAGGCAACGGACCGTTCTGCGACAAGCTGCGCAACGGCGAGGCCGTCATGGAGAAGCGCCCGGACGGCAAGCTGAAAATGAGCGTGCGCGATCCGAACGGCACGAAAATCCTGGTCGAAGGCGAACTGACGCGCGACGCCCGTTAGAGCGCCTCCCGAAAAGTGTGAAGCGGTTTTCGGATAAGAAGCGCGACAAAACAAGAATCTAGAGCCTTTCATCGATTCCGTGAAACGATGAAAGGCTCTGGGCTGCGCCACGTCTCCTCCAAACGTCGTGGCAATCGAGTAGGCAAAAAAACGCGCCCCGCCAGCGAAGCGGGGCACGTTTTCCCGCATTCCGCGCTTACTCGTCGAAATCGTGTTGCGCGATGTAGTTGGAAAGCCAGTCGGCCGTGTATTCGGTGCGCCCTCCCAGATCGCGATGGGCGACCACCGTGGCGTCGCCGCCCAGGCCGCTGCACTTGGGCAGTGTGACGTTGCCTTGGCTGTCTTTGTAGGTTTCTCCGGTCTTCAGGGCGCAGTCGCGCAGCAGCAGGACGTATTTCGCCCCGGCATCCTGCATCATGTTCAGGCTGGCCAGGACGGCACCGACCCATTTCTCGTAGTTTTTGTAGTTGTCGGCCGAAAGATTGTAACCGTCGCCGCTGCCGCTGTAGGTCGTCTCCGAACTGCCACGGATGGCCAGTTGGTATTTTTCGACCGTCTTGGAAATCTTTCCCCAATTGTCGGGATTGCCGATCGTCATTTCATTATCCTTTCGCGCTTTGCCGCCGCAGCCACCGCGGCCCGGCTTGCCTTTCTCAGACGATCCCGGTTGCCGGCTGTGAAAACGGCCCGGGCGCCGCAAGGCAGGCGCCAAAACGTCCATTTGCCCCCGGGGCTCAGGCCGCTTATGAAAGGGGCCTCAACCGCTTCGTTCCGGACCGCCCCATGCGCCTCACCCGCTTTTTCCTGCCGCTGCTGAAGGAAACCCCCTCCGAGGCGCAGATCGTCTCCCACCGCCTGATGCTCCGCTGCGGCATGATCCGCCAGGAGGCCGCCGGCATCTATGCCTGGCTGCCGCTGGGTTTCCGGGTGCTGAAGAAGATCGAACAGATCGTGCGCGAGGAGATGAACCGGGCGGGCGCCGTGGAAATCCTGATGCCCACGCTGCAGCAGTCCGACCTGTGGCGGGAATCGGGCCGCTACGACGCCTACGGCCCGGAGATGCTGCGCCTCACCGACCGCCACGAGCGCGAGCTGCTCTACGGCCCCACCAACGAAGAGATGGTGACGGAAATCTTCCGCGCCTATGTCAAATCCTACAAGGCGCTGCCGCTCAACCTCTATCACATCCAGTGGAAGTTCCGCGACGAGGTGCGCCCGCGCTTCGGCGTCATGCGCGGCCGCGAATTCCTGATGAAGGACGCCTATTCCTTCGACCTCGACAAGGCGGCGGCGCGGCGCTCCTACAACCGGATGTACGTCGCCTATCTGCGCGCCTTTGCGCGCATGGGCCTCGTCACCATTCCGATGCGGGCCGAAACCGGGCCCATCGGCGGCGATCTCTCCCACGAATTCCACGTGCTGGCGGAAACCGGCGAAAGCCAGGTCTACCTGCACAAGGATCTGCTCGGCATGCCGATCCCGCCCGCGGATACCGACTTCGACGGCGATCTCGGCCCCATCGTGCAGCAGCGCTCGGCGCTTTATGCCGCCACCGGCGACGTGCACGACCAGGCCCGTTTCGAGGCGGAAGTGCCCGAGGACAAGCGCCTCTCCACCCGCGGCATCGAAGTGGGCCAGATCTTCTATTTCGGCAGCAAGTATTCGCTGCCGATGAAGGCCCTGGTGACCGGACCGGACGGCAAGGACGTGCCGGTGGAAATGGGTTCCTACGGCATCGGCGTGTCGCGGCTGCTGGGCGCCATCATCGAAGCCGGCCACGACGAGGCGGGCATCATTTGGCCCGAACCGGTGGCGCCCTTCGACATCGGCCTCGTCAACCTCAAACAGGGCGACAGGAACACCGATGCGGCCTGTGAAGATCTTTATGCGCGGCTGCAAGCGGCGGGCAAGGACGTGCTCTACGACGACACGGCGGAACGGCCGGGCGCCAAATTCGCCGGCATGGACCTGATCGGCCTGCCTTGGACCCTGGTGGTGGGGCCGCGCGGGCTGGAGAAGGGGCTGGTCGAGCTCAAGAACCGCAAGACCGGCGCCAAGCAGGAACTTTCGGCCGACGAAGCGGTGAACGGATTTGCGCGGTAGGCGGCCATGAAATCCACCCATCCTTTCGCGCCTTTCGAGTGGATGCTGGCGCTGCGTTACCTGCGTGCCCGCCGCGCCGAGGGCTTCGTCTCGGTGATCTCGGCGATCTCGCTGATCGGCATCGCCATCGGCGTGGCGGCGCTGATCATCGTCATGGCGGTGATGAACGGCTTCCGCCACGAGCTGCTGTCGCGCATCCTGGGCTTGCAGGGCCACGCCCTGGTGCAGGGCGTCGAAGGCCCGCTGCCGCATTACGACGCCGTTGCGGGCCGCCTGCGCGTGGTGCCGGGCGTGTTGCGCGCCGCCCCCATCGTCGACGGCCAGCTGATGGCGACCTCGGAGGGCGTCACCTCGGGCATCTATGTGCGCGGCATGAGGAAGACGGACCTCAAATCCTTCGCCATGGTGTCGAGCACGCTCACCCCCGGCGCGCTGGCGCATTTCGAGGGCGGCGACAGCGTCATCATCGGGGCGCGGCTGGCCGAACGGATGCGGCTGTCGCCGGGCGACAAGATCACCCTGATCGCCCCGCGCGGCGACGTCACCCCCTTCGGCACCACGCCGCGCATCAAGACCTACACCGTGGCGGGCATCTTCAAGATCGGCATGAGCGAATACGACCTCACCTTCGTCTTCATGCCGCTCGCCGAGGCGCAGGCCTTCTTCAACCTGGGCGATGCCGTCACCGGCATCGAGCTGATGGTGAAGGATCCCGACGGCATCGACTCCATGGTGCTGCCCCTGGCCCAGGCCGCGGGGCCCGGCGCCAGGGTGATGACCTGGCACGACCGCGATTCCACCTTCTTCGACGCCGTGCAGATCGAACGCAACGTGATGGCGCTGATCCTGTCGCTGATCGTACTGGTGGCGGCGCTGAACATCATCTCCGGCCTCTACATGCTGGTGAAGGACAAGTCGGCCGACATCGCCATCCTGCGCACCATGGGGGCGACGCGCGGCGCCGTGATGCGCATTTTCATCATCGCCGGGCTGAGCGTGGGCGTGCTGGGAACGCTGCTCGGGTTCCTCATCGGCGTCCTGTTCTGCGCCAACATCGAAAGCATCCGGCAGTTCCTCTCCTCGCTGACCGGCACGGTGCTGTTCAATCCGGAGATCTACTTCCTCTCCAGGATGCCGGCCGAGATGGACCCGGGCGAGGTCACCGTGGTGGTGATCGTGGCGCTGGTGCTGTCCTTCCTGGCCACGCTTTATCCCGCCTGGCGGGCGGCGCGGCTCGATCCGGTGGAGGCGCTGCGTTATGAGTGACTCTTTCCCGGACGCCGTCCTCAAACTCGAAGCCGTGGCCCGCATCTACCGCGAAGGGGCGGGGCAGCTCGAAGTGTTCCGCGACGCCAGTGCGGCGCTCAAGCCCGGCGAGATCGTGGCCCTGGTGGGGCCTTCGGGTTCGGGCAAATCCTCGCTGCTGCACATGGCGGGATTGCTGGAAGCTCCCACCGCGGGCGACATCGTGATCGACGGCAAGGCGGCCTCGGCGCTGTCCGATGCCGAACGCACCCGCATCCGCCGCGAGACCGTCGGTTTCGTCTATCAGGCCCATCATCTGCTGCCGGAATTCACGGCGCTGGAGAACGTGGTGATCCCCCAGATGATCGCCGGCAAAAGCCGCAAGGAGGCGCGCGTGGAAGCCGCCCGGCTTCTGACCATGATGGGGCTGGAAGGGCGGCAGGAACACCGCCCGGCGCAGCTGTCCGGCGGCGAGCAGCAGCGCGTCGCCGTCGCCCGGGGCCTGGCCAACCATCCGCGCATTCTGCTGGCCGACGAACCCACCGGCAATCTCGATCCCAAGACCGCTTCGGGCGTGTTCGAGGCCCTGGTCGCCATCGTGCGGGCCGAAGGCGTGGCGGCGCTGATCGCCACCCACAATCTGCAACTGGCCGCCCGGATGGACCGCGCCCTGGTGCTGCACGAAGGCAGGCTGCTGGACGCGGGCAAGCTGGGAACGAACGGCTGACGCAGCCGTCTTTTTTTTTCAAACAGGATTCCGCATGGAACAGGACAAATGGAAGGCCGTCGATCTGTACCTGACGGAGAAGATCGTGCGGCCGGACAATGCCGTCTCGGCGGCCTACCGCTCCAGCCTGGCCGCAGGGATGCCCGACATCGCCGTCAGCGCCGCAGAGGGCAAACTGCTCTACCTGATGGCGCGCATGATGGGAGCGCGGCGCATCCTGGAGATCGGCACGCTGGGCGGCTACAGCACCATCTGGCTGGCACGGGCGCTGCCGCCGGACGGTTCGTTGATCAGCCTGGAATACGATCCCAAGCACGCCGGCATGGCGCGCACCAACCTCGCCAATGCGGGTCTGGCGGAGCGCGTCGAGGTGTTGACCGGCAACGCGCTGGAGCTGCTGCCCGCGCTGAAGGGTCCGTTCGACTTCTTCTTCATCGACGCCAACAAGGACGGCTACCCGGAGTATTTCCGCTGGGCGCTGCGCCTGTCGCGCCCCGGCAGCGTGATGGTGTTCGACAACGTGGTGCGGGGCGGGCGGGTGCTCGACGCCGCCAGCAGCGACAGCCTGATCCAGGGCGTGCGCCGCCTCAACGACGCCATCGCCGCCGAGCCGCGCGTCCACGCCACCACCATCCAGACGGTGGGCATCAAAGGCTATGACGGCTTCTGCGCGGCGTTGGTGACGGAATAGGGGGCGTTTAGCCCTTTCCGTGCTCGACCCGCGGCGGCAGTTCGCTGAACGGCGGCGGCACGGTGTTCACGAAGCTCGGCCGCTTGCTATGCGTTTCGAAATAGCGCGTGAGGGCCGGCAGCGCCTTCATGGCGCCGCCGCTTTCCGGCAAGCCCGCGAGATAAGCGAGCACCGGCAGGATGTTCATGTCCGCATAGCTGAAGCGTGCGCCCGCCAGATAACCCGTCGCCGTGACGGTGCGGTCGAGCAGCTTGAGCTGGGCCTCGACCTTCGGGAAGGCCGCCGCGACCGCCGCCTTGTCGGGCTGGCCGTCGGCTGTGCCCGGGAAATAATAGGCGGCCATGTAGGGTTGGATGCAGGGAATGACGGCGGTGTTGCAGATCGATACCCATTGCTCGATCACGGCCGCTTCCTGGACCTCGCCGGGAAACAGGGCGGGGCCGGGAAATGCACGGTCGATATAGGCGGCGATAGCCTGCGACTCGCAGAGGCTGAAATCGCCGTGGCGCAGGCAGGGGATCTTGCCCAGGGGATGAACGGCGTCGATCTCGGGGGTGTGGGGGCGCACGGGAACCAGCGTGTACGGCACGCCTTTTTCTTCGAGTGCCATGCGAACGGTACGGACAAAATTGGACTGGGGAGCGCCCAGGACATCGACTTCCGGCACATGCCTCTCCTGTTGCTATTCAGAATGTTTCTTAAGTGATCTGCCGCCCTGGCGGAAGTCAACAGGAAAACGATCACCTTTTGTTCTTGACAGAACAGAATAAGAACGAATAGCCTCTTCATCCAATTTGGGAGACAGCCGATGGCGTGGTTCAAGGATGTGGCGGCGGGCATTGGCCTGATTGTCTTTTTCGCTTCGTCGTTCCTTCTGATGGGGGCCATGCAGGGGCTGCTCGCGGCGTAGCTGTGGATGGATGAAACGCGGCCTCGCTCCCGGGCGCCGCCGCGGCCATAACCTGTCGGACGGAGTCCACCGGTTGAAGCTCCGCGGGAGGCTGTCCGTGGCGGTCAGAAGCGCGAAACAGGAAGTCGAGGAGCCTTCCAAGGCCGAGCTGCATGCCGCCCTGGGCAAAAGCACCTCCGCCTGGCCTGCCATCATCAGCGGCCTGGAGGAGCGCTACGGCTCCCTGGAATTGGAATGGCGGCCTTCGAAGCTGGCATTCGGCCGCATGTGCCTGGTCCGTTACAAAGACCGCACGCTGCTTTACCTGATACCCATGGCCGGGCAGCTGCTCGCCGGCGTGGTGCTGGGCGAGCGGGCCTACGACATCGCGCAAGCCTCCAAGCTGCGTCCCGCCATCAAGAAGATGCTGTCGGATGCCAAGCCTTATGCGGAGGGGCGGGGCATCCGTTTCGTCGTGAAATCGAATGCCGATGTCGAGCAGGTGATGCTGCTGGTCGAATGCAAGATGACGCCGAAGTAAACGGAGTAGGTTGTGGCCGAAGCAAGAAAACCGGCAGGGTTCGTCCATCTTCGGGTGAAGAGCGGCTTTTCGCTGCTGGAAGGGGCGGTACGCCCCAAGGAGCTGGCGAAACTCGCCGCCGACAACGCCATGCCGGCGGTGGCGGTGACCGACACGGCCAATTTGTTCGGCGTCTTCGAGATCGGCGAAGCCCTGGTCAAAGCGGGGGTGCAACCCATCACCGGCTGCCTGCTGCCGGTGGAGTTTACGCCCGGCAATACGCTGGGCTCCAAGCCCAAGCCGCCTTACCTGCCGGTGCTGGTGCAGAACGAGGCGGGCTATCTCAACCTCACCAAGCTGCTCAGCGCTTGTTACCTGGCGGTGCAGCCGGGCGAGTGGCCGCATGTCCCGGCCGCCAAGCTGGCCGAACACACTGAAGGCCTGATCGCGCTCACCGGCGGCCCGGGTGGGCCTTTGAACGGCCTGATCGCGGGCGGCCAGCCGGAAGCCGCCGCCGCCTTGCTCGACAAGCTGGCAGCGATGTTTCCCGACCGGCTTTATGTCGAACTGCAGCGTCATGGTTTGCCCGAAGAACGCGCTGCGGAGGACGGGCTGATCGAGCTGGCCTATGCCAGGCGCCTGCCGCTGGTCGCCACCAACGACGTGCATTTCGGCGCCGAGGACATGTACGAGGCGCATGATGCGCTGCTCTGCATCGCGGCCGCCACCTTCGTCTCCCAGGACGACCGCAAGCGCTTGACGCGCGAGCACCGCTTCAAGACCGCCGCCGAAATGGCGGCCCAGTTCGCCGACCTGCCCGAAGCCATCGCCAACACGGTGGAGATCGCCCGGCGCTGCGCCTTCAAGCCCAAGAAGCGCAATCCGCTGTTGCCCAAGTTCGAGCCGCCGTCCGGCCTCTCCGCCGAAGAGGAGATCGCCGCCCAGGCGGAAGCCGGGCTCAAGCGGCGGCTGGAGAAGCACGGCCTGCACGCCGAACGATCCGTCTACGACAGCCGCCTGAAATACGAGCTGGACGTCATCATCAAGATGGGGTTCTCCGGCTACTTCCTGATCGTCTCCGACTTCATGAAATGGACCCGTGCCCACGGCATTCCGGTGGGCGTGCGCGGCTCGGGCGCCGCTTCGCTGGTGGCCTGGTCGCTCGACATCACCAATCTCGACCCGCTGCGTTTCGGCCTCTACTTCGAGCGCTTCCTCAATCCCGAACGCATCTCGATGCCCGACTTCGACATCGACTTCTGCCAGGAGCGGCGCGACGAGGTGGTGCGCTATGTGCGCGACAAATACGGTCACGACAAGGTAGCCCACATTCTCGCCTTGGGCTCGCTGCAGGCACGCGCCGCGGTGCGCGACGTGGGCCGCGTCTTGCAGATGCCGCTGGGGCTGGTGGACCGCATCGCCAAGCTGATCCCCAATCCGGCGGGCAAGCACGTCGAACTCGACGAAGCCATCGCCGCCGAGCCGCGCTTGCAGCAGATCGCAGAGCAGGAGCCCCTGGCCGAACGCCTGTTCGCCATCGCCCGCAAGCTGGAAGGGCTGTACCGCAACGCCTCCACCCATCCGGCGGGCGTGGTGATCGGCGACCGCCCGCTGGACGAGCTGCTGCCGCTCTACCGCGATCCGCGGTCCGAAATCCCGGTGACCCAGTTCGACTACAAGGGCGCCGAAAAGGCCGGGCTGGTGAAGTTCGACTTCCTCGGCCTCAAGACCCTCACCGTCATCGCCAAGGCCGAAGAACTGCTGCAGCGGCGCGGCATCGACCTCGACACCCAGAGCATCGATTTCGACGACAAGCCCACCTTCGAGATGCTGGCGCGCGGCGACAGCGTCGGCGTCTTCCAGCTGGAAGGGGCGGGCATGCGCGACCTGATGCGCAAGATGAAGCCCGACCATATCAACGATCTTGTTGCACTGGTGGCGCTCTACCGCCCGGGCCCGATGGATTCCATCCCCAAATACATCGCCTGCAAGAGCGGCAAGGAGGCGCCGGAATACCTGCATCCGGCGCTGGAGCCGATCCTCAAGGAAACCTACGGCGTCATGACGTACCAGGAGGACGTCATGCGCATGGCCCAGGAGCTGGCGGGCTACAGCATGGGCCAGGCCGACAATCTGCGCCGCGCCATGGGCAAGAAGATCGCCTCCGAGATGGAGAAGGAGCACGACCGCTTCATCAAGGGCGCGGGCGAACGCGGCGTCTTGCCCTCGGTGGCCGAGCAGATTTTCGAGCAGGCGGCCAAGTTCGCCGGCTACGGCTTCAACAAGGGCCATGCCGCCGCCTATGCCCAGGTCGCCTATCAGACGGCGTATCTGAAGGCCAATTATCCGGTGGAATTCCTTGCTGCCTCGATGACCCTCGACATCGGCAACACCGACCGGCTCAACATCTTCCGCCAGGAAGCGGCGCGGCTGGGCATCAAGGTTCTGCCGCCCGACATCAACCGCTCCGAGCCGCATTTCGCCTGCGAGGCGGAGAAGGGCGTGATCTACTACGCCCTGGCGGCGGTGAAGGGCGTGGGGCGCCAGGCGATGGAGCACCTTACCGCGGTGCGTGCCGAAGGCGGGCCGTTCAAATCGGTGGCGGATTTCTCCGCCCGCATCGATCCCAGGCAGGTCAACAAGCGGGTGTTCGAGAATCTGGCGCGCGCCGGGGCCTTCGACGGGCTGAACAAGAACCGCCGCCAGATGGTGGAATCCGCCGACATCGTTCTCGGTGCCGCAACCGCCGCGGCCTCCGAGCGCGAAAGCGGGCAGGTGAGCCTGTTCGGTGGGAGCGGCAAAGCGGAATTGCGCCTCGCGCAAGTACCGGACTGGCCGCCGCACGAGCGCCTGAGCGAAGAATTCGGCGCCATGGGCTTCTATCTTTCGGGCCATCCGCTCGACAATTACCGCGTGGCGCTGACGCGGCTGCAGGCCGTGACCTATGCCGAGCTGGTGGAGGACCGCCGTTCCACCTCGCAGCCGACCCTGGCGGGCACGGTGATCAAGAAATCCGAGCGCCGCAGCCGCAACGACCAGAGCTATGCCTTCGTCTCCTTCTCGGATGCCACGGGCATGTACGAGATGATGTTCTTCCCCGAAGTGCTGGCGGCTTCGCGGCACCTCTTGGAGGCGGGCCGTTCGGTGCTGTTGAAGGCCAGCGCCGCCTGGGAAGGCGACGAGCTGAAACTGCGCGCCGTCTGGGTGAAGGACCTCGACGCCGAAGCCGCCCAGGCGGGCGAGGGGTTGCGCCTGCGCCTCAGCGACGCCGCCGCGCTGCCGGGGATTGCGGGGCTGTTGCGCAACGCCGGCAAGGGCGCCGTCACCCTGGTGGTGCCGGGCGGGCCGGGCGAAGAGGTGGAAATCGCCCTGCCCAAGCACCAGCAGGTCACCGCCGCACTGAAGGATTCCTTGCGGATGCTCCCCGGCGTGGAAGCGGTGGAGTCGGTTTAGGACGTCGCGGTAATCGTGCCCGCGCACCTCAGCATGACGCGCGCGCGGGCCTCGAAGGATGATGGGGCGTTGCCGATTGAACGCACGCCGTCTAAAGGGATTTCAGCATCTCTTCGATGGCGCGATTAATTCCAAACAAATTTTTGAGCAACTGTTGGCGTTCCTGTGCGGAGCAAGAACACCCCAAGAGTTCAGCTTCAATCTGACTGCGCTGTGTGATTGCCTTGGCAATTTCGGACTTCACGATGTTCATCGCGGTTACTCTAAGACGGGGCGTCTCACCGGCTGTTCTACCGGCCCTCGGTTATTTCCGGGATCAATGCGAGAGGTCAATAACCCGCTTAAGTCAAGGATATAATCGAGTTCGTTTGATTGCGCAACATTAAGCTGGCTATTTGTATTCCCAACAGGCTTTCAACCAACTCCTCTCAAAGTGGTCGGGCAAACCCGGCCATAATGCGAAGCAACTACAGCCGGAACGTCTTTCCCAGCCGCACCGAGAAATTGGAGACGTGCGACTGGTAATAGTTGCCCGAGAGCGTGGCGTCGTCGCCCGCCACCAGCAGGAGTTCGGTGCCGGGCTCGAATTCCCAGCGATAGCGCAGCGACAGTTCCATGTCCTTGCTGATGTTGTCGTATTGCAGCTGGCCGCGCAGCTCCATGTCGGGCGTGAAGTTCACCGAGAGGTCGAGCGCTTCGACATGGATCGAGACGTTGCCCCCCGGCATGGCGAGCTGCTGCATGATGTGGCGCGCGCCGATGACGAAGGTGTCGTCGGGATTGAGGTTCAGCGTGGTGTCGGTCTGCAACAGCCTGCCGCCGTAGTAGCCGCCATATTGCAGGTCGAACACGCCGGAGATGAAACGCCCGGTGGAGGTCTCGCTGCGGAAATGGGCGATGTCGAAGCTGTAGGTGCCCTCCGGCACCACGATGCTGTGGGGCAGGGTGAAGGCGGGAACGGTTTCGTTTTCCTCCCACACTTCCAGGAAGAAATAATCGCCGCTCTGGGTGAAGACGCCCGCCCAGGGATCGAAATGGAAAAGGGTCTGCACGTTGTTGTTCAGGTCGGTGGTCAAGTCCGACCAGAAGCCGACCTCCCACCAGCGCACCTCGGAATCCTCCGGCCGCTCGCGCCAGGCGATGTAGCCCTGGTAGTCGCGGATGCCCGGGCGCGAAACGAAGCCGAGGGCGGGGTCGAAATTCTCGCCCACCTGCTTGAAGCGGAAATAGCTCTTGAACGGTTCGTTGGGAAAGTCGAGTTGCAAGCCGAAGGAATCGTCCTGGCGGCTGCCGCCCGAGAAGCTGCGCTCGTAATAGAAGTCGCCCTTGACGATCTTGTCCGGCACGATCTCGGAATCGTGGAACTGGAAATCGGCGCCGGTGACGGTGTTGCTTTCCTGCCCCGTGGGATCGCCGTTGGTGACGATCAGACCCAGCTTCGATTCCGACAGCACCGGCATGGTGAGGCGGGCGGCCGACAGCACCTGTTCGCCGGCTCCGGCGCCGTCGGCGGTGACCACGCTGAGGGCGCCGATGCCGAGGCCGTCATAGGTGCCCGACAGCTTGGCGCCGCCCAGCAGGTTCACCGGCTGATCGCCCACGATGCCGATGCGGCGCGAGAAGAAGGGCGCGGCGTTGGGATCGTTGCCGACGCTGAGCGGGGCGCCGCCGAATTCGAAGGCCGCCGCGTCCTGCAGGAAGAAATCGCGCCGCTCGGGATAGAACAGGTCGAAGCGCGAGATGTTGACATGGCGCTGGTCGAGCGGGGCGTCGGAGAAATCGGTGTTGTAGGTCAGCGTTCCGGTCAGCGAAGGCGTCAGCTTGTAGAAGATGTTGCCGCTGGGCCTGAGGCTGAGGCCGGTATCCTTGCCCGGCGCGTCCCAGCTCTGGCGGTAGCGGGCCAGGGCGAAGGCCTGTACGTCCAGCCCCAGCCCGTGACGGATGTGCGCGATGCCCGTCAGCGTGCCCGAACGCGAGATGTCGGTGGAGGCGATGGTCTTGTTGATCGCGGACCAGCGGATGCGTTCGTACTTGCGGCGCACCAGGCGGAAGAGGTCGAAGCCCCAGTCGCTGCGGCTGCCGTAGGAGATGCTGCGAAAGGGGATCACCACCTCCGCCGACCAGCCGGTCTTCAGGATGCGCGCCTTGGCGCCCCACAACGTGTTCCACTGGTAGAGCGCGTCGGTGTTGTTCTGTATCAGCCCTTCGCGCCGTGCCCCCAGCGGATTGACCTCGAAGATGTAGCCGTTGCGGCGCGTCATGTCGGGGTCGAGGTAGATGCGCACGATGTCGTCGCTGTCGATGGCGCCGTCGCGCTGCTTGACCCGCGCCGTCACCGGCGCCGGGTCGCTGGCCATGATGGAGAAATAGAGGTTGTCCTCGTCGTAGAGCACGCGCACCAGGGTGCGCTCGGGCGGCACCGCGCCCTCGTCGGGTTCGAGTTCGTAGAACGCCTCGATGGGCTCGGCCTTTTGCCAGACCGGATCGGAAATATCGCCGTCGATCCTGGGCGCGTCCTTGGCGTCGATGCGGGTGGCCTTTGCGGCCGGGCGGTAGGTGGCGAAGTCGTCGCGGGCCGGCTGGGCCAGGCCGCCGCCCAGGCACAGCAGCGCGGCCGCAAACGCCGCAATACATTGCTGCAAAACCCTGGCCCGCATGAAGTCCGTCCCTCCCGGAACGAGGCAGAAGAAGGGAAGATTGCGGCCTGCGGAAGGCGGGCCTGTTTCACATTCTCGTGCGCAGGATTGATCCAACGTAATACGTGCCGCCGGGCAGATAAGACGCCTACGGACAAAACGCCGCGCGCTTGTCCGCCCCTTCGCCGAACCCGGCATCGGCGAAGCGGCGGCGGCCGGATACGGTCCTTGTCGTTTGATGCGCCGCATCCGGGCCGCGCTCGGCGTGACGGCGCGGCCATGTGGTGTAATGTCCGTTGCACGCCGCACGGGGAATCCTGGCCCAGGGCCGTCCCGCGGCGGCAAGCGTGCGTCCCGAGACGGGCCTTTATGCCCTGCCGGCGACGGGCTCCCGCTTCGCAGGAAGAAAGCGCTTATACTCAGGGGGATAGCAGGGCCAAAACGCAGCTTGCACCGGTTGTGGCCACCCCCTATAACCCGCGCCATTCCGCGCGCGAGGTTGGGTCTCGGGGGGAGTTCCCCCGTCCCCGTCCGGTGCCCGGCGAAGCCCAGAGGGCGAAGCCAGGTGACTCCTCGCGCTAGGTCAACCGGAAAAGGAGACTTTTTCCATGGCACTGCCAGATTTCACCATGCGCCAGCTTCTCGAGTCGGGCGCCCATTTCGGTCATCGCCAGCAGCGCTGGAATCCGAAGATGGCGCCGTTCCTCTACGGCTCGCGCAACGACATCCACATCATCGACCTGACCCAGACCGTGCCGCTCTTGCACCAGGCCCTGGTGACGCTGCGCGACGTGGCGGCGGGCGGCGGGCGCATCCTCTTCGTCGGCACCAAGCGCCAGGCCTCGGAGCCGATCGCGGCGGCGGCCAAGCGCTGCGCCCAGTACTACGTCAACCACCGCTGGCTGGGCGGCACGCTGACCAACTGGCAGACCATCTCGAACTCCATCAAGCGGCTGCGCGGCATCGAAGAGACGCTGGATTCCGGCCAGGGTTCGGGCCTGACCAAGAAGGAACTGCTCGGCCTGTTGCGCGAGCGCGACAAGCTGGAACGCTCCCTCGGCGGCATCAAGGAGATGGGCGGCCTGCCCAACATGCTGTTCGTGATCGATACCAACAAGGAAGCCATCGCCATCTCCGAAGCCAAGAAGCTCGGCATTCCGGTGACGGCCATCCTGGATTCGAACTGCGATCCCGACGGCATCGCCCATCCCATCCCGGGCAACGACGACGCGGCCCGTGCCATCGCGCTCTACTGCGACCTGGCCGCGCGCGCGGTGATCGACGGCCTGTCGCAAGGCCAGATCGCGGCCGGCGTCGATACCGGAGAGGCCGAAGTGCTGCCCGATTTGGCGCCCGCGCCCCTGCCCGAAGCCGAGCAGGCCGTATAACCGAATTCGACGGAGAAGAATGATGGCGGAGATCACCGCATCCCTGGTGAAGGAACTGCGCGACAAGACCGGCGCAGGCATGATGGACTGCAAGAAGGCGCTGGCCGAGACCGGCGGCGACCTGGAAGCTGCCGGCGATTGGCTGCGCAAGACCGGCCTGCTCAAGGCCGCCAAGAAGGCGTCGCGCGTGGCGGCCGAAGGCCTGATCGGCCTGGCCGTGGGCGAGCATTCGGGCGTGCTGGTCGAAGTGAATGCCGAAACCGATTTCGTGGCCCGCAACGACGAGTTCAAGGGCTTCGTGAAGGCGGCGGCCGCGCTGGCGCTGAAGGAAGGCTGCACGCTGGAGGCCCTGCTCGAACAGAAGATGGGCGATGCCACGGTGCAGGAGACGCTGACCGCGCTGATCGCCAAGATCGGCGAGAACATGAGCGTGCGCCGCGTCGCCGCCCTGACGGTCGAGCCGGGCGTGGTGTCGTCCTATGTGCACAACGCCGCCGGGCCGGAGCTGGGCAAGATCGGCGTGCTGGTGGCCCTCAAATCCGCCGCCGGCCGGGATAAGCTGGCGGCGCTGGGCAAGCAGATCGCCATGCACATCGCGGCGGCTTCGCCCATCGCGCTGTCGCCCGCCCATATCGCGCCGGAGGTGCTGGCGCACGAACGCGAGGTGCAGAGCGAGATCGTCAAGAAGAACGCCGCCGGCAAGCCCGACAACATCGTCGAGAAGATGCTGGAAGGGCGCATGCGCAAATATTACGAGGACGTCTGCCTCTTGGAGCAGGTCTTCGTCATCGACCAGGCGAGCAAGATCTCGGCCGTGCTCGAAAAGGCCGGCAAGGATTTCGGCACCCCGGTGGAGATCGAAGGCTTCCTGCGTTTCCAGGTGGGCGAGGGCATCGAAAAAGTCACTGGTGACTTTGCCGACGAAGTGGCCAAAATGGCAGGCAACTGAGGATTCCCGTCCCATGCCGTCAGCGCCGAAATATCGCCGTGTTCTGTTGAAGGTATCCGGTGAGGCGCTGATGGGGGGGCAGTCCTTCGGCATCGACATCGACACCGTCGACCGCATCGCCGCGGACGTGAAAGAGGCCCAGGAGGCCGGCAGCCAGGTCTGCATGGTGATCGGCGGGGGCAACATCTTCCGCGGGCTCTCGGCGGCGGCCAAAGGCATCGACCGCGCCACCGCCGATTACATGGGCATGCTGGCCACGGTGATGAATGCGCTCGCCATGCAGGCCGCCCTGGAACGGGCCGGGCTGGAAAGCCGGGTGCAGTCCGCCATTCCCATGGCGACGGTTTGCGAGCCCTATATCCGCCGCCGGGCGGAGCGCCATTTGGCAAAGGGCCGGGTGGTGATCTTCGCGGCCGGGACGGGCAACCCCTTCTTCACCACCGACACGGCGGCGGCCTTGCGGGCGGCGGAGATGAACTGCAACGCGCTGCTCAAGGGCACCAAGGTCGACGGCGTCTACAGCGCCGACCCCGTCAAGGTGCCGGACGCGGTGCGCTACGCCCGCCTCGGCTATCAAGAGGTGCTGACGCGCGAACTGAAGGTGATGGACGCCTCGGCGGTCAGTCTTTCGCGCGAGAACAAAATCCCGATTATCGTGTTTTCGATTCACGACCGTGGTCAGCTTGCCGCGGTGTTGAAAGGCGAGGGGCGGGCGACGGTCATCGAGGAAACCTAGAGCATTTCGTCGATTCCACGAATCGATGAAATGCTCTAGATTCTTGTTTTGTCGCGTTTTCGGACGGAAAACCGCTTCACGCTTTTCCTGAAAACGCTTTAGGAGGCGCACATGGCCGAGACCTACAGCAAGGACGAGATGGTACGCCGCATGAAGGGCTGCGTGGCGGCGGTCAAGCAGGAGTTCGCGGGGCTGAGGACGGGGCGGGCTTCGCCGCATCTGCTCGACCCGGTGACGGTGGATGCCTATGGCCAGTCGATGCATGTCAGCCAGCTCGGCACCGTTTCGACCCCCGAACCGCGCCTGGTCACGGTGCAGGTTTGGGACCGCAGCATGGTTAAGACGCTGGACAAGGCCATCCGCGATTCCGGTCTCGGCCTCAATCCGCAGGCGGACGGGCAGCTGTTGCGCATCCCGATCCCCGAACTCAACGAGGAACGCCGCAAGGAACTGGCCAAACTGGCGCACAAATACGCCGAAGGCGCCCGGGTGGCGGTGCGGAACGTGCGCCGCGACGGCATGGAAATCCTGAAAAGGCTGGAGAAAGACCACAAAATCGGCCAGGACGAGCATCACAAGCATGGCGATGAGCTGCAGAAGCTGACCGACGCGCACATCAAGGAAATCGACCAGGCCCTGGAGGCCAAAGAAGCGGAGATCATGCAGGTCTGAAGGCGCGGTAACGGTTGCTCTCCCGCGCGGAGAAGGACAGCATGGGGGGTGTCGTCAATGCCGCGCCGGGGCGGCGGGGCCGTCGGGATTTCGGCAATGGCCGCTATGCAGCAGAGAGGCAGTCTTCCGCGGCATGTCGCCATCATCATGGACGGCAACGGCCGCTGGGCGAAGAAGCGCCACCTGCCGCGCCAGGCCGGCCATGTCGCCGGAGTCAATGCGGTGCGCGAGGTGGCACGTGCCGCCACCGACATCGGCCTCGAAAACCTCACGCTCTTCGCCTTCTCCTCGGAGAACTGGAAACGGCCCGCCATGGAGGTGGGGGCCTTGATGGGGCTCTTCCGCCTCTATTTCGGCAACGACGTGAAAGAGGTCGCGGAGCGCGGCGCCAAGGTGCGCATCATCGGCAACCGCACCCGCGTCGCGCCCGACATCCTGGAGATGATCGAGGAGGCGGAGCGTCGCACCACGGGCAACACGGGGCTCAATCTCACCTTCGCCTTCGATTACGGCGGACAGGAGGAGATCGCCGCCGCCGCGCGCGAGCTGGCGCGCGCCGCCAAGGAGGGGCGGCTCGATCCGGAAACCATAACGCCGGAGTTGCTGTCCTCGCGCCTGTTCACCGCCGGGTTGCCGGAACCCGATCTGGTCATCCGCACTTCGGGCGAGCGAAGGCTGTCGAACTTCCTGCTCTGGCAATCGGCTTATGCCGAGCTCTTGTTCGTCGAGACGCTGTGGCCCGATTTCGACCGCGCCGCCTTCCTCGCGGCGCTCGACCAGTTTTCCCAGCGCGAGCGGCGCTTCGGCGCCTTGCCGGAAGGCGTGGCGTGAGCAAGCCCGACCACATGCACGACCTCGCGCCCGGCTACCGGGCGCTGCGTTTTTCCCGGGACTGGATCACGCGCCCGGTCTTCGCGGTGCTGTTGGGAACGGCCGTGGTGGCGGCGATCTTCACCGGGCGTCCCTGGCTCGAATTCGTGGTGGCGCTGGCCGTCACGCTGGCGGCGCGCGAATGGCACCGCATGGTGGGCGAGGGCCGCTTTGCGGCCGAACTTCTCGCCGCCACGGCGGTGATCTGGCTGGCACTGGCGGTCTATCTGATCTCGCCCGTGCGTTACCTGCCGGTGACGGTGCTGGGGGCGGGGACGCTGCTGGTCTTCGTGCTCTGCGTGCTCCGCCGCAGCAATCCGCTCTGGCATTCGGCCGGGGTGCTTTATCTCGGCCTGCCGGCGCTGGCGATCCTGGCCTTGCGCGATTTCACGCCGCACGGCGCCTGGGTGCTGATCGGCCTCTTCCTGATCGTCTGGGCGACCGATACCGGCGCCTTCGTGGTGGGCAACCTGGTGGGCGGGCCCAAGCTGGCGCCGGTCCTCTCGCCCAACAAGACCTGGGCCGGAGCGGCCGGCGGGATCGCCGCCGCCGCCGCCGTACAGGCCGTTTTCATTGCCGTCCTGGGCGGGAATGCCGCGGAAGCGGCGCTGTACGCGGCGGGGCTGGCGGTGGTGGCGCATCTGGGCGATCTGTTCGAATCCCGGGTCAAGCGCCGCTTCCACCTCAAGGACAGCGGCTCGATCATCCCGGGCCATGGCGGCGTGCTCGACCGCATCGATTCCACCCTTGCCACGCTGGTGGCTTTGGCGGTCATAGTCCTCGGTTTCAGGTTCGATCCGTTGTTCGGAGCTTTGTCATGAGAGCGCTTGCGGCACACAGGAACCGTGGCGAGATCCCGGATTTGTCTGCCGTGCTGGCCAGGCGCGTGACGGTGCTGGGGTCCACGGGATCGATCGGGATTTCGACCCTCGACGTCATCGCTTATGCCCGCAGCTGCTACGGGGCGGAGGTGCTGCCGGTGGAGGCGCTCACCGCCAACGGCAATCTGGCGGGTCTGGCCGAGCAGGCCAAGGCGATCAAGCCCAGGCTGGCGGTGATCGGCGACGAAAGCCGCTACGGCGAATTGAAGGAAGCCCTGGCCGGCACGGGCATCGAGGCGGCGGCCGGGCGCAAGGCGGTGATCGCAGCGGCGGCGCGCCCCTCCGACACCGTCATGGTGGCCATCATGGGGGCGGCGGCGCTCGAACCGGCGCTGGCGGCGGTGGCGCGCGGCGCCAATGTCGCCCTGGCCAACAAGGAATGCATCGTGGCCGCCGGAACCGTGTTCCACCGGGCGCTGGCGGCTTCCACCGCTTCGGTCATCCCCGTCGATTCCGAGCACAACGCCGTCTTCCAGGTCTACGGCGCCGCCGGCGACGAAGCGGTGGAGAAGGTCACGCTCACCGCCTCGGGCGGGCCCTTCCGCGAATGGACGCTGGAGCGGATGCGCAGCGCCACGCCGGCGCAAGCCGTCGCCCACCCCAACTGGTCGATGGGGGCCAAGATCTCGGTGGACAGCGCCACCCTGATGAACAAGGGGCTGGAGCTGATCGAAGCCCATTTCCTTTTCGCCCTGCCGGCCGAGAAGCTGGACGTGGTGGTGCATCCCCAATCCATCGTGCATTGCCTGGTGAGCTATGCCGACGGCTCGACCCTGGCGCATCTGTCGTCGCCCGACATGCGCACGCCCATCGCCCATGCGCTGGCCTGGCCGCGGCGCATCTCTTCGCCCTCGCGCAGGCTCGACCTGGCCAAGGCCGGCAAGCTCACCTTCGAGGCGCCCGATCACGAGCGCTTCCGCTGCCTCAAGCTGGCGCTCGACTGCCTCGACCGGGGCTGCATGTCGCCCACCATCCTGAACGCGGCCAACGAGATCGCGGTGGACGCTTTCCTCAGCGGGCGCATCGGTTTCCTGGACATCGCCCGCGTGGTGGAAGCCACCCTCGACGAATGCCCCGGCGCCGATGTGGAGGCCGAATCCGTGGAAGGCGTGCTGGCCACCGACGCGCAGGCCCGTGAATTGGCCCGCGCCGTCTGCCGCCGCATGATGATTTAGTCAGGAGAGATGATGCTGTCTGTGGTCCATAACCTGTTCGACTGGGCGCCGCTCGGCATCCCGGCGTTCATTTTCGTCGTCACCTTCGTGGTGTTCTTCCACGAGCTGGGGCATTTCCTGGTGGCCCGGGCCTGCGGCGTCGGCATCGAGACCTTCTCCATCGGCTTCGGCGGCGAGATTTTCGGCTGGAACGACAAGCAGGGCACCCGCTGGAAGATCTCCTGGCTGCCCTTCGGCGGTTATGTGAAATTCGCGGGCGACGAGAATGCCGCCAGCACCCCCGACCGCGAACGCATCGCCCAAATGAGCGAGGAGGAGAAGGCCCGCACCTTTACCTTGCGGCCGCTTTGGCAGCGCATGGCGGTTGTGGCGGCGGGGCCCGTCGCCAACTTCGTGCTGGCCTTCGTGGTGTTCGTTGTCTTGCTGGCGGCTTTCGGGGCCATGACCATTTCGACCAAGGTCGGCGCGGTGATGCCCCGTACCCCGGCCGCCGAGGCCGGGATCAAGCCGGGCGACCGCATCAAGGCGGTGGACGGGGTGCCCGTTCGCCTGTTTTACGGCGAACTGCAAGATGCCATCCACGCCAAGGGCGGCAACCCCCTCACCCTTTCCATCGACCGGGAGGGCCGCCGGCTCGAGATCGTGGTGACGCCGCGCCTGATCGACGCCAAGGACATCTACGGCGGCAAGACCAAGGCCACCGCCATCGGCATCCTGCCGGCGGACGCAACCCCCGATAATACGGTCTATTTGCCCATTCCGCTGGCCCAAGTGCCCCGGATCGCGGCCGTCCAGTGCTGGGGGATCGTGGACGGCACCTTCACTTATCTATGGCGTATAGTGTCGCACAAGGCCGATGCCAGCCAGCTGGGGGGCCCCATCGGCATTGCCCAGGCGGCCAAATCGGCCGCCGCCCACGGCTTTTACGATCTACTCTATCTGGTGGCTCTCATTTCTGTAAGCATCGGGATGATCAACCTTTTTCCTATTCCGCTCCTCGACGGGGGCCATCTTCTGTACTATGCATTCGAGGGCGTCCTGGGCAGGCCTCTGAACGAGCGTGCGCAGGGTGTGGGATTCAGGCTCGGTTTTGCCGTCTTGGTCACATTGTTGATCTTCCTGACGTGGAACGACCTGGTCCGCTAGCTTGGGACAAAAACTCGGCCGGCCGCACGTGACTCTTCCGCGTGTCGTTCGAACAGGGATAAGCCAGAGACGTGAGCAGCAACCTCCTCGCCAGACTTAAGCGTGTGGCTCCGGCTTCGCTCGTTCTGGCGTCCGTTGTCATGGCCGTCAGCGCCGATGCGCAGCAATCGGCCCCGCTGCTGCCTTCCCAAGCCAATCCCGCAGCCGCGCCGGAAGCGCCGCCCGCGCCGCCCGCCATCGTGCGGCGCATCGTGGTGCTGGGCACGCAGCGCATCGAGCCGGCCACCGTCCTCACCTACATCACCCTGCACGAAGGCGATCCCTACGACTCGCAGGCTTCCGACAAGGCGCTCAAGACGCTGTTCGCCACCGGGCTGTTCTCGGACGTCAAGATCGACTGGGACGGCACCACGCTGACCGTTCACGTGGTCGAGAATCCGATCATCAACCGGGTCGATTTCGAGGGCAATTCCAAGGTCACCACCAAGGACCTGGAAAAGGAAGCCCAGCTCAAGCCGCGCATGGTCTTCACCCGCGCCAAGGTGCAGTCCGACGTGCAGCGCATCATCGAGCTCTACCGGCGCAACGGCAAGTTCGCCGCCACGGTCAATCCCCAGATCATCCAGCGGCCGCAGAACCGCGTCGATCTGATCTATTCGATCAACGAAGGCCCCACCACCACCGTCTCGCGCATCATCTTCGTCGGCAACAAGGCCTATGACGACGCGCAGCTGCGCGACCAGATCGCCACCGAGGAATCGGCCTGGTGGCGCATCCTCGCCACCAACGACAACTACGATCCCGATCGCCTGCTCTACGACCGCGAGCAGCTGCGCCGCTTCTACGTCAACCACGGCTACGCGGACTTCCACGTCGTCTCCGCGGTGGCCGAGCTGACGCCGGACCACAGCTCCTTCTACATCACCTTCACGCTGGACGAGGGCAAGCAGTACGAATTCGGCAAGGTCGATATCGAATCCAAGATCAAGGAACTGCCCGCCCAGTCGCTGCGCCCGCTGGTGGATATCAAGCCGGGCGAGCTTTACGACGAAGGCCGCGTCGAGAAGGCCAAGGACGTGCTGGTCAACGCCGTGGGCACCAAGGGCTACGCTTCGGCCGAGGTGGGCGTGCGCCTGCGCCGCAACCCCGAAACCCGCAGAATCGACCTGATCATGCGGATCGAACAGGGGCCGCGCGTCTACATCGACAAGATCAACGTCGTGGGCAACAACCGCACGCTCGACCGCGTCATCCGGCGCGAGCTGCGCTTCGCCGAAGGCGACGCCTTCAACCGCGACCTGATCGACCGCTCGCGCACCCGTATCCGGGCGCTGGGCTTCTTCAAAGACGTCACCATCAAGAACTCGACCGGCATCCGGCCCGACAAGACCGACGTGACGGTTTCCGTCACCGAGCAATCGACCGGCGAGGTTTCGCTGGGCGCCGGTTATTCCTCGACCAGCTCCTTCGTCGGCGAATTCTCCTATACCGAGCGCAATCTGTTCGGCCGCGGCCAGTACCTGCGGGGCAGCATCTCCATGTCGTCGATCACCAAGCAGTACCAGATCAGCTTCACCGAGCCCTGGTTCCTCGACCGCCCGCTTGCCGCCGGTATCGACCTCTATAAGGTGACGACCAACTACAACCAGGCCAACTACCAGGGCGACGTGACGGCCGCGGGTCTGCGCTTCGGCTTCCCGACTTCGGAATACGGCAGCATCCAGGTCCGCTACACCTACCGCCTCAACAAGGTGTCGGCCTACAGCAACGCGCCCACAACCCTGTTGCAGGAACTGGCGATCTACGGCGACAAGACCGAAACCTCGGACATCGGCTTCACCTTCGGCTTCAACACCCTGGACGACTACCTGAAGCCGACCAAGGGCGTCTTCTTCTCCCTCAGCCAGGATTTCGCCGGCATCGGCGGCAGCCTGAAGTTCCTCAAGACCGAAGGCAGCTTCACCACCTACCACAAGCTCTACGGGGATTCCTGGGTCGGCCAGTTGACCATCGGCTCCGGCTTCATCCAAGGCTACGGCGGCGACAGCGTGCCGATCGAGGAGCGCTTCTTCCGCGGCGGCGACAGCTTCCGCGGCTTCAAGCTGGCCGGCATCGGCCCGCGCGACACCACCTATACCGGCGATTACGGCGCCCTGGGCGGCGACTTCTACGCCATCGGCACCTACCAGGTCCGGATTCCCGATTTCGTGCCCGCCGACTACGGCATGTCCTTTTCGTTGTTCTCCGATTTCGGCACTCTGGGGCACCTTGATTCGCCCTTCCGGACCACCAACGTGAAGGACAACCTTGCTTTGCGCGCTTCGGTCGGCATCAGCGTAAAATGGAAATCGCCGTTCGGACCGGTTCAGATCGATTTCGGCGTACCGGTTGCCAAGGCGTCGTACGACAGAACCGAGTTCATCCACTTCAGTGCCGGCACAGGGATGTGATCCAATGACCAGAAATTCGCCAATCGCCCGCGCCTTCATGGCGGCAGGGATGCTCCTGTTCGCAGCCGCTGCTGCGACACCGTCCGCCGCGGCTGCTTCTCCCACTTCGGGCTCGGCGCCGATCGCCCGCGTCCTGATCATCGATCTGCGCGGGGCTTTGGCCGCTTCCAAGGCCGGCCAGGATATCCGCCGCCAGGTCGAGACGTTGAAGAAGCAGGCGCAGGGCGAGCTGAAGAACGAGGCCGAGGGCCTGCAGCACGACAAAGCCGAGCTCGAACAGCAGTCGGCCATCCTGGCGCCCGACGTCAAGGCGCGTAAAGCCAAGGCGTTCGAGGCCCGCGTGGAAGCTTTCCAGAAGAAGCTGAACGCCCGCGGCCAGCTGATTCAGGGCGGCATGTTGAAGGCCAACCAGCAGCTGGAAGAGGCGCTGGGCCCCATCCTGCAAGGCATCATGCTGGAGCGGCAGGCGACCGTGCTGCTCGACCGCAACGCCGTGTTGCTGGCGCCCAATGCCATCGACGTGACGGGCGTGGTGGTGCAGCGCCTCGACCTGAAGATGCCGTCGGTGAAGGTGGAGCTGACGCCGCTGCCGCCGGGTCTGGCGGCGCAGGCTGCCGCCCAGCAGCAACAGCAGGAATAAGGCAGCGGCACCGGCGGACGGTTATTATGGCCGATCCACGCTTCTTCGATAACCGCGGTCCCTTCGCCCTGGCCGAGATCTGCGCCAGGGTCGAGGCCGTGCTGCCGGAAGGCGCCGACGAAGCGGCGCTTGTGCACGACGTTGCCAGCCTCAGCGGGGCCTCGGCGGCGCAACTGAGCTTCTTCGCGGGCGAGCGTTCCGCAGATTTCGCCCAGACTGCCGCCGGTTTCTGCTTCGTGCCCGGCCAACTGAAGACGGCCGAGCGGCCGGCGGGCACGGTGCTGATCCGGGTCGCCTCGGTGCAACATGCCTTCGCCGCCGCCTGCGAGCTGTTCTATCCCGGCTGCCACCATCTGACGGGCCCGTTGAGCGGGATCGATCCCACGGCCAAAATCGGTGCCGGCGTCACCATGGGCGCGGGCGTGGTGATCGGGCCCGGCGCCGAAATCGGCGACGGCACGCAGCTCGGCCCCCACACCGTCATCGGGCGGGGCGTCGCCATCGGCCGGGGCTGCGAGATCGCGGGCAACAGCACCATCACCTGCGCCTATATCGGCGACCTGGTGACGATTTTGCCGGGGGCGCAGATCGGCCAGCCGGGTTTCGGCTTTGCCTCCAGCGCCCAGGGGCATGTGAAAATCCCGCAGCTCGGCCGCGTCATCATCCAGGACAAGGTGGAGATCGGCGCCTGCACCACCATCGACCGCGGCGCCCTGGGCGATACCGTGATCGGCGAGGGCAGCAAGATTGATAATCTGGTGCAGATTGGGCACAACACCCGGATCGGACGGCATTGCGTGATCGTCGGTGCGGTCGGAATGGCCGGCAGCGCCACCTTGGGCGATTTTGTCGTCGTCGGCGCGCAAGCCGGGGTCGCCGACCACGCCAAGGTCGGCAGCGGCGCCAGGCTGGCCGGCCGCACGGCCGTGATTTCCGGCCAGGAAATCGAAGGCGGCAAGGATTACGGCGGTCTCCCCGCCAAACCGGTGAAGGAATGGATTCGCGAAATGCATACCCTTGTTGCGCTCGCCAAGAAGCCGAAGAGAAGCGGCCATGACGGATAAACAACGTCCGAAACTGGTGCTCGACACGGGCGACCTGAAACGGCTCTTGCCGCATCGCGCCCCCTTCCTCTTCATCGAGAAGCTGACAGACATCGTGCCGGGCGAAAGCGCCACCGGCTACAAGGCGGTGGGCTACAACGAGCCCTTCTTCGCCGGGCATTTCCCGGAGCATCCGGTGATGCCGGGCGTCTTGATCGTCGAGGCGCTGGCGCAGACGGCCGGGGCGCTGGTGATCCATTCGATGGGCGAGCCCAGGGAAAACCGCATCGTCTATTTCATGACCATCGAAAAGGCCCGCTTCCGCAAGCCCGTCCGCCCCGGCGACATGCTGCGGATGGAGGTGAAAGCCTTGCGCCGCCGCGGTACGGTGTGGCGTTTCGCCGGCCAAGCCTATGTCGATGACGTGTTATGTGCCGAATCCGAGTTCAGCGCGATGATCCAGGAAGGCAGCGGCGACAATGGCGGTGCATCCGACGGCAATCGTTGAGGACGGGGCTGTTCTGGGTGCGGGGGTCGAGATCGGGCCCTATTGCATCGTCGGGAGCGGAGCGAAGCTGGGAGACGGGGTGCGTCTCCTGTCCCATGTGGTGATCGCCGGCGAGACCGAGATCGGCGCGCGCAGCGTCGTCCATCCCCATGCCGTGCTGGGCGGCGAATCTCAGATCCATCACAACAATGCTACCGGCACCAGCCTGGTGATCGGCGAGGACTGCGTCGTCCGCGAAGCCGTGACCCTCAATCTCGGCTCCAACAAGGGCCACAAGGTCACAATCATCGGCTCGCGCTGCTATTTGATGGCCTACAGCCATGTCGGCCATGATTGCATCGTCGGCGACGACTGCACCTTCGCCAACGGCACCCAACTCGCCGGGCATGTGACGCTGGGCGAGGGTGTGGTGATGGGCGGACTGTGTTCGGTGCAGCAGTTCGGCCGCATCGGCCGCGGCGCCATGCTGGGCGGCATGGCGGGTGCGAACCTGGATGTTATCCCTTACGGCATCGCCTTCGGCAGTCATGCTTATCACGCCGGTCTCAACCTCATCGGGCTGAAGCGCCGCGGCGTGCCGCGCCCCAATATCCATGCCTTGCGCCACACCTATGCTGCGGTGCTCCTCAGCGACGAAGGCACCCTGGCCGGACGCGTCGCCAAGGCCCGCGCACAATGGGGCGAAGTGCCGGAAGTGGCCGAGGTGCTCGATTTCATCGAGGCGCCCGCCAAGCGCAAGATCTGCCCGGCACGCCGCCACGGCTCGGAAGCGGACGAGGAATGATGGAACGGGCGCTCGGCATCATCGCGGGCGGCGGCGATCTTCCCCTGGCCATCGCCGAAAGCGTCGCTGATACGGGACGGCCGGTGTTCGTGGTGGCTCTGAGCGGCGCGGCCGATCCCTGGGTGGAATCCCATCCCCATGCCTGGGCCTCGCTGGGCGAAGTGGGCAAGGTGATCAAGGCGCTGCACGGCGCCGGTTGCGAAGAGGTGGTGCTGGCGGGCAAGCTGGGGCGGCCGAAATTCCACGAGATCAAACTCGACGCCAAGGGCTTGCTGGTGGCGCCGCGCATCGTCGCGGCGGCCCGCAAAGGCGACGACGCCTTGCTCAAGGCGGTGGTGGCAGCCTTCGAACGCGAAGGCTTCCGCGCCTTGGGGGCACATCAGGCCGCGCCGGGACTCCTGGCAACGGCGGGGGCGATGGGCCGCCTCAAGCCCTCCGCCGAAGCGCAAGAGGATATCGCGGCCGCCTTCCGGATCGTGCGCAAGCTGGGCGAACTCGACGTCGGCCAGGCCGCCGTGGTGTGCGACGGCCTGCCGCTCGCGGTGGAAGCGGCGGAAGGCACCGATGCCATGATCGCGCGGGTGGGGACCTTGCCGGAGACCTTGCGCGGCACGCCGGACAAGCGCCGCGGCGTGCTGGTGAAAGCGCCCAAGCCCATCCAGGACCGCAAGACCGACCTGCCGGTGATCGGCAGCCAAACGGTGAAGAACGCCGCCGCCGTAGGACTGGCGGGCATCGCGGTGGAAGCGGGCGGGGCGCTGATCCTGGGCAAACAGGCGGTGATCGCGGAAGCCGACCGCCTGGGCCTGTTTCTCGTCGGCGTGCCGGAGTGAGGGTCGTGCGAGCGGGCATTTCCATCATGGACGGGCCTCATCCTGAGGAGCCCTTTCGCTCTCATCCTGAGGAGGCGCGAAGCGCCGTCTCGAAGGGCGAGGGCGAAAGGGCGTCTCGAAGGACGGCCCGGCCATGAGTGACAAGCCGCTCACCCTGATGCTGGTCTGCGGCGAGCCCTCCGGCGACCGCCTCGGGGCCCAGCTCATGGCGGCGCTGAAACGGCTCACCGGCGGCGCCGTGAACATCACCGGCGTGGGCGGCGAAGCCATGACGGCGGAAGGGCTGGACAGCCTGTTCCCGCTCGACGCCACCGCGGTGATGGGCCTGCGCGAGATTGTTCCCAAGCTTCCCGAAATCCTGCGCCGGGTGAAGCGCGCGGCGGCCTATGCGGCCGAAACCCGCCCCGACGCCGTGGTGCTGATCGACAGCCCGGATTTCACCCACCTGATCGCCAAGCGGCTGAAGCGCATCGCGCCGCGCATCGCCACCATCAACTACGTGGCGCCGCAGGTCTGGGCGACGCGCGCCGGACGCGCCAAGGCCATGGCGAACTATTTCGACCTGGTGCTGGCGCTGTTGCCGTTTGAATCGCAGTTCTTCGAGCAGCACGGGCTGAAATCGGTGTTCGTCGGCCATCCCGCCCTGGAGCGCGCCCGGCTGATGAGCGGCGGCGAAGCCTTCCGCGCCCGCCACGGCATCGCCCCCGAGGCGCCGCTGCTGGCGGTGCTGCCCGGCAGCCGCAGCAACGAGATCCGCTTCATCCTCCCCGTTTTCAAAGAGACGCTGCGGCTGCTGGCCCCGCGCGTGCCGGGCCTCGTCACCGTGATTCCGGCGGTGCCCCATGTCGCCGCCAAAATCCGCGCCGGCACCGCGGACTGGCCGGTGCCGCTGACCATCATCGCAGGCGAGGAAGAAAAATTCGCCGCCTTCGATGCCGCCGATGCGGCGCTGGCCGCGTCCGGCACGGTGACGACGGAGCTGGCGCTGTCGCGCACGCCGATGGCCGTGGCCTACAAGGTGGGCTGGCTGACGGCGGCCATCTACAAGCGGCTGATCCGGGTGAAATTCGCCACCATCGTCAACCTGCTCCTGGATCGCATGGCGGTGCCGGAGTTCATCCAGGAAAATTGCCGCCCGGAGCCGCTGGCCGATGCCGCGGCCGCGCTCTTGACCGACAAGGACGCCGCCGCCCGCCAGGTGGAGGACCTCGACGAAGCCATGCGCCGCATGGGGCAGGGCGGGGGCGAGCCCTCCATGCGCGCCGCCCAGGCGATTTTGGATTTTCTGGGGTGGCGCGGTTAACGCCGTTGTGTCAATCGGTCCATTGACGGGTCTCCGCCCGGCCCATAATTTGCGTCTCGCCATGACGACCATGCTCAAGCACACGACGAAGACGGCCAAGCCCAGCGGGGCTGAGGTTCGCGCGCGCGCCTAGAGGATCGCATCGCAAGAAACCCAGCCCCGCCGAAAGGTCCGGGGCTTTTTTGTTGCCCGCAGCCGGGGCTCATGAAGGAGAGGAACGTGAAACAGAACCCAACCGTCGCCATCGTCGGCGCCACCGGCGCGGTCGGTGCGGAATTCATCGGCTGCATCGAGCGGCGCAATTTCCCGGTGGGGAGGCTGAAGGCGCTGGCCAGCGCGCGCTCGGCGGGCAAGACGGTGGACTTCCGCGGCGCCAAGGTGGCGGTCGAGGAACTGACGGAGAATTCCTTCGCGGGGGTGGACGTCGCCTTGTTCTCGGCGGGCGCCGGCATCTCGAAGAAATTCGCGCCCCATGCCGTGGCGGCGGGCGCCGTGGTGGTGGACAACTCCTCCGCCTTCCGCATGCAGAAGGAGGTGCCCCTGGTGGTGCCCGAGATCAACGCCAGGCGCATCAAGGAGCACCAGGGCATCATCGCCAATCCCAATTGCTCGACGATCATGGCGCTGGTGCCGCTGTGGCCGATCCACCGCCGCAACCGCATCAAGCGGCTGATCATCGCCACTTATCAGGCGGCTTCCGGCGCCGGTGCGGCGGCGATGGCGGAACTTGCCGATTCCACCCGCGCCACTCTCGAGGGCAAGCCTTACCGGCCCAAGGTGCTGCCGCATCCTTACGCCTTCAACCTCTTCAGCCACAACGCCGCCATCGATCCCGAAACCGGCTACAACGGCGAAGAGACCAAGATGATCCACGAAACCAGGAAGATCTTCGAGGACGACAAGATCGCGGTGGGCGTCACCTGCGTGCGGGTGCCGGTGCTGCGGGCCCATTCGGAAGCCATCACCTTCGAATGCGAGAACAAGGTGGACGAAGACGATGTGCGCACCATCCTCTCCGATGCGCCCGGCGTGCGGCTGGTGGATGACCGGGAAAAAAACTATTTCCCCATGCCGGTGGATGCCTCGGGCCAGGACAACATCCTGGTCGGCCGCATCCGCATGGACCTCAGCGATCCCACGGGCCACTCCGCCTCGATCTTCGTGGCAGGCGACCAGCTGCTGAAGGGCGCGGCCCTCAACGCCGTGCAGATCGCGGAACGGCTGCCTTAGGAAGACCGCATGCTGGCGCGAAATGCCCTCACCCTGAGCCTGCCGAAGGGTGAGTCTGTCGAAGGGTGAGGAGAATGTTTCCGTAGTCCGGCGTCTATTTGCCGAGCGGATACCACTCGCCGTTCTGCGGCAGCGAGGCGTCATAGGGCCCTTCGACGGAGTGATATTCGGTGCAGCCCAGTATCCCGTCGCCGCGGTAGCCGTCGCTCGCCAGAGGCAGCATGATCCGCTCGCCGTGTCCGTGCCGGCCGATCTGCACGAAGATGAGTCCTTCGTTGCGGTGGATCGCCGGTTCCGTGACCACGCGCTTGGCACGCTGGAAGACGTCCTGGTATTCGCCGGGAGGATAAATGTCCGACAGCGGCGTGTGGCGGAAGGTCTTGCCGAAGATCGCCTCGATGCGGTCCCCCGCCAGCCGCCCATAGAAGCTGTCCGAAGCGCGATCGTAGATATAGGACCAGATGATCGGCAGCTGCTGGGCGATGCGCGAGGGGTGGATGCTGCTCCAGCCCGGCATCGGCCGCGCGCCTCTGGCTTCGGCCCAATGACGCGCCACGCGCTTCAGCGCAGGAGACTTGATCGCAGCGAGCATCGCTTCGATGGACATAACAACACCATCCCGCGCCGGCTTGGGCCGGCAGGTACACGTTCCCCCCCGAATCGGGCCGATGATACGGCATAACCTTTTGGCCGTAAGGCATACCAACGATCAGGCCGGTGCGCGAATTGTCCCTGCCGGCCTTTACCCTTCGGCGTCGCTGCGCCCCCAAAATGTCGCGCCGTTGCTTCGAGGGTGAGCGATGCCGGAAGCATTGAAGGGATGGAGCGCGTCCCAACGGCATGTGGCGGCGGCGAGCTGTCTCGGCTGACGCCTTCGATTTCTTCTTATTGGTGTTTTCCTCAAGGATGTGGCGCACGCCTTTGCCGTTCCGGTCGGCGCCGTGGCCGCGGCCGCGATGTTGACGCTGGCGATGCGGCCGCTCGGGAGTAAAAAGGAATCTTCCGCCCCGCTGTTGTGCGCGCTCAGCCCGGTGCCTTGCCGAACAAACTCAGCATCGCGCGGATGCATTTGTGGCCGCCATCGACGGGCTCGCAATACATCATCGGACAGCCGTTCTCGATCACGGCGATGCCGGCCGCCTTGCAGGCCTTGACCGCCTCCCGGGAATAGCTGCCTTGGCCGAAGGCGCGGTGGAACCAGACCTGCTTGACGCCCTTCTCGATGCATTGGCGCACCAGTTCCGGCGCCGCTGCGGGCGGGGTGGCGATCATCACCCCATCGATCCCGCCCGGGATCGATTGGAGGTCGGGATAACAGCGTACGCCCTCGGCCTCCGCGGCCTGCGGATTGACCGGGACGGTGTCGTAGCCGCAATCCCTCAGCCTGCGGAAAATGGCATTGGCCGCCTTCTTCGGCTGCCGCGAAACGCCCGCGACGGCGAAGCGCTTGCCCGACAGAAACGCGGCGACTTTCTTCGGCAGCTTGGCCATGGGTACGGCTCCTGAAGGGTATGCGGCGAAAGAGGGAAACTTTGCCCCATATCGCCCGGGCGGTCACGTGCCGCATTGGTAAAGAAGGCGTGAACGCCTGCGTTCAGCCTGGGTTCAGGTGGGAACGCCTAGCATCGATCCGGCTGGGAGCTTTGCGATGAAACGCTTTCTGTATTTGACGATCGCCGCTTGCGTATTGGCCGCCGCCGCCGATGCGGCGCCGGTCTGCGCCAGTCCGCAAGAACGGAAGGTGCTGCAAGCCGCCGTGCTGCAGCAGCAATTGATGGCGGCGGCGCAGAGCTGCCGTTTCGGCGCCGACTACGGAAGCTTCGTCGCCGCTTACGGCGCCGCCATGGTGCAATCCGACCGCGCCTTGAAGGATTTCTTCCGCCGCAACAAAGGCGCCGAAGGCTACGATTCCTACAAGGCGCGCATCGCCAAGGCCGCGTCGCTGAAAAGCCTGCACGATCCGCGCTTCTGCGCGAACGCCAAGGCCGTGTTCGACGTCGCCCTTGGGCGCGGGGGAGGGCGGAAGACAGCCGCCCTGATCGCCACGGGTTATGAATCCTGCCGGGCCGCGACGGCGAAACCCGCAGCTGTGGCAAAGCCGGTGCCGTGGGCTTTACGGCTTGCCGTGGTTCCGCTACCGGCGCCACGCCCGGCTGCTTCCGTTGCGCGCGCGGTGCCGAAAGACAAACCCGTCATCCGTCTTGCCGCGACCGCGCCGCCGCCAAGCAGGCCGCAGCCCGCCATCGCGCCCCCTTCGGACGCTAAGCTTCCTTCCGCCGCCATGCCGGCCTCGAAGGCGCCTGAGCTTCCCGCAACCGGCGGACAGGCAAGCTACGCCGCCAATGCACAGCCGCCGCAGAAACACGAGGCGGAGTGGAACCCCGGCGATCCCTATGCCGGCGGCGGCAATATTCCCAACGCCTACAAGCCGGGCGCCATTTGGGTGCAGGACGAAGCCCGGCCGCGCCACCGCCGCAGGCCGCATGGCGCTTGGACGCTGTTCTTCACCTGGCCGGGCTGAGGCGCCGGATTACCGCCTGTCGATCGGCACGTAGTCGCGGGCCTTGGCGCCGGTGTACAGCTGGCGCGGGCGGCCGATCTTCTGGTGCGGGTCTTCCAGCATCTCCTTCCACTGTCCGATCCAGCCCACGGTGCGCGCCAGCGCGAACAGGGCGGTGAACATCGCCACCGGGAAACCCAGGGCGCGCAGCGTGATGCCGGAGTAGAAATCGACGTTGGGATAGAGCTTCTTCTCGATGAAATACTCGTCCTGCAAGGCGATGCGTTCCAGCTCGAGGGCCACCTTGAGCAGCTTCTCGTCGTGCAGGCCGAGTTCGTCCAGCACCGCATGGCATTGCAGCTGCATCGCCTTGGCGCGCGGATCGTAGTTCTTGTAGACGCGGTGGCCGAAGCCCATCAGGCGGAAGGGATCGTTCTTGTCCTTGGCCTTCCGGATGTATTCGGGGATGCGCTCGATGGTGCCGATCTCTTCCAGCATCTTCAGCGCCGCTTCATTGGCGCCGCCATGGGCCGGGCCCCACAAACAGGCGATGCCCGCCGCGATGCAGGCGAAGGGATTGGCGCCGGAGGAACCGGCCAGGCGCACCGTGGAGGTGGAGGCGTTCTGCTCGTGGTCGGCGTGCAGGATGAAGATGGTGTCCAGCGCCTTGGCCAGCACCGGATTGACCACGTACTCCTCGGCCGGGACCGAGAAGCACATGCGCAGGAAGTTCTCGGTGTAGCCCAGCTTGTTCATGGGATAGACGAAGGGATGGCCGGTGGAATAGCGGTAGGCCATGGCCGCGATGGTCGGCATCTTGGCGATCAGGCGGTGGCTGGCGACCTGGCGCTGCGCCGGATCGGCGATGTCGAGGGAGTCGTGATAGAAGGCCGACAGCGCCCCCACCACGCCGCACATCACCGCCATGGGGTGGGCGTCGCGGCGGAAGCCGCGGAAGAACGAAGCCAGCTGCTCGTGCACCATGGTGTGATGGGTGATGGTGTGGGTGAACTCCTCCATCTGCGGCTTGGAGGGCAGGTCCCCGTACAGCAGCAGGTAGCAGACTTCGAGGAAGTTCGACTTGGCCGCCAGCTGGTCGATGGAATAGCCGCGATAGAGCAGAACGCCCTGATCGCCGTCGATATAGGTGATGTCGCTTTCGCAGCTCGCCGTGGAGGTGAAGCCGGGGTCGTAGGTGAAGACGTCCGCTTCGGCGTAAAGTTTCCGGATGTCGATGACCTCGGGGCCCTGGCTGCCCGAAAACACCGGCAGCTCATAGGTTTTTCCCTTGTAGCCGAGGGTCGCTTTTCCGGCCGGAACGGCTTTGCTGTCTCTCATTGCAATCTCCTGGGCGGGCTTGCTGCGGCTCGCGCCTGCACTGCACCAACTACGGGCACGCCTGTCAATTGGACAGGCGACGGGTTCAGCTTGCCTGGGATCGCAGCCGCACGAGGGATTCCTCGCGCCCCAACACCTCCAGCATGGCGAAAATCGGGGGGGAGGTGGTCTTCCCCGTCAGCGCCGCGCGCAGGGGTTGGGCGATCTGGCCGAGTTTCAAGCCCTTGGCCTCGGCGAAGCCACGGGCTTTTTCTTCCAATGCGGCCGCCGTCCAAGCACCCTCCGCCGCCGCTGCGACGAATTCTCCAAGACCGCGGCGTGCCTCTTCGTTGAGCAGCTTGGCCGCCGCTTCGTCCAGGCTGCGCGGACCGTCCGTGAACAGAAACTCAGCCGCACCAATCAGTTCCACCAGAGTCTTGGCACGCTCCTTGAGGGCCGGCATGGCCGCAATCAGGCGCGTTCGCGCCATGGAGCTCAGCGTCCTCGGCGGATTTTCGCGGCCCAGCGCTGCGGCGACTTCATCGGCCACCGCTTCGCCGGGAGTTTCCCGCAGGTAATGCGCATTCAGGTTGTCGAGCTTCTTGAAATCGAGCCGTGCCGGGCTTTTGCCGATGGCTTCGAGGTTGAACCATTGGATGGCCTGGGCGGTGGGAATGATCTCGTCGTTGCCGTGGCTCCAGCCCAGCCGCAGCAGATAATTGCGCATGGTCTCGGGCAGGTAGCCCATGTCGCGATAGGCCTCCACCGCCAGGGCGCCGTGCCGCTTGGAGAGCTTGGCGCCGTCGGGGCCGTGGATCAGCGGCAGGTGGCCGTAGACCGGTTCCGGCCAGGAGAGCGCCCGGATCAGCTGCATCTGCCGGGCCGCGTTGTTGAGATGGTCGTCGCCGCGGATGATGTGGGTGATGCCCATGTCGTAATCGTCCACCACCACCGCCAGCATGTAGGTGGGGGTGCCGTCGCTGCGCAGCAGGATCATGTCGTCGAGCTGCTCGTTGGCGAAGCGCACCTCGCCCTGGACCACGTCGCGGATGATGGTTTCGCCGGTCTGGGGGGCCTTCAGCCGGATGACGAAAGGCGCTCCCGCCGGGGCATCGGCAGGATCGCGGTCGCGCCAGCGCCCGTCGTAGCGCATGGGCTTGCCGGCGGCGCGCTGGGCGGCACGCATCTCTTCCAGATCCGCCGGGGTGGCGTAGCAGCGATAGGCCTTGCCTTCGGCCAGCAGCTTTTCGGCCGTTTCGCGGTGGCGCGCCAGGCGCGAAAATTGATAGACGATCTCATCGTCCCAGTTCAGCCCCAGCCAGCTCAGCCCGTTGATGATGGCGCTCACCGCCTCGGGGGTGGAGCGCTCGCGGTCGGTGTCCTCGATCCGCAGAAGGAACTTGCCCCCGCTATGGCGGGCGTAAAGCCAGTTGAACAGGGCGGTGCGGGCGCCGCCGATATGCAGCATTCCGGTGGGCGAAGGGGCAAAGCGCAGGACGGGTTTGGCGATGTCTGTCATAGTAAACGGGGGTTCCGAAGCCGGAGGTCTTCTAGCAGACGGTGGGGGGAAGGGCAGCATTTTCTGGCCTGGCGAGCCTTTACGCCGGATTGCGCCGTCAGGCCCTGGCGGATGTGGGCCGCTGGCCGCTGTGGCTGCCATTCGCCATGGGGGCGGGGGCGGGGCTCTATTTCGCGTTGAAATTCGAGCCGGGCCGGAGCTGGGCCGTGGCCGCCCTGGGGCTGACGCTGGGCGCCGGCTATGCCGCCGCCGTTTCCCAATCGGCGCGGGTTCGCATCGCCTGCGCCTTGCTGGCGGCACTGTCATTGGGCTTCGGCGCGGCCAAGCTGCGCACCGAGCTGGTGCGGGCGCCGGTCCTGGCCCGCGAGATCGGACCGGTGGGGCTCGACGGGCGGATCGAATTCGTCCAGCAGCGGGGCCAAAGAACCCGCATCCTCCTCGGCGACATAACCATGCGCCGCCTGCCGCCGGAGCGCACGCCGGGGATGGTGCGCGTATCCCTGCGCGCGCCCTCCGAGCTGCTGGTGCCGGGCAACTGGGTGCATCTGACGGCCGTCTTGATGCCGCCGCCCGGCCCGGCGGAGCCCGGCGGCTACGATTTCGGCCGCGAGGCCTATTACCTCGGCATCGGCGGCATCGGTTACGCCTATGGCAAAGCCCGGCCCATCGCGCCGCTGCGGCGAGCGGGCCTCAGCGAACGGATCGCGCTCGGCGTGGCCGTGCTGCGCTGGAAGATCACCCAGCGCATCCACGCGGTGCTGCCGGGGAGCACGGGCGGCATCGCTTCGGCCCTGGTCACCGGCGATCGCGGTGCCATCTCGGGCGAGGACGAAGCGGCGCTGCGCGATGCGGGCCTGGCGCATGTGCTCGCCATCGCCGGGCTGCACATGGCGTTGGTCGGCCTCGGCCTGTTCTGGACGGTGCGGGCGCTGCTGGCGCTGGTTCCGGCGCTGGCGCTGCGCTACCCGATCAAGAAATGGGCGGCGGCGGCGGCGCTGGCCAGCGGAGCGTTCTATCTGGTCATCAGCGGTGCCGCCACGCCTGCCACCCGCGCCTACATCATGCTGGCCTCGATGCTGCTGGCGATCCTGTTCGACCGCCCGGCGCTGTCGATGCGCTCCGTGGCGCTGGCGGCGGCGATCGTCCTTTTGTGGAAGCCGGAGAACATTTTCGAGCCCGGCTTCCAGATGTCGTTTGCGGCGGTCGCCAGCCTGGTGGCGGTGGCAGAATGGGAGCGGGGGCGGGCGAAGCAGCCGGGCAGGCCGCACCGCTTCGCCGGTGTCCGGCGCTATCTGCGCGGCATCGCCACCACCAGCTTCGTCGGCAGCCTGGCGACGGCGCCTTACGCCGTGTTCCATTTCGAGCGCGCCACGCATTACGCCGTGCTGGGCAACCTGCTCGCCATGCCGGTCATGGGCTTCGTCACCATGCCGGCCGCGGCGCTGTCGCTGATGCTGATGCCGTTCCGGCTCGATGCCTGGCCGCTGCGCCTGATGGGCTGGGGGATCGAGGCGATGCTGGCGGTCGGGCGCTTCGTCTCGGGCCTGCCGGGCGCCGTCTCCGTCGTCCCGGCCTGGCCGGCCGGGGCGCTGGCCGTCCTCTCGCTGGGCGGGCTTTGGCTGCTGATCTGGCGCCGGAACTGGCGCTGGCTGGGCCTTTTTCCGATGGCGGGCGCCGTCGCCTTCGCCTTGACCGCGCCCGGGCCCGATCTGCTGGTGGCACGCGACGCAGGCACCGTCGCCGTGCGAGGACCGGACGGGCTCCTGCGCTTCGTCCTGCCGCCGCGCGACGACTACACGGCGGGCGAATGGCTGAAGCGCGAGGGCGACAGCCGCACTTCCGACATGGCCGTGGCGCTGCCGGCCGACGGCGTGCGCTGCGACGGCTTCGGCTGCCTGGCGCGGGCGCATGGCGGTTATCTGGTCGCCGTGGATCTGCGTGCCGAAGCGCTGGCGGAGGACTGCGCCAATGCCCAAGTGGTGGTCAGCCTGGCGGCGGCGCGGCAGCTCTGCCACGGACCGCAACTGGTGATCGACCGCCTCGACGTGGCGCAAAACGGCGGTTATGCGGCGTGGTTCGGAAACAAGATGCGGGTGCGCACCGTAGCGGGGGAACGCGGCGTCCGGCCCTGGTCTATGCCGCCGAAACGCCAATCTTCACGCCGTCATGGACGCCCCGGTCCGTAACCCCGGCGTTGCCTCAATACCTTCGGATCAGCCCCACCAGCTTGCCCTGCACCCGCACCCGGTCGGAGCCGTAGAGGCGGGTTTCGTAGGCGGGATTGGCCGCTTCCAAGGCGATAGAGTCGCCGCGGCGGCGCAGCCGCTTCAGCGTCGCCTCGTTGTTGTCGATCAGCGCCACCACGATCTCGCCGGTGGTGGCGGTGTCGGCTTCCTGGATGATCACCGTGTCGCCGTCGAGGATGCCGGCGTTGATCATGGAATCGCCGGTGACCTCCAGCGCGTAGTGATCGCCGCGTCCGACCATGCCGCTGGGCACCGGCACGTCGGCCAGCTTGTTCTGCAAGGCTTCGATCGGCGTGCCCGCCGCGATGCGCCCGACCAGCGGCACGTTGACCGAGCCTTCGCCGTCCCCCATGGCACGCCGCGGACTGCCGGCGCCGCGCGCGTCGGCGGAGACGCTGCTTCTGTGGCGGCCGGGGCTCATGCGCTGGGCCTGGCTGCGGGTGGTGGCGGGACGCAGCGTTTCGGCCACGTTGTCGGGCAGCTTGACGATTTCGAGCGCGCGGGCCCGCTTTTCCATGCGGCGGAGGAAGCCGCGCTCCTCCAGCGCCGTGATCAGACGGTGGATGCCCGATTTTGACTTGAGGTCGAGGGCGTCCTTCATTTCGTCGAAGGAGGGGGGAATGCCGCTTTCGCGCACCCGTTCGTGGATGAACATCAGAAGTTCGTATTGCTTGCGGGTCAGCATCCCACGCCTCCATTTTCGCCCGCGGCGGAGCAAGGACCCCGGGGGCGAACAAATCCGAAACAGCGAGAATCGTTCTACTTTAGTTCCACCGCAGCGTCAACCTGCACGTTGCAAGCGAATCGAAAAGCGGGGAACTGGAAAAGGCGAGGAAAACCATGAAGATTCCGGAGTTGCCGTTCACCGTCACCGATTGGGCCAAGCTGCCCGGCACCGACTATCCCGGCGGCACGGGCAAAGCCATCTGGCGCACGCTTTCGGCCGGTGATCTCCGTGTGCGGATGGTCGAATATTCGCCGGGCTATCGCGCCGATCACTGGTGCGCCCGCGGCCATGTCGTGCTGGTGGTGGAAGGCGAGATGGAAACCGAACTCAAGGACGGACGGAAATTTCTCCTCAAGCGCGGGCAGGGTTACATGGCGAGCGACGACGAAGGCAATCCGCACCGTGCCTTCACGGCCACGGGCTGCACGCTGTTCATCGTGGATTGAGTTTTACAACGTCTCTTTCGGCCAGGAGACGAAGGTCATGAAGATCATGTTGGCGCGGCCGTTTTCGCCCAGCGGCGCCAGCAGCATCTCGACGTTGAGCCAGCTCTTGCCCTCGAAATCGACGCCGGTGACGATGCGCACCGGAGCCGGCCGGGCGCGCACGGCGCCCAGCATGTCGCGCCAGGTCGCCTGCAGGCCGGGCGGCAGGAAGTCGCGGATGCTGCGGCCTGTGATGGGGCCGTAGATTTCGTCGAGGCGCGAACCGCTGCGCCGGATGACGTAGTCGTCTTCGGCCTCGCGGATATCGATCAGCCCGACATGGGTGGAAAATTTCTTCATCGCCACCGGATCGAGATCCGCCCGCCGCGGCATGGAGCGTCCCTCGCAGCGCAGTCGCCAGTATTCGCAGGCCAGCAGATTCGCCTGTTTTTCGAAGTGCAGATCCCAGTCGAACTGCAACGGCGAGGCAGAAACACCAATGTCCACTTCTTCGTCTCCGAAGAAAGCTTGGCGAAACACCGCGACTCGACGGCTGCCCGCCACCCCAAAAGTGCCACCAATGCGGGTGTGCTGCAACGCGGACTGGGGAAACTACCTATAGGTTATAAGTCAGCTCTCAATGCACTTTCCCGGCCTCGTTCGCCAAAACCACATCAGACAAGATGGCGGTGTCGGCAGTGGCAGGCAGGTGCGAGCAGAAGCCGATGCCGACATAGAACGGCGCTTCGAGATGCAGGCGGATGGGCGGGCCGAACGGATGCATCGGCTCGCCCTCCAGGCTGACGAAAAGGGCGAATTCGTCGCCGCGCTTTTCGATGCCGATGCGCTTGGCGATCACCGGCACCAGGCTGTCGGGCGAATGGCCTTCCGGACGGCCGGGGCCGGCGGGCCGGCCGCGGGAGCCGATGCGGTATTCCATGTCCTGGACGCGGGCGCCTTTCTCCGGACGCTGGGCCAGGTGGATCATGCCGCCGCCGTGCAGCGCGACGATGGCTTCCTTGGCATCGTCGTCGAGGCTCTGGCGGATGATCAGCACCGCCTTGCGGTCGTCGAAGCCTTTGGCATCGGGATAGGCGATGTCGGCCGCCAGCGAGACGTCGCCGCGCATCTTCTTCCACAGATAGCGGAACTCGTCGCGCACATACCAGACGTTATAGCCCGCCGAGACGATGGTGTAAGCGCCGGTCTTGGCATCGTAGCCGGAGCTGCCCGGCACCAGCGCGCTGCCGACATCCGTCTGGCCCTCGAAGAGGCCGATGGGCTTCATCAGCGTAGTGGGAGGGCGATGGAAATCCGGGGGCGGAGACACCTGGACATGGCTGGGCGAGGCCGGCAAAGCCCAGTCCGGCACCACGGCTTTGGCGTCCTCCGCCGCCAGAGCGGAACCCACACACAAGCTCAACAGCGAAAGACCGGCAAGAAGGGACCGCAGCATCGTTTGTCCTTTGCGACGCAAAACGAATGGCGACGATAGGAATCCCCTCAGCTCACGGCAAGTGCGGCTTCAGGTGCATGTTGTATCCGTTGCGGACCAACTCGATCCTAGAGCAATTCTAACCGTTTCCTTCGGCAACCTGCGGCTGCAACGCGCGCCGTAGATGGCTTGGATCGTATATCATGGCGCCGGGAATGCATGGGGGGAAGGCGATGCGGGACCACGATCTTCTCGAATTCGAAAAACTGAAGGACGAACAGATCGGCCGTCTGACCTATCGCGACACGCTGTTCTATTTCACCCTGGTCATCATCGGCGGGGGGCTTGCCACGGTCTATTCGAAAGCGGAAGCGGCCGTCATCCTGCTGGCGTTGCCCTTCGCCATCTTCATCGCCGGGGTTTCGCATATCACTTGCGACCGGCGCATCGAAGACATCGGAATCTACATCCGCGACTACCTCACCAAGACCGTTGCGGAAAAGAGCGGTACACCGCCGGAAAAGGTGTTCGCCTGGGAGTATTATTTTCCCAGCACGTCCTGGCATTCGGTACGCAAGCTGCTCCAGTTCGTCGCCAATTTCCTGCTCTATGCCGGCGCCGGCATCGTTTCGCTGCTGTTGTTCCTGAACATGCGAAAATGCGGCGTCGCCCGTCTGCCGGCCTCAGAAAGGTGCTTCTGGTGGATCGGCATGGCGCTCATGGTGTGCATGGCGATACTGGTGCTGGCTTCCACGTTCTTCAAATGGACGCACCGCAATCTGTCCGGTGAGAGCGCATGCCGGCCGCGCCGCATTGTGGTGCGGCTGATCCTGGCCGGCGCAACGGCGCTGGCGGCGGCGCTGGCTGTCGGCTTCGGCGCGCATTATACCGGAAAGCTGCTCGCCGGCTGGATCGACCTGCCCGGCTGGCATGTGGCGAGCGTCGATGCGGCAGCTGCGGCGGTCGCATTCCTGGCGTGGACGCTGGTGTTGACGCTCGCCAAACGGTGAGGTCAGGCCGCGGTGGCGGCTTCTTCCGCCGCTTTGCCGGAACGCTGTGCGAGCAGGGCGTAGGCGAAGACCGCGGCCAGGCAGAGGCAGGCCACCACCAGCGCAAAATGCACGGCTGCGAAGACCAGCGTCACGCGCATGACGATCGTCCCTGCGATGCCTCCCAGGCCCGCCGCCGTCACCATCAGACCGGAAGCCGACTTGGTAAGCGGACCCAGGTCGCGGATGGTGCCGGCGAAGATGGTCGGGAACAGGATGGAGATGAAGAAGCCCGCCCCGATCAGGAAGGCGAAGCCCGGTATGCTGACGGCGATGCCCGCCAGCACGGCCAGCCCGAGGCAGGCGCCGCTGAACAAAACCAGCAGGCGGGCGGGATCGAAGCGGAACATCAGGCCGGTGCCGGCGAAGCGGCCGAGGCAGCAGGCGATCCACAAATACAGGGAAACGTCGGCCAGCGTATCCGTGGGAAGTTCCGGCATGACCTTCCGGACATAGCCGTCGGCAACGCCCCACAGGCAGACCAGCGCCATCATGCAGGCGGCCATCGCCGCCAGGGCGAAGCGGAACATGGGCCGCGCCAACAGACTGCGGAACTCGTGGCGGGCGCGGATTTGCTTCCCGGTACGTTCGACCGCCACGGGGGGGAATTCCACGTTCTCGATCAGGAAGGCCATCAGCAGCACGACAAGGCCGACGACGATGTAGGGCCGCACCACCGTTTCGGCAAATTGCGCACTGGTGGCCCCGGCGTCCGGCAGCGTGATCGAACGGCCGGCATACGCCGCTGCGAGCAGCCCCACCGTATAGAAGCACTGGGCGATGTTGAGCCGGCGCACGGCCGTTTCGGGCGGTCCCATCTGGACGACCAGGGGATTGGCGCAGGTCTCGAGGAAGGCCCAACCCGTGCCGGTGATGATGACGGCCGCCAGGAAGAACAGCGGCTGATGCTGCGAAAATGCGGGGTAGAGCATGAGGGCGCCGACGGCCAGCGTGCTGAGGCCCAGCACTATTCCCAGCTTGTAGCCGAAGCGCCTGAGGAACAGCGCGGCGGGTATGGCAAAAAGCAAATAGCTGAGCCCGAAGCTGGTCTGCGCCAGGGCCGACTGCAGCGGGTTGAAATCAAAGAAGGCGACGAGCTGCGGCGAAACCACGCCCGAAGCGCGGTGTACCAGCCCCCAGGTCACGAAGAGACACACGGTCGCCACGAAAGCGAGCCTGTACCGTTTCGTGCCCAGCCGAGTTTTCCCGGTCATCGACGGCCTCAGAGCAGCGTCTCTAAATCTATGAGAAGTATCGGTTTCACCTCTTAAGATTGTCGCAACATCATATACCCGCAAGGCGGGCGCTGGTTGTATCAATAGCCGTCCAGCGGAATAACTTCCGTAGGGTCGCCGGGCTTAGCGGCGGCGGCGTTGGGGGCACGTACGATCAGCGCATCCGCCTCTGCCAGCACGGAAAGCATGGCGGAATCCTGCACGTCGAAGGCATCGACCCAGAGCTCGCCGTTCTCCTGGCTCATGCGCGCGCGCAGGTAACTCTGGCGTGTATCGTTGGCCGGAAGTTCGCGCCGAAGTCGTGCCCGCACGCTGCGGCAGCCGCACTTGAAGCGCTGCGGCAGGCTGCATGTGGCTTTGTTGGTGCCCAGCATGGCGTCGATGGCGGGCCGCAGGAACAGAATGGCGCAGACCAGCGTCGAAACCGGATTGCCCGGCATGCCCAAGAGCGGCGTCGAACCCAGGCGGCCGAAGATCAAGGGCTTGCCCGGCCGCATGGCGACCTTCCAGAAATCCAGCTCGAAATCGCGCGTCCCCAGCGATTTCTGCACCAGGTCGTGATCGCCCACCGAGACACCGCCCAGGGTGATCACCAGCTCGGCGTCGGCGTCGGCCACGGTGGCGATCTCCTGCGCGTTGTCGGCGAGAATGCCGAAATCGCAAGGGGCGCCGCCCCAGGCGGTGATCATCGCCGCCAATCCGTACCCGGACGATGCCGCGATGCCGCCCGGGCGCCGCGGCTCGCCGGGGCGCGAAAGCTCGTCGCCGATGGAGGCGATGGCGACGCGCGGGCGGCGGCGCACCTTGGCGCGGGTGATGTCGCCCGCCGCGAGCAGCGCCAGGTCCCGCGCCGTGACGCGCTTGCCCATCGGCGCCAGCCGGTCGCCCGCCTTGAAGTCGAGCCCGGCGGCGCGGATGTAATCGGCCTTGGGGGCCCCGGCGTTGAAATGGACGTAGCCGCCTTCGAGATCGACTTCCTCCTGGATGACGATGGCGTCGGCGCCCTCGGGGATCACCCCGCCGGTGAAGATGCGCACCGCTCCGTTCGCTCCGAGCCTGCCCTTGAAGGGATGGCCGGCGGGGGCGGTGCCGATCACCTGGCGCGGCGCATCGCCGTCGGCCAGGCGCACGGCATAGCCGTCCATGGCGGAGATGGGGAAGGGCGGCTGATTGATGTGGGCGATCACGTCTTCCGCCAGCACGCGCCCGGCGAGGTGCGCGATGTCCGAGATTTCGCTGTCGATGGGTTTGAAGGCGGCGGCAATGCGCTGTTGGGCTTCTTCCACGCTGATCATCGGAACATGTCCTCCGGCTTTACATGTGCGGCACGCGCCAGTTTCTGGACGATTTCGTCGGGCAGGGCGCGCGAGCGCCCGGTGAGAAAGGCAAAGACCGCCGCCGCCGGCACGCCGGCCTGACGGGCCCATTCGGTGGCGCGCAGACGATGCGCCGTCATGAAGGCGCGAAAGGCCTCGCGCCGGACATCGGGCTGGCCGGGGATGGATGCGGCTTCGCCCATCAGGACGTTGGGCCGCCCGCGCGGCGGCGGGGGCTTGCGCTGGGCGCGCAGCGGGGCCGTGAAGCTGCCGCTCTTGCCGCCGGATTTGGCGATGAGGCGCACCCCTTCGATGACGGCGGCTTTGTCGATCCCCTTGGTCATGTCGTAGACGGTGAGGGCGGCGACGGAAACGGCGGTCAGCGCCTCCATCTCCACACCGGTCCTGGCCACGGTCTTGGCGGTGGCGGTGATGCGGATGGCGTTCTTCCCGGGCAGCATCTCGAAGGCGATCTCGGCCTTGGAGAGCGCAATGGAATGGCAGAGCGGGATCAGCTCGGGCGTCTTCTTGGCGGCCATGATGCCGGCGATGCGCGCCGCGGCCAGCACGTCGCCCTTGGGCGCTTCGCCGGCGGCGACGGCGTCGTAGGCTTCCGGCGACAGCACGATCACGGCTTCGGCCTCGGCCTCGCGCTCGCTGGTCTCCTTGGCCGAGACGTCGACCATGCGTGCCGCGCCGCTTTCGTCCAGATGGGTCAGATCGCTCATGACGGCAGTGTAGTGTGGTTCACGCCCGATGGGAATCGCAGCAACTCTGCCGTAGCGGCGGCAACATCGTCCTGACGCATCAGGGTTTCCCCGATCAGCACCGTGGTGACGCCCGCTTCGGCAAGCTGCCTAAGATCGTTGCGGCTGGAAAGCCCGCTTTCCGCCACAATCAGCTTGTCCTGCGGAATGCGCGGCGCCAGCCGCAGCGTCACGCCGAGATCCGTCACAAAAGTTTTCAAATCGCGGTTGTTGATGCCGATCGTGTCGGCACCCAGCGCCAGGGCGCGTTTGCATTCGGCCGCATTGTGGATTTCCACCAGCGCATCCATGCCGAAGGCGCGCGAAGCGGCCAGAAGTTCCGCGGCCGCGCCGTCGTCCACCATGGCGAGGATGATCAGGATGGCATCGGCGCCCCAGGCCCGCGCTTCCGCCACCTGGTAGGGCTCCAGCATGAAGTCCTTGCGCAGCACGGGCAGGTTGGTCGCCTCGCGTGCCGTGGCGAGATATTCCGGCGCCCCCTGGAAGGACGGCACATCGGTGAGCACCGAAAGACAGGCGGCGCCGCCTTTTTCGTAAGCCCGAGCCAGAGTCGGCGGATCGAAATCGCCCCGGATGAGGCCTTTCGACGGACTGGCCTTCTTGATCTCGGCGATCAGGCCGAAACGTTTTTCGGCGCGGGCGGTGAGGAGCGCGGCGCGGAAGCCGCGCGGCGGATCGGCGGCGCGGGCGCAGGTCTCGATCTCGGCCGGCGGAATGCGCCCCTTGGCGGCGGCGATTTCCTCGCGCTTGTAGACGGCGATCTTCTCCAGGATGTTCACGCCGGCGCCCCGTTCGAGAGCGCGACCAGCTTTTGCAGCACGCGCCCGGCGCCGCCGCTGTCGAGCGCTTCGGCCGCCAGCACCGCGCCGCCGCGCAAATCGGCGGCCTTGTCCGCCACCACCAGCGCCGCCGCCGCATTGAGCAGCACGATGTCGCGATAGGGCCCCTTCTCGCCATCCAAAAGGCGGCGGATGGCCCCGGCATTCTCGCCGGCCGCGCCGCCCTTCAACGTATCAAGTGTGGTGCGTTCCAGCCCCGCCTCTTCCGGCACGATGGTGCGGGCCGTTACTTGGCCGTGTTCCAGCGCCGCCACATGGGTGAGATCGGTGGTGGTGACTTCGTCAAGTCCGTCCTGGCCGTGCACCACCCAGACCTTCTCGCTGCCCAGTTCCTTCAGCACCTGGGCCAGCGGTATCAGCCATTCCCGGGAATAGACGCCCAGCAGCTGGCGCTTGGTGCCCGCCGGATTGCACAAGGGCCCCAGCAGATTGAAGATGGTGCGGATGCCGAGCGCGCGGCGCACCGGCGCCACATGCTTCATCGCCGGATGATAGGTCTGGGCGAACAGGAAGGAGACGCCCGCTTCGGCGAGGCAGGCGCGCGCCGCCTCCGGCGCAATATCGATCTTGACGCCGAGCGCTTCCAGCACGTCGGCGGCGCCGGTCTTCGACGACATGTTGCGGTTGCCGTGCTTGGCCACCGGCACGCCTGAGGCCGCCACCACCAGCGACACCGCGGTGGAGATGTTGAGCGTGCCTTTGCCGTCGCCGCCGGTGCCGCAGAGGTCGATGGCCATGGCGGGCGCTTCCACCGTCCGCATCGCCGCCCGCATGGCGCGTGCCGCGCCCACGATCTCGGGCACCGTCGGCCCGCGCACCGACTGGGCGGTGAGGAAGGCCGCCAGCTCGCTTTCGTGGATCTTGCCTTCCATGATGGCGCCGAACAGCAGCGCCGACTGCCCGGCATCCAGCGCGCCGCCGTTCACCACGCGGCGCAGAAGTTCGGACGGGGCGGGCGTACTCATGCCGACACGGGCAGGCGCGCCAGCCGCAGGAAATTCTGCAGCAGCGCATGGCCGTTTTCCGAAGCGATGCTCTCGGGATGGAACTGTACGCCGTGCACGGGGTGAGTCTTGTGCATCACGCCCATGATGACGCCGTCTTCGGCCACGGCGGTGACTTTCAGCGAAGATGGCATGCTTTCCGGCGCGATGGTCAGCGAGTGGTAGCGGGTGGCGACGAAATCGTTATTGAGGCCGCGGAAGACGCTCTTGCCGCTGTGGTGGATGCGCGACAGCTTGCCGTGCATGGGCACCGGCGCGCGCACGATGCGGCCGCCATAGGCCTGGCCGATGGACTGATGTCCCAGGCAGACGCCCAGCATCGGCACCTTGCCCTCGGCCAGGCGGATCAGCTCCAGGCAGATGCCGGCCTCGTTGGGGGTACAGGGTCCGGGCGACATGACGATGGCGTCCGGCTTGAGGGCGAGGGCCTCGGCGGCGGAAATCTCGTCGTTGCGCTTGACCACAACCTCCGCCCCCAGCTGTCCCAGGTAGTGGAAAAGGTTGTAGGTGAAGCTGTCGTAGTTATCGATCAGAAGCAGCAAAATTCACCTATCGGATTGATCCGGCAACACTTTTTCGATCCGCGGGCCGCCGGACCCGCCCCGCCGATTCCGGCTATTTTCGCGAAACCCGGGCAGGAAGGAAAGGCGGCATCTGTGCGGGTGCCTTGGCGGCCTCTCGCAACGGCGGCCGGAGGGCGCTATTTCCGCTCTTTCGGAAGGGAGGGATTCCCATGCGCGTGACTGTCCTGGCCGGGGTGCTGGCCCTGGTCCTCCTCGCCGCTCCGGGAGCGGCCGCCGAAACGCAATCCGGTTACCTCAAGCCGGGCGATATCGACGTGCTGGCGGTGCTGCCGGCCGCGCCGGTTCCGGGCGACCCGCGCTACGACGCCGACCGGGCGATCTTCCAGAAAACCCGGGCGCTGGTCGGCACGCCGCGCTGGGCGCTGGCGACGGCCGACGCGCAATACGGACGCGAGGCGATGCTGCACGATTTCAGCTGTGCCGCGGGCGTGACGCTGACCTTGAAAAACGCGCCCAGGCTGACGGCGCTGGCGGAGAAGGCCGCGCGGGATACGGAGAGGCAGACGAGCATCGCCAAGAAGACGTTCCGGCGCCTCAGGCCGTTCCTGATCGACCAGGGCGAAGTCTGCCAGTCCAAGGACGAACTGGCGGAAAGCTACGATTATCCGTCCGGGCACACCACCTATGGCTGGACCTGGGCGACGGTGCTCTCCGATGTGCTGCCGGAGCGCGCCACGGCGATCCTGGCGCGCGGCCGCGCCTATGGCGAAAGCCGCATCGTCTGCGGCGCGCACAACGCCAGCGCGGTGGAAGCCGGGCGCCTCTCGGCCACGGTGACGCTGGAGGCGGTGCGCAACAAGGCGGCCTACAGGAGGGACCTGCTGGCGGCACGGGCCGAAATGCGGGCGTTGCGCCGGTCCGCGAAAGCGTCGAAGCCCGCGTCTTGCAAGGCGGAAGCGGCGCTGGTGGCCGAAGACATCTTCGCACCCGCGCCCTGAAGCGTCCGCCGATAAAAAAAGCGGGCCGCAACGGCCCGCCAAGTTCAGGGAGATGGTGCCGGGAGGAGAAAGGCACCGGGGAAAATTCAGGGAACCGTCAGGCCCTCGAACAGCGCGGTAGACAGGTAGCGTTCGGCGAAATCGGGCACCATGGCGACGATGGTCTTGCCGGCGTATTCCGGACGCGCGCCCACTTCGAAGGCGGCGGCCACCGCCGCGCCGGCGGAGATGCCCACCGGCAAGCCCTCGTGCCGCGCCAGTTCGCGCGCGGTACGGATGGCGGTTTCGTTGGAGATGGTGACGATCTCGTCGATTACGCTGCGGTCCAGCACCGCGGGCACGAAGCCGGGGCCGATGCCCTGGATCTTGTGCGGCCCGGGCTGGCCGCCCGACAGCACCGGCGAATCCTCGGGCTCCACCGCGATGATCCTCACCGCCGATTTCTTGCGCTGCTTCAAGACCTGGCCGACGCCGGTGATGGTGCCGCCGGTGCCGGAACCGGCCACCAGCGCATCGATCCTGCCGTCCGTGTCGTTCCAGATTTCCTCGGCCGTGGTGCGGCGGTGGATTTCGGGATTGGCGGGATTCTCGAACTGGCGCGGACTGACGGCCCCGGGGATGGTGTTGAGCAGTTCCTGCGCCTTGGCGATGGCGCCCTTCATGCCCTTGGCCGCCTCGGTCAGGACCAGCTCGGCGCCCAGCAGCACCAGCATCTTGCGCCGCTCGATGGAAAAGGATTCCGGCATGCAGAGGATCAGCTTGTAGCCGCGCGCCGCGGCCACGAAGGCGAGCGCGATGCCGGTGTTGCCGCTGGTGGGTTCGACCAGCGTGGTCTCGCCCGGCACGATTTTGCCCTCGCGCTCCAGCGCGTCGATCATGGCCACGCCGATGCGGTCCTTGACGCTGGCGATGGGGTTGAAGAATTCGAGCTTGAGCAGGATGTCGGCCTTGACCCCGTGCGCCTGGGGCAGGCGGGCGAGGCGCACCAGCGGCGTGTCGCCGATGGTCTCGGTGATGGAATTGTAGATGCGGCCGCGGCCGGGGCGATGCACCGGGGCTTCATCTGACTTCTTGCGTGCGAACATGGGCAATCTCCGGCGAAAAGCGATTGTCCGCACCTTAACCTGTTATCTCTATTATGTACAGTTAATTGATAGAGATAATATTTATTGTACGGCGACTGCCTTGTAGTTTGAGACGGAAGCAGCAAATTCAGGCTCTTGCGGCCGCTTGGGCCGGATCAGCCGAAGCTGTGGGGCACCCGCTGCTGGCGGCTCGGCATGGCGTTGGCTTCGCCCCGCCGCTAAAGCGCTCCGTCGCCGGGTCCCGGTACAATCGGCGTGCTGGGGGCATAGAGGTGGATTTCGTCCGGCCCGATGACGCTGCCGCAATTCTTGGGATCGCCGGCTTGCGGCGGCTTGGCGGCGAGCGTGTTGTTGGGAGCGGAGGCCGACACCGCTTCGCCCGAGATGTCCATATCCACATCTTGTTGCGACCCGTGCCAACAGGCGCCTTGCGTCGCGGTGCCGCTGCCTTCTAATTGCGGCGGGGCGAGGGAGTTGGGAACATGCAAGGCGTCACACGGGTCGATCATCCGCTGGTCCAGCACAAGCTGACCTTGATGCGGAAAAAGGAGACCTCCACCAAGCAGTTCCGCGAGCTGCTGAACGAGATCGGCATGCTGCTGTGCTACGAAATCACGCGGGAGCTGCCGACCGAGCTGATCGAGATCGAGACGCCGCTGTCGCCGATGCAGGCGCCCGCCATCGAGGGCAAGAAGCTGGTCTTCGCCCCCATCCTGCGCGCCGGCATGGCCTTCCTCGACGGCATGCTGAACCTGGTTCCCTCGGCGCGGGTGGCCTTCATCGGCCTTTACCGCGACCCCAAGACGCTGAAGAGCGTCGAATACTATTTCAAGGCGCCGGAGGACATCGCCGACCGGCTGGTGATCGTGATGGACCCGATGCTGGCCACCGGCAATTCCTCGGTGGCGGCGGTGGACATGCTGAAGGACCGCGGCGTCGCCCGGCTGCGCCTGATGTGCCTCTTGGCTGCGCCCGAAGGGCTGGAACGCTTCACCAAGGCCCATCCCGACGTGCATGTCTGGACCGCGGCCATCGACGATCGCCTCAACGACCACGGCTATATCGTGCCGGGCCTGGGCGACGCCGGCGACCGCATGTTCGGGACGAAGTAGCGATCATTCTGCTCTTCGCCGCGAAGCGCGCGTCATTACGTGAGCACGATGCCCGCCATTTGTGCAATCTGCGCGCCGTGAGATGCACCGTCACGCTATAGCGGCGGCCGCGATATTCCGTTATTTTTCGGGGAATGGCGGAGGTCTTCATGCGTAAGATATTTTACGGGCTGCTGGCCGCTCTGTTCGCGGTGCTGGTTCCGGCAAGGGCCGCCGACGTCACGGTGTTCGCCGCCGCCTCGCTGAGCGATGCCTTGCAGGACGTCGGCAAGGCCTACACGCAGAAGACCCATCGCGTGCCGGTGTTCTCCTTTGCCGCGTCCTCGGCGCTGGCGCGGCAGATCGAGGCCTCCGGCGGCGCCGACATCTACATCTCCGCCGATACCGACTGGATGGATTACCTTGCCCAGAAGGGCTTCATCCAAAAAGCCAGCCGCAAAACCCTGCTGGGCAATCACCTGGTGCTGATCGCCCCCGCCGGTGCCCATCCGGCGCTGAAGATCGCCCCCGGTTTCGACCTGAAGGGCGCGCTGGGCGACGGGCGGCTGGCCATCGCCGATCCGGGTTCGGTGCCGGCAGGCAAATACGGCAAGGCCTCGCTCACGGCGCTTGGGGTCTGGGATGCGGTTTCCGGCAAGCTCGCCCCGGCGGAGAACGTGCGCGTGGCGCTGGCGTATGTGGCGCGCGCCGAAGCGCCCTTCGGCATCGTCTACACCACCGACGCCCTGGCCGAACATCGCGTGCGCATCGTCGGCACCTTCCCCGACAGCAGCCACGCCCCGATCCTTTATCCCGTGGCCCTCACCAAGGACGCCAGGCCGGGGGCCAAGGAATTCCTCAAATTCCTCGGCAGCCCCGAGGCCCGCGCCATCTTCCAGAAGGACGGCTTCGTGGTGCCGGGCGCGCGTTAAGCGGATTTTATAGCCGCAGGCGGGGCCGAGGTCTTGGCGAAGCGGTGGTAGAGTTCCGCGTATTGCTTGCCCGAGTGCTTCCAGGAGAAGTCGGCCTTCATGCCCTGTTCCTGCAAGCTGCGCCAGGCCTTGCGGTCGGCGAAGGCGGCCGCGACGCGCTCGAGGGTGCGCGTCAGCCCTTCCGGCGTCACGCTGTCGAAGAGGAAGCCGGTGGCCACGCCCGCCGTCCGGGCGGCTTCGTTGGCGTCGATGATGGTGTCGGCCAGCCCGCCGGTGCGCGCCGCCACCGGCACGCAGCCGTAACGCAGCCCGTAAAGCTGGGTCAGGCCGCAAGGCTCGAAGCGCGAGGGGATCAGGATGGCGTCGGCGCCGCCTTGCATCAGATGCGACAGCGCCTCGTCGTAGCCGATGGTCACCCCGATCTTGCCGGGATGGCGCGACGAGGCGGCGATGAAGGCCGTTTCCAGCTTGCGGTCGCCGGCGCCGAGCAGGGCCAGCCGCGCCCCCATCGCCACGATGCGGTCGGTCAGCCCGGCCAGCACGTCCATGCCTTTCTGCTGCGTCAGCCGGCTGACGACGCAGAAGAGGGGGCCCGTGCCGTCCAGCAGCCCGAAGGCTTTTTCCACCGCCCGCCGGTTGACGCGCCGCTGTTGCAGGCCGTGCGCGTCGTAACGGGCGGCCAGCTGCGTGTCTTTGGCAGGGTCCCACACTTCGGTGTCGATGCCGTTGACGATGCCGAAGACGCGCTCGCGCCTGAGCCGGATCATCCCTTCCAGCCCCATGCCGAATTCCGGCTCGCGGATCTGTTCGGCATAAGTGGGCGAGACGGTGGTGATGGCGTCGGCGGTGAAGAGCCCCGCTTTGAGGAATCCCACGCCGCCGAAATACTCCACGCCCTCGACGGCATAGGCCTCGCGCGGCAGCTTCAGATGCGGCACCACCTCGGCCGGGAACCAGCCCGGAAAAGCGATGTTGTGCACCGTCACGATGCTGGGCACGGCGGCGTGGTCGTAGTGCAGATAGGCCGCCGCCATGGCGCACTGCCAGTCATGGGCGTGGACGAGGTCGAAGGAGAGATCGTCGATCTTGCCTTCGGCGAGATCGGCGGCGGCGCGTCCCAGCGCCCCGAAGCGGCGCCAGTTGTCCGGCCAGTCGCGCCCGGCCGGATCGCCGTAAGGCGAACCCGGGCGGTCGTAGAGTTCGGGGGCGTCGAGCACGATCACTTCCAGCCCCGCCGCCATGCCGTCGATCAGCCGGGCCTCGGAGCCGAACAGGTCGTTGTAGCGATGCAGCACATGGCCGTTTTGCAGCGCCCGCATCACCTTGGGATAACCGGGGATCAGGGTGGTGAGGCGCACGTCGTAGGGCGCCAGCGCCCCGGGCAAAGCGCCCGCCACGTCGGCCAGCCCGCCGGTCTTCACCAACGGATAGGCTTCGGAGACGACGGAGAGGATTTGCGCCGTCATAGCAGCCGGTCGATCATCGCCTGGGTGATCAGACAGACGCCTTTTTCGGTGCGGCGGAAGCGCTGGGCGTCGAGCTTGGGGTCTTCGCCCACCACCAGCCCTTCGGGGATGTGCACGTCGCGGTCCAGCACCACGCGCCGTAGCCGCGCCGAGCGGCCGATCCAGCAGCGCGGCAGGATGACGGCGTCTTCCAGCACCGAGAAACTGTTGGAGCGCACCCCGGTGAAGCACAGGCAGCGGCGCAGATGCGAGCCCGAGATGATGCAGTCGCCCGAGACCAGCGAGGCCACCGCGCTGCCGCGCCGTCCTTCCAGGTCGTGCACGAATTTGGCGGGCGGCGCGATCTCGGCATAGGTCCACAGCGGCCAGCTCTTGTCGTAGAGGTCGAGCTTGGGCACCACGTCGGTGAGGTCGATATTGGCCTCCCAATAGGCATCGACGGTGCCGACGTCGCGCCAATAGGGTTCGGCCTCGGCGCTGGCGCGCACGCAGGAATCCGAGAAGCGGTGGGCCACGGCTTTGCCGTGCCTGACCAGGTAGGGGATGATGTCCTTGCCGAAATCGCGCGTCGAACCGGTGGTGGCGGCGTCGCGGCGCAGCTCCTCGAACAGGCGCTTGGTGCGGAAGACGTAGATGCCCATCGAGACCAGGCAGGTGTCCGGCTTGCCGGGGATGGTGGGCGGATGGGCGGGCTTTTCGATGAAATCGGTGATGTTGTCCTTTTCGTCCACCGCGATGATGCCGAAGGCGCTGGCGCCTTCTTTGGACACTTCCAGGCAGCCCACCGTCACGTCGGCGCCGGTCTCGACGTGCTGCATCAGCATCAGCTCGTAGTCCATCTTGTAGATGTGATCCCCGGCCAGGATCACCATGAACTCGGGCCTGTAGCTGTCGATGATGTCGATGTTCTGATAGACGGCGTCGGCGGTGCCCTGGTACCAGAGGCCTTCCGAGACGCGCTGGCTGGCGGGCAGGATGTCGAAGCTCTCGTTGCGCTCGGTGCGGAAGAAATCCCAGCCCTGCTGCAAATGGCGGATCAGCGAATGCGCCTTGTACTGGGTGGCCACCGCGATGCGCCGGATGCCGGAGTTGACGGCGTTCGACAGCGCGAAGTCGATGATGCGCGCCTTGCCCCCGAAATAGACCGCCGGCTTGGCGCGCTTGTCGGTCAGCTCCTTCAGCCGCGCCCCGCGTCCGCCCGCCAGGACGTAGGCCATCGTATCGCGCGCCAGGGGATGTCTGCGCTCCATGGTTCTGGTCTCTCCCTCGGCGCGGGCGCCGGTCTTGTTTCGCCGTATCCCGCGCGAAAAGAGGCGGCGCGGCCGGATGTTTTTTCTAACATTGCAACAGCGGGTCCTGCAAAGGCGTTTCGCGTTTTTTATCGGCCGCCATGCGGGATGCCCGTGTTCTTCCGTATGCTTCCTTCGCGGCCTGCTCAAAGGGAGGGCGTGCCCCGGGAACGGGCTTTTCTTAGGTCCATCTGTCGCACGATGCGGCGGACGGGCAGGGGTATGCTGCCCGGCAGCCGTTTCGTGGTTTTCACCGCCGCCGGGCCGTGCCGCATGACCAGCGCCGCCGAGACCCATACCCACAGCCATTACGTCAGCCAATTCGAGCTGAACGTCGTCATCTGGTGCGCCATGTCCGGCGTCATCATGCAGGCACTGGACACCACCATCTGCAACGTGGCCCTGCCTTACATGCAGGGGGGGCTGTCGGCCTCGCGGGACGAGGTCACCTGGATCCTGACCTCCTACATCGTGGCCTCGGCGGTGATGACCGCCCCGGTGGGCTGGCTGGCCGCCCGCTTCGGCAAGAAGAACGTGCTGATCGTCTCGATGGTCGGCTTCACCGTCACCTCGATGCTGTGCGGGGCGGCAGATTCGCTGGACGAAATCATCGTCTTCCGCCTCTTGCAGGGGGTGTTCGGGGCGGCGCTGTCGCCGCTGTCGCAGGCGGTGATGCTCGACCTCTATCCCATCGAGAAGCGCGGCCAGGCGATGGCCACCTTCGGCATCGGCATCATGCTGGGGCCGATCCTGGGGCCGATGCTGGGCGGCTATCTCACCGACCTCTACAGCTGGCGCTGGGTGTTTTACGTCAACCTGCCCATCGGGGTGATGGCCACGGCGGGGCTGTGGCTGTTCTTCAAGGACACCCAGCGCGACGAGAGCCTTCGCTTCGACTGGACGGGGTTCTATTTCATGGCGCTGGCGGTGGGGGCGCTGCAGCTGATGCTCGACCGCGGCACCGACAAGGACTGGTTCTCCTCCACCGAGATCGTCATCGAGTGCACGCTGGCCTGCCTCGGCTTCTATCTTTTCCTGGTACACATGCTGACGGCGAAGCAGACCTTCCTGCAGAAGGACGTTTTCAAGGACCGCAACTTCGCGCTGGCGCAGATCCTGATGTTCGTGGTGGGGGCGATCCTGCTGGCCTCCACCGCCCTGATGCCGCCCTTCCTGCAAACGCTGGCGAACTACTCGGTGCTGCAATCGGGGCTGCTCTTGGGCCCGCGCGGCTTGGGCACCATCGTCGCCCTGATGATCACCGGGCGCATCGCCAACCACGTCGATCCGCGCTGGCAGATGACGCTCGGCGCCGCGGCCATGACCTGGTCTTTGTGGCAGATGTCGCAATGGACGCCCTCCATCGACAACGCCCATCTCTTGTTCGTCACCGTGGTGCAGGGCTTCGGGCTGGGCTTCATCTTCTCGCCGCTGCAGCTGGTGGCCTTCGCCACCATGCCGGGGCGGCTGCGCCCCGACGGCACGGCGCTGATGAACCTGGTGCGCAACATCGGCGCGGCCATCGGCATCTCCGTCACCACCACGGTGCTGTCGAACAGCATGCAGGCCATCCATTCGAGCCTGACGCGCTTCGCCACCCCCTTCAACCGGGCGCTGGGCGTCAACGCGCCGTCGCTGCTGATGACCCCGCAACTGCCCACGGGGCAGGCCATGCTGAACGGCGCCATCGAGATCCGCGCCGCCATCGAGGCTTATGCCAACGACTTCCTCTTCATGTTCTATGTGGCGCTGATCGTCTTCCCGGTGATCTGGATGATCCGCCGCCCGGATTACTCCCGGCTGGGCTCCGGCAACGGCGAGGGAACGTAGAAAACGGCTGCGCCGGGAGCGCTATCGCGCCCGCATCCCCCGCTCGACTCATGCCGGGCGCGCTCGGCTGTCATTCGCAAAACGGTGAGACGGGGCTGATGCCGCCGCGCGGAAAACGGCGAGCTTCGCCGCGCCCGCGCCCGAATCTTTGTGCGGCGTCCGCCGGCGGGCATGTTTCGTTCGATCCGCTGCGCGAGATGGCAACAAGCAATCCGCCGTCCGTTTTTACGCCCGGCAACCGCCGTTACAAAACAACGCCCGTCCGAAGCGCCGCTTCATGACAGTGCCGGCAGGCCGCACGGCGCCGCCGCCGGCGTTCGTATATTGTGCGCACAAAGCTCATCTAGGGGGCCGTCATGTTGCATCTCGATACCGGCAATACCGCCTTCATGCTGTTGTGTTGCAGCCTTGTGATGTTGATGACGCCGGGCCTGGCGTTCTTCTACGGAGGCCTCGTCAGCCGGCGCAACGTTCTCGCCATCATGATGCAGTCGTTCGTGTCGATGGGATGGACCACCGTGCTGTGGTTCGCCGTCGGCTACTCGCTGTGCTTCTCGGGCGACGTCGGCGGCGTGATCGGCGACCTCAAGCTCGCCTTCCTCAACGGCGTGACGCTGGCGACGCCGTCGCCCAATCCGGGCATCCCGCTGATCGTGCACATCGCCTATCAGATGATGTTCGCCATCATCACCCCGGCGCTGATCACCGGCGCCTTCGCCAACCGCGTCACCTTCAAGGCCTACATGCTGTTCCTGACGCTGTGGCTGCTGTTCGTCTATTTCCCCTTCGTCCACATGGTGTGGGGCGGCGGCTTCCTGCAGAAATGGGGCGTGCTCGACTTCGCCGGCGGCATCGTGGTGCACAACATCGCCGGCATGGCGGCGCTGGCCTCCGTGCTCTATGTCGGCCGCCGCGACGTCAGCGACGGCGGCGCCCACAGCGTGCCGCTGGTGGCGCTGGGCACCGGCCTGTTGTGGTTCGGCTGGTACGGCTTCAACGCCGGCAGCGAGTTCGGCGTGGATTCGGTGACGGCGGTGGCCTTCCTCAACACCGATCTGGCGGCGTCCTTCGGCGGCATCGCTTGGCTGCTGATCGGCTGGCACGACGAGAAACGACCGTCCTTCGTCGGCTTGATGACCGGCGCCGTGGCGGCGCTGGCCACCATCACCCCGGCGGCGGGCTACGTCTCGCCGCTCAGCGCCGTGGTCATCGGCATCGCCGCGGGTGCCATCTGCTACTATGCGGTGGCGCTGAAGAACCGGCTGCGCTGGGACGACGCCCTCGACGTCTGGGGCGTACACGGCGTCGGCGGGGCGCTGGGCGTCGTGCTGCTGGGCGTGTTCGCCAGCAAGGCGTTCAACGTCAACGGCACCGACGGGCTGCTGGCGGGCAACGCCGCCTTTTTCGGCAAGCAGCTGGTCGCCATCCTGTTCTCCTCGGCCTGGGCCTTCGGCTTCACCTACGGAATGTTGTGGCTGATCGACCGCTTCGTCACGGTGCGGGTCGATCACCTCACCGAGGAGAAGGGCCTCGACGAGGGCCTGCACGGCGAACACGCCTATCTCTCCTGATCCCTCCCCCGGCCCTGAGCGTGATCCGATTTCCTGAAATCGGATCACGCTCGAGGGGCATTCGCCGGTCATGGCGCTTGCGGAGCAGCCGAATACTCCCCTAGAATACTACTTCAGGTTGTCATCTGCTGTCCACGCCCCTTTGGCAGCGGTTCCCAGCCGGGAGGATTCCATGGTGCCCGTCACGCCGGCGCAGCTCGCTCAACTGGCGCCCAGATGCCTTGACGTCTTCACACAGGCCTTCGCCGAGGCCGAAACGGTGCTGATGCCTTACGGCATCAACGACAGCGCGCTCAGGCTCGCCCATTTCATGGCGCAGGTGCTGCACGAGACGGCCGCATTGACGGTCGCGGCCGAGAACCTCAACTACAGCCCCGAACGGCTGATGGCGGTGTGGCCCAGGCGCTTTCCCACCCTGGCCGCGGCCGAGCCCTATGCCGGAAATCCCGAGCAGCTGGCCAACCTGGTCTATGGCGGGCGGATGGGCAACATCGATCCCGACGACGGCTGGAAATATATCGGCCGCGGCCTGCTGCAGCTCACCGGCCGCGCCGCCTACAAGAAATACGGCGACCTCTTGGGGATCGACCTGGCCGGTACGCCCGCGCTCGCCGTCGATCCGCAATGGGCGCTGAAGCTGGCCGGAGTGGTGTGGCAGGCACTCGGCTGCAACGCCAAGGCCGATGCCGACGACGTTACCGCGGTGACCAAGGCGATCAACGGCGGCCTCACCGGGTTTTCCGACCGCCAGGCCTGGCTGGTGAAGACCAAGGCCGTGTGGGCGTCATGATTTCCTGCCGCCGTTGCTGCCGCTGGTGGAATAGGCCGGGCGGTCGAGCAGCCAGATGACCGGGATCGAAATCAGCGCCACCCAGAACATGAAGCGGAAATCGCTGGCATAGCCTTCCACCGCGGCGCGGATGCGCAGCGCCACGTCGAAAGCCATGCGTGTCGAGGGAATCTGGATGTTGAAGAACAGCGACGGCGCGTTGAGCTCGAGCGCGTGGTTGAACGGCGAGGCGAAGCGGGTCAGCTCCGAATGGATGGCTTGCATCCGATCGGAGAGGATGGTGGTGGTGATCGAGATGCCGATGGCGCTGCCGATGTTGCGGATCAGGTTCATCAGCGAGGTGCCGTCGGTCCGCAGCGTCCCGGGCATGGTGGCGAAGGCCACCAGCTGCAAGGGCGTGAAGATCAGCCCCATGCCGAAGCCCTGGACGATGGTGACGAACAGCAGCGTGCCGTTCTCCACCGAAGGCGTCCACAGCGACATCTGCCACAGGGACCACAGCATGAAGGTGGCGCCAACGGTCATCAAGAGGCGCGGATCGATGTGGTTCGACACCTTGCCCACCAGCATCATCGCCACGATGGTGCCGAGCCCGCGCGGGCCGAGCAGCAGCCCGGTTTCCGTCACCGTGTAGCCCGACAGGTTCTGCAGGAAGGGCGGAATCAGGGCGGTGGAGGCGAGCAGCACGGCCCCCACCAGGAACTGCAACACCTGCGCCAGCACGAAATTGCGGTCGCGGAAGATGGCTTTCTGCAGGAACGGCTTTGCGGCCGTCAGCATGTGCACCAGGAAGAGGTAGAAGCCCAGCCCCGTGAGCGTGCATTCGATGACGATCTCGGACGAGGAGAACCAGTCCTGGGTGGTGCCGCGGTCGAGCATGAGCTGCATCGCGCCCACCCCCAGCGCCATGAAGCCGAATCCGGACCAGTCGAACTTCAGGCTGTCGTCGCGCGCGTTGTCCTTGAAGAAGTACCAGATGCCCATCGTGGCGGCGATGCCGAAGGGCACGTTGACATAGAAGATCCAGCGCCAGGTGTAATTGTCGGTCAGCCAGCCGCCCAGCGTCGGCCCCAGGATGGGGCCCAGCATCACGCCCATGCCGAAGATCGCCATGGCCCGGCCGCGTTCCTCGGGGCGGTAGAGGTCGAACATGATGGCCTGCGACAGCGGTGCCAACGCGGCGCCGAAAATACCCTGCAGCAGCCGGTAGACGACCATCTGGACCAGGTTTTCCGCCGCCCCGCACATCATCGAAGTGAGGGTGAAGCCGACCATCGAGACGATCAGGATGTTCTTCTTGCCGAAGCGGGCGGCCATCCAGCCGACCGGTGCGGTCATGATCGCCGCGGCGGCGATGTAGGAGGTGAGCACCCAGGTCACCTGTTCGCGCGAAGCCGACAGCCCCCCTTGCATATAAGGCAGGGCGACGTTGGCGATGGTGGTATTGAGCGCCTGCATCAGCACGCCGGCCATGGCGCACATGACCACCACGCGCAGCTCGAAAGCGGTGCCGTAGTGGTGACGCGTAAAACTGTCGGCGTGCACGGTCATGCCCGGTCCCGGCACCCGAGGTGCAGGGGGCATGACGGCGCGATGCAGGTCGGAGGTGCTGATCGTCAGCTTACGCCACGAGGCGCAGCCGTCCTTGCGACAGAGTGCCTCCGTATGCCGCATTGCCGCGGTGTAACCGCTGTCAGCTGGCGCTGCTGCCGCAGAAATCGCGCGAAGCCGCGGAGACGCGGCGTAGGAAGACGCTTACAGCGCGTCGTTGTCCCGTTCGCCGGTGCGCACCCTCAGCGCCGCTTCGAGATCGACCACGAAAATCTTGCCGTCGCCGATCTTGCCGGTGTGCGCCGCCTTGCGGATGGCTTCCACCACCGCCTCCAGCCGCTCGTCGGGCACCGCCACTTCCAGCTTCAGCTTGGGAATGAAGGCGATGGTGTACTCGGCGCCGCGATAGACCTCCTTGTGGCCTTTCTGGCGGCCGTAGCCGCGCACTTCGCTGACGGTCATGCCCTCGTTGCCGATGGCGAGCAGACCGTCGCGCACGGCGTCGAGGCGGTGCGGCTGGATGATGGCGATGACGAGTTTCATGCTGTTCTCCTCAGCTGTTCGTATGATAGCCGCTTTCGCCGTGACACGAAAAATCCAGCCCCTGGATTTCGGCTTCGTGCCCGATGCGCCAGCCGACGGCCGCTTTCACCGTGGCGATGATGGCAAAACTCGCCGCCACGGACCAGACCCCGACCGCGATCACCGCTTCGCCCTGCACCGCGAACTGTTCCCATACGGAACGCGACAACGCCACGCCGCCGACGCCCAGTCCCGCTGCAAACGGCACCAGCAGGCTGCCCAGGGCGCCGCCGACGCCGTGCACGCCCAAAACGTCGAGCGCGTCGTCAACCCGCATGCCCCGCTTCACCACCCAGACGGCGCCGTAGCAGACGAGGCCGCCCGCCACGCCCAGCGCCACCGCGCCCAAAGGCCCGACAAAGCCGGAGGCGGGCGTGATGGTGGCCAATCCCGCCACCGTTCCCGTCACCGCGCCGACCAGGGACGGCTTGCCGTATTTGATCCATTCCACCGCCACCCAGACGCAGGTCGCCGCGGCCGCCGCCAGATGCGTCGCCAGCATGGTCATGCCGGCATCGGCGCCCGCTTTCAACGCGCTGCCCGCATTGAAGCCGAACCAGCCCACCCACAGGAACGCGGCGCCCACCATCACCATCCAAGGCGCGTGCGGCGGCTGGATGGTGCGCGGGAAGCCGTGCCGCGGCCCCAGCAAGGAGGCCGCCACGATGGCGGACAGTCCGGCGGTGAGGTGCACCACGATGCCGCCGGCAAAATCCATCACCCCGTGCGCCGCGAAATAGCCGCCGCCCCACACCCAATGGCAGACCGGGGCATAGACCACGACCAGCCACAGCGCGGAAAACAGCAGCACGGCGCCGAATTTGATGCGCTCGGCATAGGCGCCGATGATCAGCGCCGGGGTGATGATGGCGAAGGTCATCTGGAACATGACGAAGACGCTTTCCGGGACGCTGGTTCCCGGATGCACGGCGTCGCGCGGCAAGTTCTGCAGGAAGGCGGCCTGCAAGTCTCCGATCCAGGCGCCCGTGCCGGAAAACGCCTCGCTGTAGACGAAGGCGAACCACAGCAGCGACACCAGCGCCGCGATGGCGAAGCATTGGAACAGGATCGACAGGATGTTCTTGGCCTGCACCAGCCCGGCATAGAAGAAGCCCAGGGCGGGCAGGGTCATCATCAAAACCAGCAGGCTGGCGGTCAGCAGCCAGGCGGTATCGGCACCGTTGATCAAGGGGTCCCCTCCCGTGATTATGCTTATAGGTTGGGCAAGATGCAGAAATAGGCGGCGCCTTCAACGCGGCATGTTGCCAAGGGAGTGGGCAGTGCGAAATAAAATTGCAGCAAGTGTAGACGGCGTTGCCCTTTCCGCAGCGTGGCGAAGATGCTGGGCATGAAGCGGAGCCGTCACGGAGCTTTGCTTGACTCGTTCGGAGCCCGGTGGAAGCGTCCGAAAATGTTCAAGATTCAGCCGGTCCCGCCCAACGACTCCAGCCCGGAAGGCGCGCGCAACCCCATCGTGGCCTTCGATCCCGATTTCATCGCCAGCATCCGCATCGACGGCAGCACCGGCGAGCGCCGGGCCGCCACGCTGCCGGGGCGCCGCACGGAGAAAAAACAGGAGCAGACCGCCCGGCTGGTGAAGGCGGTGCAGTGCATCGACCTGACGACGCTTTCGAGCGACGACACGCCGGAGCGCGTCAAGAAGCTCTGCGCCAAGGCGCGCCAGCCGCTGCGGCCCGGCATCCGGGAGGCGTTGGGCATCGGCCCCATCACCACCGCCGCGGTTTGCGTCTATCACGCCTTCATCGCAACGGCGCTCGAAGCGCTGTCCGGCACGTCCATTCCCGTGGCGGCCGTGTCGGCAGGATTTCCGCACGGCCTGTCGCCCCTCAGCGCGCGTGTGCTGGAGGTGGAGGAATCGGTCGCCGCAGGCGCGCGCGAGATCGACATCGTCATCGACCGTTCCAAGGCGCTTGCCGGCAACTGGCGGGGCGTCTATGACGAGGTGCGCGCCTTCCGCGAGGCCTGCGAGGCCTGCGAGGCCTGCGAGGCCCGCGGGGCCTGCGAGGCCCGCGGGGCCTGCAACAAAGCGCATCTGAAGGCCATCATCGGCGCAGGCGACCTGGGCACGCTGACCAACGTCGCCAAGGCTTCCGTCGTCTGCATGATGGCGGGGGCGGACTTCATCAAGACCTCCACCGGCAAGGAGGCGGTCAACGCCACGCCGGAGTTCGCAGAGGTCATGGCCAAGATGATCGCCCTCTGGCGCAAGACGACGGGGTACAAGGTCGGCTTCAAGGCGGCGGGCGGCATCGCCAAGGCGGAGGAGGCGGTTCTCTATCAGGCGGTGATGCAGGAGGAGCTGGGCGAGGATTGGCTCGCTCCCCGTCTGTTCCGTATCGGCGCCTCCAGGCTCTTGGGCGATATCGAACAGCAACTGGAAGTCCTGGCGGCAGGGTAGAAGCGGCCGGCTTTTCGCAGACGGACGCGGTAACGATCCACAGGGGGAAACCACCCGGCGCTTCGCGCGCCTTGACATCCGGCGCGGCCAACCCGGAAGGTGCCCCGCGTCATCGCAACGATCGAGGCCGCGCTACAGGCGGGGGTGACTAAAGCGCTTCCCGAAGCCGATAGGCCGATAGCGACAGCGTAATCGGCGCGTATTCGGCGGAAACCGGTTTTCGGAACAGAAGCGCGACAAGACAAATGGTCTTGCGCCGACCAACACGGGGGAATTCGGGGCATGTTTCACGGCATGATGAGTCCGCTCAATCTGCAAAGCGTGGCCGGGGTCCTGCTGATCCTCCTGTTGTGCTGGTTGTTCTCGGAAAACCGGCGGCGCTTTCCGTTTTTCCTCGCCATAGGGGCAATCGGTCTGCAATTGGCTCTGGTGCTGGCGCTGTTCGGCGTGCCTGCCATCCGCGCCGGCTTGACCGGCTTCGGGGCGGTGTTCGACGGCTTGGCGAAATCCGCCCAGGCCGGTACCGCCTTCGTCTTCGGCTTTTTGAGCGGCGCGGGCTCTCAGCCTTATCCGCTCACCACGCCCGGCGCCTTGTTCGTCTTCGGTTTTCGCGTCCTGCCGGTGATCATGGTGGTATGCACGCTGGCGGCGCTGCTGTGGCACTGGCACATCCTGAAGTGGATCACCAAGGCGTTCGGCTTCGTCTTTTCGCGCACCATGGGCCTCAGGGGCCCGACCGCGCTGGCGGCGGCGGCAACCATCTTCATGGGCCAGGTCGAAGGGCCCATCGTCATCCGCGCCTATCTCAGCCGCTTGACGCGCTCGGAGCTGTTCCTGCTCATCACCGTGGGCATGGCCTGCGTTTCCGGTTCCACCATGGTGGCGTACGTCACCATCCTGCAGGGCGTATTGCCGGGGGCGGCGGCCCATGTGCTGACGGCTTCGATCATCACGGCGCCGGCCGGCATTCTTCTGGCGCGTATTCTGATCCCGCGCGATCCGGCCGCCGAAGCCGCCCAGGACAAGATGCCGCCGGACGAGCGCGTTTATAAAAGCTCGATGGACGCGATCATGAAGGGCATCCATGACGGCATGCAGATCGCGGTCAATGTGGCGGCCTGCCTGATCGTCTTCGTCGCCCTGGTTGCCATGGTCGATATGATGCTCGGGGCCTTGCCGCAGGCCGGCGGAGCACCGGTCAGCGTCGAGCGTATTCTCGGCTATGTCTTCTCGCCGGTGGCGTGGTGCCTGGGCATCCAGAACAGCGAAATCCTGCAGGCCGGGCAGCTCCTCGGCACCAAGATGGTGCTGACCGAGTTCACCGCCTTCATCAAGCTTGGCGCGATTCCGGCGGCCGAAATGACCGAGCGCACCCGCACGATCATGACCTATGCGCTGTGCGGCTTTGCCAATGTCGCCTCGGTCGGGATCAATCTCGCCGGGTTTTCGGTTCTCTTGCCCGAGCGCCGCGACGAGATCATCAAGATGGTCGGCAAGGCGATGCTGGCGGGCTTCTTCGCCACCTGTTTGAGCGCGGCCCTGGTGGGCGCCATTCCGTCTTTCATCACCGCCATGCCGGGTTAGAAGGGGGCGCGCGGCCATCCGGCGGCGCGGCCAACGGGAAAGAGCAATGACCCAAAGCGACGACATGCTGGCGCTGGCTAAGACCATGATGGCCCGCGCCTACGCGCCCTACTCGAAGTTTCATGTCGGGGCGGCGATCCGCGGGGCCAACGGCAAGCTCTATGGCGGCTGCAATATCGAGAACATCGCCTATCCCATCGGAAACTGTGCCGAGGCCTCGGCCATCGCGGCCATGGTCGCCGACGGCGAAACCCGCATCGCCGAAATTTTGGTCATCGGACCGGAGGGCGAGCTTTGCCCCCCTTGCGGAGCCTGCCGCCAGCGCCTGCGCGAGTTTGCCGATAACGGCCTGCCTATCCATCTGGCCGATCCGCGCGGTATCCGGAAGACCTTTACCTTGGGCGAACTCCTGCCGCTGTCCTTCGGCCCCGCCTTTCTCAAGAAGTAGCCCCATGCTGCCTCAGGAAATCATCCGCAAGAAACGCGACGGCGGCGAACTCAGCGAAGCCGAGATCGAGGACTTCATCGCGGGCGTCACCGCCGGTACCGTCTCCGAAAGCCAGGTCTCGGCCTTCACCATGGCGGTGTTCTTCCGCAATATGACCATGGCCGAGCGCGTGGCGCTGACCCGTGCCATGACCCGCTCCGGCACGGTGCTGGACTGGGGCGATTTCGGTCCCGTGCTGGACAAGCATTCCACCGGCGGGGTGGGGGACAAGGTTTCGCTGATGCTGGCCCCCATGGTGGCGGCTTGCGGCGGCTTCGTGCCGATGATTTCCGGCCGCGGCCTCGGCCATACCGGCGGCACGCTCGACAAGCTGGGCGCCATCCCCGGCTACCGCGCCGCGCCGGACCTCGACATGTTGCGCCGCGTGGTCAAAGAGGTGGGCTGCGCCATCATCGGCCAGACCGCCGACCTCGCCCCCGCCGACCGGCGCATCTATGCGGTGCGCGACGTCACCGCCACGGTCGAATCAATCCCCCTGATTTGCGCCTCCATCCTGTCGAAGAAGCTGGCGGCCGGCCTGCAAGGCCTGGTGATGGACGTCAAGCTGGGCTCCGGCGCCTTCATGCAGGAGTTGAACGACGCCAAAGACCTGGCTCAAACCATTGTACAAATCGCGGGCGGCGCCGGGCTTCCCGCCACCGCCCTCCTCACCGACATGGACGAGGTGCTGGGGACCACGGCGGGCAATGCGGTGGAGGTGGCCGAGGCGGCGGATTACCTCACCGGCAAGGTCCGCGAGCCGCGCCTGCACGAAATCACGCTGGCCTTGACAGGCGAGATGCTGGTCCTGGGCAAGCTGGCCGCCAGCCCCGAAGCAGGCCGGGCCAAAGCCCAAGCTGCCCTCGACTCCGGCGCCGCCGCGGCCAAATTCTCCGAGATGGTGGCGGCCCTGGGCGGCCCGAAGGACTTCCTGGAACGCAGCGATTCGTATCTGGCGAAGGCCCCGGTGACGCTGCCCTTCAAGGCGGCGCGTTCCGGCGTCATCGCGCGGGAGAAGACACGCGCCATCGGCCTCGCCGTGGTCGATCTCGGCGGCGGCCGCCGCAAGACCGAGGACGAAATCGACCTTGCTGTGGGCTTCACCGGCTTCCTGCCGCGCGGGGCGAAGGTTGCGGCAGGCGACACCATCGCCCTGGTCCACGCGCGCAGCGAGGCAGATGCCGCCAAGGCCGTGGCCGCGCTTGCCGGGGCGGTCGAAATCGCCGATACCGCAAACCCGCGTCCGCTGATCCATGCCAGGATTACATGATACCAATCATTCGTCATGGCCGCCCCTGAGGCGGCCATCCAGCCGGCGAGCGTCCTGCGAGCCGAAAGACTCTGGATGGCGTCCGCACGCTGGCGCTACGGACCAAGCCCGGCCAAGACGACAAAAGCAGGACCAACCGATTAGGGTTAGCTTCCACAACACACAGGTCTAAAGTCTCCGGTCTTTGACCGGCGCACGAGAGTTTCATGGCACGCCAGGCATTCCGCGGTTCGCTTTTCCACCTGCTCGACGACCCGTCTGCGGGGCCGGAGGCCGCCGTCTATTACGACGACGGTGCCCTGATCGTGGAAGACGGGCATGTGGCGGAATGCGGCCCCTGGCTGGAGGTCGTCCCCCGTCTCGAAGGGGCGCCCGTGGAGCGCATCCGCGACGGGCTGATGGTTCCCGGCTTCATCGATTGCCACGTGCATTTCCCGCAAATGGACATCGTCGCCTCGCCGGGCAGCAATTTGCTGCACTGGCTGTCGGCCTATGCCTTCCCGGCGGAAGGCCGCTTCCACCACGAAGAGGTGGCGGCCGAAACGGCGCGCTTCTTCCTCGACCAGTTGCAGGCCAACGGCACCACCACGGCGCTGGTCTTCGCCACGGCGCACAAGGTCTCGGCCGAGGCGCTGTTCGCCGAAGCCTTCCGGCGCAACATGCGGATCACCACCGGCAAGGTGCTGATGGACCGCAACGCCCCGCCCGGCATCTCCGACACCGCCGAAACCGGCTATCAGGAGAGCCGCGCCTTGATCCAGGCCTGGCACGGCAAAGGGCGGCTGGGCTACGCCGTGACGCCGCGCTTCGCGCTGACCTCCAGCGAACGCCAGCTCGAACTGGCGGGCCGCCTGATCGCCGACCATCCCGGCGTCAAGCTGCACACCCATCTCTCGGAAAACCTCGACGAACTGGCGGCGGTGCGCCGCGCCTTCCCCGATTGCGCCGACTATTTCGGCGTCTATGAGAAATTCGGCCTGGCGACGCCGCAATCGGTGTTCGCCCATTGCCTGCATCTTTCCCCGCACGAATGGGTGCGGCTGGGCAAGAGCGGGGCAGGGGTGGCTTTCTGCCCGACCTCCAACTTGTTTCTGGGCAGCGGGCTTTTCAATCTCGCCGCTGCGGAAACCGCGGGCGCGCGGGTGGGACTGGCCAGCGATGTCGGCGCAGGCACCAGCCTGTCGCTGCTCGCCACCATGAACGAGGCCTACAAGGTCTGCCAGTTGCAGAAATGCGCCACCGGCGCCTTCAAGCTGTTCTATCTCGCCACGCTGGGCGCGGCGCGGATGCTGCGGCTCGACGACCGGATCGGAAATTTCGCCAAGGGCAAGGAGGCGGATTTTTTGGTGCTGGACGCCAAGGCGCTGCCGCTGCTGAAACGGCGCTGGGCGACGGCCAAGAACATCGAAGAGAAACTCTTCGCCCTGGCAATCCTGGGCGACGACCGCGCCGTCTCCCGTACTTACGTGGCGGGCGCGCTGGCACATACGCGCGATCGTTCAGCCTGAGGGCAAGGCAATTCCTTCACCCTGGGCTTGTCGAAGGGCGAGGAGCAGCATTGCCATCCTCGCCGCGACTCTGGCATCCTTTGCCATGGACGACTTCATCCAGAAGCTCCCCAAAGCCGAGCTCCACCTTCACCTCGAAGGCAGCTTCGAGCCCGAGCTGATGTTCGCCATCGCCCGGCGCAACAAGGTGGTAATCCCCTTCAAGACCGCCGCCGAGGTCCGCGCCGCCTACCGTTTCTCCAGCTTGCAGGATTTCCTCGACATCTATTACGCCGGCGCCTCGGTGCTGCTGCAAGAAGAGGATTTTTTCGATCTCACCCATGCCTATCTGAAGCGCGCCGCCGCCGACAATGTCCGCCATGCGGAGGTGTTCTTCGATCCGCAGACCCACACCGCGCGCGGCGTGGCCTTCAAGGCGGTGATCGGCGGCATCGAAAAGGCGCTGCGCCAAGGCGAGAGGGAATTCGGCGTCACCTCGCGCCTGATCCTCTGCTTCTTGCGCCATCTCGGCGAAGACGATGCCTTCGCCGTTTTCAAGCAGGCGGAGCCTTATCTCGACCTCTTCACCGGAGTCGGCCTGGATTCGTCCGAACTGGGCAATCCGCCCTCGAAATTCGCCCGCGTCTTCGCCGCGGCGCGCGCCGCCGGACTCAAGCTGACGGCCCATGCCGGCGAGGAAGGCCCGCCGGACTATGTCCGGCAAGCGCTCGATGTGCTGAAGGTGGATCGCATCGACCACGGCAACCGCGCCCTGGAAGACGAAGCGCTGGTGGCGCGCCTCGCCGCCGAACGGATGACGCTCACCGTCTGCCCGCTGTCGAACCTGAAACTCCGCGTGGTGCAGGACCTGAAACAACACCCGCTGAAACGGATGCTGGAGCTCGGTCTGCGCGTCACGGTGAATTCCGACGATCCCGCTTTTTTCGGGGGTTATGTCGGGGAGAATTTCCGCGCCGTGGCCGAAGCCTTGCCGCTTTCCAAGGCGGACCTCGTCACCCTGGCGAAGAACGGTTTTATAGGCTCGTTCCTCGGCGAGGCCGAAAGGAAAGCGCACCTGGCCGCCTTCGACGCCATCCGGCCCTGAAACGGCCGCGTCATTTGCAGGCAACAAGCACGGGTATTTCACCCTCCGCAGCAGCCGGTGCGGGTGAAGTGCATACCGGTGCTTGTTTTTTTCCCGCGGACGGCACACGGCTGGGGTGCTGCGCGTACACTTTAGAATCAATCCGGAATTTCAAGAAGCAGAACCGTCACGCAATTTGTGCTATGGAAGGGCCGGGTAATGGGGAGGATTCCGTGAAGTCATTTATTGTCGTTCTATCCGCGCTGATCTTTCTGCTGATCGCCGTGGCGCACGCCTATCGCGCCTATGCGCACATCGATGTCGTGGTTGCGGGACACGCAATTCCGATATTGGCCAGCTGGATCTGCGCGGGCGTTACGGCCGTGCTTGGCATTCTGCTTTTGGTGCTGCGCAAGTAGAACGTTCCGCCCTCCGTTCGTGGAGGCCGCGATCATCGCCCGAGAACGGTGATGATCCAGGGTGCCGTATTGGTTTCGCTCACCCAGGCAAAGCTCTCGTCGCCGCTGGCCAGCGGCTTGTGCACGGCCAGCACGTTGAGCCCCGCCGCGGCATAGGTTCCGGCATAGGATTCCTCCGGCCAGAAGATGTCTTCCGCCGGGCGGCGGTCGCCGAAATCGGTGGTGATGATGCGCACCACGTCGCCCGGCTTGGCAAAACGGTTTTCGGGAAAGTCGCGGGTGGAAAAAGAAGCCCATTCGCGCCTGTACAGCGCAGGCGAAGAGACGATGTTGACGATCTTTCCTTGCGGCGCAATCAGCCGCCGCAAGGCGGAGAACAGGCGCAGTTTCCCCGCAATGTTGTCGAAGGGAAAGGCGCACAGCACCAGGTCGAAGGCGGCATCGGAAAATTCGCCGAGGCCGTCGTCCTGGACCAGGCGGTAATCGCCTTCCGGATCGGCCTCAAGCGCCTTGGCGATCATCTGCGGCGCAATATCGATGCCCGTAACGGCAAAACCGAGGTCGCGCAGGAATCGCGTCGAACGGCCGGTGCCGCAGCCGAAATCGAGGGCGCGCCTGCCTTCGACATGGTCCCGGAAAATGCCGGGCAGGTCGCGGAAGGCCAGATAATAGGTGTTGGCGAAAGACAGTTGCGCACAGAGCCTGTTGTGACCGGATTGACGCAGCCTGCGTTTGGCGCGGGCGAGGCGATCCGCTAGGCGCGTCGCGAAGAGCGATGCGGGGACATCGGTCGAGCGGCGCAACAGTGAGGCGGAAAAGCGATCGATCCGGTGGATCGATCGCCCGCCGAACGGGCGCCCGCCCGCGCCAAACCCGAAGGGCCGGGGGCTTTTGCGGCGTGGGTTCGTCGAAGGGCTCGGCCGTAGTCCCCGCTACGCCCTTCACCCTTCTCCTGCCCACGCCGCAAAAGCCCCTCGGCGCAGGCGGGTGAATCCGGTCACAACAGGCTCTAGGCCTCGGCCCGTGTGACGTCTTCGTAACAGTTCTGCATCGCGCTTCTCCCGGGGCGGGAGAAAACGGCAGGCGGCGGGCGAGGTCCAGTCAAACTTCTCTTCCGGATGTTACCACTCTCGGTACTGCGGCAACCATGTCATCTTTTTCTGGCAGTATTTGATGGTAAGAGATTTGCCGTCGGCAATGGGGGATGGGAATGCGGTATTCCGAGTATCTGAAACAAACGGCACGGCTGGAAAAGACCATCGCGGAGTGCTGGCAGCGGGAAGTCAAGGCCACCAACGGCCAGGGGCCCTGGTTCGTCAAGCTGTTTCCGGGCTTGCGCAACACCACCATCGAGGTCGCCGCCCGCAAGCGCGGGGCGTCGGCCCAAAGGCGCGCCCGGCTCGAACGCGAATTCTTCGCCGCCCCCACCACGCTTTACAACGATGCGGCGGTTGCCGCTTTCCGGCCGGCCGTCCCCAGTTCCGAGGACGCCGTCGAAGTGCTGCGCGATGCGGCCGTGGCCTCGCTGAACATGGAAGGCTGAGGAGGGAAACGATGAGCCGGGACGACAAGGTGATCGCGTATCTCTCGCCCGCCGATCTGCAAGCGCTGATGCGCGAGACCGGCACGATCGGCGTGCTGGAAACGGTGCAGTCCGAAGGCCGGCCGGTGATCCATGCCGCGCTCAAGGTGGTCAATGCCGAGAGCGGCGCCGAGCTGCCGGGCGGATTGCCGTTCTCGGTGGTGATGTTCAAGGAGGCGCGCGAGCCGGGCTACAGCAACATCGCCATCGGCACGGTGGTGCCCGCGGCGGAGCTGAAGATCGTGCTGCCGCCGGATTTCTTCAACCTCTGCAACCGGCGCTATCGTTTCGTGCGGGCGTTTCCGCTCGACGGCCAGTCCTTCGTGCTGCAGATGGATTTGTTCCTGCGCAACGCCACGCGGGAGTATGTGAAATACGGCTTCGGCGTCTGGTCGGCGCTGTTCACGCATGTGCTGTTCGAGCTGATGGGCAATGGCGGGCAATCCTTCGCCGAAGCGGCCGCGGCCTATGCCGCTGCGGCCGGGGAGATGCCGGCCCGCTTCGTCGAGGCGATGACGGAGGAACCGGCGGCGGAAATGCCGGTCGAGGCGTCCGCCGAAACGGCAGCCGAGAGTGCCGAAACGCCTGCCGAAGCCGCGGCGGAAGCCGTCCCGGAAGCCGAAGCGAAGCCGGAAGACGTCAAAGCGGAAGCTGTGGCAGCGGACACCGCCGAAGCCGCGGTGGAATCCGCCGAACCCGCTGCCGAGGCCGAACCGGCCGCCGAGACGGCGGCCGAAAAAGACGCGCCCGCCGTCCCGGCCTGAGGCGCAGCGAAATTCTTATCGGAAGGAAGCCCGCTTCAGTGATGCAGCGCGGCCACGGCGACGCCGATGTGGTACGGCCAGATCAGGATCGCCAACGCCGCCGGCCAGAAGCTGAGCTTCAGATAGCCGATGGTGAACAGCCACCCGGCGCACCACACCAGCCCCATTCCCCCCGTATGTATGACGCGTGTCTTTTCCATGGCCGCAGCATAGCCGCGCCGCCCATTGCTGGCCAGTCACACTTGAGCATCTCATCGTCTTTGGAAACGATGAGATGCTCAAGATTCTTATTTTTGTCGCGTTTTCGGACGGAAAACCGGTTCCCACTTTTCCTGAAAACGCTTATTTTGCCAGCGGGCCGTATTCCACCGGGACATAGGCATAGCCTTCGCCCTCCCTGCGGATATGTCCGATTCCCGGGAAGGGCAGGTGGGCTCCGGCAATTGCCGTGCCGTCCCTGGCCAGCCTGGCGAACAACGCCTCGCGCGTGGCGACGGCCTGCTTGGGATCGATGTCGGAAACGACCCACACCGCCGGCAGCGGGAACTGCACGGCGTAGCAGTGCACGATATCGCCGAACACCAGCAGCGACCGGCCCTGGGATTCGAACAGGAAGGCAGTGTGACCCGGCGTATGCCCCGGCGCGGGCACGATGCCGAGGCCCGGCACGATGGTTTCGCCCGGCGTGAAGAGGTGCAACCGGCCCGCCGCGCGGTAAAGCCCCATCACTTCGCGCGCCTGTTCGAAGGCACCTTGCTGGTTTTCCGGCTTGGCGGCGGCGATTTTCTCGTCGAGCCAATAGGCCGCTTCCGCTTGGGCCACCCAGACTGCGGCGTTGGGATAGGCGCGCTTGCCGTCGCCGCGCTTCAGGCCGCAGAAATGATCGCCGTGCAGATGGGTGATGAGGACGATGTCGATGTCTTCGGGCGCATAACCCGCGGCGCGCAGGTTCTCCGGCACATGGCCGAGATCGGGATCGGGGCCGAAGCACGCCGCCGTGCCGGTATCGACCAGGATGCGGTGGCTGCCCGTGTCGATCAGGTAGGCGTTGACCGACGTCGGCACGCCCGCGGGTTGGTCGAGGAACTGTTCGGCGGCCAGCCCATGCATCCGTTCCTGGCCGGCGCCTTGATAGGCGGAAAGCGGAATGTTCAGGCTCCCGTCGTAAAGCGCCGTCACCGTGAAGCCGCCCAGCGCATACCGGAAGTAGCCCGGCGCCTGCGCCGGTGCCGCTTCGGCGGCGCAGAAGACTGATGCGAACAGCAGCGCCAGACCGGCGTGAAAACATGCGCGCATGGCGGCACCCCCCGGTGAATTGCGCGGGCATTCTATGCGCTTCACCCAGGGGTGCCGATCACATTCCGGTGCGCTGCCTTACAGCGAGGCCCGCAAAACCAGGCGGATGTCGCGGCCCGGCATCACCACCACGTCCTTGTTGAAGGAGGCGGCGTTGCGTTCCACCGCATCGGTCAGGTTGTGGCCGATCAGATCGATTTCGTAACCGGGCATCGGCCGCCAGCCGAGATTGGCGTTCACTTCGGTGTAGGCGGGCGTCGGCGTGTCGAAGGCGCCGAATTCCGTCTGCTTGGCGTCGTACATCAGCTGCACGCCCGCATCGAAGGCGTCGCTTTCCCAGGCCAGCCCGCCGCCCGCCCGCCAGGGCGGAATGCGCGGCACATTGGCCCCGCCGCCCAGGGTGGCGCGCACCACGTCGCCCTGGAATTCCGCCGACAGGGCGCCGCTGCCGTCGTCGTCGAACAGCACATAGCGGCCTTTGCCTTCCAGGCCGCGGAAATGCGCACTCTGCTGCACATAGTTGAGTTCGCGCAGATCGCCCGCACCGCCCACCGCACAAAGGCCGTCGTCGTTGCAGGTGCGGCCGGTCAACTGGCCGTAGATGAAGTTGTCGAACCAGGAACTCCAGATGCCGAAATCGAAGGTGAATTTCTCGAAGCGCAGGCGTGCCGAGCCTTCCAGCGAATTGGCCCGTTCGATCTTGAAGGCGGGATCGCCGGTCTCGTAGGTGCCCGGCCCGTCATGGCCGCCGCGGGCGAAGAGTTCGGTCTGGGCCGGGGCGCGCCCGGCGGAGGAAGCGGTGAGCCCCAGCTTCAGCCAGCCGGTGGCGTTGTAGAGCAGCCCCGCCGCCGCGCTGAGCGGCGTGAAATCGCGTTCGGTGGGGATGTTCGAGGCCGGCGTGCCGGTGATATGCACGTTTTCGGCCCGGGCGCTGGTTTCCAGGTGCAAGGACTCCGCCAAGGGCGTTTCGGTGAAGATGTAGCCGGCAACGGCGGTGGTGACGGTGGGATAAAGATAGGCGCTGTCTACGCCCACGGCCGAGTATTCGCGGTTCTGCACGTCGATCCCCACGGCCGCGGAGGCGAACGGTCCGATGGCCCCGATCACCTGTTCGGCCCGGGCGTTCAGCTCCTTGTTCTTGAAGGTGGTGTTGACCGAACCGTCCGGGTTTTTCTCCTCGTGGGAATAGTTGGCGTAGGAGGTGTCGACGTTCAGGGCGCCGAGCGGGCCGTAACTCCAATCGAAGGAAGAGCGGGTGAGGAACTTGGTCTGCCGCATCAACAGAAAGGTGGTGTCGCTGGGGATGCCGTATTTGGCGTCGTACTGCACCACGGCGGCGCCCACATGGCTGTCCTTGCCGAAGAAATAGGAGCTGCCCAGGGCGAAGCCGTTGCCGGTGAAGAAGGAATTGGCCTGGGTGCCGAGCGGCGTGCCGTAATCGCCGGCGGTGCGATAGAAGGCGTCGGCGTGGATGGCGAACTCGCCCGCGGCGAAATCCGCCAGCACGGATGCGTCGGCGGAATTCGCCGCCGAGCCGTAAGCGGCCGTGGCCTCGCCGGAATAAGGCTTGTCGGGCAGGACGGTGGGGACGCGGTTGTTGATGGCGTTGACCACGCCGCCGATGGCCTGGCTGCCGTAGCGCAGCGTCGCCGCCCCGCGCACCACTTCGATGCTCTGGGTGGAGAGGGGATCGATGGGCACGCCGTGATCGGGGCCGATGTCGGAGACGTCGGAACTGCCCAGCCCGTTCTCCACCAGCTTGACGCGGCTCCCGTCCATGCCGCGGATGATCGGCCGCGAAGCCCCCGCCGCGAAGCCGGAGCTCGAAACCCCGGGCACGTTGGCGAGCGCGTCGGCCAGATTGCCGCCGCCGGCCTCGATGATGTCGCTGCGGCTCACTTGCGCCACGATGCTGGCGGTGTCGTCGAGCGAGGTGGCCACGGGCGAGGCCGTGACGGTGACGGTCTCGATGCCGCCGCCGCCCGAGGGCGTGTAAATCTCCTGGGCGAAGGCGGGTGCGGAAAGGACCGCTGCTGCGGCAGCGGACAGCAGACCAAGTCTGCGATACATGAGAAATCTCCACGATGAACTGGACGGCAGAAGCCTGCGGCGCCGGAGCCGCAGGACCGGATGCAAAGGCTCAGGCGCGTGGAGGAGCGCGGCCTATCCAGTTGTGGGAGGTCGGTGGCGCCGCAATGCGCGGCTTGAGGGCGGACGCCACCAGCGAGACGGCGGCGAAGGGCGGCAGCACCGCCAGCACGGCCGGCGTCAGGTAAGCGCCGGCGTGGACGTATTCCTGGCAGAGGAAGCACTTGTCCATATCCAGCGGCGCCTTGCCGTCCGGCGGGGCGAAGATCGTCAGGCCGCCGGCCACCGGGGGCTTCACCGGCAGATTGTGGATATGGGTCTGGATCAGGAAGCCTTGCAGCGAGAAGGTGATGAGCACCAGCAGCGTGACGAGGGTGCGCCAGGATTCTCTCCTGTTCCGGCCCCTCCGCCTTGTCGCTGCCTGCACTTTCGCTTTCATGCGAACCTCTCGCAAGCATCTAGACAGAAAAGCCTCTGCTGCGCAACGCTTACTGCGGCAGCAATGTTTGCGGCATTTCTGTGAAAGAACGGATGGTGCAACGCATTTGCGCAGCCGCGCCGCATCGTAAACACCTTGTAGCAGCGGTAGTTTGATGGCGTTAAGCATGGGGGGCAAACATGCGCATCTTCGGCATCATCATGGCCGTGGTCCTGGGACTTCTGCTGCTGGGATTCTGCGGTTACTGGCTTGGCGGCGGTGTGTTGTGGGGCGAGAGCGCCATCTTCGCGGAAGTGAACGATCGCGGCGATCTGGAGATCACCGCGCGTTCGGCCTATGCCGTGGACGTCCAGGCGGTGCACTTCAACGACCGTGCCGATTGCTGGGCTCCGTACTTCTATCAACGCTCCTGGTATTTCGGCGGCGGCAACTGGCGCGAGAACTGGCAGCGCACCGGCACGGCCAGCATCAAGGAAGGCGACATCGTGGTGGCGCCTTTCAACCGCGCGGCCTGCGGCGACAAGATCGTCAAGGCGGAAGTGATGACCAGCCGCGGCACTTTCGTGTTCAATTATCCGGGCGCGGCGCGCAATTACATGGGCGACCGCACGCGCGTTCCCTTGATCATGCGCTGGCTGGACCGCGCGCGCTGACGGCGTAACGGGAACTACCGGAACGCCGGCTCGGTGAAGCTGCGCAGCTTGCGGGAGTGCAGGGTGCCCGCCTGGGCTTCCTTGCGCAGCAGTTCCAGGGCGCGGATGCCGATCTGCAAATGCTGGCTGACGCGTTCCTCGTAAAAGGTGTCGGCCATGCCGGGCAGCTTGATCTCGCCGTGCAGCGGCCGGTCGGAGACGCACAGCAGCGTCCCGTAAGGCACGCGGAAGCGATAGCCGTTGGCGGCGATGGTGGCGCTTTCCATGTCGATGGCGATGGCGCGCGACTGGTTGAAGCGCCGCGCCTGTTCGGCGAAGCGCAGTTCCCAGTTGCGGTCGTCGGTGGTGACCACGGTGCCGGTGCGCAGCCGCTCCTTCAGCACCTGCCCGGAGACGCCGGTGATCTCGGACACGGCCCGGGTCAGCGCCACCTGCACCTCGGCGATGGGCGGCACGGGAATTTCGCGCGGCAGCATTTCGTCCAGCACCTGGTCGTCGCGCAGATAGGCGTGCGCCAGCACGTAATCGCCCAGCCGCTGGTTGGCGCGCAGCCCGCCGCAATGGCCCACCATCAGCCAGACATGCGGCCGCAGCACGGCCAGATGATCCGTCACCGTCTTGGCGTTGGAAGGCCCCACGCCGATGTTGACCAGGGTGATGCCCTGGCCGCCCGGCTGCACCAGGTGATAGGCGGGCATCTGCGGCAGCTTGAGGAGCGGCGGCGCCGAAGGTTCCTTGCCCAGTTCGGTGATGCGGTTGCCCGGTTCGACGAAACGCAGCGCGCGTCCCGCCGCGATCTCGTTCTGGCAATAGACCGCGAACTCGTCGATGTAGCGCTGGTAATTGGTGAACAGCACGAAGCTCTGGAAATGGGCGGGATCGGTGCCGCTGTAATGGCGCAGCCGGTGCAGCGAATAATCCACCCGCTCGGCCGAGAACAGCGACAGGGGTGCCGGTCCCGGTCCCGGCCATTCGCCGCCGTCGGCGATCTGGTCGTGGGCGGCGTCGAGCCGCGGCAGGGCGAAATACGCGATCAGCTTGCGCCGCCGCTTGGCGTCCATCTGCTGGGCGCGCTCCACCGCGAAGGTGAGGGGGATCGGCGTCGTCGAGCGCCCCACCAGGATGGTGGTGATGTAGTTCTGCTTCAGCAGGCTGAGCTGCTCGATCAGGTAGTCGCGGAACAGCTGCGGTGCCGTGATGGTGGTGCCGTAGCGCCCGGGGCTGATCACCTTGCCGAAGGCAAGGCCGGTGGAAGCCGGCTTGTCGCTGAACTCCACATCGACGCAGAGATAGGGATAGCAGGGGTCCGGCCCGTGCTTGGCTTCGTCGCGGGCGAAGGCGGCGAAGGCGGTTTCGATGGCGCCCACCGCTTGGTCGTAAAGCGCCACCAGGCGCTCGAAGGCCTCTTCGGGTGTATCGCAGACGACAAGATCGGTGGCGGTTTCGTCAGTGTTCACAGGAAGGATGTTCCGTTGGGCAGGGGCGGAAGGCCCAGATGCTTGGCGAGGGATTGGCCGATATCGGCGAAGGTCTGCCGCACGCCGATAGGGCCGGGCGCGAGCTTGGGCCCGAAGGCGAGGACCGGAATGTGCTCGCGGGTGTGGTCGGTGCCCGGCCAGGTCGGATCGCAGCCATGATCGGCGGAGAATAGGGCAAGATCGTCCGGCCGCAAGGCGGCTTTCAATTCGGGGATGCGTGCGTCGAAGGCTTCCAGCGCCGCGGCATAGCCCGGCAGGTCGCGGCGGTGGCCGTACAGCGTGTCGAAATCGACGAAATTGGCGAAGACGATGGAACCCTCTGGGGCCTTCCCGGTCCAATCGAGCAGGGTGTCGAAGATCTGCGCGTTGCCGTCGGCCCCGACTTTTTCGGTCACCCCGCGATGGGCGAAGATGTCGGGGATCTTCCCGATGCCGATCACCGCGCGGCCCGCCGCCTTGGCGATGTCGAGCAGGGTGGAGCGATACGGCGGGGTGGCATAGTCGTGGCGGTTGCCGGTGCGCTTGAAAGTGCCGCGCTTCTCGCCGACGAAGGGCCGGGCGATGACGCGGCCGATGTTGTATTCATCGACCAACTTGCGGGCGATGTGGCAGATTTCGTAAAGCCGCTCCAGGCCGAAATGGCTTTCATGCGCGGCGATCTGGAAGACGGAATCCGCCGAGGTGTAGCAGATCGGCTTGCCGGTCTTGATGTGCTCTTCGCCAAGCTGCTCGAGGATCTCGGTGCCCGAGGCATGGCAGTCGCCCAATATGCCGGGCAGCCGTGCTTCGGCGATGAAGGAAGCCGTCAGTTCGGCGGGGAAGGTGGGAACCGTCCTGGGGAAATAGCCCCAGTCGCTCTCCACCGGCAGGCCCATCATCTCCCAATGGCCGCTGGGCGTGTCCTTGCCTTTGGACAGCTCCCGCGCGCTGCCGTAACGCCCGCTGGGGGCGCCGTTCTGCAAGGCGGGAACCGTCGCATCGACCTCATGCGCCGCCAGCCCCAGCCCCAGCGCCAGCAGGTTTGGAATCCGCAACGGCCCGCGGGGGGCCTGCGCACAGCCTTCCAGGATATGGCCGAAGGTGTTGGAGCCTTCGTCGCCGAAGCGGCCGGCATCCGGCGCCGAACCGATGCCGAAGGAATCGAGGACTGCAATGATCGCGCGCATGGTGGCTCAATCGTTGAAGATAACTTTCCCCCCCCCTTTACGGGGAGGTGCCGAGCGGCGCGTAGCGGCAGCGTGCGCGCGAGGCTGAGGGGGGCCCTCGCCTCTTTGGGGCACTCCCTCCGTAAACGGGGGGAGAAAAGAGAGTTGTCATTGTTCCAATATTCGCCGGCCTTGTCCATGCGCCGGGGACACTGATAACACCTGCATATGACGCAGGACTCGTCGGTTCTCATCGCCCGGGGTGCCGCCGCCGTGACGGCGCGGCTGGGCACGGATTTTCCGAAAACCGCCATCGTGCTCGGCAGCGGGCTGGGAGGGTTCGCGCGCTCGCTCGATGGCGCCGTCGCCATGCCGTATGCGGACATTCCCGGCTTCTCGCGCTCGAGCGTGCCAGGCCATTCGGGAAACCTGATCGTGGGGCGCAGCGGCCCAGCACCGGTTGCGACCGGTACGCCGGTAGCGACCGGTACGCCGGTAGCGACCGGTACGCCGGTTGCGACCGGTACGCCGGTTGCGGTGATGCAAGGGCGCATCCACGCCTATGAAGGCCATGCTCCCCAGACCATCGCCACGCCCATCCGCATCCTGAAGGCGCTGGGGGTGGAAAGGCTGATCCTGACCAACGCCGCGGGCGGGCTCAAGCCCGGCATGACGCCCGGCACGCTGATGCTGATCACGGATCACATCAATTTCTCCGGCTTCAATCCGCTCGTCGGCCCCAACGACGACAGCATCGGTCCGCGCTTCCCGGATATGACCGATGCCTATGATCCGGCACTCCGGGCGCAACTGGCCGAGGCGGCAAAGCGGGCAGGGGTGACGCTGAAGCGCGGCGTCTATCTTTTCGCCCTGGGCCCCAATTTCGAGACCGCGGCCGAGGTGCGCCTCTTTGCCTCCTTCGGCGCCGATGCGGTGGGCATGTCCACGGTTCCCGAATGCCTGGCGGCGCGCCATTGCGGGCTGCGTGTGGCGGGCATTTCCATCATCACCAACCTCGCCACCGGCATCGGCGGCCAGGTGCTGACGCATACGGAAACCCTGTCGGGCGCGGCACGTGCGGCGGAGCAGCTTGAACAAGTCCTGCGCGCCTTCCTGACGATTTTTTAGGCTTGGCGCATTGCAACAAAATCGTTGCATTGCGGTTTTTGCGCCCCCAGTGCCATTTCTGGAATTTAATAATTCTGCCGGTATGGCGTTCCCGGAACACACACAGGAATGATTTCAACCGTTCTACGACAACAAGCACTTCCGATGCTTTTTTGAGTAAGTGTGTTCCATTTACGACTTCTTCGTCATGAAATCTACGTGGTAAATCCCTAATAGAAGTCGCAGTTGTAGCAGTTGCTGCACCTGCGAAAACGCCGGTCTCCACAAGGGGTCATCGGTGGGGGAAGTAGAGATGCACTTCAAGGGTTCCGTCGTGAAGGGTGGTGCAGGAGCCATCCGCATTTTTCACGGCCGCATCTGCACGACAGGCACATTCGGTCGGCGGCCGAGACCGCACACCGGGAATGCGCCGCCGCACCACCATTCAAATGTTCAAATGTAAACAGGGGAAGACGATGAGAGTATCTCGAAAGCTGTTCGCAAGCGCCTGTCCTGCCGCCTTGATGGCCGTGCCGCTGGCCCTGTCGATGACGCCGGCCTTGGCGCAATCGACGGCGACTCAAGAAGTCGAAACCGTTGTGGTCACCGGGACCAAGATGTCCCAGGTCAACGGCCTGTTCCAGCAACAGGATATCGCGAAGACCCGGTCGGTCATCTCGCAGGACTTCATCTCGACGCAGATCGAAGGCCAGTCGGTGATCGCACAAACCAACCTGCTGCCCGGCATCAGCATCAACAACAACGACCCTTACGGCGCCAGCGGCGGCGACATCCGCATGCGCGGCTATCCCAACAACCATATTTCGGTGGAGCTGGACGGTATCCCGCTGAACGACACCGGCAACTACGCGATCTACATCGGCGAATACATGGACGCCGCGATCGTCGATCACGTCACGGTGAATACCGGCACGACGGACGTCGACAGCCCGACCGCTTCGGCTACCGGCGGCACCATCAACATCGTCACCAAGATTCCGGACGATACGATGTCGCTGAATGCGGACGCCTCCTACGGCAGCTTCGATTTCGAGCATTTCAACATCATCGGCCAGACGGGCCAGTTCGGCCCCTGGGGCACCAAGGCCTATCTGCAGATGTCGTACATGCAGTACGACAAGTTCAGGGGTGAAGGCAGCTTGACGCGCCGTCAGGCGAACTTCCGTATCTATCAGGACCTCGGCGGCGGCGATTTCATCAGCCTCGCCGGCGACTGGGATCCCAACGACAATTACGCCTATCGGTCGAATTCCAAGGCAACCTTCATGGCCAACTGGGACAACCTTGATGCGACCGACTACACCGCGACCTGCCAGCGCGAGGCGCATGCGCCGGTCCAGGGCACGGCAGACATCGAGGCGAGTTGCAGCAATGCTTACAGCATGCGCGTCAACCCGTCGCAAACGGGCAACATCCGCGCGCAGTCGCTGTTCACGCTGACCGATAATCTGAAATTCACCTTCGATCCGTCGGTGCAATACGTGCTGGCCGACGGCGGCGCGCAGGACGCGACTGTCTACGAAAACGATCCGCGCCTGATCGGCAGCTCTGCCGGTTCGGGAACCGTCACGAATGCATACGGCTGCATTCCCGGCGTGGGTTGCGACCTGAACGGCGACGGCGACGTCAAGGACAAGGTCAACGTCATGAGCCCGAGCTTGACCGAAACCCGCCGCTGGGGCTTGTCGACCTCGCTGATTTGGACGCCGCTCGAAAAGAGCGTCTTCCAGTTCTCCTATACGTTCGATTACGGCCTGCACCGCCAAACCGGCGTGAACGGCTATCTTGCGACCGACCCCACGGCGATGGTTCCGGAGTTCGAGCACTGGTACGGCGGCATCATGGGCCATCCCGTCCTGACCGCCGACGGCAAGCCGCTGCGTTACCGCGACCGCAAGTCCTACGCGATTCTCAACCAGGCCAGCGCGGACTATGAGGGCGATTTCTTCGAAGACATGGTGCATGTCAGCGTCGGCCTGCGCGCGCCGTTCTTCGAGCGCGACCTGAATCAGTATTGCTATACGGTCGAATATGCCGGCACCGTCGGCCCCAACAGCTCGACCTACAGCCCCGGCGGTTCCGGCCAATACTGCACGACGCAGACCCCGACCAACATCACGCTGGGGGCCGTCAATCCTTACAAGGTGACGCCGATCGGCGGCGGAGTCAGCTATCTTCCGGCGGGCAACTACGTTCAGTTCGCCGGCGGCACGGCCGTGTTGGACGCGCCCTATAAGCTGACCAGGAAGTACAATCGTCTGTTGCCGAACCTCGGCTTGTCGTTCAAGCCATGGGGCGATAGCCAAGAGTTCTATGTGGCGTACGCCAAGACGATGTCGGCGCCGATCACCGACGACCTTTATTATTCGCCGCACTTTACCGTGTCACCGGAGACCGCGGAAACCTACGACGCCGGTTATCGCTACACCGGACCATACGGCCTCATCGCCGAGGTCGACGCGTGGCATGCCATTTTCCAGAATCATATCGTCAGTTCGTATGACGAAACCACCGGCTACAACGTCGATCGCAACGTCGGTCCGGTCTTGCTCGACGGCTTCGACGCGACCGCCGGTGCCGAGCCGATCGACAACCTGACCCTTTACGGAACCTTGTCTTGGGAAAACACCCATCTCAAGGACAATTTGTACACCTCCTCCACCACGCAGATCATGACGGCCGGCAAGCAACTTGTCGAAACGCCGGAATGGATGTTCTCGGGCCGCGTGCAGTATGTCTTCGAGGGCCTCAAGTTCGGCTTCCAGGGCAAGTACACGGGCAAGCGCTATTCGACCGACCTCAACGACGAGTCGACCTCGCCGTATCTGGTGTTGGACAGCGACGTCACCTACGACCTGGGCCGCATCGGCTGGTTCGGTGCCCAGTTGAAGTTCAACGTCACCAACCTGACCGACAAGCATTATCTCGGCAGCATCTCCTCGACCAACACCGCTGCCCAAGTGCCGTACTATTATCCGGGCGCACCGCGCACCTTCACGGGAACGCTCCGCTTCACCCTGTGATTTGCGCCTTCATCGCGTACCACCGGCCGGGAGCGATCCCGGCCGGTTTTTTATGCAAGGCAGGGCGTCGCCGCCCCGATCCATCCACAGGTATGTTGTCCTGCCCCTATGGATTGCCCGGCCTCGCCGAGGCGCCGCTGTCACACGCCGGCCATCGCTTCGAGGCAAGTTGCACTCGCAGCTGATGCTGCAATGCGTTCCGCCAGGCTGCCCTGCCGTATCGCCGCTTGAACGGGCGGAAACGCAGGCTAGTTTCGGTCGCGACAACGGGAGGTGAGTCATGCGGAAAATATTGATGCTGTCGCTGGCCGGCATGCTTATGTCCTCCGCCGCCTGGGCCTGGGGGCCCGACGGACATCGCATGATCTCCAGCCTGGCGCTGAAAGCGCTGCCGGACGGCCTCCCGGCTTTCCTGCGCACGCCGGAGGCGGCGGCGGAGGCGGGCTATCTGGGCCCCGAGGCCGACCGCGAGCGCGGCGCGGGTGCCTCCTTCGATGCCGAGCGCAGCCCGGCCCATTTCGTCGATGTCTCGGACGACCTGACCATCCTGGGCGGCCCCAAGCTCAAGGCACTGCCGCCGACCCGCGAAGATTACGACAGCGCGCTGCGGCAGAAGAACACCACCCAGTACAAGGCGGGCTATCTGCCCTATTCCATTATCCAGGGCTTCCAGCTGCTGGCCAAGGACCTGGCCTATTGGCGGGTGGACGTGGCGGGCGAGAAGCTGGCCAAGAGCGAAGCCGATCGCGCCTGGTACGCCCGGGACCGCATCATGCGCGAGCAGATCGCGCTGCACGACCTCGGCACCTGGTCGCATTTCGTGGGCGACGCCAGCCAGCCGATGCACGCCTCGGTGCATTACAACGGCTGGGGCAAGTTCCCCAACCCGCAGGGCTTCACCCAGAAGAAGGTGCACGTCCCCTTCGAGAACCAGTACGTGCACGACAACGTCACGGAAGAAGAGGTCGCCGCCCTAATGCCGGCCTATCGCGACTGCGCCTGCAGCATCGCGGTGCGGACGGCGGACTACCTTGCCGCCGACCAGGCCGAGGTGGTGCCCTTCTTCACGCTGGAGAAGCAGGGGGCCTTTGCCAAGGCCACGCCCGAGGGCAAGGCCTTTGCCGCCAAGCGGCTGGCGGCCGCCGCCGCGGAGTTGCGCGACATGATCGTCGATGCCTGGCATGACAGCGGGACGTTGGGCGTCGGCTATCCCGAGATGCGCGTCCAGGACATCGAAGCGGGCAAGGCCGATCCGCTGGAGAGCCTGCGCTACTGAGCGGCCTTCGCTCTATCAACAGCCGTCGCAAAAGCGTCGCGATACGGCACGTTGACTCTCCCGGTTGCGTGGGCGGTACTTGATCATGTCCTGGCGGAAAACGAATCGAAGCAATACGCGCCTCGACCCGCGCGCGCGAAGCGGGCTTCAGGCCGTGTTCTGGATCGTTTTCGCCTTGGCGCTGGGGGTCGGCGGACCGGGTGTGCTGACCGGCCTGCCCAGGCTGGCCGGGCTGGCGCTGCCGGCGGATGTGATGGCGGCCCAGGCCGGCGAACCGGGCGGCTTCGTCACCATGCCGCTGTTCTTGCCGCGGCCCGCAACACCGGCGGCGGCAGCCGTTGCCCCCGTCGAACGCAACCGCGCCGATCCTGCCACGCTCCCCCAAATCGCCATCGTGATCGACGACATGGGCGGCGAGCTCGCCCAGAACCGCCGCGCCATCGCCTTGCCGCGGGCGGTGTCGCTGTCCTTCCTGCCCGACCCGGAATACACCCCCATGCTGGTGCACGAAGCGCAGCGGGCAGGGCACGAAATCCTGGCGCATGTGCCGATGGAGGCGGGGCCCGAGCGCGCCCAGGATCCCTCGCTCCGGATGGCGCTGCATACCGATTATACGGCGGACGAGAATATCCGCCGCCTCGACTGGGCCCTGACGCGGGTGCGCGGCTACAGCGGCATCAACAACCACGAAGGCAGCGTCTTCACCCAGAACCGCCAGGCCCTGGCGGCGGTGGCCGAGGCGCTCTACGGCCGCGGCGTCTTCTTCCTCGATTCCCGCACCACGGCGAATTCGCAGGTGGTGCCGGTGGCGCGCGGCTTCGGGGTGCCGAGCGCGGGGCGCGACGTTTTCCTCGACGACGCCCGGACCGAAGCGGCGGTGCAGGCGCAGCTGCTTGAGCTGGAGCAGAAGGCGCGGCGCAACGGCGTGGCCATCGCCATCGGCCATCCCCATGACGTGACGCTGGATGCGCTGACGCGCTGGTGCGCGAACCTGCACGGCTTCCGCCTGATCCCGGTCGGCCTCGCCATCAAGCTGAAGACGGAGCGGGAGATGGGGTTGCAGCTGGCGCGTATGGATTCTCCATCCTCCCCTTGAGGAAGGGTGGAAGCGGAAAACTACTGTCCCTTCTTCGCACTCGAAGCAAACCGCACCGCTTCGTCGGCGGCGCTCATCAGGGCCTTGGCCTTGTTGACGGTTTCCTGGAATTCGCTCTCCGGCACGCTGTCGGCGACGATGCCGCCGCCCGCCTGCACATACATCATGCCGTCCTTCACCACGGCGGTGCGCAAGACGATGCAGGTGTCCATTGAGCCGTCGCAGGCGAAATAGCCCACCGCGCCGGCATAGGCGCCGCCGCGCTTTTCCTTTTCGAATTCGTCGATGATCTCCATGGCGCGGATTTTCGGCGCCCCGGTCAGCGTGCCCGCGGGCAGCCCCGCCGCCAGCGCGTCCACCGCGTCGAGCCCGGGCCGCAGCTTGCCTTCGACGTTGGAGACCAGATGCATGACATGGCTGTAGCGCTCGATGAAGAAGCTGTCGGTGACGGTGACTTCGCCCACTTCGGCCACACGCCCCACGTCGTTGCGGCCGAGGTCGATCAGCATCAGGTGCTCGGCACGCTCCTTGGGATCGGCCACCAGTTCCTCGGCCAGGCGCTTGTCTTCCTCGGGCGTGGCGCCGCGCGGGCGCGTCCCGGCGATGGGGCGGATGGTGACCTTGCCCTCGCGCAGCCGCACCAGGATTTCCGGGCTGGAACCGACGATGGCGAAACCCGGGAAGGCGAGGTGATAGAGGAAGGGCGAGGGGTTCAGCCGCCGCAGCGCGCGATAGAGCGAGAACGGCGGCAGCGCGAAGGGCCGGCGGAAGCGCTGGCTGGGCACCACCTGGAAGATGTCGCCGGCGAAGATGTACTCCTTGGCGCGCGCCACCACGTCCATGTACTCGGCATGGCTCATGTTGGATTCGACCGGCACGTTCATGGGCAGGTCGGCGGTCGCGACGGCGGCGGGCAGCGGCCGTTCCAGATCGGCGATGGTGTCGTTCAGCCGTTCCGCGGCGCGGGCATAGGCGGCACGCGCGTCCAGCCCCGGCTCGTGCCACACCGACGTCACGATCAGGATTTCGTCGCGCACCGTGTCGAAGATGGCGGTGACGGAGGGGCGCAACAGGATGGCGTCGGGCAGGCCCAGCGTGTCGGGCGGCGGATTGGGCAGCCGTTCGATCAGCCGCACCATGTCGTAGCCGAGATAGCCGTAAAGCCCCACCGCCACCGGCGGCAGGCCGTCCGGCAGCGTGAGGCGCGTCTCGCGCAACAGGCCGCGCAGCGATTTCAGCGGATTGCTCTCGGCATCGGGCTCGAAGGCGTCCGGCGCGCTCCTGGCATTGCGGTTGATCTCGGCCTTGCCGTCCTGGTAGCGCCAGATCAGGTCCGGCTTCAGCCCCACGATGGAGTAGCGGCCGCGGGCCTCGCCGCCTTGCACGCTCTCCAAGAGGAAGGCGTTGTCGCGCCCCTCCGCCAGCTTGAGGAAGGCGGAAACGGGGGTTTCGAGATCGGCCACCAGGCGCGCATAAAGCGCCTGTGCTTCGCCTTTTTCGTAACGCGAGGCGAAGGCGGCGTAATCGGGCAGGATACTCATGGCCGTCACGAACCTTCCGAGCCGACCACGCTGTTGAGCAGCTTGGCGTTGTAAGTGACGCCTTGTTTGGCGCGCTCGTCGGCGACATAGGATTCGGTGACGCCGCCCGCCACGCTTTGCGAAATCTGGTCCAGGGCGGAACGGAAGCCCGGGCTGTTCAGCGGCAGCGGCGGATGGAGGATGCCGGTCACCTGCGCCACCACCCAGTCGCCGCTTTTGCCCTTGGGGCCGGCCACGGCTTCGCCGGGCTTGGCCTGGAAAAGGGCCGAGACCAGCGAGGCGGAGAACACCTCGTCGCTCGAACTGTGGTTGAGGGCCGGGCTGGCTGCGATTTTGGCCCCGATCGCCTTGGCGATGGCCTCGAGCGAATGCGTCCGATTGGCCTCGGCGGCGAATTCCTGCGCCCTTTTCTTGAGCAGGATGGCGCGCTGCTCCGCGGTCCAGGCCGCCAATGCCTGGTCGCGCACCTGATCGAGCGGCCTCAGCTTGGGCGGGGTCGAGCCGTTGACCGAGATCACGTAGTAGATGCCCGTCTTGGAGGGCTGCGGATCGCCTTCTTCGCCGGGTTCGGCGCGGAACACCATGCTGCGGAAATCGGCATCGTCTGGCGCCGTAGTCTTGCTGCCGTCCGGTGCCAGCCCGTTGGCGTCCATGGCGGAGATGCGCATGGAATGCATCCCGACCTGCTTGGCCGCCTCGGCCAGGGGCAGGCCCTTGCTCGAGGCGTCGATATAGGCGTTGGTGATTTCCGTGAGCTTGGATTGCGCCAGCTCCTGGATCAGGCCCGCTTTGATCTCGTTCCTGGCCTGGTCGAGGCTCTTGGTGACGCCGGGCGTGATCTTGACGACGCGGAACAGCACCCATTGCCCCGAAGCCGCCTTGAGCGGCGGCGAGACGCCGTTCTGCGGCAGGGCGAACACCACCTTGGCCTGGGCCGGATCGAGGTCGTCGGCGACCAGTTCGCCGATCTCCTCGGGCTTGCCGCCGTTTGCGGCGGCGACCTGCTCGTAAGCGGTGCCGGCCTTGAGCTTGGCGCTGGCGGCCTCGGCTTCGGCCTGCGTCTTGAAGCGGATCTGTTCGAGCTCGCGCTTTTCGGGGATGACGTACTGGCTGATGTTGTTGTCGTAGGCGGCCTTGATCTGGTCGTCGCCGACGGCGATCGAGGGGGCCACGTCGTCCGGCCCGATCCAGGCAAAGGTCACGTCGCGGTATTCCGGGGTCGAGAAACTGTTCGGATGCGCCTTGACGTAGGCCGCCAGCACGGCGTCCGCGGGTGCCGCAATCGGACCCAGCGTCTTGGCGTCGATCACGATGTAATCGGCGGCGCGCACTTCGGTGAAATAGGAGAACAACATGCGGGCATAGCCGGGCGGCACTTCGAAGCCGCCTTCCAGGGCGAGCATGAGCTGGTTGCGGCTGAGGTCGGCGCGCATGCGTTCGATGAAGCCCTGTTCGTTGTAGCCGATGCGCTGGAGGGCCTGCTGGAAGGTGGCCCGGTCGAACTGGCCGGTCAGCCCGGCGAAGGCGGGGATGCGCTGGATTTCCGCCGTGACCGTGGTGTCGCTCGCCGTCAGGCCGAGCTTCTGCACCACGTTGTCGAGGGCGGTCTGGGAAATGTCCTGTTCCAGCAGCGAATTGCCCAGCCCCTCGCGGCGGGCTTCCTCGCTCGACAAGGCCTTGCCGCGCTCCTGGCCGGCCTGGCGCAAAAGGTTGCTGTAGTCGCGGCGGAACATCACCTCCTCGATGGAGGTGCCGCCGACCTTGGCCACCGCGGTATCGACCCGGCCGCGCAGGATGTCGCCCACGCCCCAGGAGACGAAGCTGAGGGTCAGCAGACCCAGGAAGATATTGGCGATCCAAGACTTGGTATATTTTCGCATTTCCTGGAGCATGGCGGACCCGTGGTTTGCGGCGATGAAAGTCGCATAGCGGAGGAAGGCGGCGGATGATAGGGAGGGGGGCCCTCTACGGCAAGGAGATGCGCTTGTTGATCGCAGGAAACTGGAAAATGAACGGCCTGGAGGCCTCCTTGGAGGAAGTCCGGGCGCTGGTCCGCGGCCTTAATGCACGGCCGGGTGTGGAGGTGCTGGTCTGCCCGCCGGCGACGCTGCTGGCCCGGGTGGCGGCGGCCGCCGCCGGTTCCGCGCTGGCCGTGGGCGGCCAGGACTGCCATGCCAAGCCCTCCGGCGCCTTCACCGGCGACGTTTCGGCCGAGATGCTGCGCGATGCGGGCGCCGGCTGGACCATCGTGGGCCATTCCGAGCGCCGCCAGTACCACGGCGAAAGCGACGCGACCGTCGCCGCCAAGGCGGAAGCCGGCTGGCGCGCCGGCCTCAATGTCATCATCTGCATCGGCGAGACCGAAGCCGAGCGCCTGGCTGGCCGGGAAGAAGAGGTGGTGTCCCGCCAGCTCGCCGGCAGCGTGCCCGATGCCGCCGCAAGCCGGAAAGTCGCCATCGCTTACGAGCCGGTCTGGGCCATCGGCACCGGCCGCACCGCGACCGACGACGACATCGCCAAGATGCATCGCCACATCCGCGCCCGCCTCGCCGCGCGCTTCGGCGACGCCGGAAAGCGAATCGAAATTCTCTACGGCGGTTCGGTTAACCCGCAAAACGCGAAAACGATTCTGGCCCAGCCCGAAGTCGGCGGCGCCCTGGTGGGCGGCGCCAGCCTGAAAGCGGCGGATTTTCTGACGATCATCGCGGCTGCGCCGGTTTAACCACATCGCGCCACCATTCTTTAACTTGCGCGTTTCATTCTCCGGTCGAGAGAACGGGCCCCATGGCAAGGCTCAATTACGAGACGGCTGACACCCTGGTTTACGATCCGGTGGCTGCGCATCGCACGGCCACGCGGGCGGTGCTCTTCACCCTCGGCTTCCGCAACATCGAAACGGTCGGCACGGTGGAGGCGTTTTCGGAAGCCATCCGCAAGCGTTCGCCCGATCTGGCGCTGTGCGAAGCGCGCGGCGCCGACGCCGAGCTGTGCGAGATGATCCAGTCGCTGCGCCAGGGCACCGGCGGGCACGACAACCCCTTCCTGGTGATCATCGTCACCGCCTGGGAGAAGACCAACACGCTGGTCGGCCGGGTGCTCAATTCGGGCGCCGACGATCTGGTGCTCAGGCCGTTCTCGACCACGCTGCTGCGCACCCGCATCGACACGCTGGCGGAGCGGCGCAAGCGCTTCGTCATCACCCACGATTACGTCGGTCCCGACCGCCGCGTCGAGACGGAACGGACGGGCGAGGTGGAGCTGTTCGAGCCGCCGAACTCCCTCAAGATGAAAGCCAAGGACGGCCTCAGCCTGGAAGAGGTCTCCTCCAGGCTGGGAGAGCAGCTGAAAAGCGCCAGGAGCACGCTCAACACCGGGAAGCTGCGCCGCGACGCCTTTCAGATCGGCATCCTGTGGCGCCTTTTGCAGGAGCGCGACGCCCCCGGCTACGACCATCACCTCGCCAAGCTGGCAAAAATGACGCAGGCCGTCGCCAAGCGCTGCCGCGACACCGAGTTCGAGCCGGGCGTGCAGTTGTGCGAATCGATCCAGGCGGCCGTGACGGGATTGGAATCGGAGGACGGCAACACGGCCTCCATCCAGCTGTTGGGAAAATCGGCGCTGCAATTGATCCAGGTGCTGGACCCGGAAAAAGGGGCCGAGGCGCAGCTTCGGGCCATCGAAACCACCGCGGAAATGATCCGCAGCCGCCAAAAGAGCCAGGCCCCCCTCGCGCCAACCTCGGTAAGCGCCTGATTTTCGGCATTTTCGCCGCTCCCTTCCCAAGCCGGCAGCGATCCTCTAAAAGCGCCCCCCTTGGAGAAGCGTTCCCATGCAAACCTTGCTTTTGGCCATCGAACTTGTCGTCGCGGTCCTGCTCGTCATCTTCGTGCTGCTGCAGCGCTCCGAAGGCGGCGCGCTGGGCATCGGCGGCGGCGGTGGCGGCGGCGGCTTCGGCGGCCTGTTCAGCCCGCGCGGCGCTTCGGACACGCTGACCCGTACCACCTCCATTCTGGGGATCGTGTTTTTCGTGGTCTGCATGACGCTCAACCTGCTGGTGGCGCATTCCGTCAAGCAGCAATCGATTCTCGATTCGCAGCCGATTCCCTCGGCTCCGGCGGCTCCGGCGCAGAAACCCGCCGCGCCGCCCGCACAGGCGCCGGCCCCTGCCGTTCCGACGCCGCACTAAAACGTGGAATTCCAGCACGTTGCCTGCGACACCTGAGACAAAATCTCCGCTCCGTAAAAGCCGCAATCTTTCCGCTTGAGACTCCCCACCTCTTTCGACATGGTGGCCTTCCATGGCGCGGTTGATCTTCATCACCGGCGGCGTGGTCTCTTCCTTGGGAAAAGGTCTTGCCTCCGCGGCTCTCGGAGCCCTTTTGCAGGCACGTGGCTATAAAGTCAGGCTGCGGAAACTCGATCCTTATCTCAACGTGGATCCGGGGACCATGAGCCCGCATCAGCACGGCGAGGTCTACGTCACCGACGACGGGGCCGAGACCGATCTCGACCTCGGCCATTACGAGCGCTTCACCGGCGTGGCCTCCAGCAAGGCCGACAACATCACCTCCGGGCGCATCTACCAGCAGGTGATCGAGAAGGAGCGCCGCGGCGAGTACCTGGGCCGCACCGTGCAGGTGATCCCGCACGTCACCGACATGATCAAGGAATTCATCCTGGCCGGCCGCGACGAGGTGGATTTCCTGCTCTGCGAGATCGGCGGCACGGTGGGCGATATCGAAGGCCTGCCGTTCTTCGAGGCCATCCGCCAGCTCGGCAACGAATTGGGGCGGGAGAACCACGCCTTCGTCCACCTCACCCTGGTGCCCTACCTGGAAGCGGCGGGGGAGCTGAAGACCAAGCCGACCCAGCACTCGGTGAAGGAGCTGCGCGCCATCGGCATCCAGCCCGACATCCTGCTTTGCCGCTCGGAGAAGCCGCTGCCGGAGGACGAGCGCCGCAAGATCGGCCTGTTCTGCAACGTGCCCAAGGAGCGCGTCATCCCGGCGCTCGACCTGCCCACCATCTACCGCGCCCCGCAGGCCTATCACGATGCCGGTTTCGACAGCGAATTGCTGAAGGTGTTCGGCATCAAGGATGCGCCCGCGCCCGATCTTTCCAAATGGCAATGGGTGGTGGACCGCGTCACCAATCCGGAAGGCGAGGTGCGCATCGCCGTGGTCGGCAAGTACATGCAGGTGAAGGATTCCTACAAATCCCTGGCGGAAGCGCTCACCCATGGCGGGCTGGCCAACAATGTGCGCGTGCGCCTCGACATGATCGACAGCGTGATCTTCGAGCGCGACGACGCGGCCAGCTTTCTCGAAGGCGTCAACGGCATCCTGGTGCCGGGCGGCTTCGGCGAGCGCGGCGTGGAAGGCAAGATCGCGGCGGTTCGCTTCGCCCGCGAGCACCAGGTACCGTTCTTCGGCATCTGCTACGGGCTGCACATGGCGGTGATCGAGGCGGCGCGCGATCTTTGCGGCCTCACGGGCGCCAACACCACCGAGAACGGCAAGCCGCCCCACCCGGTGATCGCCCTGATGACCGAATGGGTGAAGGGCAACCGGCTGGAGACCCGCGACGAACACACCGACCTCGGCGGCACCATGCGGCTGGGCGCCTATCCCGCGGTGTTGACGGAAGGCAGCCGCGTGGCCGAGGCCTATGGCGTGGCGCAAATCTCCGAACGCCACCGCCACCGCTACGAGGTGAACACGAATTACGTCAAGCACCTGGCCGATGCCGGGCTGGTGGTCTCCGGCTGGTCGCCCGACGGCAAGCTGCCCGAGATCATGGAAATCCCGGCCCACCCCTGGTTCATCGGCGTGCAGTTCCACCCCGAACTGAAATCCAAACCCTTCGCCCCCCACCCGCTGTTCAAATCGTTTATCGCAGCCGCGGTGAAACAGGGCAGGCTGGTGTGAAGCTTCAACCCTCCCCTTGAGGGAGGGTCCAAAACGCGGGAGCGTTTTGGGGGAGGGGTATGCCGCGGCCCAACCGCTTCACCTTGGCGAAATTACGCGCGCCGCTGCATTCCTATCCGTCATGCCCGGTCCGTCGCTCTGAGCCTGTCGAAGGGAACCCGGCCATCCATTCTTACATTGTTAACTTATGGTTAACTTATGCATCGCTGAACCAAGTTAAATTTGGCCACGGGTGCCTGTAACTTAGGCTCGGCCTGAACTTATCTACGGCTACGGTGAATTGGCCGGAGAGCCATTGTTCAATTTCTTCTTTTTCGTTTCTAAGTGTGTCGCTTTTCTCTTTCGATGTTTCTCCACCGCTCAAACTACTCAGAATGTCCACGTACCGTGTAGCTTTCAACCAAATTGTATCGAGATAATCACAGGTTTCCTGATCAAGAAGAAATACGGCGTGCGTCGCTATACGTTTGAACTTTTTTGCTTCGTTTTCTAGCAGTTTCTCAGGGTCGAGTACTGTAGCTAAGAACTTCATCGTCGCCTCAAAGACGGCATATCGTCTGTCATACAAATCATATTTGAATCGGTCATTGGCTAGACGAAACTGCGCATATGCGATGATGGCGCCTGCCACCGCAATTGTCGGTGTCGCAAGCGCCTGGAGTATTGAAACCCAGATTGGTAGTTCGTGTTGCATTGATTCGGTCCTGTTTATAAATTCCTCTTGAACAGAATACATATCGTTGCGGGCATGAACCTACGCCGCCCGCAGCGCCTTCTGCACCGTCTTGGGCGCGCGGTCGATCACCAGCAGATAGGCCCGCGTCGGGCCTTCGGGCACGCGCTTGCCCTGTTCCCAATGGCGCAAGGTGTTGATCGAGAATCCGAACTGTGCCGCAAACTCCTGCTGGGTCATCTTCAGCTTGGTGCGGATGGCGCGCACGTCGATCTCTTTGGGCACATGCACGCGGTATTGGCTGAGGTCCGCGGTGCCTTCGACATAGGCCAGCGCCTGCTTCAAGCTCCGTTCCAGACGTTCCGCAACTCTCCGGGTCATGGCTTGCCTTTCTTTGCCGCCGCATCGGCAATCGCTTTTACAAAGCGTTTCAGCCGGGCTTTTTCGTCTTCGCTCAAATCGGAGCGTTCATTCTTCGCATACACATCCAAAGCAAACAGCGGGATACGCTCGCTGTGAAAGTAATAAATCACGCGCGCGCCACCGCGTTTGCCGCGGCCCTCAAGCGTCCATCGCAGTTTCCTGACACCTCCTGTTCCCGGAACGAGATCGCCAGCCTCAGGATTGTGCGCCAGATATAGAACCAGGGACGAGCGTTCCATCTCATCCATAAGTCTGCGGACCGCCGCGACGAAGTCCGGCGTTTCCACAACCGCAATCGGCACCCCCAGAGCCATGCCTTATAGTAGTCCAATGGATCACTATAATCAAGCTCTGGCCCTCTTATGATCGCGGGCCGCAGGCGAGAGGGATGCGCCATGTCGAAAACAATCATCGCCGTGCTGCTGGCCGCCGCCTTGGCATCCAATGTCGCCACGGCCGCCACCGCCGATTTCGCGGGCGCCTGGGTCGATGCCGCCCCCGCGTCGGGCATCGCACGCCTCACGGTCACCGCAACGAACGGCACCGTCATGCTGCATGTCTTCGGCCAATGCGAGCAGGACATCTGCGATTGGGGCAGCGCGCCCGGCCACGGCTACAGCTTGTCGGTCACCTCCGGCGATATTCGCATCGTCACTGCCGATTTCGATTTCGGGCGCCGGCGGGAGCGGCTGACCTTGCGTCTGGCCCCTGGCGGCCTCCGCTACCGGCTTTTCACCGAATTCGCCGATGCTTCGCCGCGCATGGATTACGAAAGCGCCGGTTTCCTCAAGAAGACGGCCCCGCCGCCTCCCTGATCCTTAGCACTTCGTAAACGAAGCCCGCTCTAACATCGGTCTATGGGCTGGAAATCCGTCCTTTTCGGTTTTGCCGCTGTGACTGCGCTCGCATACGGAGCCTGGGCGCAAGGGGCGCCTGCCGCGGCGCAGACCGCTTCCGCGCCGCCGGCGGATTTGCAGTCTCCGGAGCAGCCCCGTTACGCCACCATGATCCCGCCTTCGGGAGAGGAGCCGCCGCAGCAGCGCTTGCCGCTTCCGGCGCCGACCACACCCGTTACCGTGGCTCAGGCTCCCGCTGTTTCCTTCACATCGGCTCCGCCCCCCGTCCAGCAGTCCGCGCCACCCGCTATGGCCGCGCCACCCGCCGTGGCCGCGCCACCCGCCGTGGCCGCGCCACCGGTTCGGCAGCCGCTGCCGTCTGTGCCGCGCTACGCCACCATGGAGCCGCCGCGCGAACAGGTCACCGTCGTGGGGCTGCGCCCTTCGGAAGACGGCCTTTATCACCTGGGCACCGGCGACAAGGTCCGCATCACGGTGTTCAACGAAGCCGATCTCTCCGGCGAATACGTCATCGACAGCCAGGGCTTTCTGCGCCTGCCGCTGATCGGGCAGATGCAGGCCGCCGGCCTCTCCACCACTGCGCTGGAGCGCCGCCTGGCCGAGGCCTATACCGGCGGCGGTTTCCTGGTCCGTCCGCGCGTCGCGGTGGAGATCACCACCTACCGGCCCTTCTACATCATCGGCGAAGTCGCCAAGCCCGGCGAATACGCCTATGTCAACGGCATGTCGGCGCCCAACGCCATCGCGCTGGCGGGCGGCTATACCGACCGCGCCGTGGAATCCGTCTTCTGGGTGCGCCACCAGGGCGAGAAGCGGGAACGCGAGGTTCCCATCGACGAAACCACCCGCATCTTTCCGGGCGACGTGGTGCGGGTCGAGCGCACCACCTATTGGGCGATCATGACGGTGCTGGCGCCCTTGATCTCGCCCTTCGCCACGGCGGCGTATCTCTTGAAATAGCCTGCTGCGGCCCGCTCAGAGCGGGGCGATGGAACAGGCGATGCGATCCGCCATGCGGATGGAGGCGCGCCGTTCTTCCTTCGCCGGCCCCGCGTCGCAGGCCGTTGGCTTGACCGCGTGATATTCGATGGTGCACCCACCGCCGGCCTGCGGGAGGGCCTGCTTGTCCGAGAAGTAAAGCTGATAGACCGGAAAGCGCTCGCCCTTCGCCGTCCGGATATCGATCCTGACGCAGGCCGCCGGCCTGCCCGCAACGATACCCGGGCGTTCGGGCTGACGCTCCACGACGGCGCCCCGAAGGATGACATGGGCGGGTCCGGCCGCGGCCGGCACGGAAGCGGCAATGCAGGCTGAAGCCGTCCAGATGATTCGCAGCCGCATATCCGGCCTCCGCCCGCTGTCGCGCCGGACAGGATAGCACCGTTGCGCCGCCGGTCGCGCAAATTCGGCGCCAGGATGCTATTTCGCTTCGGTAAGTCCCCCTCTACAATCCTCCCATGACCGCCGTTACCCCCCATGCGACCGTCAAGGTCGGTTCCGTCGAAATCGGCAACACCAGGAAGCTCTCCGTCATTGCCGGTCCCTGCCAGCTCGAAAGCCGGGTGCACGCTTTCGAGATGGCCTTTGCGCTGAAGGAAATCTGCGACAAGGCCGGCGTCGGGCTGATCTACAAGACCAGCTTCGACAAGGCCAACCGCACCTCGGCCGGCGCGGCGCGCGGCATGGGGCTGGAGCTGGCGCTGCCCATCTTCGCCGACATCCGTTCCGAGCTGGGCCTGCCGGTGCTCACCGACGTGCACGAACAGGACCAGTGCGCCGCCGTCGCCGATGCGGTGGACGTGCTGCAAATCCCGGCCTTCCTCTGCCGCCAGACCGACCTGCTCCAGGCTGCGGCGCGTACCCATAAGGTGGTCAACGTCAAGAAGGGCCAGTTCCTGGCGCCCTGGGACATGAAGAACGTGATCGCCAAGATCACCGGCGCGGGCAATCCCAACGTGCTGGCGACCGAGCGCGGCGTCAGCTTCGGCTACAACACGCTGGTCTCCGACATGCGCGCGCTGCCGATCATGGCGAAGCTGGGCGTGCCGGTGGTGTTCGACGCCACCCATTCGGTGCAGCAGCCGGGCGGACTGGGCGCGGCCACCGGCGGCGACCGCGAAATGGTGCCGTACCTGGCGCGTGCCGCGGTGGCCGTGGGCGTGGCGGCGGTGTTCCTGGAAGTGCACCAGGACCCGGACAAGGCGCCCTCCGACGGCCCCAATATGCTGAAGCTGAAAGACTTCCCGGCGCTGCTCGCCGACCTCGTCGCGCTCGACGCGATCGCCAAGAAACGGGGGCCTGCCTAAACCGCCGCGATCCAGTTCATCACGATCCCGATCAGCGCCAGCAGCAGCAGCAGCAGTTCCGCCAGCGCCGACACGCCGAAGCCCGGCCCGCGCTTCTCCGGGTCCTTCATGTAGCCGTCCATGTACATGGCGCGGCCGACGATCCAGACCACGCCCAGCAGCGGCGCCGCCCAGGGCGCCCAGCCGAAATAGATGGTCGCCAGCCAGAGCAGCGGCAGGAAGACGGGCAGGTGCTCCAGGGTGTTCATCTGCACCCGGAAGGCGCAGTCGAATTGCGGATGGCCCGTGGTGGCGGGCGCCTTGATGCCGTGCTTGGCGCGCATCTGGCCGACCTTGAGGCCCATGAAATAATAGAGGGCGATGGCCAAGAGCGTGACGACGGCACTCAACAGATCGGCCGGAAGGATCATGGCAGCTCCTTTGCAAAGCGGCTCCCGGACGGGAGCGCCCGGAAGCCGCTGCCATTCTAAATGGATTCTCCGGCGGTGTTACCAGCCGTTGCCGCCGCGGCCGCCCTTCGGGCGGTTGTTCCAATAGGTGGCGGCCTGTTGCTTGATTTCGGCTTTCCGGGCGTCGGGCAGGGCGTCCCAGCGGGCCTTGAGTTCGGCGGCATATTTGTCCCGCTCGGCGGCGGACATGGCCATGATCTTGTTGCGCTCCGTCATGCGATAGTCACGGGCCTGGTCGAAGCTCATGCCGGCCGTGGCTTTCTGCACGTCGGCGAAATGCATCAGACGCTGTTCGGCGGTGAGGAAGCCCATGGGACCGCCTTGCGGCCCGCGGCCGTGACCGCCGCTCCAGGCGGGAGGGCCGGGCTGCGCCGGAGGGGTGTCGGCGGCGAAGGCGGCGGTTGTGAGGAACGCGGCGCAGAGTACGGAAACTGCTAGGCGATTCATCGGCATGACGCGTCTCCTTGGGAAGTTGCCGTGGTGCAACCTTTCGTCTCTTCAACGTCGAATATGCCCCACTCCGTCGCGCTTGATGCGCCCTCCCGCATCGCCTAAACGGGGCCCGCAATTCCGACCGAGGACCCTCCCCATGACCGCCATCATCGACATCGAAGCCCGAGAAATCCTGGACAGCCGCGGCAACCCGACCGTGGAAGTGGACGTCCGTCTGGAAGACGGCTCGTTCGGCCGTGCGGCGGTCCCCTCCGGCGCCTCCACCGGCACGCGCGAAGCCGTGGAACTGCGCGACGGCGACAACAAGCGTTACGGCGGCAAGGGCGTCGAGAAGGCGGTGGCCGCGGTCAACGGCGAACTGTTCGACGCGCTGTGCGGCATGGAAGCGGAAGACCAGGTCCGCCTCGACCGCGCCATGGCCGCGCTGGACGGCACGCCCAACAAGGCGCGCCTGGGCGCCAATGCCATTCTCGGCGTCTCGCTGGCGGCGGCCAAGGCCGCGGCCGAAGCGGCCAACCTGCCGCTCTATCGCTATGTCGGCGGCGTCAAGGCCAACACCCTGCCGGTGCCGCTGATGAACATCGTCAACGGCGGCGTGCATGCCGACAATCCCATCGACTTCCAGGAATTCATGATCGTTCCCGCCGGCGCGCCGAGCTTCCGCGAGGCGCTGCGCATGGGGGCGGAGATCTTCCACACCCTGAAGAAGTCGCTGAAGGACGCGGGCCACAACACCAATGTGGGCGACGAGGGCGGCTTCGCGCCGAACCTCAAGAGTGCCGACGAAGCGCTCTCCTTCATCGTCAAGGCGATCGAGAAGGCGGGCTACAAGCCCGGCGACGACGCCTTCATCGCGCTCGATCCGGCCTCCTCCGAGTTCTTCGAAAACGGCAAGTACGAGCTCAAGGGCGAAGGCCGCAGCCTCGACCCGGCCGCCATGATCAAGGTCTACGAAGAGCTGGTCGGCCGCTATCCGATCTTCTCCATCGAGGACGGCATGGCGGAGCAGGACAACGAGGGCTGGAAGGCGATCACCAAGGCGCTGGGGAACAAGATCCAGCTGGTCGGCGACGACAATTTCGTCACCAACACCAAGCTGCTCAAGCAGGGCATCGCCGACGGCGTGGCCAATGCGATCCTGATCAAGGTCAACCAGATCGGCTCGCTGACCGAGACGCTGGAAGCGGTGGAGATGGCGCACAAGGCGGCCTATCGCGCCGTGATGAGCCACCGCTCGGGCGAAACCGAGGACTCGACGATTGCCGACCTCGCCGTCGCCACCAACTGCGGCCAGATCAAGACCGGCTCGGCCAGCCGCTCCGACCGCCTGGCGAAGTACAACCAGCTGCTGCGCATCGAGCAGCAGCTCGGCGACCAGGCCGTGTTCGCCGGAAAGAGCGTTTTGAAAGGCTGAGACTCAGCGTAAACCGCACGCAAGAAGGCCGCCCGAATGGTCCGGGCGGCCTTCCTCGTTTTGGCGGTACCCCGCCGGTTGTGGTATAAAGGCTTATGACCAGGGAACAGCTTGAAGCCGTGTTTGATCGTGTTCGTGCGTGGCCGGAATGGCGCCAGCAGGAGGCTGTAGAGCTTTTGTCGGCCATCGAAGCGGAACCGGAGGCCTATCCGCTTTCCGAAGAGGAGCGTGCGGACCTGGAGCAGGCAGTGGCCGAAATGGACCGCGGCGAAGTCGCGTCGGAAGCGGACGTAAATGCCGTATTTCGACGTAGGCGCTGACTTGCCGTTGACACCGGGCCAAACGCCATCAACCTCTCGGGGAAAACTGATTAAGGGGATGGCCGGGATGAATGTCTCATTCAGCCCTGTGGCGTTGCGCAATATCGACGGAATCTTCGACTATATTGCCCGCGATAACCCTGCGGCCGCTCGGAAGGTGCGTGACCGCATCCGGGCCATTGTGACGTACCTTGGCGAATATCCGGATTCCGGCCGCCCCACTGGCTTCCACGGCATTCGTGTCTGTCCCGTATATCCATATCCGTATTTGGTTTTTTTCCAATTTCTTCCTGAAAAGAAGGAAGTCCGCATTCTCCGCGTCCGCCACGCGGCGCGGCAACCGCTATTCCTTAACGACCCGGTGGCAAGGTTTCGTGGAGAAAATTTCCCTTGACCGACCGACTCGGTAGTGATTCGTTCCATCACATGCGAATCAGACGTAGCGTCGTGCGGGTTTTCGGCTGGACTGTGCTTCCGGCGGTAACCGTCGCCGTCGTCTCGTATTTCGGCTACTACACGGTCTACGGCCAGCGCGGCACCCTGGCGCTGCACGCCACGGAAATGCGCCTGGCGGCCGCCAACGGCCAGCTGGCGCAATTGAGCGACCGGCGCCAGCGCCTGGAGCACCGCATCGCCCTTTTGAAGGCCGGCGATCCCGACCTGATCGAGGAGCTGGCCCGCACCAAGCTGATGGACGGCGCCCCCGGCCAGGTGGCGGTGCCGCGGGACAAGCCGTAAGCCGCCCCGTAATCTGCCTTATCCGCTGAACATTCGCTCCCAAGCAGGCCCGGCGCTTGCAAAAACGGCCCCCGCTTGCCACAACCGCCGACCGGACCGCTTGAGGCGGCCGTCGAGATTTGGACCCCATGATGAGCGAAGCGAACGCGTCCGTTGCAGCCGATGTCAACACTGCGCCCGGACCGGCTGTTTTGAAGAAATTCTACGCCGACATGCTGCTGATCCGCCGTTTCGAGGAGAAGGCGGGCCAGCTTTACGGCATGGGGCTGATCGGCGGCTTCTGCCACCTCTATATCGGCGAAGAGGCCGTGGTGGTGGGGATGCAGGCGGATCTGGCGCCGGGCGACCAGGTGATCACGGCCTATCGCGACCACGGCCATATGCTGGCCTGCGGCATGGACCCCAAGGGCGTGATGGCCGAGCTGACCGGCCGCGCCGCCGGCTATTCCAAAGGCAAGGGCGGCTCGATGCATATGTTCTCGGCCGAGAAGAACTTCTTCGGCGGCCACGGCATCGTCGGCGCCCAGGTGCCGCTGGGCACGGGGCTGGCCTTTTCCAACAAGTACCGCGGCAACGGTGCCGTGACGCTGGCCTATATGGGCGAGGGCGCCGCCAACCAGGGCCAGGTCTACGAGAGTTTCAACATGGCCAGGCTGTGGATGCTGCCCGTGGTCTACATCATCGAGAACAACCAGTACGCCATGGGCACCAGCGTCGCGCGCGCCAGCGCCGAGACGCGCTTCTTCAAGCGCGGCGCCTCCTTCAACATTCCCGGCGAGGAAGTGGACGGCATGGACGTGGAAGCGGTGCATGCGGCCGGCAAGAAGGCGGTGGAATGGTGCCGCGCCGGCAACGGCCCCATCATCCTGGAGATGAAGACCTACCGCTATCGCGGCCACTCGATGTCCGACCCCGCCAAGTACCGCACCCGCGAAGAGGTGCAGTCGATCCGCGAGCGGCGCGATCCCATCGAACAGTTCGGCAAGAAGCTGGTCGAACGCCGCCTCATGACGGAAGCCGATCTCAAGGCCGCCGACAAGCAAACCCGCCTGGTGATCAACGAGGCGGCCGAATTCGCCATCGAAAGCGCCGAACCCGGCGAAGCCGAACTCTACACGGATGTACTCGCCTGATGCCCACGCAAATTCTGATGCCCGCGCTGTCGCCCACCATGGAAGAGGGCAAGCTTTCCAAATGGCACGTCAAGGAAGGCGACGAGGTGCACTCGGGCGACATCCTGGCCGAAATCGAGACCGACAAGGCCACCATGGAATTCGAGGCGGTGGACGAAGGCCGCATCGGCAAGCTCCTGGTCCCCGAAGGCAGCGAAGGCGTCAAGGTCAACACCCCGATTGCCGAACTGATCGGGGACGAAGCTTCTCCGGCGAAAGCTGCACCAACTTCCCGCTCCCCCCTTGAGGGTCGAGAGGAGGAAGGAAGGTCCGGTGGACCTTCCGTCGACCCGAGCCCAAAATCGCAAAGCGATTTTGGTGAGAGGGCCGCGCGAAGCGCGGCCAAACCCCTTCCCGAAGCGCTCGCCGATCCCGAACTCCCTCCCGGCACCGAATTCGTCACCATGACGGTGCGCGAGGCCTTGCGCGACGCCATGGCGGAAGAGATGCGCCGCGACGGCGACGTCTTCCTGATGGGCGAGGAAGTGGCGCAGTACCAGGGCGCCTACAAGGTCAGCCAGGGCCTGCTGGAGGAATTCGGCGCCAAGCGCGTGATCGACACGCCCATCACCGAGCACGGCTTCGCCGGGCTGGGCGTCGGGGCCGGCTTCGGCGGCCTGAAGCCCATCGTGGAGTTCATGACCTGGAATTTCGCCATGCAGGCCATCGACCAGATCATCAATTCCGCCGCCAAGACGCGCTACATGTCGGGCGGCCAGATGGGCTGTTCCATCGTCTTCCGCGGCCCCAACGGGGCGGCGGCGCGCGTGGCGGCCCAGCACAGCCAGGATTATTCCGCCTGGTACGCCCATGTGCCGGGCCTGAAGGTGATCGCGCCGTATTTCGCGGCCGACGCCAAAGGCCTGTTGAAAGCGGCGATCCGCGATCCCAATCCGGTGATCTTCCTGGAGAACGAGATCGTCTACGGCCGTTCCTTCCCGGTGCCCAAGCGCGACGATTTCGTGCTGCCCATCGGCAAGGCCCGCGTGCTGCGCCCCGGCACCTCGGTCACCATCGTCGCCTATTCGATCACCGTCGGCCTGATCCTGGAAGCGGCCGAAGCGCTGGCGGAGGAGGGCATCGAGGCCGAGCTGATCGACCTGCGCACCCTGCGCCCGCTCGACATCGAGACGGTGGTGGAGTCGGTGAAGAAGACCAACCGCCTGGTCACCGTGGAACAGAGCTGGCCGGTGTGCTCCATCGGCTCGGAAGTCGCCGCGCAGGTGGTGGAACGGGCCTTCGATTACCTGGATGCGCCGCCCGCCAAGGTGGCGGCCCGGGACGTGCCCATGCCTTACGCCGCCAATTTGGAAAAACTGGCGCTGCCCACCGTGGCCGACATCGTCGCCGCGGCCAAAGCGGTGTGTTACCGGTCGTGACGATGGTGCTGACCCGCGCACGCGCCTCTTCCTTTTCTCCCCCCGTTTACGGGGGGAGTGCCCCCGAAGGGGGCGAGGGGGGCAACTGATGACCGCACCCACCATGATCTGGCACAAGGGCGGCTGCCATTGCGGCGCCGTCGCCTTCGAGGTGCTGGCGCCGGACAACATCGAACTGGTCGATTGCAACTGCTCGATCTGCGCCAGGACCGGCTTCCAGCACCTGATCGTGCCCAAGGAACATTTCCGCCTCCTCACCGGCGCCGACAAGCTCACCGATTACCGTTTCAACAGCGGAACCGCCCGGCACCTGTTCTGCTCCGTCTGCGGAATAAAGTCGTTCTACGTGCCGCGTTCCCATCCCGACGGCTACAGCGTCAACTTCCGCTGCCTGGACGCCGCCGAATTCCGTTCCGTGCGCACCGTCCCCTTCGACGGCCGCAACTGGGAAAAGAATGCCGCCACTTTGAAGCCGCTCGAGGCCCGCTGATGCCCACGCAAATCCTGATGCCCGCGCTGTCGCCCACCATGGAAGAGGGCAAGCTTTCCAAATGGCACGTCAAGGAAGGCGACGAGGTGCGCTCGGGCGATATCCTGGCCGAGATCGAGACCGACAAGGCCACCATGGAATTCGAGGCGGTGGACGAAGGCCGCATCGGCAAAATCCTCATTCCCGCGGGCAGCGAAGGGGTCAAGGTCAACACCCCTATCGCCATCCTGCTCGGCGAGGGCGAGGACGCCGCCACCGACATCACCGCCGCCATGTCGAGCATCAAGGAAGCGGTCACGGCTGAGACCAAGACGGCAAAGGAAATTAAGGTCGAGCCGAAAAGAGAATCCCGCTCCCCCCTTGAGGGGGAGCCAAAATCGCAAAGCGATTTTGGTGGGGGGTCCGCGCGCAGCGCGGCCGAACCCTCCAAGTCCCGCATCTTCGCCTCGCCGCTGGCCCGCCGCATCGCCCAGCAGAAGGGCATCGACCTGGCGGCGCTCTCCGGTTCCGGCCCGCGCGGCCGCATCGTCAAATCGGATGTGGAAAACGCCAGGCCCGGCGCCGCCCCATCCGCCCCTCACCCGGAGGAGCGCGCGGAAGCGAGCGTCTCGAAGGGCGGCCTTCCCGATGCACGCCTGTTCTTCAAGCCGGACGATTACGAAGAAATCCCGCACGATTTGATGCGCAAGGCCATCGCCAAGCGGCTGGTGGCTTCCACCTCCAACATCCCGCATTTCTATCTCACGGTGGAATGCCGCCTCGACAATTTGCTGGCGGCGCGCGCCCGGCTCAACGCCGCGGCGGGGAAGGGCAAGGACGGCCCCGCCTACAAGCTCTCGGTCAACGACTACCTGGTGAAGGCGGCGGCGCTGGCGCTGATCCGCGTGCCCGAATGCAACGCCAGCTGGACCGACAGCGCCATCCTGCGCCACAAGCACGCCGATGTCGGCGTGGCGGTGGCGCTCGATTTCGGCCTGATCACGCCCATCGTCTTCCATGCCGAGGACAAGGGCCTGGCCGTGATCTCGGACGAGATCAAGTCGCTGGCCGAACGCGCCCGCGACAAGAAGCTGAAGCCCGCCGAATACGAAGGCGGCACTTTCGCCATCTCCAATCTCGGCATGTTCGGGATCAAGCAATTCACCGCGGTGATCAACCCGCCGCACGCCGCCATTCTTGCCGTAGGGGCGGGCGAGCAGCGCCCGGCGCTGGTCGACGGCAAGGTGGAAACCGCCACCGTCATGGCGGTGACCATGTCCTGCGACCACCGGGTGATCGACGGCGCCACCGGCGCCCGCTTCCTGCAAGTCTTCAAGCAATTCGTCGAAGAACCGGCGGCGATGATGCTATAGAGCGCTTCCCGAAAAGTGGGAACCGGTTTTCGGGCGGGAAGCGCGACAAAACAAATAGCTAGAGCAAATCACCGTTTCCGATAAACGGTGATTTGCTCTAGATTCCGCCGGAGGTTTGCTTCGAGGGCGGGATGGAAGAAATCGAAGCCTTGCTCGAAACCGGCGCCGTCGCGGCGGTGGAGATCGCCGCTTCCGCGCTGGCCGAGCGGGGCGCCGCGCCCGTCATTTGCCCCAACTGCAACAAGCCGCTGATCGGGCCTTACTGTGCCGTCTGCGGCCAGCCGCACAACACCCATCGCCGCAGCATCGGCCACCTGCTGCACGATTTCTTCAAGGATATCGTCAGTTTCGACAGCCGCATCCTGCGCACCGCGCGGGCGCTGCTGATCCAGCCCGGCGAGCTGCCGAACGCCTTCCGCGAAGGGCGCACCCAGCGCTACATGCCCTCGGTGCGGCTCTACCTGTTCGTTTCGCTGCTGTTCTTCCTCTTCCTTTCGTCCACCGGGCTCGCCTTCATGCAGTTGAACCTGCAGGCCGATATCATCTCCTTCAACCACGACAAGCAAGGCCGCGTCATCAAGATCGAGAACGGCAAAAGTACGATCGTGAAGGGCTTGAAGTCGGACGCCAAGGGCAACATCTCGACCACGGGCGATATCGAGATCGCAGTCCCCAAGATGAAGGCCGACGGCCGCGACGTCACCGCCACGGTCACGACCAAGCCCGTGTTCTTCAGCCCTCTCGGCTCCGTGCACCCGAACCTCTCGCCCGAGATCAAGAAAACACTGGCTGCCATCAGGAAGGATACCCTCGCCGGCAAGGAAGGTTCAGGCTGGTTCATGCGCGACGTCTACGGCATGTTGACGAAACTGCAGACCGATCCGGCCGCGCTAAACGGGCCGATGACCACCTGGATTCCCCGCATCCTCTTCGTCCTGCTGCCGCTGTTCGCGCTCTTGCTGTCCGCCTTCTACCGGCGGCAACGCAAAGATTTCCTCTACGTCGATCACTTGATCTTCTCGCTGACCATGCACAGTTTCGCCTTCGTGGTGCTGATCTGCGCCGCGGTGCTGGCGCAGGTCCTGTCCGGCGGCTGGGTCGCGACGCTGACGGTGATCGTGTTGTCGGTTTATTTCCTCCTGTCGCTGAAGCGGTTCTACGGTCAGAATTGGTGGATGACGGGCTTGAAATTCGCCGGAATCGCCTTCATCTACCCGACGTTCTTCCTCACCCCGGCGCTGACCGCCGCCTTGATCGCCAGCGCCGCATCCTGATCATCGGAGACTGATATGGCCGAAACATTCGACGTCGTGGTGGTGGGCGGGGGGCCGGGTGGTTACGTCTGCGCCATCCGCGCCGCCCAGCTCGGGCTCAAGACCGCGGTGGTGGAGCGCGACAAACTGGGCGGCATCTGCCTCAACTGGGGCTGCATCCCGACCAAGGCGCTGCTGCGCTCCTCGGAAATCTGGCACCTGCTGCACCGGCTGGCCGAATTCGGCATTTCGGCCGACAACCTGAAATTCGACTTCGAGAAGATCGTGGCGCGCTCGCGCAAGGTCTCGCAGCAATTGTCGAACGGCGTCGCCTTCCTGATGAAGAAGCACAAGATCGCGGTGATCGCGGGCGAGGCCAGGCTGGCGGGCAAGGGCAAGCTTGCCGTCACCAAGGACGGCAAGACGGAAGAAGTCGCGGCCAAGAACATCGTGCTGGCGACGGGCGCGCGCGCCCGCACCCTGCCGGGCCTCGAACCCGACGGCAAATCGATCTGGACCTATCGCGAAGCGCTGCAGCCCGACATCCTCCCCAAATCGCTGCTGGTGGTCGGCTCGGGCGCCATCGGCATCGAGTTCGCCAGCTTCTTCCGCACCCTGGGCTCCGCGGTGACGGTGGTGGAAGTGCTCGACCGCGTGCTGCCGGTGGAGGATGAAGAGATTTCGGCCTTCGCCCACAAGGCTTTTGTGAAGCAGGGCATGAGCATCAAGGTCGCCACCACGGTGGAGAAGCTGGAGAAGGGGACCGACAGCGTCACCGCCACGCTGAAAGCCAAGGACGGCAAGACGGAAACCGTCACCGCCGAGCGCGTGATTTTGGCGGTGGGCATCGTCGGCAATGTGGAGAATCTCGGCCTGGAAGCGGCGGGCGTAAAGGTCGAAAAGACCCATGTGGCGGTCAATCCATGGGGCGAGACCGGCGTGCCCGGCCTGTGGGCCATCGGCGATCTGGCCGGCCCGCCCTGGCTGGCGCACAAGGCCATGCACGAAGGCGTCATCGTGGCCGAACGCATCGCCGGCGTGAAAGGCGTGCACCCGCTGGATCCATCCAAGGTCCCCGGCTGCACCTATTGCTGGCCGCAGGTGGCCTCCATCGGCATGACCGAAGTCAAGGCCAAGGCCAGCGGACGCAAGGTCAAGGTCGGCCGTTTCCCCTTCATCGGCAACGGCAAGGCCATTGCGCTGGGCGAGGCCGAAGGCCTGGTCAAGACGGTGTTCGACGCCGACAGCGGCGAACTCCTCGGCGCCCACATGATCGGCGCCGAAGTCACGGAATTGATCCAGGGTTACGCCGTGGCGCGCACGCTGGAAGGCACCGAGGCCGATCTGGCAACGGTGATCTTCCCGCACCCGACGCTTTCTGAGATGATGCACGAAGCGGTGCTCGACGCCGACAAGAAGGCGCTGCATATTTAGCTCGCTCCTTTCCGCTCCCGCTTTTGCGGGCGAAGGGGGCGGGCGAAGACGTGATCCGCGAAGGAGAGCCCTCATGACCGCATCCCGGGACGACACCATCGCCACCGCCGCAGGGCCGTTGCAGATTCATGCCATCCACCACGCCTCGATGAGGCTGAGCTGGAACGGCAAGCACATCCTGGTCGATCCGGCGCCGCCCAAGGGCGGCAGCGAGGCGGCCTACAAGGACCTGCGGGAGCCGGACCTCATCCTCTACACCCACGACCATTACGACCACTTCGACACGGCGGTGCTGGCCGCCGTCGCAGGGCCGGCCACGCAGATCGTCGCCAACCGGGATGTCTACGCCGCGGTGCCGCCGCCGCTGCAAGCCCGGGTGCAGGTGATGGCGAACGGCGACAGCACCGCCGCCGCCGGCATCCCGATCCAGGCGGTGGCGATGTACAACACCACGCCGCAAGCCATGCAGTTCCACCCCCGGGGCAGGGGCAACGGCTACATCCTCGGCCTCGGCGGCAAGCGCATCTACATCGCGGGCGACAGCGAAGAGGCGCCCGAACTGAAGCACCTGCCCGACATCGAGGCGGCCTTCCTGGCGATGAACCAGCCCTACACGCTGAAGGTGGCGGAGGCCGCCCATTGGGTGCACGACTTCAAGCCGCGGCTGGTCTACCCCTACCACTACCGCAACGCCGACGGCTCGCTCAGCAACCTCGAAGCCTTCAAGGCGGCGGTCGGCACCGCCAGCGAGGTGCGGCTGCTGGACTGGTACTGAGTTTTCCGCCCCCGCGCGGCGGGGGAAGTGCCGAGCGGCGCGTAGGTCGCGAGCGGCAGCGAACGACGCGCGCGCGAGGCGAAGGGGGCGCGGCAGCGCTTCTTGTCGGGGCTATTCTCCTCCGATGAGCCGCTGCAAATCTTCCGTCAGCCCTGCGGTATCGTTGGTGTCGAGCGTCACCAGCCGGGCGCGGCCCTTGGCGTCGAAGACGAACACCGCGCTGGTATGCGTCACGGTGTATTCCGGCGAAGTCTTCACCGTATAGGCCACGCGATAGCGCCGCGCCAGGTCGGCCAGCTGGTTGGGAGTGCCGCGCAGCCCGTCGATCTGGGGCGCAAAGGCCCTTGTGTACTGCTTGAGCACGGGCAGGCTGTCGCGATTGGGATCGACGCTGACGAACAGCACGCGCACCTTGTCCGCATCCTGCCCCAGCTTCGCCAGCACGTCCGACAGGTTGGCCAGGGTGGTGGGGCAGACGTCCGGGCAATGGGTATAGCCGAAATAAAGCAGCACCACATGCCCGCGATAGTCCGCGGCATCGACCGCGTTCTCGTCGCTGGCGCGCATCATGGAGAATTCCAGCGCCGGCATGGAACCGGTGATGTCGGTGGCGTGCCAGGGCTTGTCGGAACACCCGGCAACGAGAACGAGGGCCAGGAGGGCTAGGAACTTTCGCATGTCTTCCCCCATAGCACCGCTGGCGCGTCCCGGGCAAACGCGCTAGAGGGCGGTAATGGGCCTTTCCAAGACCGCTTCCAGGGCGTCCCGCGACTGGCTCGCTTACGGCGCGCTGCTGGTCTGCGGCGGCGTGCTGTACACGCTCTGCCGCCTGTACCCGGCCGAGCTGCCCTTCTGGATGCCGTGGGAATTTTCCTGGCCGGCATTCCTGGCCACGGCCCTGGCGCTGGCCTGGTTCATCCGCGGGCTCACGCGCCTTTCCGCCGCGGAACGGCCGTCCTGGTGGCGCAACGCCGCCTTTCTCCTCGGCGTCGTCGGCAATGTCGCGGTGCTGCAGACGCATATCGACTTCCTGGCGCAGCACATGTTCTTCGTGCACCGCCTGGCGCATTTCTGGCTGCATCACACGGGCGGCTTCCTCATCGCGCTGGGCACGGCCGGACCGGTGCTGCGCGCCGGGATGCCGGATTTCCTCAAGCCCCTGCTCGACGCCAAACCGGTGCAGCGCATGCTCGGCGTGCTGCAGCACAAGCTGGTGGCGCCGCTGTTGTTCGTGGGGCTGCTTTATTTCTGGCTGATCCCGCCGCTGCACACCTTCGTCATGCTCGACCGCGATCTTTACGACATCATGAACTGGAGCATGGCGATCAACGGCATCATGTTCTGGAGCCTGATCGTCGATCCGCGTCCCCATCCCCCGGCGCGGCTGTCCACGTTGTGGCGGGTGCTCGCCATCCTGATCATCGAGCTGCCGCAGATGATCCTGGGGGCGGTGCTGTCGCTGTCGAGCCGCGATTTCTATCCCGTCTACAACATCTGCGGCCGCATCTTCGCCATGACGGCGCTCAACGACCAGCATTACGGCGGACTGATCATCTGGCTGCCGGGCACCATGATGAGCTTCGCCGCCATGATCTGCGTGCTGGTGGTGATGCGCCTCAACGAGGAAGCGGAAGAGAAGCGGCGAACTATTTCACCCTCCCCTTGAGGGAGGGTCGAAAAATCGAGCGGCGCGCAGCTCCTGAGCGACAGAAAAAAACTGTACGCGCGCGAGATTTTTCGGGGAGGGGTATGCCGAAGTGACTGGTACGACATACCTCCCCTGAAATTCGCCACGCAAATTTCGACCTCCCTCAAGGGGAGTACCCTTCAATACCCCGCCGCCTCCCCGTCTTTCCGCATCTCCGAGGCGCCCCAGAAGACGTGCCGCTTGGCGTCCCACAGGATGGCCTGGTAGCCGCCGAAATTGCCCGAGCCGCCCGCGATCTTGTAGCCGCGCTTCGCCAGTTCCGCCTTTACCGCCGGCGGGAAGCCGCTTTCCATTTCCACCGTGCCGATGCCTTGGGAAGCCTCGCCGGTGGGTTCGGCATTGCCGAAATGGCGCCAGCGCGCCGCATCGCCCGCTTCCTGCACGTTCATGCCGAAATCGAGGATGTCGGTCAGCACCTGCACATGGCCTTGCGGCTGCATGTCTCCGCCCATCACCCCGAAGGCCAGGAACGGTTCGCCGTCCTTCAGGACGAAGCCGGGAATGATGGTGTGGAAAGGCCGCTTGCCCGGGGCATAGACGTTGGCCGCGTGCACATCGAGCGAGAACAGCTCGCCGCGATCCTGGAACATGAAGCCCAGCCCGTCGGCCACCAGCCCCGATCCCATGCCGCGGTAATTGGACTGGATCAGCGACACCATCATGCCGCTGCCGTCGGCGGTGGCGAGATAAGTGGTGTCGCCGTCGTAGAGTCGTGGGTCGCCCGGCCCGATGTCCGGATTGGCGTGGTCGAGATGGATCAGCTTGCGCCGCGCCTCGGCATAACGCTGCGACAGCAATCCCTTCATCGGAATTTTCGCAAAAGCCGGATCGGCATACCACTTGGCCAGATCCTCGAAAGCCAGCCGTTTCGCTTCCAGCATCAGGGTCAGGGTATCGGCCGTGCCCCAGCCCATCTTCTTCAGGTCATAGGCCTTCAGGATTTGCAGCATCTGCAGCACGGCGGCGCCCTGGCCGTTGGGCGGCAATTCGTAAACGTCCACGCCGCGATAATTCACCGACAGCGGCGTCACCCATTCGCCATGATGGGCGGCGAAATCGGCATAGCGCAGATCGCCGCCGATGCGCCGGAAATAGGCATCCATGCTATGGGCGATCGCGCCCTTGTAAAATACGTCGCGCCCGCCCGCGGCGAGCATCCCCAGCGTGCGCGCCAGATCGGGATTGCGGAACACTTCGCCTTCGGCCGGGGCGTGCCCGTCGATCAGATAGGTGCGCCGGGCGTTGTCCAGTTCCTCGATCAAGGCGCGGCGCTTCTCGAACGCCGCCATGTTGCCTTGCCAGTATTGCGCCGCCAGCTGCGCCACCGGGAAACCCTCGCGGGCATAAGCGATGGCGGGCGCCAGCACTTCCGCCATCGGCAGCTTGCCGAAGCGGTCGTGCAACGCGAACCAGGCATCCACCGTGCCCGGCACGGTCACGGAGAGCGAACCCACCGGCGGGATATGCGCCTCCGGCTTCATCCCGGCCTTCCGGTAAGCCGCCACGATCTCCTTCTTCAGTCTGGCGAGGCTGCGGCCCTTGGGCGTCCGCCCCGAGCCGTTGTAGCCGTAAAGCGTCTTGCTCTTGGGATCGTAGACGATGACGAAGCAGTCGCCGCCGATGCCGTTCAGCACCGGCTGCATCAGGCCGAGGGCCGCATTGGCGGCGATGGCGGCATCCACCGCGCTGCCGCCTTTTTTCAGGATGTCGATGGCGATCTGGGTGGCCAGCGGCTGTTCGGTCGCCGCCATGCCGTGCTGCGCCAGGACCGGCGAACGGCTGGCCCATACCGCGCCGGAATAGCGGTCGCCGCCGAAAGACGGAACCGCCGCCAACACCGCCAGAAGCAAGAGGCCGCAAAGCCGTAATCCGCGCAAGGTCATTCCTCCCCCGTGTTGAGATGACAGGAGGGCAGGCCGTTCTTCTCGAAATAGCGCTGGTGGTATTCCTCCGCCCGCCAGAAGGCGGGGGCCGCTTCGATGCTGGTGACGACGGGCTTCTTGAACTTGCCCGAGGCCTGGAGCGCCGCGGTCTTTTCCCGCGCCACGCGTTCCTGCTCGGGCGAATGGAAGAAGATCACCGAACGGTACTGGGTGCCGACATCCGGTCCCTGACGGTTCAAAGTGGTGGGATTGTGGTTGGCATAGAAGACATCGACCAGCGTGCCGTAGGAGACTCTTGCCGGATCGAAGCTGACTTCCACAACCTCGGCGTGACCGGTCTTGTCGGTGCAGACCTGCTTGTAG
>Ga0187810_10000008_pt1 | contig 117269 bp, 106 predicted proteins | sample NC_wetland_sal_i_9_FD_132963 | JGI IMG/M metagenome (GOLD analysis project Ga0187810, IMG submission 132963) | Wetland sediment microbial communities from Neuse River Estuary, North Carolina, USA - ASW_5 | ecosystem: Environmental > Aquatic > Freshwater > Wetlands > Sediment | place: USA...
CCCGAACGGCTGCGGTTCGACTTCAGCCATCCCAAGGCGATGTCGGCAGGCGAATTGCAGCGCGTGGAAGAACTGGTCAACGCCGTGGTGCGGCAGAATACCGACGTCGCCACCCGCCTGATGCCCACCGACAAGGCCATCGAGGCGGGTGCCGAAGCTTTGTTCGGCGAGAAATACGGCGACGAAGTGCGCGTCCTCACCATGGGGATGGACGGCGACAAGCCCTATTCGGTGGAGTTGTGCGGCGGTACCCATGTGCACCGCCTGGGCGATATCGGCCTCTTCACCATTCTTTCCGAAAGCGCGGTGGCCTCCGGGGTGCGCCGCATCGAGGCGCTGACCAGTGAAGGCGCCCGCCAGTATCTCTCGCACCAGTCGGAGCTGGCCCGCGAGGCGGCGGCGGCGCTGAAAACCAGCCCGGCCGAGCTTCCCGCCCGCGTGACGCAACTGGCCGAGGAGCGGCGCAAGCTGGAGCGCGATCTGGCCGAGGCCAAACGGGCGCTGGCGCTCGCCGGCCCCGCCAAAAGTGCCGACGACGGCGTCGAAGAGATCGGCGGCATCCCTGTCCTGCTGCGCGTGGTGGAAGGGGTCTCGCCCAAAGACCTGAAGGGTCTTGCCGACGAGGCCAAGGCGAAAATCGGCTCGGGCGTGGTGGCGCTGGTGGCCGTCGCCGACGGACGCGCATCCATCGTGGTGGGCATCACGCCGGACCGCATCGGCCGTTTCAACGCGGTCGAGCTGGTGAAGCTGGGCGCCGAAGCCTTGGGCGGCAAAGGCGGCGGCGGCCGTCCCGACATGGCCCAGGCGGGAGGACCCGACGGCAGTCGCGCCGCCGAGGCGCTCGCCGCCATCAGGGTAAGGCTGAAGGCCACGTAGCGATGCGCAGCAAGGCGGCAAAAAGATACTTGTCGTTGCGCCGCCGCGTCTATCTCGTGCTGGAAGGCGGCCCTGCCCATGGCTGGCTGGGCGCGCTGGTGGAAATCTTTCTGATCGTCCTCATCATCCTCAACGTCGTCGCCTTCTCCATCCAGTCCGTTCCTTACATCCGCCGGCCTTATTGGCTCGACCTCGAAGTCTTCGAGATATTCTCGGTGGCCGTCTTCACCGTCGAATACGTGCTGCGATTGTGGGTCTCGGTGGAAGACCCGTTGATCCGCGAGAAGGGGCGCTGGCGCGGCCGTTTCAAGGCGGCGACGAAGCCGCTGATGCTGATCGACTTCTTCGCGGTAGCGCCGGTCTACTTCACCGTCTTCTTCCCCTTCCTCGATTTGCGCTTCCTGCGCATGGTGCGGTTGTTGCGCCTGCTCAAGATCGCGCGCTATTCGCCGGCGCTTTCGACGCTGGGGCAGGTCATCGTTTCCGAGCGCCGGGCCCTGTTCGGCACGCTGCTCCTGCTCACCTGCGCCACGGTGTTCGCGGCGGCGGCCATGCATGCGGTGGAGGGCGCGGTGCAGCCGGAGAAATTTGGCACCATTCCCTCCTCCATGTGGTGGGCCATCACCACCCTGACCACGGTGGGCTACGGCGACGAAGTACCGATCACCCTGCTCGGGCGGCTGGTGGCGGGCTGCACCATGGTGGTGGGGCTGGGCATCCTGGCGCTGCCGGTGGGCATCGTGGCGACCGGCTTCATGAACACCATCCACCAGCGCGATTTCGTCATCACCTTCGGCATGCTGGCGCGGGTGCCGCTGTTCAAGGATTTCGACGCGCGGCTGCTGGGCGAAGTGATGAACGCGCTACGTTCGCAGACGGTGTCGCGCGGCACCATCATTTCGGTGAAAGGCGCCCCCGCCCACGCCATGTATTTCATCGTCTCGGGCGAGGTGGAGGCCGAGCTGCCGCAGCGCAAGGTGCGCTTCGGGCCCGGCGACTTCTTCGGCGAGCTGGCGCTGCTGCACCAGACGCATAGGCGCGCCACCATCGTGGCGACTTCGAGTTGCCGGCTGCTGGCGCTGTCGGCCGAGGATTTCACCATGCTGACGCGCAAGCACCCGGAACTGCGCAAGCACATCGAAGAAGCGGCGAAAGAGCACCACGGAGCGCAGAGCGGCGACATCGACCCGGCCGAAATCACCGCCGCCCAGCGCCGCTACGAATACCGCGAGGACGATTGAACGCCTCTCCCCGTTTGCGGCAGCCTCACGCCCCGGCGTAAGGGCCCAGCGCTTCGCGCAAAGGCGCCAGGCTTGCCGCATCCGGGTGCCAGCGTTCGCGCCGGTAGAGCGGCTGGCGCACTTGCGCGGCGCTGGCCGTGAAGACGGCACGGCGGTTGTTGTGGAAATCGAGGCAGGATGCGTTCCAGCCGAGCCCGATATGTTCGATCAGGCGGCGCGCTTCCGCTTCCGGCCGGGCGACCAGGTTCTCGTATTGCACCTCGATCAGCACGTCTTCCGGCAGCAGGCTTTGCCAATGCGCCATCAATCCGCGGTAGGCCCGGTAGTAGCGCCCCAGCTCGCCGAAATCGTACACATAAGGATAGGCAGGGCCGAGCTTCAGGGCAAAACACGACAGGCAGGTGTCCACCGCATTGCGCACCACATGGATGATGCGGGCCTGCGGCAGGACAAGATGGATCAGGCCGGCGAACAGGAAGTTGACCGGCATTTTGTCGACCACGCGCCGGGCGCCCGCCGGGCGCACCGCTTCGACATAGCCGGCACCGATATGCTTGAGCTGTTTGCGGCTCAACTCGGGCACGCCGGCGGGATAGGGCAGGCCCTCGGCCAGGACGAGGTTGCCGAAAGCCCGGTCTTCGCCGATGCCGGCGGCTTCGGGATGGCTGGCCAGTATCTGCTCCACCAGCGTCGTTCCCGAACGCGGCATGCCGACCACGAACACCGGCAGATCGGAGGGATCGCCGCAGTCCGCCCTGGCCGGCATCCATTCTTTCGTGAAAACCCGCTTCAGCGCCTCGATCTGGCCCAACATCGCCGCTTCGTCATAGACGAAACCCTGCCGCTGAAGGCGATTGGCGAGCAATTGATGCTTGAAGGCATTCTCGGGGGCGCCGTTGCTCTCGTGATAACGGCCCAGGGTGAAGTGAATTTCGGCCGCCTCTTCGCGCCGGGAAACCGTGCGCAGCAGGGCTTCCAGCGCCGCCGCCTCGGCCTCGGCCAGCGGGCGCATCTCCGCCAGGCTGGCGTAATAGCGCGCGCTTTGCGGCGCCAGCGCCAGGGCCCGTTCCAGCGCCGCGATCGCCTCCTGCGTCCGGCCAAGGCCGTGCAACAGGCCGCCCAGCATGGCGTGCAGTTCCGCCGAGCCGGGGGCCTTGGCGACGGCCTGTTCGAACCAGGGAAGCGCCTCTTCCACGCGATGCAAGCCGAGCAGGGTGCGTGCCAGGTCGGACAGAACCCGGGCATCGGCCGGGTTAAGTTTCAAGGCCTGTTCGAATTGGGCCGCCGCCGGGCGATGGCGAAGCTGCGCCTCCAGCACACGGCCGAGCTCGGCATGAAGCCCCCCATCCTGGCCGCGCAGGACGAGCGCCTGCCGCAGGCGTTGCTCCAGAGCGGCGAGCTGGCGCCCGCGATCGTTGTGGTTTGCGGCCGGCACGCCTCACCCCGTCACACTGCGGTGTGCAGTATACACGGACAGGCAAACCCTCAACGCAAAACGGCGCAGACGGCCGGCCGCGCCGACCCGCGCGGCGGCACGATCTCAGCTCTTGAAATAAACGCAGATCTTGTTGCCGGTGGGATCGCGCAGATAGGCCCCATAGAACTCGCTGCCTTCCGGCGGGCGGAAACCGGGCTTGCCTTCATCGCTGCCGCCCTTGGCCATGCCCGCTTCATAGGCCGCATCGACCTCTGCCTTGGAATGGGCCTTGAAGGCCAGCATCAGCCCATTGGCGGGCCGCGCCGGCTGGCCGTCGAAAGGCGGGCAGAGATAGCAGTAATGGCTGTCCTCGCCCTTGGGGCCGTAGCCGATCCAGCCGCCGTCCTTGAATTTGCGCTCTTCGCCAATAGAGCCCAGCACCGCGTCGTAGAAGGCGCCCGAGGCATCCACATCGAGCGCACCGATGGTCACATAACCGAGCATGGTTCCCTCTCCTGTTGAGGAAAAACCCTAGCCAAGCCGATAGAACAAATCAAGAACATTCTTGCTTGTCAGCTCATCGCCGCTTGCAGGTTCTCGTCCACCTTGTCGAGGAAGCCTTCGGTGGTCAGCCATTTCTGTTCGGGGCCGACCAGAAGCGCCAAGTCCTTGGTCATGAAGCCCGCTTCCACGGTCTCGACGCAGACCTTTTCCAGCGTGGCGGCGAAGTCGGCCAGCTTGGCGTTGCCGTCGAGCTTGGCGCGGTGGGCCAATCCGCGCGTCCAGGCGAAGATCGAGGCGATGGAATTGGTGGAGGTGGCCTTGCCCTTCTGGTGCTCGCGGTAATGGCGGGTGACGGTGCCGTGGGCGGCTTCGGCTTCCACCGTCTTGCCGTCGGGGGTCATCAGCACGCTGGTCATCAGCCCCAGCGAGCCGAAGCCCTGCGCCACGGTGTCGGACTGCACGTCGCCGTCGTAGTTCTTGCAGGCCCAGACATAGCCGCCGCTCCATTTGAGCGCGCTGGCCACCATGTCGTCGATCAAGCGGTGCTCGTAAGTCAGGCCCTTGAACTTGAAGGCGCCGGCGAATTCGGCGTCGAATACCTCCTGGAACAGATCCTTGAAGCGCCCGTCATAGGCTTTCAGGATGGTATTCTTGGTCGAGAGATAGAGCGGGTAACCCCGCGCCAGGGCATAATTCATCGAGGCACGGGCGAAATCGCGGATGGATTCGTCGAGGTTGTACATGGCCATGGCCACGCCCGCCCCCGGCGCCTTAAACACCTCGTGCTCGATCACCTTGCCGTCGGCGCCGGTGAATTTGATCGACAGCGTACCGGCGCCGGGATAGCGGAAATCGGTGGCGCGGTACTGGTCGCCGAAGGCGTGGCGGCCGATGACGATGGGCTGGGTCCAGCCCGGCACCAGGCGCGGCACGTTCCGGCAGATGATGGGTTCGCGGAAGATCACACCCCCCAGGATGTTGCGGATGGTGCCGTTGGGCGACTTCCACATATGCTTGAGGCCGAATTCCGCCACCCGGGCCTCGTCGGGGGTGATGGTGGCGCATTTGACGCCCACCCCGTGGCGACGGATGGCTTCGGCCGCGGCCACCGTGACCTGGTCGCCGGTCTCGTCGCGGTGCTGCACGGAGAGGTCGTAATATTCGAGGCTTAGGTCGAGATAGGGCAGGATCAGCTTCTGCTTGATCAGATCCCAGATGATGCGGGTCATCTCGTCGCCGTCGAGTTCGACGACCGGGTTCGCTACACTGATCTTGTCCATGGAATTCCTCGGGCAGGGGGCAGTTTGGAGCCGTTCTAGCGAGGACTGTCCGGCCCGTCAAAGCCCTTGTTTTCTTCATCATTTCAGGGCGCTAATCCGTCGATCGGAACCGGCCCGGCGATGGCACTATAATCCAGACCTTGTGGAAGGCCTCTATGAGTTTCGCTCCCGCCGTCATCCTCTGCCGCCCGCAACTGGGCGAGAATATCGGCGCCGCCGCCCGCGCCATGAAGAATTTCGGCCTTTGGGATTTGCGCCTGGTCGCCCCGCGCGACGGCTGGCCCAACGAAAAGGCCGCGGCCATGGCGGTCACCGCCAAGGACATTCTGGACTCGGCGCGCGTCTTCGGCGACCTGCACGAGGCGCTGGCCGATCTCAACCTCGTCTATGCCATCACGGCGCGCGACCGCGGCATAACCAAGGAAATCCTGACGCCGCCGGAAGCCGCCAGCCGCCTGCGCGCCGCAGGCCCGGACGACAAGACGGGGCTCCTCTTCGGCAACGAGCGCGCCGGGCTGGAAAACGAGGACGTCTCGCTCTGCGATGCCGTCATCACCATTCCCACGGCGGAATTCGCCTCCCTCAACCTCGGCCAGGCGGTGCTGCTGTGCTGCTACGAATGGTTCAAGCTGGAGGACGACACCCCGCCGGCGCGCATCGAGCACGGCCCGCTGCACAGGAAACCCACCCGCGAGGAACTGTTCCAGCTCTTCGATCACCTGGAAGGGGAACTGACGCGCACCGGCTTTCTTTATCCGCCCGACAAGCGCGAGCACATGCAGCGCACCATCCGCGCCACGCTGCACCGCGCCCAGCTCACCTACCAGGAAGTGCAGACCCTGCGCGGCATGATCGTGGCCCTGGCCAAAGGCAAGCACCGCGCCCCGCCGAAAAAATAAGTAAACCCCACCCTTCCTCAAGGGGAGGGTGGAAGAGACATGTGCTTGATAGAATCAGCCCGCGACCTTGGCCTGCCAGACGGGCCAGCAGGCTGGATGGCCCTTGGCTTTGACGTCGTTGTAGAGCTTCATCTGGGCGTCTTCGGCGGAGCGGCCGCGCTCGATCGTCGTGTAATCGGTGCCGTTCGCACACCAGACATAGAAGCGATGTTTGCCGGGGGCAAAAAAATCGGCCTGCTTGGAGGATGCCAGATTGTCGGCAACCGCCACGCCGGCCGCTGTGACCATCAGGGCGACGAGCAACGCCGTCCAGATCCGGTTCATCACCTTTACCCCCGGGCGGTTTGTCCGCCTTGTATCGTTAATCACCCAACCCCTTGGAGCCGGCATTTCCGGTCTTTCTTGATAAGCGCACGATACACCGTTTACGCCATATTTCCACCATAATGCGGCAATGCGACGATTGTTTCCGCATTCATGGTGAAAGACGCGACGGCTCTATGTTTGCTTGGCGCAAAAAGGCCTCGATGGCCAATGCGGCATTTTCGACTTTTTCCAAATCGAGACCGCGCACCACCAACTGCACGCCATATCCGTCCGGCCGGTAAAAGGGATAGCTGCCGATGGCGACCGATTGATGCGCCTCTTGCACCGCGGCCAAGGCCGCGGCGATAGCCCCTTCCGCTACGCGTGCCGCGATGGTGACGGCGTGTGCCGCCCGCCCGCGCGCCAGCAAAGGCGCCACCTCTTCCAGCATGGCCTGCATCACCGAAGGCACCCCCGCCATGACGAAGACGTTGCCGATGCGAAAGCCCGGCGCGGCGGAAATCGGGTTGCGGATCGGGCTGCCGCCCAGGGGGATGCGCGCCATGCGCCGGCGCATCGCGTTCAGCTCGCCCGGCTTGTAATGGGCTTGCATCGCCGCCAGCGCCTCGGGGTGGAAATCGATGCCCACGCCGAAAGCCTCGGCCACGGCATCGGCGGTGATGTCGTCATGGGTGGGGCCGATGCCGCCGGTGGCGAAGACATAGGAATAGCGCGTCCTGAGGGCATTCAGCGCCGCCACGATCTCCGCCTCCACGTCGCCCACCACGCGGATTTCCATCAGATCGATGCCCAGCGGCGCCAGGAAGCGCGCAATGGCGTTGGAATTGGTATCCTGGGTGCGGCCCGAGAGAATCTCGTTGCCGATGATCAGGACGGCGGCGGTGGGGTTGTCGCGCATCGCCCTACTGTGGGCCGGGCGGGCGGCAAAAACCAGGGCGGCGTAAGGGCAATATCTCCCTTCCGGAGGATGGAATTGCAGCGGGCCGCGCCATAGATTATGTGCAGGAAAAAGGCCGCGCCATGTTCTCCCAGATGCAGCAAGCCGAGGTGTTCGAAGCCGCCCGCCGCGCCCATTTCGCGGTGGCCTTGCACACGGCCAAGGACTTCGAAGGCATGCGCCGGGCGGGCCGCCTGGCCGCCGAAGTGCTCGATCTTCTGGTGCCCGAGGTCAAGCCGGGCGTCACCACGGCCCATCTCGACAAAATCGCCTATGACTACATCGTCGAGCACGGGGCGATCCCGGCCTGTCTGGGCTATCGCGGCTACAAATACACGCTGTGCACCTCGATCAACCACGTCGTCTGCCACGGCATGCCCGCCGAGCGCCCTTTGCGCGACGGCGACATCGTCAACATCGACGTCACCGTGATCCTCGACGGCTGGCACGGCGACACCAGCCGCATGTATCTGGTGGGCGAGGTCAAGCGCAAAGCCGCGCGCCTAGTGGAAGTCACCTACGAATCCATGCTGCGCGGCATCGCGGCGGTGAAGCCCGGCGCCACCACCGGCGACATCGGCCACGCCATCCAGTCCTATGTCGAGGGCGAGGAGCATTGCAGCGTGGTGCGCGATTTCTGCGGCCACGGGCTGGGCCGGGTCTTCCACGCCCTGCCCAACATCGTCCATTACGGCAAGGCGGGCCAGGGCATCGGGCTCAAGCCCGGCATGTTCTTCACCATCGAGCCGATGATCAACCTGGGCGGCTTTGGCGTGAAGGTGCTGGCCGACGGCTGGACTGCGGTGACGCGCGACCGCTCGCTCTCGGCACAGTTCGAACATGCCGTGGGTGTCACCGAGGAGGGCGTGGAAATCTTCACCCTCTCGCCCAAAGGCTATCACAAGCCGCCCTATTTCTAAGCTCCGTGCAGATCAATCGCGCCGAGCGCGGCGACGCGCGCGTGCAGCTTGTCGGCGATCTCCTGCGGCGTGCCCGCTTCGATCCGCTCGGGCGCCCCGAAGGTGATCGAGAGCGGCTTCAGCCGCGGCAGGCGCGCGGTGCGCGGCATGGCTTCGTAAGCCCCTTCGATGAAGGCGGGCACCACCGTCACCCGCGAGTCCGAAAGCACCTGTCCGATCCCCGGCATGAAGCGTTGCAGCTTGCCGTCGGGCGAGCGCCAGGATTCCGGAAACCAGATGAGGCCGCCGCCACGCCGCAGGACTTCCGCCGCAACGGCGAAGGTCTCGCTGGCGCGCCGCTCATTGGCGGGAAAGACGTTGAGGGCGCGCAATAGAGGATGCAGCCAGCGCTTGCCGAACAGGCGCACCGAATCCCCCGCCCAATAAACGCCGCGCATCCGCGCTCGCCCCAGCGCCGCCGCCACCATCAGGACGTCGAGATCGCTTTCGTGGTTGGCGATCAGGACGAACGGACCTTCGGAGGGCAGATGTTCGCGGCCAGCAACCCGGAGCCGGAACAGCCCTTTCATCAGGCCCGTGTTGCAGAGCAGCAGCAAGCGCCCCAGCCCGCGCAGCCACGGGCCGACCGGTGCCAGCCAGCGGCGGATGACGGCGGCGGATTCGTCCGGTGTCTTCACGGCCGCGCCTTTTGCCGCCTGCCGCAACAGGTCGCGGATGGTCAGGCTCTCGCCGGCCTGGCTTTCGTCGAGATGCACGCCCAGTTCTTGCTCCAGCACCAGCCCCAGCGACACCCATTCCAGAGAATCGATGCCGAGATCGAGCTGCGGATTGGCATCGAGGCCGACGGGCTTTCCGGCATAGCGCTTTTCGAGCAGCTTGTAGACGGAACCCGCCGGTTCGCCGGCCAGCAGCGCCTTGTCTTCGGCGCCGAGTTCGCCCTGCGCCTGGCGTGCCGTGGCCGCGGCTTGATAGATGGCCGGCAGGCGGAAGCGCTGGAACTTGCCCAGCCGCGTCTTGGGCAAGGGCTCGCGCACCAGGCGGTATCCGGTCAGCCGCTCATAGGAAGGCAGCGTCAGCGCCGCTTCCGACAAAGCCACGCGGATGACGTCGCCGACGCGCGGCAAGCCCGCGGCGCGGATGGCTTCGAGGTCCGGCAGCACCAGCGCCACCAGCACCCCGTCCTGTTCCAGGATCGCCAGCTCCTTGATGAAGGGACCGGCGTAGTGCTTCTCGAGTTCGTCGGGATGCAGCTTCTTGCCGCCGCCCAGCACCAGCGTTTCCTTGATGCGGCCGGTGACATAGAGGAACCCGTCCGGATCGATGTAGCCGAGATCGCCGGTGCGGAACCAGCCGTCCGCGGTGAAACTGTCTTTGTTGGCTTCCGGGTTGTTGCGGTAGCCCGCAAACACCGACGGCCCGAACAGCTGGATCTCGCCTTCGCTGGCGCCTTCCGCCTTGACGATGCGGATCTCGCCGCAGAAGGGCAGGCCCTGGCTTTCATAGCGTTCGCCGCCCGGCAGATTGCCGGTGAAGATGGAGGCGGTTTCCGCCAGGCCGTAGCCGGTGCGCACCACCAGCCCCAACCCCACCAGCGTCCACAGCACGTCGGGCTGCAACAGCGCGCCGCCCGAAACCACCATGCGCAGTTCCGGCCCCAGGCGCTTGCGCACCGAAGCCAGCAGCACGCGGCCGGCATAAATCCCGAAGCGCCGCTGCGACCAGATGCCGAGGGCGAGCAGGGCGTGCAGCAGCGGCGCGGCCTTGCTGGCGGCGATCTTGGCCTTCAGCCCGCTGACCAGGGCCGTATAAAGCCGCGGCACGCCTACCACGATGGTGACGCGGGCGGCCGCCAGCGCGCGCAAAATCTGCGGGCCTGCCACTTCTTCCGGAAACACCACCACGGCCTGGCACGACAGCACGGTGAGGATGCCGATGGTGAAAGGATAGACGTGATGCAGCGGCAAGGGCAGCAGCACGCGGTCTGCCGCGCCCAAGGCGCCCGTCTTCCTCAAGGCGCCGACATTGGCCCAGAGATGGTCGCTGCTCAGCTCGAAGGCTTTGGGCCGTCCCGTCGTGCCCGAGGTATAGACCAGCATGGCGGGGGCGGCCGGATCGAAGGCGGGCAAGGGATCGCTGCGCCCGCCGAAAAGCCCCGTCCAGGAGGTGGCGCCTTCCGGCGCGGCGGCGTCGAGCACGACCAGTTCATAGGCCGGATCGATTTCGCGCAAGGCCGCGACATGCGAAGGGCTGGTGAGTATCCGCCGGCACACGGCATCGTCCAAGGCGATCTTCAATTCGGCGGTGGTGGCGAGGTCGTCCAGCGCCACCACCACGGCGCCGAGCGTGCCCAAGGCGAGGCGTGCGATCACCCAATCGGGGCCGTTGGGCGCGATCAGGCCCACGGTTTCGCCCGGCGCGATGCCCCAATCCCGCAGACCCCAGGCCAGACTGGTGACTTGCGCGGCGACCTCGCCGCAGGAAATCTCGCGCACGTTTTCGCCCGTGACGGCGATCAGACAGGGTTTATCGCCGCGCCCGGCCAGTTCCTGCACGAGCGTCTGGATGGTCCAGCGCATCCCGGGCTCTCCACGTTTCCCTGTGTCAGCATGTGTCCCGTCCCTACCCAAGTCAAACCGTGTTCACGCCATGGCGGCGATGCTAGATTGCGCTGCGCGCGAATCCGGGATGAGAAGAAGAATGGCGCCGAAACCGCCTCCCAAAGACGACACCAGCCGCCAGGTTTCCGACCTCGCTCCGCCTTTCCGCGACGCGCCCCATTATCTCGGCCACCGCGAAAGGCTGCGGGCGCGTTTTCTCTCCGGCGGCGCCGCAGCCATGCCCGATTACGAGCTGATGGAGCTGACGCTGTTCGCCGCCGTACCGCGGCGCGACGTCAAGCCGCTCGCCAAGGCGCTGATCGCCCGCTTCGGCAGCTTCGCCGAAGCCATCGCGGCGCCGCGCGAGCGCATCCTGGAGGTGGAAGGCGCCAGCGACTCCGTCGCCACCCATTTGAAGATCGTGGAGGCCGCCGCGCTGCGCCTTGCCAAGACGCAGCTGCTGGGGCAGCCGGTGCTCGCCTCCTGGCCGGCGCTGATCGACTATTGTGCCGCCGCCATGGCGCGCGCGCCCAACGAAGAGTTCCGCGTCCTCTTCCTCGACCGCAAGAACGCCCTGATCGCCGACGAGGTGCAGTCCACCGGCACCATCGATCACACCCCGGTCTATCCGCGCGAGATCGTCAAACGGGCTCTCGAAGTGGGGGCCACCGCCATCATCCTGGTGCACAACCACCCTTCGGGCGACCCCACCCCCAGCCGCGCCGACATCGCCATGACGCGCGAGGTGGCGGACGCCGCCAAGGCGCTGCGCATCGTGGTTCATGATCATGTCATCGTCGGCCGCAGCGGCCATGCCAGTTTCAAGGCCTTGGGGCTTCTTTGAAGCGCAATAGGGGGAAGTGTGAAGCGGTTCCCCCGCTAATTGCGCGAAATACAGAAAATCCGGAACATGGTCTGATGCAACGTCATCAGATCATGTTCCGACGCCGCCGATTTGACTTGTCCGCCGCGCCCGTGCGTTCGATAGTAGGCGGGCACGGTTGAGGGGCTTATGCGGCGGTTTTTGGCCCGCCAGGCCAGTGGCTTGGTGGTCGGTATCTGCGGCGCGGTGGCGGTGGCGGCGGCGATTTCGGCGATTGCCGAGCCGCGGGCGCACGGGGCTTTGCCGTATCTTGAGGCGGCGGCGGCGCGTCTCGGTCATTTCGCGCAAGGCGATTTCGGCCAGAGCGCCATCAGCGGACTGCCGGTGCTCGACGAGTTGGCCATACGCATGCCCCCCACCCTGCTCCTGGTCCTGGCAGGTGCCGTGGTGGCGCTTTTGGCCGGGCTGCCGCTGGGCCTGTTGTTCTCGGTGGGGTCGGCACGGCGCGCGGCGGCGCCCCTGGTGCAGATCGTCACCGCCATGCCCGTTTTCTGTGCCGGCCTGGTGCTGGCTTACGGTGCCGTGCACCTGCTGCACTGGCCCGTCAGCATCAACTTGCCGCCCGGCACGCCGGTACCGCCCGACCAGGCGTTGCAGATCGCCGCCCTGCCGGTCCTCACCGTGGGCCTGGCAGGGGCCGCGTCCGTGCAGCTGGCCTTGCGCCGGGCCGCCGCCCAGTCGAGCGGGGAAGCCTTCCGCAGCGGGCTGAAGCGGCTGGGGCTGGGGGTGTTCGAGATCGAACGCCGCTTCGTGATGCCGCAAGTGCTGGCGGGCTTGGTGGCGAGCGCCGGGGACATCATGCTGGCGCTGCTTTCGGCCGCGGTGGTGGCGGAATGGGTGTTTCACCGCCCCGGCGCCGCCGACCTCTTCGTCAAATCCGTGGCCCTGGCGGACTGGAACATGACGGCCGTCATTCTTCTGGTCTTCGCCTTGCTGGCCTTCTTCACCGAATTCCTCGGCCGCATCGCCGGCTTCGTCCTCGCCAATGAGGGCAAGCCATGAGCGACACCCCTGTCCTCGGCACCGTGTTGCGGGCCGCCGGCTGGGCCGGGCTGGGACTGATCGCCGTCACCGTTTCGCTCAGCGACTTTCTGGCGCGGGCGCCGGCGGGCAGCACCCAGAGCGGGGCGATGCTGCATGCGCCTTGCGATGCCCACCCTTTCGGTACCGATCTGCTCGGCCGCGACATGCTGAGCGAGACGCTGCACGGTCTCAGCCAGACTGCCTTCCATGCCTTGCTCGGCGCGGCGGTGGCCGTCCTCTGCGGCGGGCTGTTCGGGGCCGTCGCCGCCCGCCTGCCCCGCCCTGTGGCCCTGACGCTGCGCGGCGTCTTCGGCATTTTTGCCGCCGTCCCGGCGCTGCTTCTGACCATCCTGGCTATCGGCCTCAGCGCCCGGTTCTACGCGCCGCTGGCGGCGGGATTGGCGGCGGCGCCGCTGGCTTTCGTGCGCGCCTTCGATCATGTCGATATCGATTCCACCCATGCCGAATACGCCAGGGCCACCGGCATCCCGGCCCTGACCTTGCTCAAGCGCGACCTCACCTTCGAGTTCCGCCGTATGTTGGGGTCGGTGGCGGCCCGCGCCCTGGCCGCGGTGACCATCATCCTCTCCACCGCCAGCTTCCTCGGCTTCGGGGCCGAGCCGCCGGCCCGCGATCTGGGTCTGATGATCGCCGCCGGCAAGGCGAGCTATCTGACGGCCTGGTGGACGGCGGCCTTTCCGGCCCTGGCGCTGATACTGCTGATCCTCTGCGCGCGCCTGGCGGCCGGGCTCGACGAAGGCGAACGGCCATGAGCGAAAGCGGGCCCTTGCTGGAGATTTCCGAGCTCAACGTGGCGCAGGACGGCGAGACGCTGCTGGAGCGTTTCTCCTTGCGCCTGGAGGCCGGGGAAAGCGCCATCATCCTGGGCGAAAGCGGCTGCGGCAAGGAAGCGCTGCTGCGCGTGCTGGGCGGCTTCCCCGACAAGAACGACAGTATCACCGGCAGCATCGCCTTTGCCGGCGGCGAGTCCCGGTCCGCCGCCAAGCGCCTGCGCCCGCCGATCCGCATCGCCTATCTACCCAATCCGCTGTCGCAGCCTTTCGCCCCCCATGCCAGCGTGCTCGACCAGCTCGTCCGCATCGTCGCGCGCAAGCAGGGCGCACCTTTGGGCAGCGCCCGCGAAGAGCTGCGCCTGGCGCTGGAACGGCTGTCCGAGGCCGTGACGCCGGCGCTGCTCGATGCCAAACCCGGCCGGCTCGATCCCGTCACCCAGGCCATCGCGCTGCTGGCGGCGGTGAGCGCCGGGACCCCCGATCTGGTGCTGGCCGATCACGCCATGGCCGATCTCGGCCCCGGCGCCGTGCGCATGATGCTCGAACTCCTGGCGGCCGAACGCAAACGGCTCGGCTTCGGGCTTCTCTATGTCACCGGCGGCTTGCAGCCCCCGGCGCGGCTGGGCGGGCGCGTGGTGGTGCTGCGCGCCGGACGCGTGGTGGAGGAAGGCGATGCCGCCCGGCTGATGAGCGGCCACGCCCATGCCTACACCAGCCTGTTGTTCCGGGCCTTGCCGCAACTGTCCTTCGAGGCGGTCAAGCCGCGTCCGGCCCGCGGCCAGCCGCTGTTGCAGGTGCACGCCCTCGGCTACGGCCCGGCGCCGCAGGACAGCCTGACCTTCGAGCTCAGGCGCGGCGCTTCGCTGGCGCTGGTGGGCGAGGACGGCTCGGGCCGCCGCGCCTTGCTGCGGGCGCTGCTCGCCTTCGAGCACGCGCCGGCCGGACGCGTCATCTTCGACGCCGTCGATCTCAACGTGCTGTCGCAGAAGATGGCCGCACGGCTGCGCCGCCGCATCGCCTTCATCACCGGCACGGACGAGTGCCTCGATCCGCGCATGAGCCTGTGGGACACGGTGGAAGAGCCGCTGCGCGCCCATTTGAATCTCACCGGCGAGCTGATCGCGGGCTACCGCGAAACCGCCTTGAAGCGCGTAGGCCTGGCCTCGCATGACGGAGACCGGCCGGTGGCCTCCCTCAGCCCCTTCGACAAGCGCCGCTTGCAGGTGGCGCGCGCTATCGTCGGCGCCCCGCTGCTGGTGGTGATCGACGAACCTTTGCGCGGGCTCGACGCCTTCGGCCAGACCATCCTGCGCGAGGTGCTGACGGATTTCCGCATCACCCACGAGCCGGCCTTCCTGGTGGTGACCTCGGATTTCACCGTGGCCCAGTCCCTGGCCGAGGAAGCCATGGTGTTCCACGAAGGCCGCATCGTGGAGCGCGGGGCCATCGCGGACATCCTGCGCGAGCCGCGCGAGGCGGCCAGCAAGGCGCTGATCGAGGCCGTCCGCCTGCCCGCCCTTCCGCCCGGCCAAGCTTCGGTCTAGTTTGCCTCGCAATTTGATTATTTCCAATTCGTCAGGTCTGAGAGAGGCACCGTTGATCCCCCGCTACGCCCGCGACGCCATGACGGAAGTCTGGTCGGCCGAAACCAAGTTCCGCATCTGGTTCGAAATCGAAGCCCATGCCGCCGACGCCTTGGCGGCGCTGGGCGTGATCCCCAAGGAAGCCGCTGCCAAGATCTGGGAAAAAGGCCGGGCCGCCCAATTCCAGGTGGCGCGCATCGACGAGATCGAGCGCGAGGTCAAGCACGACGTCATCGCCTTCCTCACCCATCTGTCCGAGATCGTGGGGCCGGAAGCGCGTTTCGTGCACCAGGGCATGACCTCGTCCGACGTGCTCGACACCTGCCTGGCGGTACAGCTTCGCCGTGCCGCCGACATCCTGATCGCCGATGTCGATGCCCTGCTGACGGCGCTGAAAAAACGCGCCCTGGAACACAAATCCACCCCCACCATCGGACGCAGCCACGGCATCCATGCCGAGCCCACCACCTTCGGCCTCAAGCTGGCGGGCTATTACGCCGAATTCTCCCGGGCCCGCGCCCGGCTTCTCACGGCCCGCGAAGAAATTTCCACCTGCGCCATTTCGGGGCCCGTCGGCACCTTCGCCACCGTCGATCCGGCGGTGGAAGCCCATGTCGCCGCCAAACTCGGCCTCAAGGTCGAGCCCGTCTCCACCCAGGTGATCCCGCGCGACCGCCACGCCGCCTTCTTCGCCGCGCTGGGCATCACGGCCTCGTCGCTGGAGCGGCTGGCGACGGAAATCCGCCACTTGCAGCGCACCGAAGTGCTGGAAGCCGAGGAATATTTCTCGCCCGGCCAGAAGGGCTCTTCGGCCATGCCCCACAAGCGCAACCCGGTCTTGTCGGAGAACGTCACCGGCCTCGCCCGCGTGGTGCGCTCCGCCGTGGTGCCCGCGCTGGAAGACGTGGCGCTGTGGCACGAGCGCGATATTTCGCATTCCTCGGTGGAGCGCTTCATCGGCCCCGATGCCACCATCACGCTGGATTTCGCGCTTCATCGCATGGCGGGGATCATCGAGAAGCTGGTGATCTATCCCGAAAGGATGCAGGCAAACCTCGACCGCAGCAAAGGCCTGCCCAACAGCCAGCGGGTGATGCTGGCCCTGACCCAGAAGGGCGTGGCGCGCGAAATCGCCTACCGCCTGGTGCAGAAGAACGCCATGCGCGCCTGGAACGGCGAAGGCAGCCTGCTCGAACTTCTGAAAGCCGATCCCGAAGTTGCCGCCGCGCTTTCGCCTGCCGAAGTGGATGCCCTGTTCGACCTCGCCTTCCACTTCAAGCAGGTCGATACGATCTTCAAGCGGGTATTCGGGGACTGACGTCACGCAGTCCGCTTGCAAGCCTTGTCCAGCTGATTTTGCAGGAAAAAGGTTTCGCGCGTGATTTCGCCGGACGGGAGGTTCGAGAGATCGCCGAAGGCCTCAACCATGACGTGCCAGATTTGGGCTTCGCTGACCGCAGCCCCGGCAACGATCATCTGCCCGTAATTGCGGGCTGCTGCCTTGTTTGCAAGTTTCCCCAGCGTGCGGCAATCGTCCGGGATCCGCCCCGGGTCGACCGTATTTGCCGCTATAACCAGCACAAAACCTCCGAACAGCAGCGCCGGAGCGAGGTGAACCAATCGATCGCCCAGACTTATGGAAAACAACGCTAGAACCAAACCGGTGAAGACGGCTAGTAGCGCTGATCCCATAACCAGAACAGCCGCCGATAGCGGCCAGGATCGCGTCGCTTCGAGGTGCGGCAGACGCAATCCCGATGCCTTCTGCAGGCGCTTCCAGTTCTTTTTGGTACGGCCGCATTCGAGAAACGACAGATCGCCGGACGGCGTCTGTCTTTTGCCCTGCCGCAAATCAGCCATGGCACGACGCAGCCGGTAGAACGCCAATGCCGAGGCGCATTTTCGCCCGGTGCCAGCGGGCGCGATCTTCTTGAGCAGCAGATCGTACATCTGTCCCACGGTGCGGATGTCCGAAGCTTCACCATCGGCGATCGCCACGCCAAATGCCTTTTCCAGCGCGATCACGATTTCGACGGGGTCCATATCGTCGTCCAGTCCAAGGGTGTTTGCCATCGCCTTGCCTCCACGATTTTCACGGGAGAGGCTAGCCGCATCGGATGGGCCTGAAAATTGCCCTTTGCAGTCAAATCTGCTATGCAATCTGACTAAGCTTAGTCATATCGAAAAGGCAACCACATGCGCCCGGTGAACATTCACGCCGCCAAAACCCATTTGTCGCGCCTCATCGAAAAAGCCGCTACAGGCGAGGAAATCATCATTGCCAGGGCTGGAAAACCGGTGGCGAAGCTCAGCAGCATCGAAGCGCGCCCGCGACGGCGGCTTGGAAGGCTGGCCGGGTCGGTGCATCTACCCAAGAATTTCGGCGCCCCTCTGCCGCCCGGCACCTTCGACGGGCCTGAGGAAAGCTGATGCGCATCCTGCTCGATACCGACATCCTGTTATGGGCACTGATCGAACCCAGGCGCCTCAACAAAGAAGCCCGCGCGGCGATCGAAGACGGAGCCAACGAGGTTTGTTTCAGTGCCGCCAGCATATGGGAAATCGCCATCAAGTCGAAAATCAGGAAACGGGGGCTGCGCTTCACGGCCGAGCAGATCGCCGCCGCCGCGCGCGCCACAGGCTTCACGGAACTGCCCATCCGGGCCGAAGCAGCGGCGCGCGTGGCGGAACTGCCGCCCCATCACCGCAACCCCTTCGACCGACTCTTGCTGGCACAGGCTATGGCCGAGCCCGCTCATTTCTACACGGCGGACGCCTTGCTTAAGCAGTATTCCGAGTTGGTTCGCGTAATCTGAGAAATTCAGCCGTTCTGGACCTGCGCCCGCGCCAGCTCCGCCAGTTCGGCGAGCTTGCGCTGAAGGGCGTCTTCGGAATGGGCCAGCCCGGCGGCGCGGAAATCCTCCCTCACCTTGCCGAGCACGCCGGCAGCCGGGTTGTGCAGCTCGGCCGTCACCACCGCTTTGACGTATTCTTCCGCCGCCGCGCCGCTCAGCCCCAACGCGCCTGCCGCCCATTGCCCGAACAGTTTGTTGCGCCGCGCCCCGGCCTTGAAGCGCAGCGCTTCGTCATGGGCCCATTTCTCCTCATGCTTCTTTTTGCGTTCCTCGAACCCATCTTCCATCTCAACCTCTTGAAGCATAAGAGGAAAATTTGCCGTCCGGCGACAGCATAGCGCAAGCGGCCCCCGCCGCGACAGCCCGGCCGCAGAGTCCCGTTGCCCCCGGGCGGGTCCATGCTATTTTGCGAGCGGGCGGGGCGGGTTTTGCCCCGCTTCGCGTTTGGGAGCGTTGCCGCCCGGTTGCAAGGACGCCCGGGACCGACTCCCGGGCAGGATGGTCGAAATGAAGCGCCGCCGCATGATCTACGAGGGCAAGGCCAAGATCATCTATGAAGGGCCCGAACCCGGCACGGTGGTCCAGTACTTCAAGGACGACACCACCGCCTTCGACGACACCAAAAAAGCGGTGATCGAAGGCAAGGGCGTGCTCAACAACCGCATCAGCGAATACCTGATGAGCCAGCTCAACGCCATCGGCGTGCCCACCCATTTCCTGCGCCGCCTCAACATGCGCGAACAGCTGGTCAAGGAGGTGGAGATCATTCCCCTTGAAGTGATGGTGCGCAACGTGGCCGCGGGCGACCTCGCCAAGCGCCTGGGCATCGAGGAAGGCACGGCGCTGCCCCGCTCCATCATCGAATATTATTACAAGAACGATGCGCTGCACGACCCATGGGTGAGCGAGGAGCACATCACCGCCTTCGGTTGGGCCAGCCCCCAGGACCTCGACGACGTCGTCAACCTGACCATCCGCATCAACGACTTCCTCACCGGCCTGTTCCTGGGCGTCGGCATCAAGCTGGTGGATTTCAAGGCGGAATTCGGCCGGCTGTGGGAGAACGACTACATGCGTATCGTGCTGGCCGACGAGATCAGCCCCGATTGCTGCCGGCTGTGGGATGTGGCCACCGGCGAGAAGATGGACAAGGACCGTTTCCGCCGCGATCTGGGCGGGCTGATGGAAGCCTACTCTGAGGTCGCACGCCGCCTGGGAATCCTGCCCGAATCAGGGCAAGGAGAAGCCAAAGGGCCGATGCTGGTGCGCTGATCTTCGCCGCCGCAAAAGCCGGAAATTCCGCCTCCCTCCGGGTCGAGGCCGCAGAATTCGCAAAGCCGCTTCCTTCGACGGGGGTATTGCGTCCTCGGCGCGGCAGCGCGGCCAAGGCACCGGCCTTGGGTGGAAAGATGGAGAAGACATCCCGATGAAAGCCCGCGTTTTCGTCACCTTGAAGAACGGCGTGCTCGATCCGCAAGGCAAGGCGATCGGTCACGCCCTCAACAATCTCGGTTTTACCGCCGTGGGCGAAGTGCGCCAGGGCAAGCTGATCGAACTGGAACTGGCTGAGACCGACGCCGCCAAGGCCAAGGCCGAGCTCAAGGAGATGTGCGAGAAGCTGCTCGCCAACACCGTCATCGAAAAATACGAGATCGAGTTGCTGGCATGAGATCCGCCGTCGTCGTCTTTCCCGCTTCCAACTGCGACCGCGATGCCGCCGTCGCCTTGGAACAGCTTACCGGCAAAAAACCGCACCTGGTCTGGCACGCCGACAGCGATCTGCCCGCGGTCGATCTGATCGTGCTGCCGGGCGGCTTCGCCTACGGCGATTACCTGCGCTGCGGCGCCATGGCGGGGCAGTCCAAGGTCATGCGCACGGTCAAAGAACGCGCCGACAAGGGCGTCGCCGTGCTCGGCATCTGCAACGGCTTCCAGGTGCTGACCGAAACCCGCATGCTGCCCGGCGTCTTGATGCGCAATGCGGCGCTCAAATTCGTCTGCCGGCCGGTGGGCCTGACGGTTGTGGAAACCCAAAGCGCCTTCACCCGCAAATACAATGCCGGCCAGCGCGTGGTCTTCCCGGTGGCGCATGGCGAAGGCAATTACCTCGCCGACGAGGAAACGCTGGACAGGCTCGAAGGCGACGGCCGCGTCGCTTTCAAATACGCGCCCGGTGAAAACCCCAACGGCTCGATGCGCGACATCGCCGGCATCCTGAACGAGCAGCGCAATGTGCTGGGTCTGATGCCCCATCCCGAACGGGTCTGCGATCCCTTGCTCGGCGGCACGGACGGCCGCGCCCTGTTCCACAGCCTGATAGAAGCCCTGTCATGACCGCCATCACCCCCCAGATCGTCCGCGAACACGGCCTTTCGCCCGAGGAATACGAACGCATTAAGTCTTTGCTCGGCCGCGACCCCAACCTGGTCGAGCTGGGCGTCTTCTCGGTGATGTGGAGCGAGCACTGCTCCTACAAATCCACCCGCGCCCATCTCAAGAAACTCCCCACCACGGGCCCGCACGTGATTCAGGGCCCGGGCGAGAATGCGGGCATCATCGACATTGGCGACGGCGACGTCTGCGTCTTCAAGATGGAAAGCCACAACCACCCGAGCTTCATCGAGCCGTACCAGGGCGCGGCCACCGGGGTGGGCGGCATCATGCGCGACGTCTTCACCATGGGCGCGCGCCCCGTCGCCATGCTGGACTCCTTGCGCTTCGGCGAACCGGAGCATCCCAAGACCCGCCACCTGGTTTCCGGCGTGGTCTCGGGCATCGGCGGCTACGGCAATTGCATGGGCGTGCCCACGGTGGGCGGCGAAGTGAACTTCCACCGTTCCTACAACGGCAACATCCTGGTCAACGCCATGTGCGTCGGCCTGGCACACGCCGACAAGATCTTCAAGAGCGCCGCCAAGGGCGCGGGCAATCTCGTGGTCTATGTCGGTTCCAAGACCGGGCGCGACGGCATCCACGGCGCCACCATGGCCTCGGCCGAGTTCAACCAGGATTCCGAGGAAAAGCGCCCCACGGTGCAGGTGGGCGACCCCTTCACCGAAAAGCTGCTGCTGGAAGCCTGCCTGGAACTGATGGCAACCGACGCCATCATCGCCATCCAGGACATGGGCGCGGCGGGGCTGACCTCCTCCTCCTCCGAAATGGCGGACAAGGGCGGCGCCGGGGTGGAAATCGATCTCGACAAGGTGCCCCAGCGCGAAACCAACCTCACCGCCTACGAGATGATGCTCTCCGAATCCCAGGAGCGCATGCTGGCGGTGCTGAAGCCGGGGCGCGAAGCCGAGGCCGAGCGCATCTTCCGGAAATGGGAACTCGATTTCTCGGTGATCGGCATCACCACCGACACGCACCGCCTGATCGTCCGGCACAAGGGCGAGGTGGTAGCCGACATGCCGGTGGGGGCGTTGTCCGATGCCGCCCCGGTCTATGAACGCCCCTTCGTCAAACGCGCCCCCGAAACCGGCACGCCCGCTTACGGCGCGGGGCGCCCGGTGATGGAGAGCCTGCTGAAAATTATCGGCGCGCCCGACATGTGCTCCAAGCGCTGGGTGTGGGAGCAATACGACTACACGGTGATGGCCGATTCGGTGCAGCGCCCGGGCGGCGACGCCGCCGTGGTACGCGTGCACGGCACCAAGAAGGGCCTGGCTTGCGTCACCGACGTCAGCCCGCGCTATTGCCGCGCCGATCCTTATGAAGGCGCCAAGCAGGCGGTGGCCGAGGCCTGGCGCAATATCACGGCCGTGGGCGCCAAGCCGCTGGCCGTCACCGATTGCCTCAACTTCTCCAATCCCGAAAAGCCCGAAGCCATGGGCGAGATCGTAGCCGGAATCGAAGGCATGGGCGAGGCCTGCCGCTTCCTGGAATTCCCCATCGTCTCGGGCAATTGCTCGCTCTACAACGAGACCCAGGGCGAAGGCATCTTGCCGACGCCTTGCATCGGTGGCGTGGGCTTGATGCAGGACGTGGCCCGCATGGCCACGCTGGCTTTCAAGCGCAAGGGCGACGCCCTCATCCTGATCGGCGAAACGGCCGGGCATCTCGGCCAGTCGGTCTATATCCGCGAGGTGGAGGGCAAAGAGGAAGGCGCCGCGCCGCGCGTCGATCTCGCCCTGGAAAAGAAAAACGGCGACTTCGTCCGTGGCCTGATCGAAGCGGGACGGCTGGACACGGTGCACGACGTTTCCGACGGCGGGTTGCTGGTGGCGGTGGCGGAAATGGCCATGGCCTCGGGCATCGGCGCCAGCCTCGACCCGCACAATGCGGCCACTATCCCCTTCCTGTTCGGCGAGGACCAGGCGCGCTACCTCGTCGCCTTGCCCCATGCCGAGACCGAAAAGCTGCTGTCGCGGGCCTATACCGAAGGCGTGACGGCCGTTTTGCTCGGCAGCACGGGTGGCGATAAGATCGCCGTCAAGGGCCAAGGCGAGATCGCGCTCGAGCGGCTTGCCGAAGCCCATGAAGGCTGGCTGCCCGCCTATATGAAAGGCTAAGCACCGGCGAACGGAGGTTGCCATGCCCATGTCCGCCGGCGAGATCGAAAAGCTGATCAAGACCGCCTTTCCCGACGCGGAGGTTTCCGTCACGGCTTTGGCCGACGACGATGACCATTACGCGGCCATGGTTACCTCCGCCGCCTTCAAGGGAAAGAGCCGGGTACAGCAGCACCAGATGGTCTACGACGCCCTGAAGGGCCGCATGGGCGGCGCCCTTCACGCCCTTTCGTTGCAGACGGTGCCGAAAGACTGATCCCATCTGCGGGCGTGTCGCGGCGAAGCCAGAGGGGGTGCTTGACGGGATTACCGTCAATCCCTACTTCATTGGAAGCTTTCAAAGGTTCCGGATACCCATGCCCAGCATCAACGACCGCATCGCCCAGGACATCGCCGCCAACGAGGTGGTGCTTTACATGAAGGGGACGCCGGTGTTCCCCCAATGCGGCTTCTCGGCGGCGGTGGTGCAGGTGCTGACGGAAGAAGGCGTCAAGTTCAAGGCCTTCGACGTGCTGCAAGACCCCGAACTGCGCGAAGGCATCAAGGCTTTTTCCAACTGGCCGACCATTCCCCAGCTCTATCTCAAGGGCGAGTTCGTCGGCGGCTGCGACATCGTCCGCGAGATGCACGCGACGGGCGAGCTGAAAGCGCTGCTGGCCGAAAAAGGCGTGGTCGCTGCCGCCTAGAGCATTTCATCCCTTCATGGAAACGATGAAATGCTCTAGGTATTTGTTTTGTCGCGTTTTCGGTCGGAAAACCGCTTCCCACTTTTCCTGAAAACGCTCTAAGCGAAACCCGTCTTCCGGATCACGTCTTCCAAGCGCCGCCGCGGCGAGGGCTGGGCTTCCCGTTCGGCATAACCGAGGCGGAAGAGGAAGGCGATATCGGCCCCGGCAGCGTCGGGAATTCCGGCAATTTTCCGAAGCGCTTTGGCGTATTCGTTCCGGCGGCCCAGCAACAGATCGCGGTCCATGATCTCGATCGGCTGGTTCATCGGTTGTGCCGCCAGACCGACCATGGTGAGCATGAGATGCAGCTCTTGCCAGCGCTCCCCCGCCCGCAGGGCGGCGGCGCTTTGCAGGCGGTCGTCGCAAAACATGATTCCATAGGCCGGCGCCGTCGCAACCTGGACATCGCGTGTCGAGGCCAGCCAGTATTTGTCGGCACGGGCCGCATCCTGGTCCGGCAGCAGCTTGGCAACGGCCCCCATCGCCGGCGAAAGTCCAGCCGTATCGGTCGAGATGCCGTCACGATGCCGTTCGATCTCGCGCCGCCCGGTGCGGAACCAGCGGCTGCTGTCCCGGGACATGGGCGGATCGGCAATGAAGCGTTCCGTCGCCTGCACGATCAAGGCGCCGAGATCGCGGCGTGCCGCGGCATCGGTGACGATGGCAACACCGTCGCCAAAGCCGCCGGCCGGTATCCAAGGCGGGAGTGTTTTGTCGGGGAGATAAGTGCCCCGGTTGGTATGGCGTTTGCCGATGGCTTTGAAGAAGGACTGCGGATTGCCGTAGCGGATGCTCTCTTCGGGGTTCAGCGCGACATCGGCGATTTTGACAACGCGCTCCTCAGGGTTCGGTTCGAGCTTTCCGGAAACCGGCGCCGTCGCGGCGGCGAAGCCCAGATGGGCAGCCGACAGAGTCAGGTTGTAAAGCGCACATCCCAGACTGACATACAGCTCCCGGCGGAAAGGATCGGCGGCGCCGAGATTGCGCGAGAGGTCGGCATAGACCGTGATGGAATCCTCCTGCGGCTCGAACAGCCAGGGCTGGCTGTTATGCGCCGAGGCCGCCAGGATCGCTGCGCGCAGCGGGCGTTTGCTGCCCTCGCCCGCATGGCCTTGCCAGTCCTGCCAGGCCTCATAGGCCGGGCCTTCGCCCGACGAAAACACGCCGCGGTCCCAGGCACGATAGCCAAGCGCCGCCAGCACCGCCGCGCCCGCGCCGCCTGCGATCATCGTCCGTCTTGTCGCCATGGCGTCATCCCCTCTCGGGAAAGCTTCATTCTAGCCGTTGGGGAAGTACTTGTTCCAGACGGGCTGCAAGGCCGGGCGCTGCGCCAGCGCCGCGGCAATGGCACAGATTCTCGGAAGATTATCCTCGCGCCAGCCACCAATCCGGCACTCGCGCCAGCGGCTGAACATGGCGGCATAGAGATCGAGGGCCGAGAACCCTTCCGCCAGGAACCAGGGAGCGGCCGCCGCCGCTTCGACGCTCAACATCCGCTCGCGGATGCGATCCTGGGCGCGGCGCTTCAAGAACGCCGCGCCTTTGTGATCGTCCGCGAAGCGCTCGGGATAATCGGCGATCTCGACCATGGGATAGACTTCCGCAGCCATGAAGGCGAGCCAGCGCAAGGCAAGCGGCCGCGCCGGTGCGCCGGGCGGCGGCAGCAGCTTCGCCCCGGGATGGCGTTCGGCCAGCAGGATCAGCAAAGCGGAGGTTTCACTGACGATCTCGCCCTCGGGCAATTGCAAGGCCGGGATCTTGCCGCTGGGATTGAGGACACGGAATTCGGCGGAGCGCTGTTCGTTGTCGTCGAGCTTGATCTGGCGGAATTCGACAGGCTCGCCCGCTTCGGCCAGCGCCGCTTCCACGCAGAACGCCCCCGAGCCCGTCTCGCCATAAAGGATGTAAGTCATCGGCACCCCCCGAAACGAAAAAGCCCCGCGATAATCGCGGGGCTTTCCGTAGCACAATCGCGAAAACTCAGCGCGAATAGAATTCGACGATCAGGTGCGGCTGCATCTGCGCGGCATAGGGCACATCCGCCAGCTTGGGCGTGCGCAGGAACTTGGCGCTCTTGCCGTCCTCGACTTCCAGGTAATCGGGGGTGTCGCGTTCCGGGCTCTTGGCCGCTTCCAGCACCAGCGCCATGTCGCGGGCCTTGGCCGTCAGTTCGATCACATCGCCCTCGCGGATCATGTAGGAGGCGATGGTGATGCGCCGGCCGCCGACCTTGACATGGCCGTGACTGACCAGCTGGCGGGCGGCAAAGGGGGTGGGCGCGAACTTGGCGCGATAGACCACCGCGTCGAGCCGGCGCTCCAATAGGCCGATCATGTTCTCGCCGGTGTCGCCGGGACGGCGCGAGGCCTCCTGGTAATAGCGGCGGAACTGCCGCTCGGTGATGTTGCCGTAATAGCCCTTCAGCTTCTGCTTGGCTTGCAGCTGGGTGCCGTAGTCGGAGAGCTTCTTGGCGCGGCGCTGGCCGTGCTGGCCGGGGCCGTAGGAGCGCTTGTTGACGGGGCTCTTGGGACGGCCCCAGATGCTTTCGCCCATGCGGCGGTCGATTTTGAACTTGGAGGTGCTGCGCTTGCTCATAACGGCTCTCTTGGGCTCTTGGCTGGAAAGGCGGCGCACTATAGCCGCGGACTTCGCCCTGTCAATGCACGATAATACATTGGTTATGCACGAATTTCTGTACCATACTCAACCACAAGTGGTCTATAGGTTGTATTGGAGCCTTAGACATAGCGTCCGCTACTTCTTAGCTTGCGGTCCTTCGCGTGGCTTAGCCGGAATCCGGCGTACTCACGTGTCTTCGGCTTAAAGCGCTCTGGATAGTGAATAACCGCCTGTTCCAGCGACCATTCCAGCATGTTCATTTTCTTGAGTCGCGTAAATCCACTTTGTAACTCGCTGCTCTCAACAAGCTTCTCGATAGCTCTCTCCAGCCCGTAGTCACGCCTCATCCGTAGAAAAATTTCAGGATGGTACCCTTTTTTTCTGCAACGTCGGGTAGCCTCATCGACAAAAGCCTCAAGCGTCTCGAACGGAGGCGCATCAAGCTTCAGGTCTTGGGATCCCTTGAGCATGGGCGCAATATGGCATGCCATATCACTTCTTGGGAGGGCGAATGGACTGGCTGGCCGCACACAGCGAATTCATAATACTCGTCCTGCTGTTCGCTGGGTTGGTTGGGAATTACAGGGTGTCCGTGAATTACTGGGGGAAATCAGAGGGTTGCTGGAGACTATTGAACAGCGATCCGTGTCAGACGAGTTGGACCCAGACTGGCCCCCGCGCTAACAGTCAAACTGTAACAGTGCCTTGCGCCGTGGCGACAGGAAGCCTCCTAGTTTATACCTCGCTTAAGACGCGGGCGTGGCGAAACGGTAGACGCAACGGACTTAAAATCCGTAGGGCCGAGAGGCCTGTGCCGGTTCAAGTCCGGCCGCCCGCACCAGTTTCCCGGCAGCGAGCAATCCCGTTGCAGAACCCGCGTCGCCTGTGTGTTTCCGCGGGGCAGATTTCGTTTGTGTGGACTCGGCACGCCGGCGCAGCACCGGAGCAAATCACCGCTTATTGGAATCGACGATTTGCTCCGGTTATTTGTCATGTCGCGCGTCTTATCCGAAAATCGGTTCCCACTTTTCGGAAAGCGCTCTAAGCTGCCGCCAACGGCAAGCGCGGACGGGGAGAGCCATGCGTTGCAACGTTCTGTTGGCCTGCCTGTTGGCGGCACCGGCCGCGGCGGGCGATCTCGGCCTCTTCGACAGCCAGTCCGACGTGGGCAGCGTGGTTCCCCCGGGCACGGCGATATACGACCGCGGCACGGACAGCTATACGCTCGCCTCCGCGGGCGCCAATGTGTGGGGCAAGGAAGACGCTTTTCATTTCGTCTGGAAGAAGGCCGCGGGCGATGTGAGCCTCACCGCCGAGATCGCCTTTCCGCCGAAAAGCTACGCCCATGATCCCAATCCGCACCGCAAGGCGCTTCTGATGCTGCGCCAGACGCTGGAGGCGGACGCGCCCTATGCCGATGTGGCGGTGCACGGCTCTGGCCTCACGGCGCTGCAATACCGCCGGGACAAAGGCGGCAATACCCAGGACATCGAACTCGGCATCGACGCGCCGAAGACGGTCCGCCTGGAAAAACGCGGCGACGTGCTGACGCTCTATCTCAGCCTGAAGGGCGAGCCGCTGCACCAGGCGGGCGCCTCCATTAAGCTGCCTTTCGGCGAGCCGTTCTATATCGGCCTCGGCCTCACCGCCCACGATGCCGCCACCACCGACAAGGCGGTGTTCTCGCAGCTGCGCCTCGAAACCCCGCCGCCATGGACGGCAAAGCCGGTGCCGTATTCGACGCTTCGCAGCTTCCGCATCGACGAGGGTGCGCCCATCGCAACGGTGATCGATACACGGCCGGGTATCTTTGAAGCCCCCAACTGGGCTCCCGATGCCAAATCCTTCGTCATCAACGAGAACGGCCGCTTCTTCCGCATCCCGCTCGGCGATCCGCCTGCCGGCGGCCCACGCCGGGACTTTTCGACCGGCGAGGCCAGCGGCTGCTGGGGCGAGCACGGCTTCTCGCCCGACGGCAAGTGGTTTGCCGTAAGCTGCAAGGCGCCGGGCGAAACGGGCCCCGACGTGCAGATCGTCCCGGCCGCGGGCGGCGCGGCGCGGCGCCTCACCCATCAGCCGGTCTCCTTCTTCCACGGCTGGTCGCCGGACGGCGCCAGCATCGTCTTCACCAGCATCCAGGGCGGCCACACCGACATCTATACGGTGCCGGCAACCGGCGGCACGCCGGCGCGGCTGACCACGGAAGGGCTGAACGACGGGGGCGAATTCTCGGCCGACGGGCAGTGGATCTATTTCAACTCGAACCGCAGCGGCTCGATGCAGATCTGGCGGATGCACCCCGGCGGCGACGGCCTCGAACAGGTCACCAACGACGGCTACGACAACTGGTATCCGCATATCTCGCCGGACGGCCGCTGGATGACGATCCTGAGCTATGCCAAGGGCGAGGCCACGAACGGCCATCCGATGAACAAGGATGTCGCCTTGCGCCTCTATTCGTTCGCTGACGGCTCGATACGCGTTCTTACCCAATTCACCGGCGGGCAGGGAACGGCGGATTCGCCCTGCTGGGCGCCCGACAGCAAAACGATCGCCTTCGTCAGCTACCAGGACCTGCCGGAAGGCCAATAACCGAGGAGTAGAACCATGCAAGGAATGCCCGTTCTGTTGGCCGCCGCCGCTTGCGCCGCGCTTGCCGCCACAGCTTCGGCCGCGCCGGCGCGCCCGCCCATCACCGGCGTCTCGCACCTGGCCGTCTATTCCGCGGACATGGCCAAGTCGGACGCCTTCTATACGCACAACCTCGGCGCGGCGAAGGGCGACGATCCCGAGAACCCCAAGGGCGTGCGCTACTACTTCAACCCCCGCCAGTTCGTGGAGGTTCTGCCGCTGCCCGAGGGCTATACCGCCACCAGCCGCATGGATCACGCCGCCTTCAACACCGCCGATGCCGAGGCCCTGCGCAAATTCCTGGCGGCCAACCGCATCAAGGTGCCGCGCCATGTCGCCAAGGGCAAAGACGGCAGCAAATGGTTCGAGGTGCGCGATCCGGAGGGCAACCGCATCGAATTCGTCGAACTGCCCAAGACGTTGCCCGAGGTGCCGGTCGATCCGCTCAGCGGCCACATCATCCATTTCGGCATGATGGTGCACAGCGAGGCGGCGGAAGACCCCTTCTACCGCACCCTGCTGGGCTTCCGCCCCTATTGGTTCGGCGGCATGGAAGGCAAGCCCCCCGCCTGGATCTCGCAGCAGGTTCCCGACGGCAGCGACTGGCTGGAATACATGATCGTCTCGGGCCCGGTGTCGCAATCCACCGCCGGCGTGCTCGACCATTTCGCCCTCGGCGTGGGCAATATGGAGAAGACCGTCACCGTGCTGACCGGCGGCGAACGCCTCTCCGAGAAAACCGACGGCCCCAAGATCGGCCGCGACGGCAAGCGGCAATTCAACATGTACGACCCGGACGGCACCCGCGCCGAGTTCATGGAATTCCACGCCGTGATCAAGCCCTGCTGCTCGCCCTTTACCGCCGGCGATCCGATGGAATGATCACTTCGCCCATTGCGCCAGCCAGTCGGCGATGGCCTGCGGCGTCATGTGGCGCGCATCGGCCAGCGCCACGATGTCGCCCTTGTTGACCAGACGTCCGTCGGGCTCGGCGACGATCACCGCGGGCACGCCTTCGAGGCGCTTGGTGATGCCGAAGCGGGCGGGAATCTGCAGGTTCTTGTCGAAGCGGCCGACATCGACCGAGACCATCTCGAAATGCGCCGTCATGAACGCCTTCATTTCGGGCAGGCGCATCAGATTGGCCAGCACGATGCAGTCGCCGCACCAGTTGCCGCCCAGGTCGATCAGGACGCGCTTGCCGCTCTTCCTGGCCCGGGTAAAGGCGGCATCCACCGCCCTATTGGCATCGGCATCCGGCGCAAAGGGCGCCCGTTCCACCACCGGCAGCACGGCCAGGGAGGCGATGGTTAACTTGGGAGCCTCAGCGCCATAGGCGGCGGCGGCAAGAATCGGCAAGACAGTAGCCAAAAATGCAAGGACGGGTTTCATATACACTCCACTCCGGCTTCGATAATTATCCTGGGCTGGCTTGGCACTTCGCCCGATGCACACAATAGCGGCGGGAGCCATGCGCCGGCAAATGCGCACAGAAATGTGAAACAGGATCGAATTCGCGTATCGTAACGTCGAGTGCTCAACCGAGGGGTCAATCCATGAAGCGATTTGTTTTGGCTGCCGCGCTGGTCCTCGGCACCGCCCTGGTGCCGGCGGCCACCGCCGCAGAGGCCGTACCTGCGGCCTATATGTGGGATCTCGGCGATCTCTATGCCTCGCCCGAGGCCTGGACCGCCGCCCAGGAAAAGACCATGGCCGAAATCGCCAAGCTCGACAGCTACAAGGACACGCTGGGCCGGAGCGCCAAGGACATGCTGGCCGCCCTGAGCGCCATCAGCGACGTGCACAAGGAAGCGGACCGCCTGGCCGTCTATGCCTCGCTCAAGGGCGACGAAGACGTGCGCATCGCCAAAAACCAGGAACGCGTCCAGCTGGCCCAGTCGCTGGGCGCCGCGCTGGGCGAGAAGACGGCCTGGCTGACGCCGGAGATCCTCAAGATCGGGGCGGAGAAGGTGAAGGCCTTCGAGAAGGAATCGCCCGAGTTGGCCAACCGCTTCGGCTTCTTCCTCGACAATGTGCTGCGCGCCGCGCCCCATACGCTGACTCCCGAAGGGGAACGCGTCATGGCGGCGGCCAGCAACGTGCTGGGTCAGCCCGATCGCATCTACAGCGTGCTCTCCAACGGCGAGCTGCCCTTCCCGGCGGTGACGCTCTCCGACGGCAGCAAGGTGGACCGTCTCGACCAGGCGGCCTATGCCAAATACCGCCAGTCCGCCAACCGCGACGACCGCAAGAAGGTGTTCGACGCCTTCTGGGGCACCTGGAAGAAATACGAAGGAACCTTCGGCGCTTCGCTCAACACCCAGGTTCTGGGCGAGGAATTCGACGCCAATGTGCGCCACTTCCCCAATGCGCTGTCGGATGCGCTGTTTGCCGACAACATGCCGGAAGCGGTCTATCGCCAGCTGGTGGCACAGGCCAATGCCGGGTTGCCGACCTTCTACCGCTATCTGAAGCTGCGCCAGAAGCTGCTCGGCATCAAGGACGAGCTGGCCTATTACGACATGTATCCCTCGATGATCGAGATGAAGAACCCGCCGAAATTCAGCGTGGCGGATTCCGAGCGCATCGGTCTCGACGTCACGTCGGTCTATGGTCCGGAATACACCGCCCTGCTGAAGAGGGGCTTTTCCCACCGCTGGATGGACGTGCTGCCGCGTCCGGGCAAGGCCTCCGGCGCCTATATGGCGGGCTCGGCCTATGACGTGCACCCCTATCTGCTCTTGAACCACAACGACGACTACCAGTCGCTTTCCACCCTGGTGCACGAATGGGGCCATGCGGTCCATACCATGCTGACCCATGACAACCAGCCTTACGAGAAGTCGAACTACTCGACCTTCACCGCCGAGACGGCCTCGATCTCCAACGAGATGCTGCTCAACGACTACATGGTGAAGCACGCCAAGACCAAGGCCGAGAAGCTCTATTATCTCGGCGAAGGGCTGGAACTGATCCGCACCACCTTCTTCCGCCAGACCATGTTCGGCGAGTTCCAGCTTGCCATCCATGAAGAGGTGGAGAAGGGCAAGGCGCTGTCGGGGGCGCGGCTGACCGACATCTATTGCGGCCTGCTCAAGCACTATTACGGCGCCGACCAGGGCATCACCAAGATCGATCCCGGCTATTGCGTCGAATGGGCCTTCATCCCGCACTTCTATTACGGCTTCTACGTCTACCAGTACGCCACCTCGATGGCCGGGGCGGCCGCCTTCACCAAGGCGATCGAAGCCAAGCAGCCCGGCGCCAGAGACCGCTTCATCGCCATGTTGAAGGCGGGCGGCTCGGACTACCCCTATGACCTTTACAGGAAGGCCGGAATCGACATGGCGAGCCCGGCGCCTTACCAGGCGCTGATCGCGCGCATGAACCGCCTGATGGACCAGATCGACCAGCTACGCTGAGCCCGGTCTTGTGAAACGCGCGAAGCCGGAAGGGCCCTCCCTTCCGGCTTCTTTTTGCCCGGCGGCCACTGCCCGGGAGCGGCCGGCATTCCCCCTCCACCCTGTGGAATTATCCCGTCAAATCCTGCTATGTGACGGCGGGGCCTGTAGCTCAGTTGGTTAGAGCTGACCGCTCATAACGGTCTGGTCGTAGGTTCGAGTCCTACCGGGCCCACCAATGCCTCGCCAAGGCGTTGACCTGCCGCAACACCTTGATCGAAAACGGCTTCTCAGGGACCACGCGTCCTTGCTCGGAGGTGACGAGCGCGTGTCGTCATCGCCAAAGACGCAATAAAGAATGTTTTCCCGGATGGCCTCGCGGCGGGATGGACCTGTGTAGGGAAGCAGACACGTCCATCCCGCCGCAAAAACCAGCTTATCTAGAAGCGATAGCTTCCGCCGACCGAAATTTCACCCGCGGTCTGGAAGCGTGAGAGACGCCCGTCGAGGCGGCCGAAAACTTCGATGCGGTCCGTGACCGGGTGAACCACGTTCAGCCTGGCAATCAGCGTGTTCTCCGAATCGCCCTTCCAGAAGGTGTTCCATTCCTGACCCGAGCCGATCGGGAACTCGCCCATCACGGTTTCGCCGAGCTTGGAGAAATCGTGCTCGACGGCAACCGTGAGGTCGAGCTTGGTCGGGCAATTGGGCATCCGGTAGAGCGGATTGATCATGAAGCCGACATCGCCCGTGAAGGTGTTGGCGTTGATCGCGTCGAACTTCAGATTGAGCACCGTGGCGCCCGTTTCCGTCGCCGCATCGAGATGCTGCCGCGCGTAGGTGCCGCGCATGAACGGCGTCAGCAGATCGTGGAACAAGGCTTTGCTCACCTGCAGCGAGCCGCCATAGGCGTAGCCCGAAGGCGCCGATTTGGCCACGCCGTTGCTGCCGAAGTCGCGCGCCGTGGCGGCGTCGTAGGTGTTGTAGAAGGCCACGCCGTCAACCCGCACATATTGCAGATTAAGCCCGCCGTAGAGTGCCAGATCGACGGTGTTCATGTGCGCGGCACTGGCGCCCTTGGCTTTCAGGTTCTCGTGCGCGTACGAAATCGCGAACCCCAGCGTCGCGTTCTCCGGCGTGCGGGCCTCGATGCCGCCGCTGACCCCGCCGGCGTTGGTGTGATAGCCGATTCCGTCCCGGGCGATGCTCGACACCCGCCCGAAGGGGTTGAGCCAGACATGGACGTTGTGCGTCAGCTCGGCCTGCTGCATGGCCCCGTCCTTCGGCCCGTTCACCGCGATGACGTCGTAGAGGGAATCGACGAACTCCTGGGTATCGAGCCGGTTGGCCGAGACCAGATGGCCGTTCACCACCGGCGCCGTGGCATTGGGACCCGCCACCACTTCGGTCACCACCTGGTAGCCGTTGGCGTTCTGGGTCACGGCCGCGATGGCGCCTGTGGCGCCGCTCGTGGTCGTGACGGTGCTGAAGGCGCCGGTCATGGTGCCGTCAACCGTCAGGATGTTGTAGATTTGCGTGCCGTAGTTGCCCGCACCGATCGTCACGTTCAGGCTGCCGTTGAGGGCGGCATTGCCCAGGACATGGAGCTGATCGGCACCGTTGGGCGTCACCGAGACCCGCAGCGTGCCCGTCGCGTCCTGGCTGTAGTTGCCCGCGATCGTCAAGGTCCCGGGCGTTCCCGCCGTGCCGCCGGGCTGGACATAGCCGGCGTTGTTGACGACGTTGGCGGCGACGGTGCCGTAACCCAACAGCCGCGCCGAACCGCTCATGGTGCCCGGAACCGTCAAGGTGCTTGCGGTGGGATTGCCGGGATCGCCGAACACGGCGCCCGGATGCGTCGCATCGCCCACCATCACCGTCGCCCCCGTATCCAACTGCAGCGTGCCGCTAAAGGGCGAGGCCGCCGTGTTGGCGCCGTCCAGCACCAGCGTGCCCTGGGCCAGGTGAAGCGTACCGGGACCGGTCAGCGTTCCCGCCGTGCTGGTGAAGCCGCTCGCCAGCCTGAGATACAGCATCGAGCCGGTATCGAGGCTGATGTTGGTGTGCGAACTGAAGGAGATCTGCGAGGCGGCACCCCAGGTCTCGCCCATGTAGATGTTGGCGCCGTCGAGCAGGGTGACGTTGCCGGCGAAGGTGTTGGTGCCGACGATGTTGGCGCTCATGTTCTCGAAGATGACGTCGCCCTGGGCCTGGATCATGTTGTTCATGCCGAACCAGGGGCCCCAGCCCAGCGACTGGTTGCCGAGGAAGCGCAGCGAAGCGCCGCTGTCCACCTGGATCACGGCGGCGTTGGGGTTGGCCCCGCCGAACGGCGAGTCCCCGATGGTCATGTTGTTGGCGCCCCAGCCTGGCGGGGTGCCCCAGTTCTCGTCGGTGACGTAGAGCGCGCCGGCCCAGGTGTTGCCGGCGCCCGTGATCCATTCCTGACCATGCGGGAACTCGACGGCGTTGGTCCCGCTGGTGATCTCGACGGTCTGACCGGGACTGTTGTCGATCATGAAGCCGTTGGTGGCGGGCGTCAGTTGTACGACTTGCGCGTTTGCGCCCACCGTCATTGCCAGCGAGGCCAGGAAGACCAAAGAGCTGGTTGAAAGGCGCAGCCGATTACGGGTGTTTTCTGCATTCAGTTTCGACATTGTTTCCTCCCAAGCGGGGCGGCTCTAGGCCGCACCCGCGCGGTTCCAGCTCTTAGAATTTGTAGCGAAGTTGCGACGTGTAACGCGTGTCGGCCGTGTACCAGCTTCTGTTCTCGCGGCGGTCGCCGACCCCCATGTAGAGGCGGGCGATCTCCTTGGTCAGGTTCGACGCTTCGATGCTCCAGGTGATGTTGTCGGTCAGCGTGAGGGTCATGTTGGCGTCAAGCGTACCCATCGGATACTGGAAGACCGGCAGCGAGTAACGGACGATGGCGCCCTGCGGCAGCCCGCCGGCGGACGGAAGGTTGTTGATGTAGCTGTAGTTGCCCGTGGTCTGGTAGGCCGCCGTCGAGACCAGGAAATCGTCGCGCCAGTTGTAGGCCAGGCGGATCGAGATCGGCTGCTTGTCGTACATGAGCGCGGCATTGATCGTGTTCTTCGACAGACCGATCAAAGGCAGGTTGTTGATCGGGTTTCCCTTCATGTCATACGCCAGGGCGCCCGGCTGGCTGCTGTCGATGTAGGTGTAGTTGATGTCGATGCCGAAACCGTCGAAGGGATCGGGCAGGAAGCTGGCGTATTTCTGCAGGCCGACTTCGAAGCCCTCGATCTTGGCCGTTGCCTTTTCGTTGAACGGCTTGATCATGACCACGCCGTCGAAGGTCTGCGGGCAGGATTCGCCCACCGTAACGGGTGCCGCACAGCCCTGGTTGCCGTAACCGCCGTCGGCGACCGGGATCGCCGTACCGCCGGCGACGACCGTCGGGATGGTGATGGAGATGATGTCGGGCGCGGTGGCGATGTAGTTGTGGATCTGCTTGTAGAAGGGCGAAATGTGCACCTGCCCGCCGTCCTTGAAGTAGTATTCGACGGAGGCGTCGAACTGTTCGGCCTTCTCGGGTTTCAGGTCGGCATTGCCGACGTTGCCGTTGAAGTAGCTGGTATAGGTGCCGACGTAGTTGCCGTAGGCCTGGCCGCGCGGATTGAGCTGCGCGAAGCTCGGACGCGAGACGCCCTGCGAGAAGGCGAAACGGACCTTCATCTCGGGCGTCGGGTTGAACTGGACGTTGACCGACGGCAGGACGTCCGTCTGTTCGTGTCCGCCCGAGATCAGCTCGGCCGACTGCGGCGCCGTGAAGGTGATCGAATCCGGGTTGGAGGCGCCGGGCACGCGAATGAGACAGTCGTTGTAGTAGGCGTTGGCGGTGTCGTTGCAATTGACCCACTGGCCCACCGGATAGAACTGGCCCGGCTGCAGCAGGTACGGCAGCTTGAGGTAGCCCGAAGCGCTGTCCTTGTAGTGTATCAGGCGCAAGCCGACATTGCCCGAGAACGGCACTCTGAAGTCGTCGGCGGCGAAATTGAGCTGTGCGTAGACGGTCTGCGAGGTCTCCGTCAGCCGGCTCATGTCGGAGGGCTGGAAGGAGACGGGCTGGTTGGCGTCGCCGGGCCCGCCCAGACCGTTCACATTGGCGCCGTGGTAGCTGTGGATGGTGCCGAAATCCGTGTTCAGCATGGTCATCGACGGGAAGTAGGCTTGCGCCGGCAGCCCCGTCTTGCCGTTGAACAGCGAACCCGTGTTGAACAGCTCGGCATAAGCCGGATTGCTGTTGGCAACCGTGGTCAGCGCGTTTTCGCTGGCGAGGCTTTCATAGGCGCACACGCCGACTTGGACCGTGAAGCACTGCTCGCCCGCATGCCCCGAATCGATGCGGGTCAGGCCGGAGCCGTACCACGGCGTCAGGTCCTGGAAGTTCCAGGAGGTTTCGTCGTCGTTCTCCTTGCGGTCGGTGAATTTCGCACCGAACGCGACGGAACGGACGAACCGCGTATCGCTCAGGTTCCAGAGCACGTCGATATAGGCGGCGTTCTCACGGCCCACGTTGTTCATCAGGTGGTCCATGGTCGCACGCCAGCCGAAGCGCGCCGGGTTCGTTAGGTCGACGTCGGGCAGCGTCAGGACCGGCAGCGCCGAACTGCCGTAAGGGCTGAGCGTCAGGCCGTAGCCCGGCAGGAAGGCGTAGAGATAGCCGTATTTGCCGGCATCCTTGGCGAACGATTCGACATGCTGGAGGGAAAAGTGGACGTCGATGGCATCGACCGGAACCCAGTCGCCGCCCGCCGAAATGTCGGTCGTCTGGTTGACGGCATGGTCGTAGCTCGTTTCGAACTGATAGGGGATCGGCTGATAGGACCAGCCGGGATTGACGCCCAGGCTGGAGCCGACGTTCGGATCGGCATACATGAAGTTGCTCATGCCGTTCGTCGACAGCAGGTTGCCGTGCGAGTCGAACGTGCTGTTGCTGTTCGGATCGAGGACCGTGTGCCCCGAACCGTCCACGATGATGTAGTGGAACAGCGAATTGTCCGTGTAGCGGGAACGGAACAAGGTGGCGAAGAATTGCAGCCGCTCGTTCGGCTTCCATTGCGCCGCAGCATAGTAGCCGACGCGGACGCGGTCGTCGTAACGCTGGTTGAAGTCGATGGCCGACGGTGCGTAGACCTCCTGGCAGTTGTAGGCCGTATTGCCCGTGCAAGGCACGGCCGTGGTGCTGTCGCTGGTGAGGTTGTAGGAGGAAACGTAGGGCAGCCCGTTGTTGGTGGGATAACCCGGCGACCACACGGTCGGGAAATAGGGCGAAATCTGCACGCCGTCCGCCTTGGTGGCCAGATCGGAATAGGCCACGTTCAGGAGCAGGCCGAACTCGCCGATCTTGCTCTTCCAGCGGTCGCTGATCAGGCCGACGCCGCCGAAATGGGCCTTGGCGGCGTAGTCCGCGTAGTTGGCGGTTGCCGTCGCGTTGATGGCGAGGCCTTCGAAATCGAACGGCTGGCGCGTGCGCAGGTTGACGATGCCGCCGAAGCCGCCTTCCGGCAGATTGGAGGAGAGGCTCTTGTAGACGTCGACGCCTTGCGCCAGTTCCGGCGGGATGTCTTCCCAGGCGAGGTTGCGCCCGTTGGCCGACGAGAAGCTGTCGCGTCCGTTCAGCAGGCTGACAACGCTGTCGAGACCGCGAATCTGGATGCCGGTGCCCTCGCCGAGATAGCTTTCGCTCGAGCCTCCCGTCATGATGCGCGAAATGTTCACGCCGGGCAGCCGCTGCAGCACTTCGGTGACGCTGTTATCGGGCAGCCTGCCGATGTCCTCCGCCGAAACGGAATCGACGATCACCGGTGCTAGCTTCTTGGTCTCGATGGCCGACGCGATTGCCGCACGCTGGCCGGTAACGACAACCACCTCCAGCGCGCCGCTTTCGTCGCCTGTTGCGGTTTGCGCTTGCGCAAGAGCACACGACGCCGACACGGCTGCGATCATCGCGGCTGTGCAATAGAGATGCGCCTTCAGTTTGGCAGACATCAAGCATTCCTCCCTGCCTGTAACTGCCCGTGTATGGGCAGCTTTTTTTGCGGACGGCTCTTTGGATTGGTCGGCCCCGGCACGGCAGCGCATCAGCGTTGCCGAACGTAGGTGTCCCGCCCCTCAGTCAAGCCCCTCATTCCGGCGGAAGCCTCGCCCCAACAAAAGGCAGGTGTCAATTATTTCGTATATTTGATTTATCAATTCTGCGCTCTTGTTGCACATTAAGCGCACGGTTGTTTTTTTGAACTCATCCAAATTATCTGCCAATATGCTGTTTCATATGATATATAGAATTTTTAGGTTGTAAGCATCGCAATATTTTGAAGCCCGCATACTATAGGCTGTGATCCGTAAGCACTCTTTAACTTAAGGCTTTTTTCTTTAATGGTTCAAAACTGCCGCTTGCGGAAGGCCTGGTTCAATCACGCGCAACCCCTTGAAGGAACAACCCGACCGGCGCAGCAAGCTGTCTTCGTCGAGGCCGGCGGATGACGGCAACGCCGGCCGCAAAAATCCGGCAGCATGACGAAGCGAACACCGCATCTCGTTTCGCGCCCGGCACATCTTCACCGTAATGACGTTTTGTCTGATCCTCACCTCGGTGGTATGAGCGGTCCTCGAATTGGCGAAGTTGGTCGTCATGACGCCTAACGGCCGAAGGAAAATGCAGGCACCCACATACGCAGCGCGACTTTCCGGTACCAACCTTGAACGTGCAGGTGATTACAATCAGAGAGTCACACTCCAAGCCATTCGCGTTCACGGAAACATCACGCGCAGCGAGCTGGCCGAACTGACCGGCTTGACGGCACCGGCAATCGCCAACATCACCAAGCGACTCTTGCGGGACCGCCTGATCGTCGGTACGGGGCGCGTTCAAGGGGGCCGCGGCCAGCCGCCCACCCTGCTTTCGATCAATTCCGACGGTTGCTTCTCCATCGGCGTGAACATCGATCGCGATCATGTGGCGATCGTTGCACTGGATCTGCTGGGACATGTTCGCGCCAGAGCGTCGTTCGAAGCCGACTTCGCCCTGCCGAAAGCGGTGGCGGATTTCTTTCACGGTTCCGTGCAGCGCATGCTTGCCGCCGGCGAGATAGACCTTGAGCGATTGATCGGCATCGGGGTGGCCATCCCCGACCGGCTCAGCCAGATCGACCTGCCGCGCCGCCCCGCAAGTTATGCCGCATGGGATACGACCGATATCCCCGCCCTGTTCACCAACGTCGTCCCCGGCCCCGTCTTCATCGAGAACGACGCCACCGCCGCGGCCATGGGCGAGCTTCAATTCGGCCACGGTCTGCGCCAGTCCAACTTCTTCTATGTGCTCATCAACGCCGGTCTCGGCGGCGGATTGGTGGTCGACGGGGTGCAATACCGCGGCGCCCACGGGCGCAGCGGCGAGATAGGCTCCCTGCTGCTGCACTCCCGCCGCACCACGGCGCGGAATCTCGGCCAAGTCGTTTCGCTCTCGGGACTGTACGACGTCTTGCGGCGGGGCGGACACGTCATCTCCCGGCCCGAAGCGCTGAACCAGCTGACGGCAGGCGGCCAGAAGCTGGTGGACGAATGGGTGAGCATGGCTGTCGATTTGCTGACCGACCCGCTGATTGCCGTCAACTGCCTGCTTGACCCGCAAGCGGTGTTCATCGGCGGGCGGGTACCGGCGAAGCTGATCGATCGCCTGGCCAACGGGCTCAACCGGCGGCTGGCCTTGCGTGGCCGCGCCGTTCCCACTATCGCACCGGTGCAACGGGCCGCCATGGCCGCCGATGCGCCGGCTGTCGGTGCGGCGTTGCTGCCGTTCAACGATCGCCTGCTGCCGACACGTGCGGCGTTGATGAAGACGGCGGACGTTTGAAGAGGCCTCTGGTAATTTCCGCTGCGGCCTGCACAAGAGCCGAACCCCGGGAGGAATACATGCGGCACATCGTCTGGATTGCGTTGCTCCTCGCTCTGCCCTGGAGCGCGGCGAACGCCCGCAACAGCGTCGATCCCTTGGCGGGAACGCCGAACGGGCTGGCGCTGACGCCGCCTATGGGATGGAACAGCTGGAACAAGTTCGCCTGCCATGTGACCGAGAAGATCGTCCGGGAGCAGGCGGATGCGATGGTCTCTTCCGGGATGCGAGAGGCCGGTTATCGTTATGTCGTGATCGACGATTGCTGGCAGGGTTCGCGGGACGCGAGCGGCAACATCCAAGCCGACCCGCAGCGCTTTCCATCGGGCATCAAGGCGCTTGCCGACTACATCCATGCAAGGGGCTTGAAATTCGGCATCTACTCCGACGCCGGCGAGAAAACCTGCGGCGGGCGGCCCGGCAGCAGAGGGTACGAATATCAGGACGCACGCCAATATGCGGCCTGGGGCGTCGATTACCTGAAATACGATTGGTGCAGCACGGGAACACAGGACGCCGCCGCCTCCTATCTGACCATGAGCAAGGCGCTGCAAGCCACCGGACGGCCGATCGTTTTCAGCATCTGCGAATGGGGCAACGCGAAACCCTGGCTGTGGGCCGCAAACATCGGCAATCTGTGGCGCACGACCGGCGACATCGACGACCGCTGGGAGGGGAAAAATCCCAACGGCTACAGTATCGGCGTGATGGACATCCTCGACATGCAGGCGGATCTCGCCCCTTACGCCGGCCCCGGACACTGGAACGATCCGGACATGCTCGAGGTCGGCAATGGCGGCATGAGCGATGCCGAAAATCGCGCGCATTTCAGCCTCTGGGCCATCCTGGCCGCACCGCTGATCGCCGGCAACGACATGGCCGATATGTCGGCGGAAACGCGCGCAATCCTGACGAACAAGGACGTCATCGCCGTCGACCAGGATACGCTCGGAATCCAGGCGAACCGTGTTGCCAAGGACGGCGATCGCGAGGTCTGGGCGCGGCCGCTCAAGGGCGGCGGACGTGCCGTCGTCCTGCTGAACCGTTCTACGGTTCCTCAAGAGGTTACCGTCACCTGGGAAGAATTGCGCTATCCCTCCGGCTATCGGGCCAAGGTCCGCGATTTGTGGAAACATGCGGCATTGCCGCCGGCGCAAGGCTCGTTCACGGCGACCGTACAGGGTCATGCTGCCGTGATGGTCACAATCGGGGCGCCGTGAAAGGCCGTTGCGGCCGAAGCGCTTAACCCGGCCGCAGCCTCTCGATCATTTCCAGACAGGCGCGAGCGCTGTGGTAGGGACATTTCCATGGCCCCACAAGATAGGTCTCGGGATCGTTTTCCGCCGTCAGCGGCACCCCGTCTCGCGACAATCTGGAGTGCCATTCGCCATGAACGCGATCGACGACTTTCGCTTCGATGTAGTCCCAGACACGACTGGCAGCCGTGCGGAACCGCTGGTCCCCTGAGATTTGGTAGGCATTGGTGAAGCCCACGACCGCCTCGGCCTGCACCCACCAATGTTTGTTCGAATCGACAAGCGCGCCGGAGCCGTCGGCCTCGTAGAACACGCTGCCGTCCCGGTCCACGCCTTCCTGCAAAACCGCCGTTGCAAGCTTCATGGCATGTTCGCGCGCCCGCTCCATCCGCTTCGCATCGCCAAGGACCTCCGCGGCTTCGACCAGCAGCCAGCTGGCTTCGATGTCATGGCCGTATGAGACATGGGGCGACACCGAATTCCATTGCTGGTCGAAGAACAGGCGCAGGTGCCCCGAGCCGGAATCCACGATGCGGTCCAGCATGATATCAAGCAGCTCCGCCTGTCTGGCTTCGAGCAAGTCATCGCGCCACAGCCGCAGCAGGCCCGTATAGGCCTCCATCACATGCAGATGGGTGTTCATCGACTTCGGGCAGTTCAGGTCCTTTTCCGAAAGCCGCATGTCGGCGAGCGGCTGCCATTGCCGCCCAAGCGCCTCGACGTAGCCCCTGAAATCGCGGTCATGGCAATGCTCTTCGAGCAACCGGAACAGGCGCTTGGCCGTTTCGGCGGCGGCAGGCTCGCCGCTGGCCCGGAAATACTCCGCGAAGGCATAAATGCCGAAGGCCTGGCCGTATGTCTGCTTTCGCTCGGAGATGGGATTGCCCTGCCAATCCAGCATCCAGAACAGACCGCCTTGCTCCATATCCCAGAATTTTTTCAGGATGTAGTCGTAAGCCCGATCGGCCGTGGACCGGTATTGCTCTCCCAAAACCCGCGTCGCGGCGGAAAATGTCCATAGAATGCGGGTGTTCACGACCGAAGCGCGCGGCGATTGCCCGTCGACATGCCCGTTTTCATCGATCAGCCCGTAGAAACCGCCATGTTCGCGATCGACCACGCGGCTCATCCAGAACTGCAGGATGTTGTGAACGAGTTCCGTGCGGACCCGCTCGACCCGGATTTCGTCCCTTGTCGTGGCCATCGCCGGCTCCCGCACCTCAACGCCCTGTTTCACATCCGCCGTATCGGATTGGAATGCCGATGCCACAACCATCTCCACGCCACGACATCATTCACATTCGAGCAGGACGCAACGGCAAGTCAAGCATTCTCCCGGCAACGAGGTCATGGCGCCGGGTCGGCACGGCCAGCCGCCGGGCCTTCCCGCCTAAGGTGCCCCGCCGTTTTGCCGTATTCCATACGCGACCGCGGCCCTGGACTTTGACGCTTCGCCGCGAGACTTTCCAACGCCTACGGACGATTTACGCCGCCGCTTTCGTTGATGGGGGACGACAAGATCTGGCTCCTGCCGGATCCGTCATTCCAGCTTTGCGGCTGCGGGCGGTGCCGTCCGTTCCCGCCGCGCTTGGCCGAAGGCTTCGCCGCTCCGGCCCTCCGGCCGCAATCCCTTGAGATTGCAGAGCAAGTTGCCGGAGCGTCCGGCCCGGAATGCCGGGCCGCTCCCTCCGGCAGCAGCGGGATAATGCTTGTCTGTGCCGGCTTCGCACTTATCTTGGACTCGAAGCCGGAATGGCGGCATTCGCCGAATATGGAAAGGACCCGCATCATGCAGCTTGCGATCATCGGCCTTGGCCGGATGGGTGCCAACATCGCGCGCCGGCTGATGCGCGCCGGACACCAATGCGTCGTCTACGACATGAATCCGCAGGCGGTGAAGACGTTGGCCGGCGAAGGTGCGGTGGGTACCGCCTCCATGCAGGAGCTGGTTGCCAAGACGGCGCTGCCCCGTGCCGTCTGGATGATGGTGCCGGCGGGCGTGGTGGACGAGACCATTGCCGGGATCGCCGGTCTTTTGGCGCCCGATGATGTCCTGATCGACGGCGGCAACAGCTTTTACCGGCACGACATCGCACGGGCCGGAATGCTGAAGGGAAAAGGCATTCATTACCTCGATGTCGGCACCAGCGGCGGCGTCTGGGGATTGGAGCGCGGCTACTGCCTGATGATCGGCGGCGAAGAGACGGCCGTGCGGCGGCTTGATCCCATCTTTGCCGCGCTGGCTCCGGCGATGGAGTCCGCGCCGCGCACGGACGGACGCGACAAGCATCCGGGCACGGCGGAACACGGCTACCTTCATTGCGGCCCGAGCGGGGCCGGGCATTTCGTCAAGATGGTCCACAACGGCATCGAATACGGCATCATGGCCGCTTATGCCGAAGGCTTCGCCATTCTGCACAACGCCGATATCGGTAAGCAGACGGCCTCGCAGGATGCCGAGACCGCGCCGCTCGAAGACCCGGAGGCTTACCGCTACGACCTCGACACGGCCGAGATCGCCGAACTCTGGCGCCGCGGCAGCGTCATCGCCTCCTGGCTGCTCGATCTCACCGCCGATGCGCTGTGCCGCGATCCCGCCCTCTCCGGCTTCGCGGGACGTGTCTCGGATTCCGGCGAAGGGCGCTGGACCATCAAGGCCGCCGTGGACGAAGGCGTGCCCGCGCCTGTGCTGAGTGCGGCGCTGTATGCGCGTTTCGCCTCGCGCGGCCGGGCCGATTTCGCCGACAAGCTGCTCTCCGCCATGCGCCATGAATTCGGCGGCCATGCCGAGAAAAGCAAGAACGATTAACCGCCGGAGCCCCGCATGACCCAAGCCCAACCCTCGGATGCCTTGGTGCTGTTCGGCGCCAGCGGCGACCTTTCGCGCAAGAAGATCTATCCCGCGCTCTACGCCATGTGCCGCCGCGGCAAGCTCACCGTCCCTATCGTCGGCGTCGCCAGAGCCGGCTGGACCATCGACAATTTCAAGACCTATGTGCGGGATTCCGTCCGCAGCGCAGCAGACTTCGACGAAGAGACGGCCGCGCGGCTGATCGGCCTCATTCGCTATGTCGACGGGGATTATCGCGAGCCGGCGACCTTCACGCGCCTGCGCCAGGCGCTCGGCGAAAGCAAACGGCCGCTGCATTATCTCGCCATCCCGCCCAGCATGTTCCCGACGGTGATCAAGGGCCTGGGCGAAGCCGGCTGCACGCAGAACGCGCGCGTCGTGGTGGAGAAGCCGTTCGGCCGCGATCTCGAATCGGCGCAGGCCTTGAACCGCACGCTGCACAGCGTCTTCGCCGAAGACGCCATCTTCCGCATCGATCATTACCTGGGCAAGGAGCCGGTGCAGAACCTGCTTTATTTCCGCTTCGCCAATTCCTTTCTCGAGCCCATCTGGAACCGCAATTACGTGCACAGCGTGCAGATCACCATGGCGGAGCGTTTCGGCCTGGCGGGCCGCGGCAAGTTCTACGAAGAGGTCGGCGCCATCCGCGACGTCATCCAGAACCACCTGTTGCAGATCGTGGCGATCCTGGCGATGGAGTGCCCGGTCAGCAACGAGGCCGCTTATCTGCGCGACGAGAAGGTCAAGGTCTTCAATGCCATACGGCCCTTGAGCCGCGCCCATCTGGTGCGCGGCCAGTTCCGCGGCTATCGCGAAGAGGCGGGCGTGGCGCCCGATTCCAAGGTGGAAACCTTCGCCGCGCTGCGCCTGCATGTCGATTCCTGGCGCTGGCAGGACGTACCGTTCCTGGTGCGCGCGGGCAAATGCCTGCCGCTGACGGCGACCGAGGTCACGGTCAACCTGCATCGTCCGCCGCACAGCGTGTTCAAGAGCGACAAGCCGGAGCGGCCCAATTATTTGCGCTTCCGGCTCGGCCCCGATGTCGTCATCGCGCTCGGCACCCGGGCCAAGGCGCCGGGCGAGAGCATGGTAGGCGAGCCGGTCGAACTCAACGTCCTGCACAAAAGCCCCGGCGAGATGGATGCCTATGAGCGCCTGATCGGCGACGCCATGGCCGGCGACCTGACGCTGTTCTCCCGCCAGGACAGCGCCGAGGCGCAATGGCGCATCGTCGATCCCATCCTCGGTTGCGACGCGCCGCCCTATGTCTATGAGCCGGGAAGCTGGGGACCGGTCGAAGCCGAGGACATCGCCAAGGACGCGGGCGGCTGGCACGATCCGTCCGTCAATGGCGCGGCGCCATGAGAGTCCTTGTTTACGATACGGAGGAAGCCGCGCCTCAGGCGGCCCGCCTGGTCGCCGAAACGGCCCGGGCGGCGATTGCCGCGCGCGGCCGCGCCTGCCTCGCCTTCAGCGGCGGGCATACGCCATGGCCGATGTTCCGCGCCTTGGCGGGAGAAACCCTGCCCTGGCACCAAGTCCATATTTTCCAGACGGACGAACGGGCGGTGCCGATGGACAACCCGGCCCGCACGCTGCCGCAGCTTTACGACGCGCTGCTGTCGCGCCTGCCGCAGGAACCGCAGTTGCACCCGATGCCGGTGGACGATCTCGCCGAAGGCGCGCGCCGTTACGGCGCCCTTCTCGCGCAAACGGCCGGCCGGCTCGACCTCGTGCATCTCGGCCTCGGCGACGACGGGCATACCGCCTCGCTCACTCCCGGCGACCCGGTGCTTGAGGTCGATCAGGCCGAAGTTGCCGTCAGCTTGCCTTATCAAGGGCATCGCCGCATGACCCTCACCTACCCGGCTCTCGAACGGGCGCGCGTGCTGCTGTGGCTGGTGACCGGTGCCGGCAAGGCCGGAATCCTGCGGCGCTTGTATGACGGCGACAAGACGATTCCGGCCGGACGCGTCGCCCCCGGCCGCGCCATCCTCGTCGCCGACCGGGCCGCCGCGCGGCTTTTGCCGGCGGCCGCTTGATTGTAGCGTATACTTACAATCTCCATCCTGATGACGGAAATGTCACGTTTGCCGCCTTCCCGCTGCGGCAGGTTTGCCTGCGGCGGCGCGACCAAGTTGCGCAGCCGCAGGCCGCTCCGGCCGATTCCGCCGCATTGCGGGCCCAGCTCCCGTCCCCCATCCTGATCGGCGACGGGAAAATCTCAGGTAACCGCGATGTATCACAGCCTGGACGGTACAAGGCTGCCGGCGCCCGTTTCCTATCACGAGGACGCCAAGGTTCCCGCTTATCTGCTGCGCCATTACTGGTGGGCCTATGTGCATCCCAAGGCGGTCAAGGTTTTCGACCGGCCCTGGCTGGTCAACCTGATCCTGCTGGGCAATTACCGGCGCCTGCGCAATGCCGCCTTGGCCGAATTCACCGGCGCCCCGCTGGGAAATGTGCTGCAGGTGGCCTGCGTCTACGGCGATCTTTCGCCGGCGCTGGCCAGGCGGGCGGCGGCGCAAGCGGGCATGATCGATGTGGTGGACGCGCTGCCGATCCAGCTCAAGAACCTGAAATGGAAGCTGCCGGCGCGGACGCCGGCGCGCCTGTTGCGCATGGATTCGACCGATATGCAGCTTCCCGACGGCCGTTACGACCGGGTGCTCTTGTTCTTCCTCTTGCACGAGCAGCCGCCGGCCGAGCGCAGGAGGACCGTGGCCGAGGCTTTGCGCGTGTTGAAGCCGGACGGCAAGCTGGTGATCGTCGATTACGGCCTGCCGCATCGTTGCAACCCCTTGCGCTACCTGTTGCCGCCCTTCCTCAAGCTGCTGGAGCCTTTTGCCCTGTCCTTGATGCGCGAATCCGTCGCTGCGCTGTTGCCTTCCGGCCTGACGATAAACTGCCAGTCCTATTTCGGCGGGCTGTACCGCAAAGTCGTGGCCTGCCGGGCGCGTTAAGGCCGTAGCCGCGCTCCGGGCGAGGTACCTCAACAATTTGTCACCGATGGGCCACAATAGATGCTTCCGATTTGTGCAACTTGTGGCTAGAAGATTTTCCGAAAAAACAGGGAGAGTTCGATGCCGTTGATATCGCGCCGAATGCTGCTGGCGGCGAGTGCCGCTCTTCCTTTTGCGGCGGCGGCAGCGCCCGTGCCGGGGTCCTATGGCAGCGTGCGCGGCGTGCGGCAGGCGCTCGATCCGATCGTCGCACCGGACACGCCGATCGAGCAGCTGGCCTGGGACTTGCGCTGGAGCGAAGGCCCGGTGTGGGTGAAGAACGGCGGCTATCTCCTCTTCAGCGATCCGCAGGCCAACACGATGTATCGCTGGACGCCCGGCGGCAAGACCGAGGTCTTCATGCAGCCCTCGGGCCTGGAAAAGCCCGATCCGGCCTTGCGCGAACCGGGCTCGAACGGTCTCGCCATCGACGCAAGCGGCGCGCTGGTCATGGCCGATTCCGGCAACCGGGCGCTGGCGCGCGTCGATCTTGCCAGCAAGACGAAGCAAATCCTGGTGGACCGCTTCGAGGGCAAGCGCTTCAACAGCCCCAACGATCTCGTCATCGCCAAAGCGGGCGCGATTTATTTCACCGATCCGCCGTTCGGGCTCGAAGGCCTCGACGCTTCGCCGGTCAAGGAGATGCCGTTCTGCGGCGTCTACCGCTGGACGCCGGACGGGAACGTGACGGCGATCGACAAGGCGTTGAGCCGCCCCAACGGCGTCGCCCTGTCGCCCGACGAAAGCATTCTTTACGTCTCCAATTGCGACAAGGCGAAGCCGGTCATCGTGGCCTATGCGCTGGGCCCTGACGGGCTGCCGCAGAGTTCCTCGGTGTTCTTCGACACCACCCCGCTGATCACGCCCGAGAGGAAAGGATTGCCCGACGGCATGAAGATCGACACCGACGGCAACCTGTTCATGGCGGGGCCGGGCGGCATCCTGGTGCTGTCGAAAGAGGGCAAACTCTTGGGCGTCATCAACACCACCGGCCGCCCCTCTTCCAACTGCGCCTTCGGCGAGGACGGCTCGACGCTGTTCATCACCTCCGGCGACATCGTGGTGAAGCTGCGCCTCAAGACCAAAGGCGAAGGCTGGGCCTGACGGGCGTTTACGGCAAACGGCCGAGAACGGCTTGTTTCGGGCCCTGGGCGCGATAGACGATGTAGCGTGCGATGGGCACGCCTTCGCGTTGGCGGTCGAATCTGGCGATTTCCGTCACCCCGGAAAAGCGCGCGGCAATGAGGTCATACCGGTCGCGGCGAATCTCGGTGACATAAAGACAGCTCATGGCGCACAGGCTGGCGGGCGCGGGCGGCGCCTCGGGCCAGCGGTAATCCTCGCCCACGGCCACCACCGGATAATGCCCGTAAAAGGCCAACCAGGCGGTCGAGGCGTAATCGGTGGTGAGGACGGCGCCCCCCGTATCCGCCCGCAGCGTATCCAGCCGTTCCACCACTTGCGGAAACCCCACGGCCAGCAGCCGGGCCAGCGGGTCCTTGCGTCCCAGCGGCACCACGCCGAACAAGGCCTGGGCATAACCCGCGAACAGCAGCACGGCGGCGACGGGCATGGCCAGGCGGGAAGACCAGCGGATCACGGGCGCCAGCCAATTTTTCCAATCGGTGCGCAAGGCCGCGTCGGCGGCAACGATGGCAAACATGGGAAAGAGGAAACAGGGCCAGTTGCCTTGCACGCGGTCGTGCAGCGAATGCCAGACGAAATAGGCGATGGCCGGCCACATCAGGGCGGCGAGCAAGGCGCGTTTCGGCTCCCGGTGCGAAGCGGCGGCCAGGCCGAAAACACCCAGGACGAAAATGAACGGCGTGGCGAGGAGAAGCTGCGCCCCCAGGAACTCGCCGAGATAGCGCAAGGTGAAATGCGTGCCCTCGACGCGGCCGAACTGGAAGGCGAAGGTCGCCCAGTCGTGACCGGCATTCCAGATAAGATTGGGCGCGAAGATGAGCAGCGCCAGCGCCCCGCCGAGATAAGGCCAGGGCGAAGCGAGCCAGCGCCGCGGTGCCGGACAGGCAAGCAGCCAGACCAGTACGCCCGCTCCCAGGAAAAGGCCGCTGTATTTCGACAGCAGCCCCAATCCCGCCGCCGCGCCGGCTGCCAGCCACCAGCGCCTGTCGCCGCTTTCCGTCAGCTTGGCCAGCGTCCAGACAAAGCCGGCCGCGGCGGCGATGCTGGGGGCATCGGGCGTGGCGGCCATGCCCTCCACCGTAATCATCAAGCCGAGGTTGAAGAACAGCGCCGCCAACAGCGCGGCTTTCTTGTCGCCCAGGAGAATCGCGCCGCTGCGCCAGACGAACCAGGTTGCGGCAAAGGAAAGCAGGATGCCGCCACAGCGCGCGCCCAGGCTGGTATCGCCGAACAAGGCCGTGCCGGCGCGGATCAGGAAGGCGATGACCGGCGGGTGATCGTAATAACCGGCCGCCAGATGGCGCGACCACAGCCAGTAATAGGCCTCGTCGGAGGTGAGCGGCAGCACCGCGCCCGCGACCAGGCGCAAAGCGCATAACAGCAACAACGCAGCCAGAAACTGCCGCGTCATCTGGTGCGCCAGATGAACATGCTCGACATCGCGTAGTTCCACAACACGCCCATGATCGAGCCCGCCAGCCCGGCCAGCCACCATACTTCATGCTGGGCGTAGAGCTGCGAGGCCAACCCGATATCGGTGATCGCGCCCACGGCGCCGAACAGGCAGAAGCCGATAAAGCCGCGCACCAGCCCCATGCCCTTGAGGCGGCGGTCGCGATAGGTCAGGCTGTTGTTGAGCAGGAAGTTGCTGGTCATGGCAAAAGCAGTGGCCACACTCTTGGCCAGCTCGAAGGAATTGGGCCAGGCCAGCAGCGCCACATTCAACACCGCCAGATTCACCGCGACGCCCATGGCCCCGACGATGGCGAAGAAGATGAAGCGCGGATCGAGCAAGCCGTTCGACAGCTTGGACAGCAAGAGCCCCAGGAACTCCACGCCGATCTGGATGTTGAACTTGCTCTGGCCGTCCTGGCGAGCGCCGAAGGAATAAGGCTGTTCGGCGATGCGCAGGCCTTCGCTGGCGGTGGCGATGTCGAGCAGGATCTTGAACCCGACCGGCGACAGGCGCGGCGCCATTTCGTCGAAGGTGTCGCGGCGCATCATGAAGAAGCCGCTCATCGGATCGCTGAGCGAGGTGCCGAGCAGGCGCTGGGTGATCTTGGTGGCCAGGCGGCTGATCTTGCCGCGGCCTTGGCTGAAGGATTCGGCGCTGCCCCCCTCCACATAGCGCGTGGCCGCCACCAGATCGACCTCGCCGGTCTGCAGCTTGGCCAGCATGGCCGGCAGCACGCGTTCGTCGTGCTGCAGGTCGGCGTCCATCACCGCCACATAGGGCGCGTAGGACGACAGGATGCCCTCGATGCAGGCGCCCGCCAGACCGCGGCGCCCGACGCGCCGGATGCAGCGCACGCGCGCATCGCTGCGGCCGATGGCTTTGACGGCGTCGGCCGTGCCGTCGGGCGAATTGTCGTCCACGAAAATGGCTTCCCAGCCGATGCCCGCCAGCGTGAGGTCGAGCCGCCGGATCAGTTCGGCGACATTGCCCCGTTCGTTGAAGGTGGGGATGACGACGGACAACAGCACGTCCTGCACGGGCATGGTTCTCACTTCTTGTTTCACGGGGGTGACGTTCATCGGCCAAGTCCTTGCAGGCACAAAGAGCGCAATCCGGAAAAGCGTGGCCGATAGCGACAGCGTATTCGGCGGTTTTCCGCAAGATTGCGCGACAAAACAAAGAGCTAGAGCAAAATCCACGATTCCGTGCTCGTGGATTTTTGCTCTAGGTGATCGTTAGCCGTCCATCCGTCAAGTGCTTGCCGGCCGCAGGCGCGCAATTCTACATTTCCATTTGAAATCAATTGGTTGCCGTAGCTTCCGCTACGGCGGGCCAAGCTCGCCCCAAGGTAAATTGGTTTCCGGCAACCCCGCGGCGAGGATATAAAGAGCTTGGTTGCTCTCACTTGGCGCTGAGGTCACATGAGATCGATTACCGATTCCTTGGTCGAAAAACGCTGGATCGAGGTGCTGGCGCATCTCGAATACGGCACGCTGGAATTCGTCGCGCCGGAGGGGCGGGTTCATCTTGCCGCGGGCAAGAATCCCGGGCCCAAGGCCCGCTTCGCCATCCGCGAATGGGACGTGCTGCGCCATATCGTGCAGCGCGGCGACATCGCGCTGGGCGAGGATTACGTCGCAGGGGCCTGGGAGACCGACGACATCGAGGCGCTGGTCTCGCTCTTTCTGATGAACATGGAGGCGCTCGAGGGCTATGCCCATGGCGGCTTCTTCAGCCGCATGGCGCTGGTGATCTCGGATCGTTTCATCCGCAGGAATTCGCTCGTCGGCAGCAAGCGCAACATCGAAGCCCATTACGACGTCGGCAACGATTTCTACCGGCTGTGGCTCGACCGGAGCATGACCTATTCTTCCGCCCTGTTCGGCCAAGCGGCCGGCAACCTGGAAGAGGCGCAGCAGGGTAAATACCAGCGCATTCTCGACCGCATCGCCAAATCCGGCGCGTCGGTGCTGGAGATCGGCTGCGGCTGGGGCGGCTTTGCCGAACGCGCCGCGGCGGCCGGCCACAAGGTCACCGGGCTGACGCTTTCGCCCGCGCAATACGACTATGCGGTCGCACGCCTGAAGGGAGCGGCCGAGATCCTGCTGGAGGATTACCGCAAGGTGCGCGGGGCTTTCGACCAGATCGTCTCCATCGAGATGTTCGAGGCCGTGGGCGAACAGTACTGGCCGCAGTATTTCCACAGCGTGGCCGAGCGGCTGAAGGCCGGGGGGCGGGCGCTGATCCAGACCATCACCATCCGCGACGACCTCTTCGCGGACTACCGGCTGCGCAGCGATTTCATCCGGCATTACGTCTTTCCCGGCGGCATGCTGCCGTCGCTGCAACGCTTCCGCGAAGAGACGGAACGCGCCGGCCTCAAGGTGGTGGACCAGTTCGCCTTCGGCAAGGATTACGCCCGGACCCTGCGCGAATGGTCGCGGCGGATGCAGGCCCACGCGCCCGAGATCAAGGCCATGGGGCATGACGACCGCTTCCTGCGCAACTGGCAGTATTACCTTGCCATCTGCGCGGCGGCCTTCAGCGTCGGCAGGACCGACGTGGTGCAGGTGGAACTGGTAAAAGCCTGAGCAAGTGCCGTGGTGCCGAGATTCGCCCGGAAGCCGATATAGAGATGAGGCGAATTTCGGAATCGGGACACCCGCCCAGGATGCTGCATCGCAGTATGACGGAAGTTTCCGATCGTGCTAGGAGGGCCTTGGCGGCCGTCTGCGCCGCAAAGGGTTCGTTCTGATGCTGTCATTCTTGAGGCGTGACTGGCCGGCCGCCGCGCTGGTCTTGCTGACCGCCGTTTTCATCGTGCCGTTGTGGTGTGTCTCTTCGCCGGGGATGCCCGATTATCCGGCGCATCTGGCGGGTTTTCACCTGATTGCCGACGGGGGCTCCCCCTATTACGGCGTCAAATGGCTGTTGTTGCCGAATCTGGCCTCGGAAGCGCTGGTGCCGCTCTTCGCCCGGCTGATGCCGCTCGAAGCCGCGGCCAAGCTTTTCGTCAGCCTGGCCGTGGCGATGTGGGCGCTGGGCCCGGCCCTGATCCAGCGGGCGCTGACGGGGAAAATCGGCGCGGCCGTGCTGGCCGCTGCTTTGTTCGCCTATAACGCCAACTTCACCTGGGGCTTCTTCAATTACTATTTCGCCTCGGGACTTTCTTTCCTGATTTTCGCGGCCTGGATCGCCACCGCCGGACGGCGCCGGCCCTGGACGCTTGCCGGCTTCGCCCTGGCCGTTTTTGCGCTTTACCTCTGCCATCTCTTTGCCGTCTGCCTTCTGGCCGTTTTGATCGGGGTTTTCGAGTTATCGGCCCTGTTGCGCGCAAAGGATTTCGCGCCACGCGCGCTGTTCGCCCGCTTGGCACCCGTCGTCGCCATCTTCCTGCCGGCCGTGCTGATCTTCGTGGCCTTCAGAGCCAGCGGCGGCGCCGGCGGCGGCATCGAATTCAATTATGCCGATACGATCGACGACCGTTTTGCCAGCGCCATACAATGGTCCTTCAGCGAACCGGCCTATCTGGTGATCGGCGGGCTCGCCATCCTGATATTGGCGGGACTCGTCTACGGCAAACTGCGCCTCCATCCGGCGATGAAGCTCACGGTGCTCGCGCTGGCGGTGCTCGCCCTGGTCTCCCCCGAATGGGCGCTGGGGGGCTGGGGCGTCGATCTTCGCCTGCCGGCCGTGTTGGGGGCCGTGACCTTCGCCGCCATGGAGCCGCGCCTGGGCAAAGGCTGGACGGCCGTCGCGGCCGCCGCTGCGTTTCTGGTGGGCAGCAGCAATGCCGCTTTGCTGACACAGGACTGGCGCGCCCGCGACCGGCAATACGCCGAATTCCGTGCCGCGCTGCGCGAGCTGCCGCAAGGCGTGCGCCTGTTCACGGTGCTTGACGGCGACGCCCTGGGCGACATCTCGGACCAGCCCTATTGGCACATGGCGGAGTTCGCGATTCTGGACCGCTCCGGCTTCACGCCCTTGATGTTCGCCACCAAGGGCCAGCACGTCATCCGGCTCAAGCCGCCATACGACAAACTGGCCGCGGTGACGGCCCAACAAGGATCCCCGCCCGACGTCACGGAGCTTTCCGACCTGGCCCTGGGCCGCGACCAGAACGATCCCGACATCGACGAGGTGTTTCCCTATCTCAAGTATTTCCAATGCCATTTCGATGCGGCGGTGGTGGTGCATGGCGGCGGCGAACAGGCCGATGTGCCGGATTTCATGAGCCTGCGTCATGCCGGCAGTTTCTTCTCGATCTACGACATCCACCCGACGCGGCGCTGCAAGAGGCTATGAAACCCGTTCCGCTCCGCCCCTTGTTCGACGCCGTCCTGGTGCTGCTCGGGGTCTTGTGCGTTTCGGCTTTATGGCGCGCCCTGGCCACGGCCGGGCTGCAAGTACCGCTCGACCCCAACGAGGGCTGGAACGCCTATCATGCCGCCGCCGCCATGCAGGGCGGACCGCTTTATCCGGCGGCGCAGAACTATCTGGTGAACAATTATCCGCCGCTGTCCTTTTATCTGGCCGGTGCGCTGGGCCTTGTCACCGGCGATCCCATCGTCGCGGGGCGCCTCTTGTCGCTGCTGGCGGTGCTGGGGATCGCCTGCGGCCTGTTCGCCGCGGCGCGCGCCATGGGCTGCTCGAGACGGGCTGCCGCGCTGCCGCCGCTCTTGTTCATGGCCGGCCTTGCCGTCTACGCCGATTACCTCGGCATGGACGATCCGCAGCTGCTGGCCCACGCCGTTGCCATGGCGGGGTTCCTGCTGGTGCTGCGCGAGCGGCGCAGCGATGCCGTGCTGGCCGGCGCCGCCTTCCTTTTCGTCATGGCTTTTTTCGTCAAGCACAACGTCCTGGCGATGGCGATTGCCGCCGCGCTGTGGTTGTTGCTGCACGACCGCCGCCACGCCTTCAAGCTGGCGGGTTTCGGCCTTGCCTTCCTGGCCGCGGGGCTTCTTCTCTTCCGCCTCGTCTACGGCAGCAGCCTTCTCTCCCATCTTTTGACGGCACGGCTTTACTCCTTTGAACAACTCGGCTTCGGCCTGCTCGGCGGCTTGCAAAGAAGTGGTGCGGCGCTGGCCGGGCTCGTGTTGCTGGTCGTCCTCAAGCCGCGCGACCGTTTTGTGCGGCTTTCGGCGCTTTATGCCGCGGTCGCGATCCTGATCGGTGCTCTGTTCCTCGGCGGGGCGGGTGTGGACGTCAACGTGCTGTTCGACGCCGACATCGCGCTGGCGCTTGCCGCCGCCTTGCTGATCGACCGCGCCGGGAATTGGAAGGCGGCCGTGGCGGCTCTTTATGCCCTGCCGCTTCTGTATTTTGCGGCCTCGAACGAAGACTGGCGCCGGGCGGATTACTGGCTTCATCCGCTGCAAGAAGAGACAACAACGTCGCGGCGGGACATCGCCTTCCTCGCCGCGCACAAAGGGCCGGCGCTGTGCGAGATGCTGTCCTTCTGCTTCTGGGCGAAGAAAGCCCCGGCTGTCGATGTCTTCAACGTCGGGCAGCAATTCGACACCGGGGTGCGCAGCGATGCCGAATTGACGCGTTGGATCGAAGAGAAGCGCTTCGCCGCCATCCAGTTCGACCCGGATTCGCCCGAGCCCCTGGGCGACAATGTCCATGCCGCGATGGCGCGCGCCTATCGCGTGGATCACAGCGACGAATTCGGGACCTTCTACCTGCCGCGTTGAAGCGGATCAGTTGTGGCGCGTCTTCACCGTGCCGGTGCGTTCCAGCTTGCCCCAGCCCACCACCACGCCGCGCAAGGCCGTGGAGATCGAGCGCATCACCACGTAGTACATCAGCTGTCTGTAGCCGAAGCGCTGCAGCATCAGCCACCACAGCAGGCTCCAGTTCTCGCGCTTCTCCATCAGGAAGCCGAACACCGCCGCCGCCAGATCGACCAGCATGAAGACGCCGTAATAGATCCCCACGGTGACGAGATTCTCGTTGGAGAATTCCGCGCCGTGCTGGCTGTAGGCGAGCCACTGGCTGAGCAGCTGCCAGATCAGCATCAAATCGGCGATCGGCGCCAGGGCCGTCAGCATAATCTGGAACAGCCAGACCTGCGGCAGCGCGACCATGCCCAGCGTGCCGTAGCGCGGATTGAAGGTCATGGCGCGATACTTCCACAGGCATTGCAGCGTACCGTAGGCCCAGCGGAAGCGCTGCTTGGCCAGCGTGCGGAAGCTGACCGGCGCCTCGGTCCAGGCCACGGCCGAGGAATCGAAATGCACCTTGTAGCCGGCGCGCTGCAAGCCGATGGTGAGGTCCTGGTCTTCGGCCAGGGTGTCGGTGGGAAAGCCGCCGCATTCGAAGAGGGCGGAGCGGCGCCAGGCCCCCACCGCGCCGGGGATCACCGTCAGCGTGCCGAGCGCCGCCAGGGCGCGCCGTTCCAGGTTCTGCGCCACCACATATTCCAGCGCCTGCCAGCGCGTGATCATGTTGAAGCGGTTGCCGACCTTGGCATTGCCCGCCACGGCGCCCAGCTTGGGATCGGTGAACCAGCGCACCAGGCGCGGGATGGTGTCGCGATCGAACTGGGTGTCGGCGTCGAGCGCCACCACCACCTCGCCCGTGGCGCGGGCGAGTGCCGTGTTGAGCGCCTTGGCTTTGCCGCCGTTGGGCACGCTGATCAGGGTGACGTTGGGGATAGCGGCAAAGCGCGAGCGCACCACCTCGGCCGTGCCGTCGCGCGAGCCGTCGTCCACCACCACCACTTCGAGATCGCGATAGTCGCTCGTCAGGATGCGCGCCACCGTATCGCCGATCACCTTCTCCTCGTTGAAGGCGGGAATGATGACGGAGATGGGAATGTGGCTTTCCGACGGGGCCGGATCGTCCTGCCGGCGGGCGCGCGACTTGTTCCACAGGCTGAGGCCGCACAGCAGAAGCAGCCGCCCAATGCCGAGGAAGATCGCCGCGATGAAGCAATAGTAAAGGATGCGGCCGAGCCAGGAGAGGGTAAGAAACATCACGCGGTTGGCGTAAAGCGTGAAGCTGGGCGCCACGGGAGGCATGGCCTGGTCGCGGGTGAGGCCCGCCAGCCTGGAGACCAGCACGAATTTGTAGCCGCGGGCCCGAAGCCCGTCGATCAGGCCGGGCAGCAGCTCGACCGTGCGCGTGCGGTCGCCGCCCGAATCGTGCAGCAGGATGATGTTGCCGCGCTGATCGGGATTGGGGTCGGTCACCGATTGGAGGATGCGCTGCATCATTTCCGGCAGCGTCGGCTGTTGCCAGTCGAGGGGATCGACGTGCACGCCCACCGTGATGTAGCCCATATCCTGGGCCACCTGGACGGGGGCGATTTCATCCTTGGTCGCCGGTTCGGCATCGCCGAGATACGGCGGACGGAACAGGCGCATGGCGCGCCCGGTCAAAGCCTCGAACAGGCGTTGCGTGGCGTTGTATTCCAGCCGGTCGGCCTCGTCGGAGGTTTCGGAGAGATTGGGATGGGTGAAGGTGTGATTGCCGACCTCGTTCCCCTCGGCGATGATGCGCTGGACCAGTCCCGGATACGCCTCGGCGTTGGCGCCGATGATGAAGAAGGTTGCCTTGACGTTCTTCTTCTTCAGAATATCCAGAATTTCCGGCGTATAGGCGGGATCGGGGCCGTCGTCGAAGGTGAGTGCCAGTGTCATCGGCACCGCGCCGACCCGCCGGATGACGTAGCTGGTGGGCAAGCTGGTGTAGGTTTCGTCGTCGATGTCGCCGCTCTGCGGATCGATCTCGAAGCTGCGCATGCCGGGGCTGGGCGAGGCCTCGATGTGCAGGATTTCGCCTTCGCCTTCGAAGTCCACATCCTCGTTGGCGGGAATGTCCTTGAGCGCCGCCGGGGCCGGCGCCCCGTATTTGTTCCCCATCACCGACCAGACGGAAGGATCCTCGCTGCCCAGACGCCATAGCGCGTAACCGGCCGGCTGATAGACGTCGGCGGCATGGATCTGGTTGAAGACGGTGACGCCGTCCAGGAACCAGACGTCGTGTTTCACATGGTCGTTCTCGATATAGGAGAAGTGCGGGTTGTTGGTGTCGGGATCGAAATCGACGCGGGCATTGGAGTCCTTGGCGGCGATGGCGGCGTCCTGGAAGGTGAGATCGTCGGCCATGTCGCCGCCGTGCCAGTCATAGGCATAGCTGCCCAACGCGATGATGGTGCGGTTGGGCGGCAGTTCCTTCATCCGCGCGTCGAGCGTCGACTCGAACCACGGCTCGCCGGCGATGGCGCCTTGCGGACCGGTTTCGTCATGCTCGTCATAGGCCATCAGCATGGTGTAATCGGTGGACTTGGCGAAGGTCGCATAAGGCCAGCCCGCTTCGTCGAAGGGCGCCGCCTGGACGACGATCCAGCCTTGCGGCGCAAACCGCTCCGACAGCTCGTGCAGGAAGCTGTCGAGATCGCCATAAGCGGCCGGCGGCACCATCTCGAAGTCCACCAGGATGCCCTGTAGGCGACGGGCCTTGAGAAAATCGACGATGGAATTCTCCAGCACCGTGCGGCGGGCGGGATCGGCCAGCAGCTTCTGCAGGCCGGCGCCGTCCCAGTCGCCCTGCTCGGCGTTCTGCAACACCGGCAGGATCGGCACCCCGGGGCGCAGGCCGCGCACCAGATTGATGGCCTTGCGGTCCAGCGAAATCTTGAGCGCCATGTCGGGGCCGGTGATCGACAGCCAGCTCGGCAGCACCCAGTCGAGTTTGGGCAGGGCGCGTTTCAGCGCCGGAAAGCTGACGTCGTCCCAGTTGACATAGAAGCCCAGCACCAGCGGCCGGCCGGGATGCGGACGCAACGCGGCCGCAAGTTCTCGCGTCGGCAGCTTGTGATGCGCGTTCTTGTGCTTCCAGCTTTTCACCAGCACTTCGCGGGCCCTTGCCTCGGCGGCAAGCTGGGCCGCCGATTTCAACAGGGCGGGATCGACCGCCCGGCGGACCAGGGCGTTGTTGGCCGTCAGCTTGATCGGCAGATCGGGCGGGGAAACGTGCTGAATGGCCAGGATGCTGGCCAGGAATACAAGGCCGACAAGGGTGCTGACGACGGCGCCCGCCCATCCCAGGATGGAAAGCCGTGCCGCCCGGCGGCCCGTTTCATCGAAAAAGATCGGTTTATTGGCCATCAATCACGCTTCGGACGCGTCCATCCGCAAATGGGCCCCCCGGCATATACATTCTATATACGAATTCCCGCGAGCCTATGGAGAGGCTTCGACGGCACGGTGCCGCTGGCAAGGCTGGTTGCGGGGATAGGATTTGAACCTATGACCTTCAGGTTATGAGCCTGACGAGCTACCGGACTGCTCCACCCCGCGGCCTTGCCTCGAAAGGGTGCGCGGATATAAGCCATAGGCACCCCCCTGTCCACCCCACTTCTCCGCACCCAGCCGCCGCCGATGAAAAGGGCGGCCGGAGCCGCTTTTCGCACGCGATTCTTCAGGGGATTCCCATGCTTGCCGGGCAAGACAGCGACTCTTTCACAGCCGGAGCGGTGCGGTTCTTGAGCGCTCGCGGCAAGCACGCTTCGCGCACTGCCGCCGCGCGAGGGCGGCGCGACAATCCAAGCCGTGCGGGTGCCTGCGGCGTGCAGAGCGGAAGAGCTGTGGCCGTTCGCCGCCGGCCGGGCGGGCGCAGAAGAGCCGCGCCGCAGCGTCAACCTTGACGCATGAGGACCGGGGAGCGATCAACACCCTGATCCGCCGGCTGATTTCGTCTTAACAGCGTCTTGCAATCTTGATTGAAGCGTAACCGTTCGGCCGCTATAACCCCCCGCAAGTCGAGGGGCACTGCGAAGGAGCGTGCATGGGTACCCAACTTCCGCCCGGCTACAAGCCGTCGGAAAGCGAACCCTTTATGAACGAGAAGCAGCGCGAGTATTTCCGGCGCAAGCTTCTCGCATGGAAAGACGAGATTCTGCGCGAAAGCCGCGAGACCATCCAGAATCTGCAGGCCGAGACGGTGCCGCATGCCGATCTGGCCGACCGCGCCTCGACCGAGGCCGAACGCCAGCTCGAACTCAGAACCCGCGACCGCCAGCGCAAGTTGATCGCCAAGATCGATGCCGCGCTGCGCCGCATCGAAGACGGCTCTTACGGCTTCTGCGAGGAAACGGGCGAGCCGATTTCGCTGAAAAGGCTCGATGCGCGCCCCATCGCGACGCTCTCCATCGAGGCACAGGAACGCCACGAGCGCCGCGAAAAGGTCTACCGGGACGATTGACGCCGCAACGCGTCACCACGGCATCAGGATATCGAAGAGCTGGCTGCCCAGCCGCGGCTCCTGCACGTCGCTGACCGTGCCGTGGCCGCCATAGGAGATGCGCGCCTCGGCGATCTGCGTCAGGTCGATGGTGTTGGCGCTGGTGATGTCTTCGGTGCGGACGATGCCGCTGACCGTCAGGTCGCGCAGTTCACCGTTCACCTTCATCTGCTGATGGCCGGAAATCACCAGGTTGCCGTTGGGCAGCACCTGGGTGACCAGGGCGGCCAGCGTCAGGTTGATGGCTTCGGAGCGGTTCACCGAACCGGCGCCGACATTGGAGTTGTCGGAGCCCATCTTCACCAGGTTCGAGGGATCCATCGACGACGGCAGCGCCTTTTCCAGGCCGAAGAAGTTCGTCAGGTTGGCGTCGTCGGAATTGGTGCGCGACCGGCTGGTGGTGTTGGAGATCTTGGCGGCGTCGGCCACGGCGACGCTGACGGTGATGATGTCGCCCACCCGGCTGGCGCGCGGATCGTGGAAGAAGCTGCGCGCCCCGGGCTGCCACAGCGAGGAACGCCCGCGCGGCTCGGCCGGCGGCTGCGGCATGGGAACCGAGACCTGCGGCGCCGGATTGTTCATCGCCGCCAGTTTGGGCCCGGACCCCAGTTCCGAAAGCCTGTTATAGGTGCTGCACCCCGCAAGCAGGGCAGCGGCACCGGCCAGAAGAACGGTTTTCCTGATGCACATGGTGTCCTCTTACGGTTTTCAGGGGCGGGCGCTGGCAAGACGCGCCACGCCCAGTTGCGCGCTGACTTGGCCGGGTCCGGTGACGACGGCGCTGATCTGCCGGTAGGAAGCCGGGTTCTGCACCGTCACGGTTTCGCCCATGCCCCCTTCGCTCATGGCCTTGCCGGTGGCGGTGAGCACGATGCCGGGCGCTTCGAAGATCATGGTCACGGTGGTGCCTTTGAACACCAGCACCGGCCGGCGCACGTCTTCGAGACGCACGGTTTCGCCCGCGCGCAGATAGCGGCGGGCCTGCATGCCGACGAGATCGCTTTTTTCCGTGGCGGTGCCGCTGATGAAGTCGCCGTTCTTGGTGGAGAAGGTGAGGTCCGCCTCGCCGAGCGTGGCGCCGCGGGCGATGTCGTGGGCGGGAACCACCACGCGCACGCCGCCATAGGCCGGCCAGCACAAGAGCAGCGCCCAGGCAAAAAGAAAGATGCGCATCATGGTCAGGATCCCAATTTGGCGGTTTCGGACATCATCTCGTCGGCGGCCGTGACCACCTTCGAGTTCATTTCGTAAGCGCGCTGGGCCGTGATCAGCGAGGTGATTTCTTCGACCGCATTGACGTTGGAGGTTTCCAGGAAATACTGCTGGATGGTGCCGTAGCCGGTGGAACCGGGAACACCCGCCTGGGGCGCGCCAGAGGACGAGGTTTCGGAGAAGAGATTGTCGCCCAAGGCCTTGAGCCCGGCATCGTTGGGAAAACGCGTCAATTCGAGCTGGCCCACGGTCTGCAGCGCCGTCTGCCCCGGAATCGTCGCCTGCACCTGGCCCTGGCCGTTGATGGCCACCGCGGTGGCGTTGGGAGGAATGGCGAGTCCCGGCGCGATCACGTAGCCCTGCTGGGTGACGAGCTGGCCTTCCGGCGAGAGCGAGAAATTGCCGTCGCGGGTGTAGGCGTCGGTGCCGTCGGGCATGGTGACGCGGAAATAGCCCGCGCCGTTGATCGCCACGTCGTAGGGGTTGGCGGTGCTCTGCAGGTCGCCGGGCTGGGTGATGCGGTAAACCGCCGCCGTGCGTACGCCGGCACCGAGCTGGATGCCGTTGGGCACCAGCGTTCCCGTATCGGAGGACTGGGCGCCGGCCTGTTCGACGTTCTGGTAGAGCAGGTCCTGGAAGGCGGCACGCTGTTCCTTGTAGCCCGTGGTGTTCATGTTCGCCAAATTGTTGGCGATGACTTCGACGTTGGTCTGCTGGGCCTGCATGCCGGTGGCGGCGATCGAGAGGGCGCGCATGGTCTATCTCCTTGTCACTGTACCGTGCCGAGCTTTTCGACGGCCTGGCGTTTCAGGTCGTCGGTGTTCTTGGCCAGCGTCGCGGTGGCTTCGTAAGCGCGCATGACTTCGATCATGCGCGAGATTTCGAGGACGGGTTGCACGTTCGAGCTCTCCAGCATGCCCTGGCTGAGTGTGGCGTCCGCAGCGGGCGCGGGGCTCTGGCTGCTGGCGTAAAGGCTGGACCCTTCCTTGGTCAGCGCCCGTTCGTCGGCGAAATCGACCATGCGGACCTTGCCGATCTGGCCCTGCTTGCCGCTGACCGTGCCGTCGGCGCCGAAGCTGATGTCGCCGTCGTCCACCGCAACGGTGATGGGACCGCCGTCGCCGAGCAGCGGATAGCCCTCGCTGGTGACGATCTGCCCCTCGGAATTGAGGGTGAAATGGCCGTTGCGGGTGTAGCGCTCCCCGGCCGGCGTCTGCACCGCGAAATAACCGTTGCCGCTGATCGCCAGATCGTAAGGCGAGCCGGTATGGTCCAGGCTGCCGCCCGAAAGGTCGCGCACCACCCCGGCATCGCGTACGAAAGCCACGCTCTGGGAGCCGCTCTGGCCTTCGGCCGGCTGCACCGGCTGGACGTATTCCTCGAATTTCACGCTTTCGCGCTTGAAACCGGGCGTCGAGGCGTTCGCCAGGTTGTTGGCGATCACGTCCATCGAGCGGAAGGCCGCAAGCTGGTAGGAAAGACTCACAAGAGAGGCATTATCCATGGGGCAGGGATCCTTTCTGGTCCTTCGCCGTTCCCAGGGCGTTGCAGCCCCCATGCCAGCGGCGGAACCGCCCTTTCCGGGGCTTTTTGCGGAGCCGAAACGCCGCACCGGCAAAACCTGCCGGGAGAGAACTGCCGCAGGCCGTTTTTTGAACCACTCCTTAACCACGTGCGCCTAACGTCCCTTCAAAGAATGCGCGGGACGACAATGGCTAAACCCGAATCCCAGACCGACCCCGAAGCCGAAGATGGTGAAGAGGACGGGCAGAAAACCGAGGCTGAAAAGCAAGGTTTCGTTAAGAAACTGCTCGGCAACAAGAAGCTGCTGCTGATCGCCGGCGGCGGCGCCCTGGTGCTGCTGCTGGGGCTGGGGGCCGGTCTTTATTTCTTCGTCTTCTCGGGCCCGGCCGAGCCGGTGAAAACCGCGTCGGGCATTCCCGAGATGCCCGCCGTGCCACCGCAGGTCGCCTATTACGACATTCCCGACCTGATCGTGAACCTCCAGAGCGCCGACGGCAATCCGGTCTATCTCAAGCTGTCGCTGTCGCTCGAGCTTTACACCCAGGAAGAAAAAGCCGGCATCCAGGCGCTGATCCCGCGCATCGTCGACCAGTACCAAGGCTATCTGCGCGAACTCAGGCCCGACGACCTCAAAGGCTCCGCCGGCATCATGCGGGTGAAAGAAGAACTGATCCGCCGCACCAATGTGGCGGCCGCACCCTACAAGGTGCGCGACGTGCTGCTTAAAGAAATGATCCTCCAATAGGACACCATGGCCGACCAACCGGAAAATCCCGAAGCCGAGACGCCGCCAACCGATGCGCCTGCCGAGGCCGTTGCCGCGGGAGAGGGCGCCGCTGACGCTGCCGCGTCCGCCCCCGCCGAGCGCATCCTCAATCAGGACGAGATCGATTCCCTCCTGGGTTTCGACGTCAACACCGACACGAACCAGGACAAATCGGGCGTCCGCGCCATCATCAACTCGGCGCTGGTCTCCTATGAACGCCTGCCGATGCTGGAGATCGTCTTCGACCGGCTGGTCCGGCTGATGACCACCTCCTTGCGCAATTTCACCTCGGACAACGTCGAAGTCAGCCTCGACAACATCACCTCCATCCGTTTCGGCGACTACCTCAATTCGATCCCCCTGCCCGCGATTCTGGCCGTCTTCCACGCCGAACAGCTCGACAATTACGGCCTCTTCACGGTGGATTCGAACCTGATCTATTCGATCGTGGACGTGCTCCTGGGCGGGCGGCGCGGCTCCAGCGCCATGCGCATCGAAGGGCGGCCCTACACCACCATCGAGCGTACCTTGGTGCAGCGGATGATCGAGGTGATCCTGCAGGACATGTGCCAGGCCTTCGAGCCTCTGGCCCCGGTCTCCTTCCAGCTCGACCGCCTCGAAACCAATCCGCGCTTTGCCGCCATCGCCCGGCCGGCCAACGCCGCCATCCTGGTCAAGCTGCGCGTCGACATGGAGGACCGCGGCGGACGCACCGAGCTGCTCTTGCCCTATGCCACGCTCGAGCCCATCCGCAAGCTGCTGCTGCAGCAGTTCATGGGCGAGAAGTTCGGCCGCGATTCGATCTGGGAAGGGCATCTGGCGACCGAATTGTGGTCCACCAAGGTCGAGATCGAAGCCATTCTCGACGAACAGATCATGCCGCTCAACAAGATCATGAACCTGCAAGTGGGCGAGACGGTGCTGCTCAACGCCACCCCCGATTCCAAGATCGAAATGCGCTGCCGCGGCGTGCCGCTGCTGCGCGGCCGCATGGGCCGGGCCGGCAATGCCGTCGCGGTCCGCATCGAAGACGCCATCCAACGCACCGACGCCTCGCGGGCGCTTTAGGAGACACGACCATGACCATCGCCATGGCTCTCGAACTGACGCTGACCGTGCTGCTGGCGGCCACGCTGGTCTATTGCATCCTGTTGGAGCGCCGCCTCGCCGCCGTGCGCAAGGGCCAGGACGGGCTGAAGCGGATGATCGGCGAGCTTAACGCCGCCATCGCCGGCGCCGGGGCATCGCTCAGGGCCTTGAAATCGGCGGCGGCCGGCGCGGCCGAAACCCTTGACGAAAGGCTGAAGCGCGCCCGCGCCGTGGCCGACGAACTTTCGCTGCTGTCGAGTTCCGGCGAACGCATCGCCCAGCGCTTCGACCGCGCCGTGCCGCAGCGGCCCGCCCAGCCGCTGCCCTCCGGCAGCGTCATGCATCGGCTCGATGCCTTGAAGGCCGTGCGATGAAAACCGTCCGGCTCCTGCCCGCCGTCCTAATCGTGGGATTTCTCCTGCTCGGCCTCAAGGGCGAGGGGCTGGTCCGTTCGGCCTGGGCCGAAGGCGACAAGACCTCTTCCGCCAGTGCCATCCTGGCCAAGGACACCGCCCCCGTGGCGTCTGATCCCGCCGCCGAGGACACGAATTCCGATAGCGCGGCGCAAGTCGATGTGCTGTCGAGCCTCGGCAAGCGCCGGGCCGCGCTCGATGCGCGGGAAGCCGACATCGAGGAACGCGCGCAGGTGCTGGCGGCCGCCGAAGCCCGCGTGGACGCCAAGATCGCGACCTTGAAGCAGCTGCAAGACCAGATCGCCACCCTTCTGGGCCAGCGCGACGAGGCCGAAAAGGCGCAGCTTGCCTCGCTGGTGAAGACCTATGCGGCGATGAAGCCGAAGGACGCGGCGCGCATCTTCAACAATCTGTCCGACGACGTGCTGGTGCCCGTGGCCCAGGCGATGAAGGCGGATGTGCTGGCACCGATCCTGGCCAGCATGAGTGCCGACAACGCCCAGAAGCTGACGCTGAAACTGGCCAGCCGGCTGAAACTGCCCGACACGACGGCTTCGCTGGCGGCACAGGCGACGGCGCCGGGGACCCCGGCTCCGCCGCAGGGAACCGCGCCGAAGGCCTCCAAATAACCCGGGAAGGACCCCGTGAAGCCGTTCCTGCGCAGTCTCCTGGTTCTGCTCGCCGCGTTCTTGCTGTGCGGCGAAGCTAGCGCCGATGCGGTGACGAGTTCGGTCGACCGGGGCTTCGGACGGCTGCTCTTCACGCTGACCCAGGCCGACCAGGTGACGGCCCAGACCACGGGCGAAGTCCTGACCATCGGCTTCAGCCGCAAGGTCGCCATCACGCCCCAGGCCATCGTCCAGGCGTTGCCGAATTATATCGCCGGCGGCCGCAGCGATGCCGACGGCAAGACGTTCCACTTTGCCTTGAGCCAGCCGCTGCGCCTGCATGTCAGCAGTGCGGCGGATAAATTCGTCGTCGATCTTCTGCCCCAGAGCTTCACCGGAAAGGCACCGGATCTGCCGCAGCCCAAGAAGTCCGTGCCCAAACCCGTCAATCCTTCCGAATTGCCGGCGCTGAAGGTGCGTTCGGGCGCCTATCAGCATTTCACCCGTATCGTCTTCGACTGGCCGCGCAATGTGAACTACACCGTGTTTCCCGGCGCCGGCAAGTTGACGGTGCGCTTCGAGGCCCTGGCCAATCCCGATTTCTCCGTCCTCACCCGCGAGGCGCCGCCTTGGGTCAAGGCGGCGGGCTGGCATGTCGAAGGCCAGGGCATCGTGGTCGAGCTGAGCATCGACGCGGCCTCGGGCTATCACGATTTCCGCGACGGGACGCATGTGGTGGTGGACGTGCTGGCGCCCAAGACCGACGCCGATGCCTATAACCCGCCGGGCGACAGCAAGCCCAACGTCATCGCCTTGTCGCCGGGCAAAGCCGCCCCGCGCAAACCTGCCCCTGCCCCCGAAAAACCCACGCCCGCTGCGCCGGCCAAAACCGCTGCCGCACCGGCACCGGCGCCGGAACCGGCAAAAACGGAGGCCGCGGCGCCGACGCTGGCGGCTTTCACCCTTTCGGACGACCAGAAGGAAAGTGCCGACAGCAAGCTGACGCGCGACGGCGCCATCCTGACCTTCCCCGGGGCCGGGCGGCGCGCTTCGGCCGTGTTCACGCGCGGGCTTACCGCCTGGATCATCCTCGAAGATGCCCCGCCGCTCGACCTGAGCAAACTGAAAGCCCAGCTCGGCAATTTTCCCGAAGCGGTGGAAGCGGTCTCGGGCGGCAACTTCGTCCAGCTGCGCCTGACGCTGCGCCAGTCCGAAGCCATCGCGGCCTTCGCCGAAGGCTCCACCCTCAAGGTCGTCATCGCCCGCAACGTCAATCCCACGGCGATCGCGCTCGGCTTCGCGCGCAACCAGGACAATGCCCATTCCTCGATCACGACGTTGTTGCCCGGCGCCGACAAGGTGTTGCCCGTGGTCGATCCGGTGGCGGGCGACGCGCTGCTGGTGGTGCCCGGCGTCGCCGGGCGGCAGGTGGTGCCGGAACGCGATTACATCGAATTCTCGATGCTGCAAAGCGCCTCCGGCCTGGTGGTGCTGCCGCTGGTGGACGATCTCTCGGTGAGCGTGAACGCCACGCGCGTCACCATCACGCGGCCGGGCGGATTGTCCCTGACCACCGCCTTGATGCCGGCCTCGGGAACGCCGGAATCCCTCCTCGGCAGCGGCGACGGCCCCTGCTTCCTCGATTTCGCCCGCTGGCGGACGGTCAGCGGCGGCAGTTTCCTGGCGACGGAACGCCGCTTGCGCGCCGCCGCCTCCCGTCTGCCCTCGGCTTCGGCCAACAAGGCACGGCTCGGCCTGGCGCGGTTCTATCTCGCCAACGGTTTCGCCGCCGAGACGCTGGGCCTGATCGACATGATGCAATCCGACGATCCGGGCTTGCAATCCGACATGCAGCTTCAGACCATGCGGGCGGCGGCCGATCTCGCCATGGGGCGTTATCGCGACGCGCACAATGCGCTGGCCGCGCAGCAATTCGATTCCGACCGCCATGCCGCGCTGTGGCGGGGCTTGACCGAGGCGGCGCTGGAGAACTGGCGGGAGGCCGGCCCCGACCTCGAACGCGCCGTCCCGGTGCTCGGCCGTTACGATCCGCAGATGCAGGCCCGCGTGCGCCTGGCCGCCGCCGAAGCGGCGCTGGGCACCGGCAGGCTGGAGATCGCCGACGCGCAGCTGTCGCGCTTGCCCGACCGTCTGGAGGGAAAGCCGGCGCTGCAAGCGACGCTCGACCGCGCCCGGCTTTACGCCGCCGAGAGCCGCAAGGCCAAGGCCAACAAGCTGTTCGCCCAGGTGGAAGCAAGCGGCGACGAGCAGCTGGCCGCGCAAGCGCTCTATTATCGCGTAACGGCGGCGCTGGCCGGCGGCAGCTTGAAGCGTACAGAGGCCATCAATGCGCTGGAGCGGCTGCGCTTCCGCTGGCGCGGCGATCTTCTGGAACTGAAGACGCTGCGCAAGCTGGCTTCGCTTTACTTCGACGAAAAGCACTGGCGCGACGGCCTCTCGATCCTGCGCACCGCCGCCGCCAATTTCCCCAATGACGAAGGCGGCAACCAGGCACAGGACGACATGCGGGCGGTCTTCGCCGATCTCTTCCTCAAGGGCAAGGCCGATACCCTGCCGCCGGTGGAGGCGCTGTCGCTGTTCTACGACTTCATCGAGCTGACCCCCATCGGTCCGGATGGCGACGAGATGATCCGGCGCATGGCGGACCGGCTGGTGGCGGTCGATCTGTTGGGCCCTGCCGCAGACCTCTTGCAATACCAGGTCACCAAGCGGCTGGACGGCGTGGCGCGGGCGCAAGTGGCCACCAGGCTCGCCATGGTGCAGCTGATGGATCACAAGCCCGAGGCGGTGATTGAGACGCTGCGCACCACCCAGATCTCCACCCTGCCCGACGAGGTTCTGCATCAGCGCCTGCTGCTGGAAGCGCGGGCCCTGGCCGAAGAGAAGCACTGGGACCAGGCATTGGACCTTATCGCCGTCGATCAGCAGCCCGATACGGTGCGGTTGCGCGCCGAGATCTATTGGCAGAGCGGCAACTGGCCCCAGGCCGGACAGAGCGCGGAACAGGCGCTGGGCGAGCGCTGGAACGACGCGGTGCCGCTCACGCCGGACGAACGCCAGAATGCGATGCGAGCGGCGGTGGCCTATTCGCTGGCCAATGACGAAACCAGCCTGGAACGCTTGCGCACGCACTTCGCCGCCAAGATGAAGGGGAGCCCGGATGCCAACGCCTTTCAGGTGGTGAGCGACCGCATCGACCTGCACGGGCTCGCCTTCCGCAATGCGGCAGCCCAGATCGCCTCCATCGACACGCTGAAGGCCTTCATGAAAGACATCAAGCTCGATTGAGACGGCTCAAGGCGGCGGCGCGAATTTGCTTTGGTAATAATCGAGCTGCTTCTGCAACACATGCTGCTGCACCGCGGTCGCCTCCTGGCCGAACACCAGCCAGGGATCGCTGTCTTTGGAATAGGCCGGCCAGGACGGTGCATCTTGCGCGTCCGGAACGCCGCTTTTCACGAAGGCCACCCAGCGGGCATGGATCTGCGCCGCCAGCTTGCGGTCGGCCTCTGTCGGCGGCGGCGGATCGTCGAAGCGGTGATCCAGCGTCTCGAAGACATAGAACAGCTCGTCGCCATGGGCGGCGCGGCGCTGCTGCGGGCGGCGAGCTTCGTCCACATGTTCGAAGCGATAGAGATAGACCGGCGCCACGGCCGACCATTCGGCCGCCAGCCAGCGTGCGGGCGCGGTCATCACATTGTCCCGGAAGCGGTAACGGATCGCCAGTTCCGGGGTGGTGCCGGGACCGTAGAGTTTTTCGAGCTCCTGGATTTCCGCAGGACCGGTCGCGGCCAGCACCGGCCGCAAGGTGCCGCTCCAGTCGAGCAACACATCCTCGCCGTCATTCACACCGATCAGCAGCGGCACTCTGGCCTGATGCCCCGCGGCAATCGCCCCGGTCACGGATTGCGGGAACAGGGCGCGATCGGGCGAAGCCAGCGAAGCTCCTCGCGCCTTGGCCAGGGCTTGCGCGGGCAAGGCGCGCAGCTGGCCGGCACTAGGATGGGGCGGCGCGCCAGCCGCCGCCGCGACGTCTTCGCCGCTTTTTTCGGCCTCTGCGCGCCCCGGCCATGGCGGGAACCAGCCGCCCCCCGATTCCACGATGGCCCTGGCGAAGAGGCCACGCGCCGCCGGCGTCGCCGACAGCACCAGCACGCTTCGGCCGCCGAAGGATTCGCCCGCCAGGGTGACCCGGCCGGGGTCGCCGCCGAACGCGGCGATGTTGCGCTTCACCCAGTTGAGCGCCGCGATCTGGTCCTCGATGGTGAAGGCCCCGCCCTCCGCGTCCTGCAAGGCCGGATGCAGGAACATGCCGAGATGCCCCAGCCGGTAATTGATGCCGACAAACACCACGCCGTCGCGCGCAAAGGCGGAGCCGTCATAGACGGGCAGCGAGCTGGCGCCGATCTTGCCCGCGCCGCCGTGAATCCAGACCATCACGGGCGCCTTCGCGGCCTGCGCCGGAGCCCAGACATTGAGCGTCAGGCAGTCCTCGCCGGTGGGTTCGGGGGCGCCGCCATAGCGGGTGATGTCGATGTTCGCGTCCGCACCCGCTTGCGGACAGGGAAGACCGAACCGGGTCGCTTGGCGGATGCCTTTCCAGAGACGGACCTTTTGGGGCGGACGCCAGCGCAGCGCCCCGACGGGCGGGGCGGCATAGGGAATGCCGCGGAAGATCGCGATAGCGCCTGCCGCCTCGCCCGCAACGCGGCCGCTGTCGAGCACCGCCACCGGGGCGGCGGCACAGGGCGCCGTCAAGCCGAGCAAGAGAACCGCAGCGCCGATTGCGCTTTTCAAAGATGCCACGGCAATCTCCTTTCACGCTGCCAACAGCGGCACCCCGTTTACGCCGGCAGTACGGCCAAGTCGCGGAACTCGGCGATCACCTTCAGGTAGATCTCGCGCTTGAAGGGCACGATCAGCTCCGGCAGCTCGTCCATCGCGGCCCAGCGCCAAGCGGCGAATTCCGGCTCGTGTTTGGTGAGGTCGATGTCCTCGTCCTTGCCGGTGAAACGCAAGGCGAACCATTTGTGCTTCTGGCCGCGGTACTTGCCGTGCAGCGCCACGCCCACCAGATGGGGCGGCAGGTCGTAAGCGACCCAGTCCCTGGCTTCGCGGAGGATTTCAGCCTTCCTGGTGCCGACTTCTTCCCACAACTCGCGCCGCGCGGCCTGGGACGGGGTTTCGCCTTCGTCGATGCCGCCTTGCGGCATCTGCCAGCCTTCCACCGTCTGGTCGATGCGGCGGCCGACGAACACCAGGCCTTGCCGGTTGAGCAGCATGATGCCCACGCCGGAGCGGTACGGCAGGCTTTCGGGTTTCACACGCATGGAACGCCGCTATTTCTTTGCGGCGGAGACTATGGACGAGACGGGCGCCAGAACAAAGCCCCGTCCGGGAAGACCGTGCGCCCACAAGGCCACGCGTTCCACCGTTACGGGATAAAGAAAGCCGGAGCCCGCGGCGCTGCCTTTGCTGCGCGCCTCGCTCTCGAGATCGGACAAGCGGTGATCGATCTCCATCGCGGCCTGGATGGAATCGATGGTGAGACTCGACTGGCGGAAGGCGATGCCGACGCGTGCCGCCACGTCGGGCGCCACCGAATGCGGGGCCAAACCGTTGTCGAAGAACAGAAGCCCGCGGCGCGACAGATAGGTGAGCATGGGCTCGAGCGCATTCGCATCCGAGAGGAATCGCCCGCCCAACAGGTTGGTGACCCCGACATAACCGGTGATGCGCGACAGCGACCAGGCCAGTTTATGGCTGTTCAAATCCTCGCCCACGCCGGTCCTCAACGTGTATTGGCCCGGATCGCTGTCGGGGAAGTCGTAAGGCTCCATCGGCACTTCGAGCAGCACCTCATGGCCCTTCTGGCGGGCCAGCGCCACCCAGCGCTGCACGTCGTTGGCATAGGGCGCAAAGGCCAGCGTCACGCCGGACGGCAGCCCGTTGATCGCCGCCGAGGTGGCACGGGCGCTGATGCCGAGTCCCGAGATCACGATGGCGATGCGCGGCCGGTCGCCGGAAGGCACCGGTACCGCATAGGCGCGCATGGGCGTCAGCCCGCTGTCGGCGATGCGCGGCAAGGGCCCTTGCTTGGTTTTTTCGATCACCGCCGGATTGGCGATGGCGGGGCCGCCGATTACGGGCGGCAGCGCCACAGGCGGCAGCGCCACTTGCGATGGCAGCGCCACTTGCGATGGCAGCGCCGCGGACGGTGGCGTCGCGGGCGGGGTTGCGGGCGGCTGTTCCGTGGGCAGCTTTGCCTCAGGTGTCGTCGCGGACGGCGCCCCTGGGGTTGCGGTTTGCGGTACGGTGCCGGGTGCAGCCGCCATGGCGGCTTGTTCTTCCGGGCTGAGAATTGCCGGCGTAATGCCGCCCGGCGGGGTTTCCATCAGCACCGGGGGCGGCGGCGGCGCGGGAACCGGCTTGGCAAGGACCGGCCTGGGGCCCAGCGCGACGGTCACAACCTGTTGACCCGCCAGCGGATTTCCCCAGAAATGCAGATAAAAGCCAAGCCCTGCCAGAAGCGCAAAAACCACGGCGGCCGCAAGCGCGAGAATCAGTCCCCCGCGGCGCGGTGCCTGCCCGTTCATGCTGCTCGCGGCCATGGCCGCAAGCTAAAGGCGATCATGGTTACGCCCCGGTTAACGGGCGTCCGTCATTTGCGCACACCAGAGGGGATTGCGCTTTAGCGCACGGGCGCCGTCTTCGCCACCGCCATGCTGACCTTGCCGTGCAAGAGGTCAAGGGCATAGCTGAGCTGGAAGTCGTCGATCTTCTTGCCCTCGGGGGGACGGATCACGGGCGCGGCCTTCTGCTTGGCCGCATCTTCCGGCAGGAGATGGCCGGGCAGATCCGCTTCGCTGGGGCGTTCGATCTTGGTCGCCACCTCGTCGGCGCTCTGGGCGACGGCGATAGTGGGCACGATGCCTTCGGCCTGAATCGAACGGCCCGAGGGGGTGTAGTAGCGCGCCGTGGTCAGACGCAGCGCCCCGCCGCCTTCCAGCTCGTACAAGGTCTGCACCGAGCCCTTGCCGAAGGACTTCATGCCCACCAGGGTGGCGCGCTTGTGGTCCTGCAAGGCGCCGGCGACGATCTCGGCCGCCGAGGCGGTGCCGCCGTTGATCAGGACGACCACCGGCTTGCCGTCGGTGAGGTCGCCCGGGGTGGCGTCGATACGCTGGGTGTCTTCGGGCCGGCGCCCGCGCATGGAGACGATCTCGCCGCTGTTGAGGAAATCGTCGCTGACCTTGACCGCCTGGTCGAGCGGGCCGCCCGGATCGTTGCGCAGGTCGAGCACGTACCCCTTGATGCCGGGACCGATCTGCTTCTTCAAGGCGACGATCGCCTTGGTGACGCCGTCGTTGGTCTTCACGTTGAAGGCGGAAACGCGGATATAGCCGATGTCGCCTTCGCGGTGCCATTTGACGCCGTCCACCTGGATATTGGCGCGCGCCAGCGTGACGTCGAAAGGCTTCTTCTCGCCTTGGCGCAGCACCGTCAGCACCACCTTGGTGCCGACCGGGCCGCGCATCTTGTTGATGGCTTCGTTGAGGTCCATGCCCTGGATGGAAACGCCGTCGATGGCGGCGATGTAATCGCCGGTCTTGAGGCCGGCCTTGGCGGCGGGGGTGTCGTCGATCGGCGTGATCACCTTGAGCAGGCCGTCTTCCATGGTGACTTCGATGCCGACGCCGCTGAACTCGCCGTTGATCTGGATCATGAAGTCGGCATAGGCCTTGGGGTCCATGTAGCTCGAATGCGGATCGAGATTGGAGACCATGCCCTCGATGGCGCCGGTCATCAGCTCGCTGTCCTGCACCGGGCGGACGTAATTCTCGCGCACCTTCTCGTAGGCGTCGCTGAACAGATTGAACTGCTTGTAGATGGCGGCGTTGTTGGCGCCCTGGGCCTGCGGCAACAGGCCGGCCGCCGTGATGAACCCGATACCCACGCCAAGAACAACCAACGCGATGCGCTTCATGACTTCTTTGCCTTCCTGAGCAAGACGTCCAGGTATGGAGCGGGGCTCATTCCCCGACCGTTCTTCTGCCGCAGTTCAAAATATAGCCGAGGCTCATGGTCAAATTTCGGCATACTCCCGACCGGCTCTCCGGCCAGCACATTGTCGGTCAGTCGTACGTCTAGGTGATCCAGGCCTGCCAGGACGAGATGGTAGCCGTCGGGCGTTTCCAAGATCAAGACAAGACCGACCTTGGCATATTTCCCTGCGAAAACAACCTTACCGTCGGCCGGTGCCCGCACGCGCGCGCCCGGCAGCGTGACAAAGGAAAGCCCGGGGGCGGTCGCGCCGCCCACGCCGTCGTATCCCCCCGGCCGCGCCGTACCGGCCACGGGCTGCAGCAGAGGCCCAAGCTTTCCGCTGGGGCCGCTTTCCGCGTTAACCGTAACCACCGTCTGCGCCATCGGGACCGCGCCCAATTGAGCCACCTTCTGCAACAAGCTCTGCAAGTCGTGTGCCTGTGCCGCGATGGTATCGAGCTTTGCCTTTAAATCCCCATAACGGGCGGCGGCGGCGCTGGCTTCCAGCCTCTTGGTGGCCAGCAGCTGGTCGAGGTCTATGCGCGCCTGCGACAAGCGGATGGCGTTCCTGGCCGCATCGGTCCGCCGCGCCACCAGCATCCGGCGCGTGCGCCGCAACGCATCGAGACGAAGCGCCAAGGCCGCCGCTTGATGATAAACGCCGGGTAACGATGCGCCGATCAGCATGGCGCCGCGCGCCGCCCCCAGCGCGTCGCCGGGCCGCACCGCCATGGCCGGAGGCAGGTCGTGTTGCAGTCTTTCCAGCACCGCCAGGAGGCGGGACACCGAAACGCGGTCGCGCGCGAAGGCCGCCGCCAGCCGCGCATTCTCGCTGGTCAGCCGCGACACTTCGGCATCGAGCCGCAGCTTCTCCTCTTCCAGCACTTCGACGCGGGCGGCGGTCTCGATCAGCCGGCGCTGCAGATCCTCCGCCTGCTGCGCCAGCGTTTCGGATTCGTTTTTGGCCGAAGCCACCAGCGGCTTGTTCTTGACGATCTCGCCCGAAAGCGCGTGGTACTGCGCGGCCGTGGAAGGCTCTTTGAGCAGCGATTTCAAGGGAACGGCGCGGCTCATATCCGTCACGCCGTCGTCGGCCGGAACGGCTTTGGCCGTTTGCGGACGGGGCTGCGGCACCGGCACCCTTGCGGCCGGCGCCCCGCTGCAACCGAGAGCGCCTGCCAGCATCGCCGCAAAAAGCGCGCGCTTACGCTTTCTTGGTTTGCGCCTTGACCGCGTTGATCCGCCGCTCAAGCTCGGCCGGGTCTCCCAGGAATTTCGCATCCGCGGCCTTCCACTCCGCATTGAGACGATAGGCCTTCGGAATGCCCGTAGGCAAATCGACGTCGATGATGGCTTCGTCGCTGACGCCTTCGAGATATTTGAGCAGGGCGCGCAGCGAATTGCCGTGGGCGGCGATGATCACCCGCTTGCCCGCCTTGAGGTCGGGCAGCACCGCCTCGTCCCAATAAGGCATGACGCGGGCGAGCACGTCCTTGAGGCTTTCGCTCCTGGGCAGGAGCTTCTCGTCCACGTCCGCATAACGGCGGTCGTGGCCCGGGAAATCGGGGGACGAGGTTTCCACCGGCGGCGGCGGGGTGGCGTAGGAGCGGCGCCAGATCTTGACCTGGGCCTCGCCGAACTTCTGCACCGCTTCGATCTTGTTGGAGCCTTGCAGCGCGCCGTAATGGCGTTCGTTGAGCCGCCAATGCTTGGCGACCGGCAGCCAGACTTCGTCCATCTCGTCCAGCGCCAGATAAAGGGTCTGGTTGGCGCGGGTGAGGAGCGAGCAATGGGCGACGTCGAAGGCGAAGCCCTCCTGCTTCAGGGTGCGGCCGGCGGCGCAGGCCTCGCCCACCCCTTTCTCGCTGAGGCGGCAATCGCGCCAGCCCGTGAAGAGGTTGAGCCTGTTCCACTCGCTCTCGCCATGACGCAGGATGACGAGCTGATAATCCTTGTACGCACCCATCGTGGTCGGTTCCGTCGGTTTCGCGTTTTGGGTTTTAGCGCCTGCCAGCCGCAGGGAAAGCCCTTTCTCGGGCCTTTTCAGGCGCCCTTCGCCGCACAAGGCGGCCGGCAATGGCCGTGGAGAGCGTTAGTGGTTGCCGTAGTCGTTGTAAACCGCTTGATCCGACCATTTCAGGCAGTCTTTGTAGGCGCCCTCATAGATGATTTTCTGCCTGTCTGCGTCGTAGCCGTTGATGCCGGCATCGCGGGCGCGTGCTGCGGCAACGGCGGCACAGGGCACGCTTTGCTGGGCAACTTGTGGACTTTCCGCTTGTGTCGCGCATCCGCCCAAGCCGAGCAGGACGATGATAGACGTGCGGTGAATCATCATGTTCAACTGCCCCGTGCATCTATTCTCAACACACGCTGCGATGCAATATAGTCGCAGTAAACACACACCCGCATAACGAGAATCACAAGTCTCAATCTGCCATTTATGTATGAATGTTTGTGTGGTGTGCCCGACAGGCCATGGCGATTTCTGCCGGGACAAACTTGCCGGGCGCTCGCCAACGTCAATTTAAGGTACTGAATATAAATGATAATATACATGGCAAGCCCGGCATGAAACTGGCAGGGCTGAGACCGGAAAACCGGTTTGGCTGTCATGTCGCTCTTGAAGAAGTTCGTCGCCCTCGCCGCCGTTCTGGCCTTCACCGTCCAGCCTGTCGTTGCGTCATCGCGGCTCAAGGACCTGGTCGATGTGGAAGGCATTCGCGACAACATGCTGATCGGCTACGGCCTGGTGGTCGGGCTCAACGGCACCGGCGATTCCCTCAAGAACGCGCCTTTCACCCAGCAGTCCATCCAGACCATGCTGGAAAGGCTTGGGGTCAACACCCGCGGCACCACCATGCAGACCAAGAACACGGCCGCGGTGATGGTGACGGCCAGCCTGCCCGCCTTTTCCGCCTCCGGCACCCGCATCGACGTTTCGGTCAGCGCCATGGGCGACGCCAAGTCCCTGCAGGGCGGTACGCTTCTGGTCACCACCCTGTTCGGCGCCGACGGCCAGATCTACGCCCTGGCCCAGGGGCCCGTCGCCATCGGCGGCTTCAGCGCCCAGGGCGATGCGGCCAGCGTCACCCGCGGCGTGCCCACCGCCGGACGCATCTCCAACGGCGCCATCGTCGAACGCGAAGTCGGCTATTCGCTGGCCAGCGAGCACGACCTGAAACTGTCGCTGCACAACCCGGACCTGACTACGGCCACGCGCATCGCTGCGGCGGTCAACGCCTATCTGGGCGGCAAGGTCGCCGAAGCCACCGATCCGGCCACGGTGCACCTGAAGGTGCCCGCCAATTACCAGGGCGGCGTCGTCGGCCTGCTCACCGACGTCGAACAGCTGAAGGTCTCGCCCGACGAGCCGGCCAAGGTCGTCATCGACGAACAATCCGGCGTGATCGTGATGGGCGCCGACGTGCGGATTTCCACCGTCGCCATCGCCCAGGGCAACCTTACCATCCGCGTCACCGAAACCCCGCAGGTCAGCCAGCCCGGTCCCTTCTCCACCGGCACCACCCAGGTCGTGCCACGCACCAAGATCGACATCGACGAAGGCAAGGGCAACAAGGTGGTCGTCATGCACGAAGGCGTGGCGCTGCAGAACCTGGTGGACGGCCTCAACGCGCTCGGCGTCGGTCCGCGCGACATCATCTCCATCCTGCAGGCCATCAAGGCGGCCGGCGCCTTGCAGGCCGAAATCCAGGTGATCGGATGAGCCCGGATATCGCCAACGCCTTGACGCTTGCCCAGTCGGCGCCGGTACAGGTGCCGCAGGCGACGGCGAACGCCGCGGCGGCGAAGAAGGCGGCGGTGGAATTCGAAAGCGTCTTCCTGTCGCAGATGCTGGGCCAGATGTTCGAGGGGATTTCCACCGACGGCCCCTTCGGCGGCGGCCAGGGCGAAGCCATGTTCCGTTCCTTGATGCTGGACGAATACGGCAAGTCGATCGCCGCCCAGGGCGGCATCGGCCTGGCCGCGTCCGTCACCCGCCAGCTCTTGTCGCAGCAGGAGGTCAAACATTGAGCCTCGACAGCGAAAAGATCGAATTGCTGATCGTCATGGCCGAAAGGCTGACCGCGGCCATCGAGGCCGACATCGCGGCACTCAAGGCCGGCAAGCCCCAGGAAATGCGCACCCTCGATCCCGAAATCCAGCGCCTGTCGCTGAATTACGGCCGCGAAGCAGCCGGCTTCGAGCCGGCCCGCGCCCGTAGCGTGCCCGTCGAGCTGCGCCGGCGCCTGACGCAAGTGACCGGCAGCTTCCGCGAGAAACTGGCACAGCACACGCGCCTCCTGACGCGGATGCGCAACGCCAGCGAAGGCATCGTCAAGGCGGTGGCGGAAGAAGTGGAACGCATCCGCGCCCCCAAGATCACCTATACGCCCGCCTCCCGCTACCGTCCGGTGCAGGGCGCCATGATTTACAACAGCGTGATCTAGAGCAACGCGCCTTCAGACGGATTCGGCGCTTCGCTCCAGGTTTTGGATTGCCGCGGCGTTTTCGCGCAAGCCGGGAGCGCCAGCGTGCCGACGCACGCACCCCGCAACACGTGGGGGCAAGCTTTTGCGCACGCCGCTCTAGCCGAGCAGGCCGCTGATCAGGCTGGTGAGGTTGACGATGCCGTACGAGGAGGACGAGCTGCTGCTCGAACTGAGGCTCGAAGTCGTCGTGGACAACAGGCTCAACGCCAGCGAATAGCTCGCCAACTGCGATTGCGTCGCCGGCGAAACGGTACCGCCCGTCTGCGTCGTGGTCGAGCTGCTCGACGGCGGCGTATTGGTGTTCTGATAGATGTTCTTGATCGCCGTCATCACGGCCCTGAGCTGTGCCTGCGCCGAGTTCGCCCCGCTGGTGGTGGAGATGTTCATATTGGCGTTGATGCCGAGTGCGAAGGTCCGACTGCTCGACGACGAGGCGGAAGACGAGGAACTGCTTGACGAACTGCTGGAGGACGAACTGGAGGTCGATTGTCCGTTGCTCAGGGTTTGGGGCGCGATGCCAAGGCGGCCCAGCGCATCCGAATCCGTGGGGCCGGCGATGAGTTGGGCGGTGACGCCTTTGCTGACCTTGATGGTGAGGCCTTCGCCGCTCGAGCCGTAGTTGATGCTGGCTGTGCCGTTGTTGCCGAATTCGGTGTTGATCTTGGCCGCCAGCGACTGCAGCGTCTCGTTTGCGGCGACGGTGATGGTGAACGTACGCGGCGCGGTGCCGTCGATCTTGATCTGGAACGAATCGCCGGTCCGCAACGTGGTCTGCGACGTAAGGCTGAGTGTCTGGTTGGTCTGGACCGTGCCGCGCGGCAGGCCGAGGGCGTCGAGCACGCTCGATCCCTCCGGATCGATGGCGATGCCCTGGCCGGTGGATTGGCCGTCGGCGCCGCCATATTGGCGTACCCAGTCGAGCGAACCGCTGCCGTCGAGCGCGGCGACGAAGGCGTTGTTGGTGTTCGCCGCGGAGCGCGTCTGTCCCGGGAAAGTGCCGGTCGTCGTGCCGGTGAGATAGACCGTCCCGTCGGGGCCCACGGTGACCGCGCCGCCTTTGTTGCTGCTGCCGGTGCCGACATAGCTGACGTAATCGGCGGCGGCGCTGCTGCCGTTGTCGGTGGCGCTGAAGACGAAAGCATTGCTGCCGCCGGAACTCGCATTGGCGACGGTGGCGCTGCCGCCTGCGGTCAGCGCGGCGTTCTGTGTCGTGCCGGAGACATAGACCTGGTCGCCCGAGACGGCGAGGCCGGTGATGGCACCGCCGGCCTGCAGGGCGCCCAGATCCATCTGCCAGGTGGGTGCCCCCGCCGTGTTGCCGCCGCTGTATTTGGAGAGGATCGCTTCTCCGTTCTGCACCGATGCCACCATCAAATCGCCCGAAGCGGTCACCGCCGTGGCCGCCACGCTGTCGTTGCCGGAGGTCCCGAACTGCTGTTCGCTGACGATCTTGCCGGCGGAGCTGAGCTTGACGAGATAGGCGTCCGAGCCGCCCGCGCGGGTCTGGCCGGCCGCAAGCGCGCCGGTCACCTGGCCGCCGAGATAGACGTTGCCCGAAGCATCGACGCTGACCGCCGCCGCCTGGTTCTGGTTGAGGGTCTGGATCTGCGTGGTCCAGCTCTGGTTGCCGTTGGCGTCGTACTTGGTGACAAAGCTGTCGTTGTTGCCCTTGGCGATGGCATTGGTGGTGAGGGCGGCCGTGGTCGAACCGGCGACCGCCACGCCGCCATTCGGATCGAGCGCCAGCGCGTAGCCCGAGGCGCTGCCGGCGCTGCCCAACAGCTTGGTCCATTGCAGGTTGCCGGCGGAATCGTATTTGCTGAGATAGACGTCCTGGCTGCCCTGGTTGAGCTGGCTGCCGAAATCGCCGGTGGCATTGCCGAGGACATAGGTGTTGCCGTTGGAATCGACGACCGTCGATGTCGCGGTCGTGGTCCCGGAACTGGGCGCGGCGGTGGCGGCGAATTCGCTGGTCGGATCGCTGAGATCGGTCAGCTTGACCAGCCGCCCCTGGCTGTCGGCCGTCGTGGACGCGGTGGACGAGGTCAAGCCCGTGGTGCCGGCCAGATACAGCGCCGGCGTCGCCGCAGCCGAGGACAGCGTCACCTTCTCGCTGGTGACCGTGTTGATCTGGATGCCGTAGCTGGCGTCCTTCAGGTCGCTGATCGAGCCGGAGGTCATCACCCGCTTGAAGCGTGTCGAGAAGCCGTCGGCGGTGAGTTGCTGATTCACGTAACTGACGATGTTGTCGATCGTCAGCGGGCCTTGCACTTGCGACAGGTCGATGGGCACGTCGGTGGTGGTGCCGTTCTTGGTGACCGAGATGTCGAAGCTGTCGCTGCTGCTGACGCCCGACAGCGGCTCGGAAATGTCCGGGTCGTTGACGATGGAGCCGCCGGTGTAGCCGAACTGCGTCATCGGCACGCGCGCACTGCTGGTGACCGAAGCGCTCGGAGCGGAAGCCTGCAGCGTGAAACTGTTGAAGCTTGCCGTTTTGAGGTACGATTCGACCTGCTGCAGGCCGGCCTGGAAACGCGTGTTGTAACCCGCCATCTGGCCGGAGGTGACGCCGCTGTTCAGGGACATGCCGGCGAGAGAATAAAGGCTGTTCACCGCGTTGTAGAGCGAGAACAGTTTCTGGTTGTCCTGCTCGGTCTTGCTGCCTGCGGAGCCGCCGGACGAGAGCGGGACGTTGCTCGTGTCCATGAAATTGGTGGTGGAGAGAACCTTGGCGTCCTTGGCCTGTTGGCTCGGGCTCGCGGTGTTCCAGGGCAGCACGTCTTTGGCGGTGGCGCTGCTGCCCGACTTGGCCTTCGTGTTTGCCGAAGCCGCAGTCTGGGCCGTCTGCGTAGACGCGATGGCGGCCTGCTGCGCCTGGTAATAGCTCAGCAGCGTCGAGGTGTCGAAGCTGATAATCGACGAGGTCGAGGTCATCGTATCGAACCAAGGCAACGCCCGATTTTTGTACCGGCAGCATTAACGGCGCCTTAAGCCGCGGCATGCTTAATCTTTGATGAACGAAACGAACGCACTTCCAGCATGGCCATCAACCATTACAACACCGGCCTCAAGCTCTCCGCCAAGGGCGAGCACGCCCGCGCCATCCTGCATTACGAGCAGGCGCTGGCGGCGAATCCGGACGACGCCCCGACGCTGTTTGCGCTGGGCAACACGGCGCGCGCGCTGGACATGGACCCGGCCGCCGCCGAATTCTACCGCCGCGCCCAGGCGGCGGCGCCGGACCGCATCGAACCAATTGTGAATCTGGCCAGCCTGTTGCGGGCACAAGGCCAGTTCGAGGCGGCAGAGGCGCTGCTCCTGCCGCCTCTGGCGCGCCATCCCGGCAACGCCGATCTCCGGCTGGCGCTGGGCAACACGTATCGCGAGATGGGCGATGCCGGGCGCGCCGCCGTACAGTACCGGCAGGCGCTGCTATTACGGCCGGACGACGTGACGGCGCTTGGCAACCTTGCGGACCTGCTGGCCGACGACGGACGGGACGACGAAGCGCGGGCCCTTTACGACCACGTCCTGGCGGCCGCACCCGGCAACGCCCAGGCCCGGCTCAACCGGGCGATCTTCCGTCTTTCCCGCGGCGACCTCGAAGGAGGCTGGGACGACTATGCGGCGCGGCTGAGGCTCGCCAAGGCACCCCTCAGCAGCCATGGATTGCCGCCCTGGGACGGCGGCCCGCTCAAAGGCCTGCGCCTGCTGGTGACGGCCGAGCAAGGCATCGGCGACCAGGTCATGTTCGCCGGCATGATGCCGGACCTGGCCGCGCGCGCCGCAGCCGAAGGCGGCAGCGTGCTGCTCGAATGCGAACCGCGGCTGGCGGCGCTGTTCGCGCGTTCGTTCCCGTCGATAGGCGTGCACCGCTCCAGCTTCGTGACGCGCGAAGGCGCCAGCCGCGGCGATTACCGCTGGCTCGCCGGCCGCGCCGATGCGGCCGTCGAGATGGGCACGCTGCCGCGTTTCCTGCGTCCTGCCCTCGACCGTTTTCCCGCGCCCAACGTCTATTTGCGTCCCGATGCGGCGGAAGCCGAACGCTGGCGCGAGGCGCTCCACGCCTTCGCCCGGCCCCATATCGGCATCTGCTGGCGCAGCGGCAGCCGGGGCGGGCACCGCGCCGTGCAATATGCGCCGATCGAGGCCTGGGCTGCGTTCGTGCGCGAGCTGCCGGGCACGATCGTCATAGCACAATACGATGCAACGCCGGAGGAAATCGCAACGCTGGAAAGGCTGAGCGGGCGGTCCATCGTGGTGCCGCGCGATCTCGACCAGAAAAACGAACTCGACCGCTGCGTGGCGCTGTTCTCGACCTTCGACGCCATGGTCAGTGCACCGACCGCCGTCGCCTGGCTGGCGGCGGGGGCAGGCGTGCCGAGCTGCAAGGTGCAATACGATTCCGGCTGGACGAGCTTCGGCCGGAATCGCGAATACTTTGCGCCGGCGGCGTTCTGCGCCGTGCCGCAAAGGCGAGGCGACTGGCCCGAAGCCTTCGACAGGGCGCGGGCCGGGCTCAGCCGGCGGCTTGCCTGGAGGTGACGGCACGCCGTGCCGCATGCGCGCTGCCGAGTTCGGCGGCAATGCGCAGGGCCGCCCGGCCATCGACCGTCATCAGGCCGCAATGGCGCATTTCGCGGCGGCGGATGCCGTCGCTCAACAACGCCCACACCGCCTTGGCAATCGCCTGGTCGCTGGCCGTTGCGGCCAGGCCGAGCGAAATCCCCAAACCGGCCTGTTCGAAGGCCGAAGCCGACAGCGCCTGCTCCTCGCTGGCGCAGAAATAAAGCGCCGGCACGCCGAACGCCGCCAGTTCGCCGGCGGTGACGCCGAGAGCCGTCAGCGCCGCGTCGCACACGGCAAATTCGGTGGCAAGATCGCCGGCCCCCTCGATGGTCTCGAAATTCTCGTGCATCCCGACGATGGTCCGTGCCAGTCGCTCCTTGCCGGCGAAGCCGGGGCCGATGACGAAACGGGCACGGAAGACCGGATCGAGCGAAGACAGCGCCTGGGCGGCGCGCAGCGTCAGGCCATGCGGATCGCTGCCGCCCATGGCGATCAGCAAGGTCGGGCGCGGCGAACGGGCACGCGGGCGGACATTCGTCTGCGACAGGCCCGTCAGCATCCATTCCCAGCCGGTATGCACAGTGCAGCGCGAACCGCTCCAATCGAGGCCGTCCGCCTGCGGTGACGGCGCGTAATAGGCGAAACCGGCGGCCAATCGGCGCTCGCTGCGGTCCTCGATGACGGCGCTCAAGGGCGCCAGCGCGATTTCGTCGCGGCTCGGGCCTTCCTCGCAATCGACCACCAGGATGTCCGGCTTCGCCACAACCTCCGCAAGCGCCGCCTGCGGCACGGAGAGCTGCCTGGCCTCGAAGCCCGCAGCGCGCACCAGCGTCAAGGCGTCCTCGCCGCCATGAACGGCGAACACCGCGCCGATCCCCTGCACGTCGCGCAGGGCGCGCGCCAGCGCGATCATCCGCCTGACGCGGCCATAGCCGAACGCCGCGCCGCCGTCGCAACGGATCAGCGCGAGGCCGCCCTGCGGCGCGATGTCTTTCTGCCGGACATGGGCGTTGATCCGGCGCAAGGCCGGTTCGCGTTCGAGCAGCAGCAAGAGATCGGCGAGCGATGCTTCGCCGGCCCTGGCTTCCAGCCTGGCATGGACCGCTTCGACGAAGGCAAGATCGTCCGGCGTGTCGATCGTCAAGCGGCCGACGGCGTGCGCCAGCTTGGGATAGGGCTTGGCGTAAGCCGTCGCCACGAAATCGGGATGCAGCCGGAAATACCCCGCGACATGCTCGCGCGCCACCGGGTCGTCGGCCGCGTCCATCATCAGCTTGTCGAGCGCCCGGCGGCTGAAGACATCCACGCCTTCATGGGCGCTGATGGCGCCCGCTTCCATGGTCACGTAACCGCCCTGCTGGGCGATCAGGGCATCGACCAGATGATCGATGAAACCCGGATCCACGAAGGGCGCATCGGAACACACCCGCACCACGACATCCGCATCCAGCGTCTCGGCCGCCTGGGCAAAGCGCGCCAGCACGTTGTCCTCGGAACCGCGGATCACCCGCACGCCGTTGCGACGGCAGAATTCGACGATGACATCGTCGCGGGGGTTGGTGCTGGTGGCAACCGCAATCTCGTCGATCCGCTGCGACTTCCGCAGACGATGGACGATGTGCCAAAGCAACGGCTTGCCGGCGACCGGCTTCAGCACCTTGCCGGGAAATCGCGTCGAACCGATGCGGGCCTGGATCACGGCCACGACACGCTGCTGTTCGCGATCGCTCATGCGCCGACTCTCCCGGAAAGCACCGCCACGGGGCGGCGCAAACTCGCTACACCCGACGGCGTAAAGGCTTTCCGAACGCAACCGCGCCATGTCGCACCATGGGACCCGCTGCCGCAGAAGGCATCGCTGTTCGGGCGCAATTCCGCTTCCGTTTCCTGTCCTTAACGCTTTTTAGGGGTTTACGGTTAACACGGCCTTAATGGCACCGCCGGGCACGCGGCAACGCCTTGCTTCGATTAACGCTTCCTCAACAGGCGCTGGTTAGCATCCGGTTAATGCACGCTACGGAGCTGGAGCCGCAAAGCCGTGACCGAGACCAGATCTTTCGCCATCGCGGGCCGCCGCATCGGGCCGGATGAGCCCCCTTACGTCATCGCGGAGATGTCGGGCAACCACAATGGCGACATCAAACGCGCCCTGCGTCTGCTGGAAGCCGCCAAAGAGGCCGGCGCCGACGCGGTCAAGCTGCAAACCTATCGCGCCGACACCATCACCATCGACGCCTATGGCCCCGACTTCATGGTCGAAGGCGGCTTGTGGGACGGCCGCAGGCTCTACGAGCTTTACCAGGAAGCACACACGCCCTGGGAATGGCATGGGGAGTTGTTCCGGCGCGCCCGCGAGATCGGCCTGACGATCTTCTCCACGCCTTTCGATCCGACCGCCATCGCCCTGCTCGAAAGCCTTGAGGCGCCCGCCTACAAGATCGCCTCGTCGGAGATCGTGGACCTGCCGTTGATCCGCCAAGCCGCGGCAACCGGCAAGCCGCTGATTATCTCGACCGGCATGGCGGTGTGGCCGGAGATCGCCGAAGCGGTCGCCGCCGCGCGCGAGGCCGGGACGCAGGAGATCGCCGTGCTGCACTGTGTGGCGGCCTATCCCGCCCCGCCGGAAGAGACCAATCTCAGCACCATCGCCGACCTGGCGCGGCGCCTGGCGGTGGTCAGCGGCCTGTCGGACCACACCATGGACACCACCATCGCCACCATCGCGGTGGGGCTTGGCGCTGCCATCATCGAGAAGCATTTCACGCTGGCACGCGCCGACGGCGGCGTCGACAGCGCCTTTTCGCTCGAACCGGCGGAACTTGCGCGGCTGGTGCGCGACGTGCGCATCGCCAAGAGCGCCGTCGGCGCGCCGCGCTACCGCCCGACCAAATCCGAAGAAAAAGGCCTGAAATACCGCCGCTCGCTTTACGTCGTGGCGGACGTGAAAGCCGGCGAGGCCTTCAGCTGCGAAAACATCCGTTCGATCCGGCCGTCTTTCGGCCTGCCGCCGAAATACCTCGACCGCGTGCTCGGCAGGACCGCTTCCCGCGATCTCAAACGCGGCGAACCGCTCCAGGAAGCGATGATCGCCGGCGGCCTGCTCAACCAGGCGTCTTGAGCCGGTTCAACAACAGAGGCAACGAGTCGAGACTGGCGATGCGGTGTTGCGCCTCGTAGCCGCGGCGCGCTTTCGCCTGGCGGTGCAGGCCGGTTAGCACGCGCACGGTATGCCCGCCCAGCCGGTTGAGCGTGACGAAATCCTTGGCCGGATTGTCGCCGACATAGACCATGTCGGCCCAGCGGCAGCTTTCGCGCCGGCGGATCAGCGCGAAGCAATAGGGTGACGGCTTGACATGCGCCACGCCGTACCGGTGGGTGAAATAGAGCTTGCGGAAGAACGGTGCGAGGCCGAGCGCCTCCGCCTTGCGGCGCTGCACGCGCAGGTTCCCGTCGCTGACAAGATAAAGCGGCATCCGGCGGGCGAGCTTCGGCAAAAGCCTGGCGGCAGGCGCGAAGAGACGCAGCCTTGGGGTGTGGCTGCGATAGACGCCGACACAGGCCCGCACCAAGGCCTTCGACATCTTGCCGTGCGCTTGCAGCCAGCGGTCGAAGACGGCGCCGCGGCCCTCGCGGTCGAGCACGCCGCGCATGAAGCGGAAAGATGCGGCGGCCGGCCAGCCGAAGCGTTGTTCTCCGAACGCGGCCACGGCGCGCAACCCGCTCTCCACATAGCGGCGCTCGTCGTAGAGCGTATCGTCGAGATCAAAAACCAGGACCATGCACATGAATGTCGCTCGGCAGACGGAGCTGGCGGATCTCGCCGCGGATGCGCGCGAAAGGCTCGGCATCGACATCGGCGCCCGCAGCCTCCAGCAGCGTCCAGGCGAAGACGTCAAGGCCCGCGGCGATGGCAGCCGTGGAGGCGCCGCCGAAACGCGTGTTGCATTCGATGACGGCGAGCCCGTCATCGTTCAACAGCGCCTGCAACACTACCGGCCCATTCAGCTTCAGCGCTTCCAGAATGCGGATCGCGACCGCTTCGATCACCGCATCGCGAAACGTGGTTGTGACCTGGGATTCGCCGTCCACCACACGATCGCGCCGGCGCAGCACCAGCCCTTTCACGCGGTGGCGCCGGTCGAGCCAGGCGTCGATGCTGATTTCTTGCCCCGCCACGAAAGGCTGGAAGACCGGTTGTTGCAGCTTGGCCGCATGGGCGAGCGCCGCAGCGCGGCCGAGATTGAGGCCAAGGGCACGCGAACCGGCGCCGAAGCGCTCCTTGACGACGTAAGGGCCGGGCCCGGCAGCCTCGGGAGTTTCCGCAGCGGGGATGAAGGGCAGGCCATGGGCGGCGCCGAAGCGGGCGAAGGCGAGCTTGTCGAGGCAGATGCGCACGCCCTCGGGCGGCGAGACGGCGACAACGATCCCGGCCGCGGCGAAGCGCGCGCGCATGGCGGACCAGAAGGCGAGTTCGCCGTCGCGCGTGGGGATGACGAGGCTGACGGCACGGGCGCGGCAGCCTTCGAGCAGCGCCTCGAAATTGGCTTCCACCGTTTCCGGCATCTGCCAGAAATCGTCGGCGACGTAGCGTGCCAGCGCCTGGGCATCCCTATCGCCGGCGATCACCTTGCAGCCGGGATAAAGCCTGCGGGCGGCCTGCTGCACGGCGCGGAGCAGTGGCGCTTTCTTCGAGGCGCTGGTGACGAGCACATTGCCGGAAAGCGGCGCGGGCGCGGCCTTCCTGGCCTTTTCGAAGGCGATCATCTCGGCAATCGCGTGTTCGAGATCGTATTGCGGCAGCCAGTCGGTCGCGGCGCGCCACGCCGTGGTATCGGCGCAGGATGCCTCGAAGGCGATGTCGGAGGCGGCGGTTTCGGCCTGCATCTGCGGGAAATGCCGCCGCAGGATATCCACCACCTCCTGCACGCGCCGGGCGCGGCCGCTGCCGAGATTGACGATGCCCGTGACATCGGCGAGCGCCAGACGGATCAGCCCTTCGGCGGAGTCCTTGGCGTAGATGTAATCGAACAGGCCTTCCGGCCGGTAGAGCGTGATCGGCTCTCCCTCGAGCAGCAGGCGGATCCAGCGCGAGATGACATCGCGCGAATTGCAGCCATAGCCGCGGAAGATGCGGGCGCAGGCGGCGGTGAAATCGGCGGAGCGGAACTCTTCCAGGAAACGCAGCTCGATCTCGTGTCCCAGCTTGGCCATGCCGGTGAGATTGCGCGGCCGGATCGGATCGCTTTCCTTGAGAGCCCGTGCCTGCGCCTGCGGCGCGTCGAACTGGTAGAGCGCCGGATCGTAGATCAGGTAACTCGACGCGAAGACGACGCGCTTGAGACCGGGCTGGTCTTTGGCCAGGGTCATCAGGTGATGCGACAGGCGCACATTGTGCCGGAAATTTTCTTCCCAGAAGCCATAGGTCTCGCTGGAGCGCTCGAAGGTGGCGGCCAGATGGATGAACAGCTCTGGCGCGAAGCTTCCCAGCTCCGCCTCGGTCATGGTGTTGAGATCGCCCTGGCGGTAGAGCACCGCGACGGGAAAATCCTCCGGACGCGGCTTGAGATCGCCCACCAGGACCGTGGCGCCGCGCGACGTAAGCTTGGCGACGATCTCCCGGCCGATCACGCCGGCACCGCCGCTGACGAAAACGTGCCGTCCCTGCATCGTATCCTTCATGCCGTGTCATCCTTGAGACAGCCATGGATCAGCGAATCGACCGCCCGGCCTGCGATCCGCACCTGCCGGCGCAAGACGCCCTCGCGCCGGAATCCTGCGGTTTCCAGCACCGCGATGTGGTGCGTCCGCAAGGCATAGGTTTCGGTGAACAGGCGTTCCAGCCCCAGATCGGCAAAGGCCAGCCGCTGCATCAAGCCGAGGAAGACGCCGAAATAGCGCCCGTACGATTCCGGCGGCGACAGAAAGACCGGATCGAGCAGAAAAGACACTTCCGCACGCCGGTGCTCCCAGGCGATGTGTACCAGGCCGCCATAGCCGATCAGCCGCTCGCCGTCGCGATACGACAGCAGAATCTCGGAGGGTTGCGCCGCCCCCAGGCTCGGCCAGATGCGCTCGGCGAAATAGGCCTCTTGCTGCGCCGGCGAGATCGGCCGGGACTGCCGCAGAACCTCCATCTGTGCGTTGCGCCAGCCGCGGATGGCCTGGATGTCGTCCGGCTGCACCGCGGCGACCCACAATCCGCCCGCTTCCAGACGCGGGTGCGGCATGCAGGCGTAGGCGCTGTCCGTCATGGCGTCCGGCATGTTTGGCAGCGAGGAAAGGCGGCGGATTGAATCATCGAAGGGACTTCTATCGTAAAGCGGTTTTTACCTTCCGGTAAGTGTGCCGCACGGCGAAAGACCGGAAGAATCAACTCGGCTAGCGACAATGACACCGTTTTTATTAGCCGATTCTTAACCGCGTTCGGAAATCATCGGCCGTCTCCGAAGGACGACCGCGCCATGGCCCAAAAGGCGAAGAAAATCTATACCGCTGAAGAAGACGCCTGCGAAGAGGCCGCGCCGGTTTTGCGCGATTTTACCCAGCCCTGGCTCGATCTCAACGACAAGGCGGTGCTGGTGACCGGGGGGACCGGTTCCTTCGGCAAGCATTTCCTGCGCACCGTCGCCGCGCAATACAAGCCCCGCCGGCTGGTGATCTTCTCGCGCGACGAGCTCAAGCAGTACGAGATGCAGCAGCTGTATCCGTTGGAGCAGTATCCTTTCATCCGCTTCTTCATCGGCGACGTGCGCGACCGCGACCGGCTCGAACTCGCCATGCGCGACATCGACTACGTCGTCCATGCCGCGGCGTTGAAGCAGGTGCCCACCGCCGAATACAATCCCTTCGAGTGCATCCGCACCAACGTCTTCGGCGCCGAGAACGTGGTCTCGGCCGCGCTGCGGCGTAACGTGCGCAAGGTCATCGCGCTGTCGACCGACAAGGCCGCCAATCCGGTCAACCTCTACGGTGCCTCCAAGCTGGCTTCCGACAAGATCTTCGTCGCCGCCAACAACCTGGCCGGCGCCGACGGCACCCGCTTCGCGGTGGTGCGCTACGGCAACGTGTTCGGTTCGCGCGGCTCGGTCGTGCCCTTCTTCAAGCAGCTGGCCGAGAGCGGCGCGCACGAGCTGCCGATCACCGATCCGCGCATGACGCGGTTCTGGATCACGCTGACCCAAGGCGTCAATTTCGTGCTTTCCAGCATGGAGATGTCGCGCGGCGGCGAGATCTTCGTGCCCAAAATCCCCTCCACCACCATCACCGGCCTTGCCGCCCAGCTCGGGCCGCAACTCGACCAGAAGGTCGTCGGCATCCGCCCCGGCGAGAAGCTGCACGAGACCATGATCCCGGCCGACGATTCGCATTGGACCGTCGAACTGGACGACCGTTATGTCATCCTGGCCAGCTTCGCCGCGGCGGCGCGCGAAGCCTATCTCAATCGCGGCGCCAGGCCGGTGTGCGAAGGCTTCGTCTATTCCAGCGACGCCAATCCCGAGCAGCTCGACGCCCGCGGCCTGCAGATGCTGATCAGCGAGGCTTACGCGTGACCCCCAATTGCAGCGCGCGCGCTGTCGAAGCCGAGCCGTTTCTGCCCTACGGCCGCCAGGTCATCGAAGCCGACGATATCGCCGCGGTGGCGGCCGTGCTGGAAGGCGACTACCTCACCACCGGACCGGCCGTGGCGAAATTCGAGCAGGCGCTGGCGGGCGCCGTGGGCAGCCCCTGCGCCACCGTCTGCAGCAACGGTACCGCCGCCCTTTACCTGGCCGCCCGCGCCTTGAAACTGGGGCCCGGCAGCAAAGTCGTCGTCCCGTCGATCACCTTTCTGGCCACGGCCAGCGCGCCGCACATGAGCGGCGCCGAGATCGTGTTCGCCGACGTCGATCCCGACAGCGGCCTGATGCGGCCCAAGGACCTGGCGGACGCCATCGCCAGGGTCGGCGGTGCGGACGCGGTGTTCAACGTCCATCTCAACGGCCAGTGCGGCGCGGTGGAAGAGATCGCGGAGATCGCCCGCGATCATGGCATGAAGATCGTCGACGACGCCTGCCATGCCCTGGGCACGTGCTACCGGACCTCCGATGGCAGCCTGAAACAGGCCGGCGACAACGCCTTCAGCGACCTCACCGTGTTCTCGTTCCATCCGGTCAAGGCCATTGCCATGGGGGAAGGCGGTGCGGTGACGACCACGGATGCCGGGCTCGATGCCGCGCTCAAGCGCGAACGCAACCACGGCATGACGCGCGAGCCCGAGGATTTCACCGCTCCCGACGCCTTCGAGGCCTCCGGCCATGCCAATCCCTGGTACTACGAGCTGGTCGAGCCGGGGTTCAACTGGCGTGCCAACGATATCCAGTGCGCCCTGGGCTTGTCGCAGCTCGGCAAGCTGGAACGCTTCGCCGCGCGCCGGCGCGCCCTGGCCGCCGCCTATGACGCGCTGCTGGCGCCGCTGGCCCCGCATCTCAAGCCGGTGGCAAAGACCTGGGCCTGCCGGCCCAATTTGCACCTGTATCCGGTGCTGATCGATTTCGAGGCTTGCGGCCTCGGCCGCGCCGAACTGATGGCGCGGCTGGCGGCCGAACACATCGGCAGCCAGGTGCATTACTTTCCGGTACACCGCCAGCGCTATTATGCCCGCCGCTACGGCCCCCTCACGCTGCCGGGCGCCGAGCGCTATTACGCGCGCGTGCTGAGCCTGCCGTTCTTTGCCGCCATGACCATCCGCGATGTCGAACGCGTGGTGGCTGCGCTGACGCGCCTTCTCGGCCTATAGAGATCGCTGCAGAAACGACGACGGACGGAGACCCTGTCTCCGTCCGCCGTTTCTTTGTATACAACCCTGTACCAACGCCCCGGGAATGCTGGTTTGCATGCCTGCAATCGGCAAACGGCGGCGGACGCCCCTTCATCCGCCGCCGCGTTGACGTTACTTGAACAAGGACAGCACGATCGAAGGCGCCTGGTTGGCGATCGACAGGGCCTGGACACCGAGCTGCTGCTTGGTCTGCAGCGAGGTGAGCAGTGCGCTTTCCTGCGCCATGTTGGCGTCGACCAGGTTGCCGATGCCGGTGGTCAGCGTATCGGAGAGCTGAGACACGAAGTTCGACTGAATGGAGAACTTCTTGGAGCCGGCCGACAGAGCCGAAAGCGCCCCGTTTACCAGCGAGATTGCCGTTGAGACTTTGCCGACCATGGTGGAAGCCCCTGTCGCCGCAGTAGCGGCGTATGCAGCGGTGATACTCAGCTTGGCAGCCGTCAGGGTCTGCGATTTCACCGTGATCTTCTGCGACGTATCGGTGGCGGATGCCAACGCGGCAATGCCATTGGCACGCGAACCGTCCAACAGGTTGATGCCGTTGAACGACGCGTTGTCCACGATGGTGGTGATCTGCTGCACCATCGACGAGAAGTCGTTGGCCAGCGCGGTACGGCTCGAGGTATCCAACGAGCTGTCGGCGGCGGACAGCGCGTTCTGCTTCATCTGGATCAGCAAGTCGGAGATCGACTGGGCAGCCGACATCGCCGTATCGACGACCGAGGTGCCGTTGTTCAGCGAATCGGACACCGCGGCGTAGCCCGCGACGTTGCCGCGCATGGTCTGGGCAATGGCGTAGACGGCGCCATTGTCCTTCGCGGACGCGATCTTCAAGCCCGAATTGATGGCGGTTTCGGTCTGGGACAGCTGGGCGGACGTGGCGTTGAGGTACTGCAGCGCGGTCATGGCGCTGGTGTTGGTGTTGACGCTAAGCATGAATGCCTCCGTTCTGGCTTTTGATAGAGCGATCGCTCCTAGGGCGTTTTGCCCTGGACGGAGGAAGAGCAACGGCTGTGCCGCCGCCGCGTTAACGCTTGTTTCACTTTGGATTGCGAGGCGGGCCGAGCGGGATCGGCATCGGCAGATTTGCGCCAGGGACTGTTTTGCCGGGCATCATTTGCCGGCCAGGCGGCAGAAATTGCCCAGTGCCCGGCAATTTTTGCCCAGCCAAAACGAGAACGGCGCGGGAAACCCGCGCCGTTCGCCGCCCGTGGAATGTTCTTATTTGAACAGCGACAGGATCGCCGACGGCGCCTGGTTGGCGATCGACAGCGCCTGAACGCCCAGCTGCTGCTTGGTTTGCAGCGAGGTCAGCATGGCGCTTTCCTGGGCCATATTGGCATCGACCAGATTGCCGATGCCGGTGTTCAGCGCGTCGGTGAGCTGGGAAACGAAATCGGCCTGGATCGAGAACTTCTTCGAGCCGGCGGACAGCGCGGACAGCCCCGCATTCACGGTGCCGAGCGCCGCGGAAATCGTCCCCACCATCTTGGAGGCCGAGCCGGACGTCAGCGAATAGGACCAGTTCGAACTCACCTTCGTCAGGCCGATCGCGTTGAGCGTCAGCTTCTGGGCTCCGACGGTGATGCGCGCCGTGATGTTGGTGGCGTTGGTGAGGGCGCTGATGCCGGCGGTCGAACCGTCCACCAGATTGATGCCGTTGAACGAGGCATTCTGCACGATGGACTGGATCTGGGACGCCATCGAAGAGAAATCGTTGGCCAATGCGGCACGGCTGGAGGTGTCGAGCGAGGTGTCGGCGGCCGACAGCGCGTTCTGCTTCATCTGGATCAGAAGGTCGGAAACGGACTGTCCGGCCGACAGCGCCGTATCGACCACGGAGGTGCAGCGGTTCAGCGAATCGGTCACGGCGGCATAGCCGGCGACATCGCCGCGCATGTTCTGGGCGATCGCGTAGATCGCGCCATTGTCCTTGGCCGTGGCGACCTTCAGACCCGAGTTGATTTCGGTTTCGGTCTGCTGCAGTTGCGCATTCGTCTGGTTCAAATACTGCAACGCAGTCATCGAACTGGTGTTGGTGTTGACGCTAAGCATGAAATCACCTCATTTCTGCGGCCTGACGGCCGGCGCCCTGGCGGGGCGTGGTCGTTGCAGGGCACAACGCAACCCCCGTGCCAGTCGCGGTACCCATCTAAGTTATTGATTTTACTGTGATCTAGGTTGGCCGGAGGAGATGGTTACCGGCATGATCTTGCCCCCCGGCAAATTCGGCACGGTAAAAAAAAGCCGGCCACGAAGGCCGGCCATGACTCTCCTCGAAAGAACCGGTGCCTCAGGCGGCGCCGCGCAAACCTTCCATGATGGAGCGGTTGACCGAGATCAAGGGATCCAGCGTGGCGCCCTGACGGGTGACCTCTTTGGAGTACTTCGTGACCCACAAAGACAGCGAAATGATGTTGGCGCGCACTTCCTTGGGAAGCTGGTTGCCGTCGTCCAGGCAGTCGGCGGCGAGCATGCGCCACAGCTGGCGGTTCCTGGAGACCGCTTCGACCAGCGGGCCGCCCTTGGCGCCAACCCGCTGCGCGTCGATCAGCGCGCCGGTGACCTGGCCGAATAAGCGGTATTCCACTTCACGCGGATCTTCAGTGATCCGTTGAATGTTCTGGTAGGTTTGCAGGGTCATAGTTCAACCGTTCCTGTTCGAAGTCGAAGAGCTTCTTGCACAGCATCAGCGCCTTGTAGTAGGCGCCGTTCATGACGTGGCGGCTGATCTCCACGCAGACGGCCATCGCGTCGCGGTTGCGGATGGCCCCCATGAATTCCGTCAGCCGCAAGGCAAAATCGTTGTAGTACTGATCGCTGGCTTCATGATCGAGGTACATCATCATGATCGGCAGATAGATTCGCCGCACCGGCGTCGTGGCCGTCTCCGGCTGCATGATGTCCTTCTCGCGCAGCAGACAGGCCCGGTTCTGAATGATCAGGCTGGCCCGCTTGTCTCCGTTGGTCAGCACCGCGCCGTTCAGCACGAACTTCTCGCCAGGCTTCAGCGACAGTTTCAAAGGCATCAAATCCACCCAGCTCTATCTGCAGGCCCGGCAAAGCTACGCGTCCGAAGTTAACAAAATGCTCGCAAAGCAAAGCGGCGAATTCACCGGACGTTAAGCAAAAAACGTTTTGATGGCACTAGGTTTGAAAGGATTTCCGCCCTATGGCCCAACCTCTCGCCGCGCCGCGAACGAAGCTCTCCACAAGGCAGGAGGCCAACCTGGCAAAGCTGGAGAAGCTTGAAGCCTTGGCCGAGGATTATGAACAGGCTTTAACGCGCCACCGGGCGAACCGGCTGGTGTGCCTGGCGCTCAAGGCTTGGCAGCGCGGCAATGCCCCGCGCAGCGCCAAGCTGGCGCTGGAAGCGACAAAGCTCGACGAGAAAAATGCAAAAGCTTTTCACGTGCTTGCCACGGCTCTGCAACGCATGGGCTTCCGTTACAAGGCGCTGGTGACCTACGAACGCGCCTATCAGCTCGATCCCAACGATGCGGACCTGCTGATCGACCTCGGGCTCGCCGCCTGGCAAATGAAGATGGGCGATACCGCCCAGAAGATGTGCCGGATGTACATCGCCGCCAAGCCGGAATCGCCCGTCGGCTACAACAACCTCGGCACCATCCAGGCCGAAATGGGCAATGTGTCCGAAGCCATCGAGACGTTGCGCGGCGCCCTGCTGCGCATGCCCAAGGAAGCGATCCTATGGCACTCGCTGGCCACGATCCTCGCCGAGGACGGAAGGGTCGAAGAAAGCCTGGTGTTCTATCGCGAAGCGATCGCGCTCGATCCCGTGGCGCCGAGCTACGTGCACAATCTCGGCTTCGCCTATCTCCATCTGGGAATGCTGCCGGAAGCGCTGGACTGCTACGAAAAGGCGGTCAAGCTGCTGCGGGAGCCGCACGACCGCGCCGAAGCACGCCATTCGCGCAGCATCTGCCTGATCGGCATGGGCCGGCTGGAATACGGCTTCGCGGAATACGAAGGCCGCAACGATCCGCTGTTCCGCGCCCATGTCCCGCACGTCATTCCGGCGCCGCTCTGGCAAGGCGAAGCGCTGGACGGCAAGCGTCTCGTGGTGGTCGGCGAACAGGGGCTGGGCGACGAGATCATGTTCGCCAACACGCTGCCAGACCTGCAGCAGGCGGTCGGTCCGCAGGGAAAGCTTTTTATCGCCGTCGACAACCGGCTGGAGCCGCTGTTCTCCCGCTCCTTCCCGGATGCGGTGGTCGGCACGGGCGAGGACCGCGTACGCTACGACGTGGACGGCAACCAGATCTTCCGCTTCGTGCCTTTCGCCGAGCGCGAAGGCCCGCTCGATTACTACATCACGGCAGGTTCGGTGCCGCGCTTTCTGCGCCAGCGGATCGAGGATTTTCCGCATCAGGCTTTCCTCAAGCCCGATCCCGAGCGTGTCGCGCGCTACCGCGAGATGCTGCACGCCGGCGGGCCGGGGCCGGTGGTAGGCATCTGCTGGCGCTCGATGAAGCTCGACTTGAAGCGCGCCAAATACTACAGCTCGCTGGAGATGTGGGGACCGATCCTCAAAACGCCGGGCGTGCGCTTCGTCAATCTGCAATACGGCGAGTGCGCCGAGGAACTGGCACGCAGCGCGGCGCACAACGGCGTAAGCGTGGAGGTGATCGACGGCTTGGATCTCAAGAACGACATCGACGGCCTGGTGGCGCTCGCCGCAGCCCTGGATCTGGTGATCTCCGCGCCGACGGCGTCGGCGGCCGTCGCCGGCAGCGTGGGTGCGGAAGTTTGGTTTCTCGCCGCCGGACGCACTTGGCCGCAGCTCGGAACGGACCACTATCCTTGGTATCCCAAAACGCGCGGCTTCTTCCCCGCCCGTTTCGGCGACTGGAACGCGTTGATACCCAAAGTGGCCGAAGAACTCTCCGTCTTCGCGCGCAAGTGACGCCCCGCCTCCACCGGGGCGCAAGGCAGCCGCCGGCTACTGCTGCTGCTGTTGCTGCTGGTGGTACAGCCGCTCGGGCATCGAGGGGGTGGGCGGCGGCGGCGCCATCGGCCTGGCCACGCGCAGGAAGTCCTCGTGGCGCGCCGGGGCCAGCGTCGGTTCGACCGAGACGGCAATCGCCAGCTCGCTTTCCGCAACGCCCTTGAAGGTGCCGCGCGTCGGCGGCACATCGGCATAATCGCGGCCCACCGCGGCGCGGATGTGACGCTCGTCCGCCAGCATGTTGTTGGTGGGGTCGAAGCCGACCCAGCCGAGGCTGGGCAGGTAGCATTCCACCCAGGCATGGGTGGCGTCGGCGCCGGTGAGGTCCTGGCTCTTGGGACGGTGATAAAGGTAGCCCGAAACGTAACGGGCGGGGATGCCCCACAGCCGCGCCGCCGCGATCATGATATGGGCGAAGTCCTGGCAGACGCCGCGGCGTTCCTCCAGCGCATGCTCGATGGTGGAATGCACCTCGGTCACGCCCGGCTCGTATTCGAAGCCGGCGTGAATGACGCCGTTCAGCGCCTTCAAGGCGGAGAGCGGATCGCCTTGCGGCTTTTTCAGCCCCTTTTCGGTCATGAAGGCGACGAGCACGGGCGACGGCGGTGCGAATTTCGAAGGTTCCAGGAGATCGAAATGGTCGTCGCCGAGATTGTAGGGGTTGTAGCGTTCCCACTCCAGGGTATCGACGTTTTCGGGCATGGGCGGGCGCCGCGAAATCTCGAGCACCGCCAGGGCTTCGATACGCAGCTCGTCATGGGCGCGCAGCACGTTGAAATGATAGACCGCGTTGCCGAAGTGGTCGGTGTAGGCATAGAGCTGGGTGCGCGGATTGGTGTTGATTTGGAAGGAGCGCAGCGCCTGGGGTCCTTCCGAGCGCGGCTGCATCCGCAGCTCCATGACGCTTTCGCGGATGGCTGCCGAATAGCGGAAGCGGGTGACGTGGCGGATGGAATAGAACATCAGCGCTCTCTCAGCTTGTCATACCCCTCCTCCCCCATGCGCGAAGCGCTGATGGGGAGGTGTCTTTGAGCGCGCGAGCGCGAAAGAGACGGAGGGAGCTCATAAAACCGTCTCCGCCCCATAGGTGATGTACGCTTCGTACACCGCTTCGTGGATCTGTTCGCATTTGTCGGCGATCTCGGCCAGGAAGCGGGCGATGGAGCCGCGCATCACTTCGTCGATCTGGGTGAAATCGGCCGAGGCCTTGAGGCGTCCGGCCAGGCGTTCGACGCGCGCACGCCGTCCCGGCGGGGCGGCGGGTGCCACCCGGGTGAGCGCCTCGCACACCCGATCGATCGAAAAGCGCACCGAATGGGGAAACTCGGCGTCGAAGAGGAGGAATTCGGCGATCTTCTCCGGACGGATGGCGGCCGTATAGACCTTGCAATAAGGCTCGAAAGCCGAACAGAACTTGAGCAGCACCAGCCAGTCGAAATAGGTCGGCGTATTGGGCACGATGCTTTGCGTGGGGCCAAAATGCAGGTTGAGCAGGCGGCAGACCAGCTGGGCGCGCTCGATGTGGCGCCCCATCTCCAGGAAATACCAGCCTTCGCCGTGGCTGAGGGTGGAATCGGTGACGCCGCCCAGCGCATGCAAGGCCTGCAAGGCGTCGCGGAACAGATGCGAGGGGTTGTGCCGCCAGTTCTCTTCCCGGTCCAGCGACTGCAGATGGAGGTAGAGCCGGTTGAGGTTTTCCCACACCTCGACGGTGAGGTGCTCGCGCACCTGGCGGGCATTCTCGCGGGCGAAGCTCAAGGAGGAAAGCAGCGAGGACTCGTTCAGCCGCTCGAAGACCAGTTCGCGCACCACGGCGGCGGTGTCGGTACAGCCCTTGAGGCGCTGTTCCGCCGAGAGCGCGGCGATGACGCGCCCCCAGCCGGATTCGGCGTCTTCGCGCGATTGCTCGACCATGGCTTCCAGCTTGACCGCGATGAGGCGCGCGGTGTGCTCGGCGCGCTCGATGTAGCGGCTCATCCAGTACAGGCTGTCGGCGACCCGGCTCAGCATGGCGCGCTCATTGTGACAGCACCCAGGTATCCTTCGAGCCGCCGCCCTGGCTGGAGTTCACCACCAGGCTACCCCGGCGCAGCGCCACGCGCGTGAAGGCGCCCGGCACCAGCACCGTCTTTTCGCCGTGCAGGATGAAGGGGCGCAGATCCACATGTCTTGGTTCCACGCCGCCGTCCACCAAGGTGGGCGCCGTGGAAAGCTGGATGGTGGGCTGGGCGATGTAGTTCTCGGGATCGGCCTTCAGCTTTGCGGCGAAGGCCTCGCGTTCGCCCTTGCTGGCGTGCGGGCCCACCAGCATGCCGTAGCCGCCCGATTCGCCCACCGCCTTCACCACCAGCTTGTCGAGATTGGCCAGCACATGGGACAACGATTTGGGTTCGCGGCAAAGGAAGGTCTCCACATTCTCGAGAATCGGCTCTTCGGAGAGGTAATAGCGGATCAGGCGCGGCACGTAGGAATAGACCGCCTTATCGTCGGCCACGCCCGTGCCCAGCGCATTGGCGATCACCACATTGCCGGCACGATAGGCGTTGAAAAGGCCCGATACTCCCAGCGAGGAATCCTCGCGGAAGATCAAATGATCGATGAAATCGTCGTCGATGCGCCGGTAGATCACGTCGATGCGCTTAAGCCCCGACGTGGTACGGGCATAAACGATGTTGTCATTGACCAGCAGGTCGCGGCCTTCCACCAACTCGACGCCCATCTGGCGGGCGAGGAAGGCGTGCTCGAAATAGGCGGAATTGAACACCCCCGGCGTCAAGACGGCGATGGAGACGTCTTCGCGTACCGGCGTCAGCGAACGCAAGGTGGCGAGCAGCTCGCGCGGATAATGGTCGATGGAGCGCACGCCTTGCGAACGGAACAGGCCGGGGAAGGCACGGCGCACCACGTCGCGGTTGGCCAGCATGTAGGAAACGCCCGAGGGCACGCGCAGATTGTCTTCCAGCACCACGAAGGCGCCGTCTTCGCGCCGTACCAGGTCGGTGCCGCAGACGTTGACATAGGCGTCGTGCGGCACCGGCAAGGCGCGCATCTCGCGCCGGTAATGCCGGGAGCCGTAGATCATCGAACGCGGCAACAGCCCGTCCTTGAGGACGCGCCCGTCGCTGTAGATGTCGCGCAGGAAGCAGTTGAGCGCCAGAATGCGCTGCTTCAGCCCCGCCTCGATGCGCGCCCACTCCGCCGCCGTGACGATGCGTGGCAACAGGTCGGTGGGGATGATGCGCTCGGTCGCCTGTTTGTCGCTGTAGACGGTGAAGGTGATGCCCTGGTGCAGGAAGCTGGTCTCGCAGGCCTGCTGGCGGCGCAGCAGCTCTTCCGGCGGCAGATTCGCCAGCCGGTCGCACAGCGCGGCGTAATGCGGGCGCGGGGCTCCGTCGGCGGCGAACATCTCGTCATAGGCGGGGCCGAGACGATAATTGCCGTAGGGCGCGCGCCCTGCCCGGCTGGGGGAATTCGCTGCGTCGTCGGCGAAGGAAAGGGCGGAAGACATAAGGGAAGTATGGCGGCTTGCCCGGGTTTGCCGTCAAGAACGGCAGTGCCGAAATCCTAGGCGAAGCCTGCTGAATTATGCGGCATCGCCGGATGCACTGGTCAGCGAATAGACAATTTGCCCCAAACGCAGGAATCGGTCTGCGGTGCTAGCCGATTTTCCTGTCAGCACACGGCCTTCAGGAGAGCCAAGGAGTCAAGCATGGCATCCTGGTTGGGACGCGCAGCGACAGCGATGGTGCGGAAGCGCAGCGGGGCAAGGGCTTTTGCCGTAGCTTGACTGATGCAAACGGCCATCAGGCGGTTGCAGACGCCCGCCAGCCCCGCGCACCTGATGCAATCGCGCAGTGCCGCCGCCGAGCGCGGCGAAAACGCCAGCACCGCATCCAGTGCCTCGCTCTCCAGCGCCGCGCGCGCCGCGTCCGGCAGGCTTTGTGCCGCTACGATTTCGTAGAGCTCTGCCGCCTTCACTTCATAGCCTTTAGCTTCGAGCAAGGATTTCAAACGGCCATGGCTGCTGCCGGCAGCGTGGAAAAGCACGCCGTCTTGCGGCCGTGCCCAGCGCGGCACGGCCTCGGCCAGCGCCGCCGCATCGCCGTCGGCCGATTCAATGCGGCAGAACCCTGCCAGCCGCGCCGCCTCCTCCGTCTGCGGCCCCACCGCGAAAACCGGCAGATCACGGCGAGTGCTGCGCCGCGCCAAAGCGCGTACCCCGTTGGCGCTGGTGACCAGGATCGCGTGTACGCCTTCCAAGCCGAGCACCGGTCCAGCGAAAAACCGCACCGACAACAGCGAGGCGCAAACCGCCTGGTGCCCGCGTTGCGCCAGCAGCGCGGCAAAGCGGGCGGCATCTTCCGTGGGGCGGGTGATGAGGATACGCATCAACTCGTGTCCCGATTCCGAAATTCGCACCATCTCACAATCGGCTTTTGAGCGAATTTCGGAATCAAAAGGGACACGAGCAACTTAATAAATCCTAGTGTCGTTTCGGTTCCGAAGTTCGCGCAATGCGCCGATATCGATGATATCGCGAACTTCGGAACAACGACACTAGCGGCGCGAAGCCTTCTCCTCCAGGCCCGAGCGGCCTTCGCGCGCTTCGAGCACGGCATAGACGGCGGCCGGCTCCACTCCCGTCGCCGCCCACAGCACCAGAAGATGATAGAGCACATCCGCCGATTCGGCGGTGATCTCCGCCTGGTCGCCTTTGACGGCGGCGATCGCCGCCTCCACCGCCTCCTCGCCGAATTTCTTGGCGCAGCGCTCCGCGCCCTGGCCGAGCAGTTGGGCGGTATAGGATTTGGCGGGATCGGCGCCGCGACGCGCCGCGATGGTGTCGAAAAGTCTGTCGAGGACGTGCGCCATGTCTGCACCTTGGCTTAAGGAGTGTCCGCCCCGCCGATGTCGAGGCAGAATTTGTAGCGGCCGTCGGGCTGGCGGCGCCATTCCGTGACGTAATAGCCGGTCAATTTGAACGCGCCGCCCTCGGGCAGCTTCGCCGTGAGAAGCCAGGTGCCGCGCGTCGAGCCCAACATGCCGTCGGGCGAGGCCTCGGCCTCCTCGGCCGTCCATTCCAGGCGCTGGGCCTGGTAGCTGGGGTCGTTCTTCTCTGCATCCGCATAAAAGGCCTCGACGGCCGCGCGCCCCAGCAGCGGCGGATGGGCGCCCTGATAAAGTCGCACGTCGTCGGTCATGAAGGCGAGAAAGGCCGCATGTGCCCCCTTGGCGACGGACATCGCCGAGAAGGCCTGGTCGGCGGCGAGCAGCTCGTCTTTGGGCGCGGCCCCGGCCGCAGCCAGGGCTGCCGCAAAGGCAAGAAGCAGGACGCTGGCGAAGCGGCGCATCTTGAAATCATCCTTCCGGGCTTTGGATCCAATTATGGCGGCATTTCTATTTTCTGCCGTAAATCCGACTCAACCGGCCCCAAAGCGGCCCGAAACAAGCTATTTACTCTAATGGCGAGGCTTTCCTCTCGATCAGTGTATCAATGAGGGAATGTGATGGCCAGAAGCGACAACAGTCCGTCTGCGGCGCGTCAAACCCTCTCCCGCGAGCTGCTGCACGGTTTGACTCCGGAAGAATTCAATCAGGAAGCCGAAGAACTCGCCAAGATGCAGGCGATGTCGCCCGCCATGCGGGCCCGCCTCAAGGCGCAACTGGTGGAGCGTCTCAAGACGCCCGTCGACGAGCCGAGTTGGGGGCCGGACTGGGTGCGCCACGGCGAACGCGTGGCGGCGCGCAATCAGCGAAGCAAAGGCCTCCTCGCCCATGTCTTCTCGCGCAAGAACAAGGACGATGACGACAAGGAAGAAGAACCGTCCAGGCCCGCCTTGAACGACAAGGATGCAGACGACGCGGCGATCATCGCGCGCAACATGGAAAAAAGCCGCCAGGTGGCCCATTACAAGCCGCTCTACATCGCCGCCGCGGTGCTGTCGTTGTGCATCGTGCTGATCTCGATGTTCGTCGATTACCACATCATCCGCGAAGTCTGGACGCGGGCGCTGGCCAACGAGTTCATGGTGGTGCCGCCCGCCTTGCAGTCCTCGGTGGTGTTCAAGAGCCTGCAAGTGGTGTTCGCCGTCCTGATCGTCCATTTCATGCTCAAGATCACCGGCGTCACCGGGCGCAACACCATGATCGCCGCCGCCTTCGTGCTGGCCATGGTGATGATCTCGGGGCTGGGTTATCTGGTCGCCTACAATAACATGGCGGGCGGCACCTCCACGGCCGAGCAGCATCAGGCGGCACCGCAGAACGATGCCATCCAGCAACTCTTCGCCACCGGCGGCGTGCAGCAGGCCTCGATGTCGGCGCCGGCCCCCGTGAGGGAAACCTCCGAAGGCGTCTCGCTGGGGCTGCCCAAGCTGTCGCAGAATTCGCTCGCCCACGCCGATTCCTGGTTCTGGCTTGCCTTCGCCAGCGTGGTATTCTTTATCGTCACGACGGTCGCCGCGCTTTACATGCAGACCTGCGAGAACAACGTCCGCAACTATCACATCGCCAAGGACTACAAGCACCGTCGCAAGGATTTCGTGCTCCTCCACCTCCTCGAACACGTCCATGGAGGAGCCTAAGGGGGTTTTCACGGGGGAGACGATGAAAGCAATCGTTCTGGCCGCCGCCGCCGCCCTTGCCTTGATCGGGGGCGGAGCGCTGGCCATGCAGGTGGCGCGCGACACACCCGACACCAATGTGCTGCACCCGCAGCGCATCATCATCGGGCTCGACCTGTCGCTCTCCAATCCCCTGGTGGACGATCCGGCCTTCGCCGCAAGGGTGGGGGCGCGGGTGGCCGAAACCGTGCGCAATCTCGACATGTCCTCGGAAGTGCATGTGCGCACCTTCGGCAGCTACGATCCCAGCTCGAACAATTTCGCCTACGACACGCTGATTTCGGTACGGGCGCGGCCCGAAGTCGTGGCGGCCGAGGTCCAGAAGCTGATCGCCTCGACGCCGCGGCTGGTTGCCTCCGGGCGCTGGCGCTCGCAGCAGACCACCAACATCGTCGCCTTCCTCGACAACATCGTGCGGGCCCGGGGCTGCGGCGGCATGCCGACCACCATCATCCTGGCCAGCGACGGCATCGAGGATTCCGCCTACACCAAGCTCAACCGCGGCGGCCATCTGCCCGAGCCGGACCGGCACGTCTTCCGCGGCTGCAGCGCCCTGATCATCTATGGTCTGGGTCAGGGGGCGGGCAGTCCGGTGCTGACCAACCGCCTGCGCAGCGAGTGGGAAAACTGGACCCGCGAGGCCGGTTTCGGCAGCTTCCAGGGCTTGAACGACTGGTAAGATACTGAAATTGATGGTTATTTCATAATAACCATCATCTTTTGACCACTTGACACAGAATACTCTGTTGTATAGAGTATTCTGTGTGTTGGCCAAAGAAGAGCAAAGATGTCGCTTTCCGGCGAAGAAGCCAAAACCCATCTCTCCGAAGCCGAAACGGCCGGGCGGCGCAGCTCCCAGCTCTACCACTACCACAAGGCCTCGCCCCATCTGATGATGTGGGGCGGCATCTGGGTTTTGGGCTATGGCGGCACGGCGCTGAGCCCGCCTTACTCCGATCTCATCTGGACCATCCTGGTTCTCGCCGGCGTGGCGGGCGGGGCTTGGATCGGGCGCTGCAGCAGCACCTGGGGCTGGGGCGAAGCCGGGCGAAATCCGAAAAGTTGGCGCATGGTATCGCTCGCGGCCATCGCCGTGTTCTTCGTGATGGCGACCTATGCGATCATGCAGCCGACGCACGGACCTCAGTTCGCCGCCTATCCCGCCTTGATCACCGGAACCGTCTATGCCGCCATCGGATTGTGGATCGGCATCCGTTATGTGGTGACGGGCATTCTGGTGGTGGCGCTGACGCTGTTCGGCTTCTATCACCTGCAAGAATACATCCTGTGGTGGCTGGCCTTCGTCGGCGGCGGCTCGATGATCCTGGCGGGCCTCTGGTTCCGGACGGTGTGAGATGGAACAGCCCGATCCCATCATCCATCAGCCGGTGCGCCTCAAGATCATGGCGGCCTTGAAGCCGCTGCCGGCCAACGATCCCATCGAGTTCGTGCGCCTGAAGGCCATCGTCGGCGCCACCGAAGGCAATCTCGGCGCCCATATCGCCACGCTGGAAGAGGCCGGATATGTGGCGGTGGCGAAGGATTTCGTCGCCAAGCGGCCGCGCACCCGCATCGCCTTGACCAGAGCGGGGAAGCGGGCCTTCGAGGATTATCTCGATTACCTGCGCGCCATCATCGACACCGCGGACGTGGCGACGGGTTAAAGACCCAGGCGCCTGCCGATTTCCGGCGGCGTCACGCCCTCTGCACGCAGCGCCCGCAACGTCGCGGCGCGGTTGCGCTTGGAGAATTTCTTTCCCGCCGCGTCGAGGATCAGCCGGTGATGCGCGTAAGCGGGCGACGGCAGCCCCAGCAAGGCCTGCAACAGGCGCTGGATATGGGCGGCGGCAAACAGATCGTTGCCGCGGGTGACGAGATCGGCGCCTTGCCAGGCATCGTCGATCACCACCGCCAGATGATAAGCCGACGGCGTTTCTTTGCGCGCCAGCACGACATCGCCGAACTTGAGCGGATCGACGGTCATCTGTCCGTGCTCGCCGCCCGGGCCTCTGCCCCGCTCCTCGAAGACCAGCGGCCCCGTCATCGCGGCCGCCTTGGCGGCATCGAGGCGCAAGGCATAAGGCGTTCCCGCGGCGATGCGCGCCGCCCGCTCGGTGGCGCTCAAACAACGGCAGGTACCGGGATAAAGCGGTCCGTCCGGACCTTGCGGGGCCTCGACGGCGCGGGCGATTTCCTCGGCGATCTCGCGGCGGCTGCAGAAGCAGGGATAGAGCAGGCCTTGCGCCTGCAAGCGCTTCAGGCCTTCGGCATATGCCTCCAGGCGCGCCGACTGGCGCAGCACCGGTTCTTCCCACCGCAATCCCAGCCAGGCGAGGTCTTCCAGGATCGCCGTTTCGTATTCCGGACGGCAGCGCTGTGTGTCGATGTCTTCCAGGCGCAGGAGAAAGCGCGTGCCCGCCGCGGCCGCGCGCAGCGCCGCGAAAGCGTGGCCGAGATGCAGAAAGCCGGTCGGGCTGGGGGCGAAGCGGGTCGTGGACATGGCGGTATCGGCGTGACAATCATGCGATCGAATAGCAAGCAGGTACAAGATGTCACTTTCCGGCCCCCGCCACGACCCGAAGGGAAAAGCGGCGCATCTCGTCGTGCTCTGTCACGGCTACGGCGCCGACGGCAAGGATCTCATCGGCCTGGCGCCGGTGCTGGCCCGGCTGTTGCCCGATGCGGCGTTCGTGGCGCCGAACGCGCCGGAGCGCTGCCCCGGCGCCGGTTACCAGTGGTTTCCCATTTCCCAGCTCGATCCCAGGCTGATGCACCAAGGCGTGGTCGGCGCCATGCCGGGGTTGGAGGACTTCGTCCAAGCCGAGCTTGCGCGCCTCGCGTTGACGGCGGAGCGCCTGGCGCTGATCGGCTTCAGCCAGGGTACCATGATGGCGTTGCAGCTGGGCCTGCATCACCTCAAGCCGGCCGCCATCGTCGGCTTCTCCGGCGTCCTCACCGGAGCGCCGCCGCAAGGCGGGACACCGCCGGTCTTTCTGGCGCATGGCGGCGCCGATCCCTTGATCCCGCCCGAGGCGCTGTTCATGACCGCGGGCGTGCTGGGCGCGGCAGGGGTGCGCGTGCAATGGCATCTCGCAGCGGGCCTCGGCCACGGCATCGACGACGAAGGCCTGGCCCTGGCGGGCGGTTTTCTGTCGCTGGCCTTCGCGGGACGCCTTGCCGCCGCGGGCGAAGCAAGCTGTCCCCTGATACGTTAGTGTCCCGATTCCGAAATTCGCATGATCTCCATATCGGCTTCCGGGCGAATTTCGGAATCGGGACACTAGCAACTTGTTGAATCCTAGTGTCGTTTAGGTTCCGAAGTCCGCGTTACGCACCGATATCGATGATCTCGCGAACTTCGGAACCACGACACTAAACGTCGCCATTCCGTCACACCGAATCGCGTAAATTGCGTGCCGTATTGGCTTTATGGGCGGTTGTCCCTAAACTGCCGCTCAAGAGCAAAGGAGGCTTGCCTTCAAAAGGATCGTGTCGTGTTAGCCGCGCGCAGTCCGGACAACTGCCCGGCGCTGGTGCTCAATGCGGATTTCCGCCCGTTGAGTTACTTTCCCTTGTCGCTGTGGTCCTGGCAGGACACCATCAAGGCTGTGTTCCTGGAGCGGGTCACCATCCTGGAGGAATACGAGCGCACGGTGCATTCGCCCTCCTTCGAGATGAAGCTGCCCTCCGTGGTTTCGCTCAAGACCTATATCAAGCCGGCGCGCAATCCCGCTTTCACGCGGTTCAACGTCTTCCTGCGCGACCGCTTCGAATGCCAGTATTGCGGCGCGGGCGAGGACCTCACCTTCGATCACGTCATCCCGCGTTCGCGCGGCGGCAAGACCACCTGGGACAATGTGGTGGCCGCCTGCGCGCCCTGCAATCTGCTCAAGGGCGGCCGGCTGGCGGCGCAGACCGGGATGTACCCGCGCCAGCGCCCGCACCGGCCGACGGTGAACGAACTGCGCAACAACGGCCGCCTCTTCCCGCCCAATTACCTGCACGAAAGCTGGGCCGATTATCTGTATTGGGACAGCGAACTGGAGCCGTAGCCGCCTCCGTCTCGCTGCTGCGCAGCGAGCCGCCTTCCCCGCTTCGCGGGGGCGAAAAGCTTTTTCAAATCCGCGTCGAGAGCGCAATCGCCACGCGGCAGCCGAGCTTGATCACGGCGGTGAGCAGGCTGTGGCCGGGCGCTTCGTCCGCGCCATGGGCCAGTGCGACGTTCTTGTGGGCGATCTCGTCGGCGCGGAATCGCGCGATGGTGTCGCGCAGCTCGGGATCGCGCTCGCCCAGTCTTTCGACTTGGCGGGCATAATGGCGGTCGATCACCGCCTCCACCGCTTCGGTGCAGGCCATGGCGGTCTTCTCGCCCGCCAGCGCCGTGGCGGCGCCCAGCGCATAACCTGTGATGTGCCAGAAGGGTTCGAGCACCGTGGGCTTGACGCCCCGCTCGGCGATCAAATCGTCGAAGCGCTTGAGATGCTCCTGTTCCTGCTCGGCCATATGGCGGATGGCCTCGGCGGCCTTGCTGCCGCTCTTGCCCAGCACCGCAAGCTGGCCTTGGTAGATGCGCACCGCACCGTATTCGCCCGCCTGATCGACGCGGATCATGTCGGCGATGTCGTCGCTTGCGGAGACGCCGGGCGGGTCCGGGCGCCGTCCTCTCTCGCTCATAGCCATGCAAACCCGGCCGGCAGCTTGATCTTGCCCTTCAGGAACAGCCAGCCCAGCGTCACCATGAAGAGCGAACCCAGGAAATTATAGCCGGCCAGCGAAATGCCGAACAGCCGCCAGCCCGGTTCGTCGCAACGCACCACCTTGGCATTGAGGTCCATGCCGGCGTGCAGCACGAAACGCGGGCCCGTGCAGCTGGCGGGACCGGGGATCAGCTTCCATTCCACCAGCGCCTGGTCGGCGCCGATCAGGCCGGTGACCAGGATGCAGAAAAGCGCAATCCAGGCCAGCAGCACCACGGTCTTGCGGTCGATCACCCGCGCGTAACAAAGCAGCGCGCCGCCCAGCCCGAAGACGATCGCCGCATCGTGCGGCCAGCGCTGCCAGTAACACATCTCGCAGGGCGGAACGCCGATAACATATTGGAAGAACAGCGCGCCCAGAATCATGGCCAGCGAATAGGCCCCGGCCAGAGCGGCGACGTTTTCCTCACGCATGGCGCGAACATCCTTCCTGCACGTGTCCTGATTCCGAAATTCGCATGATCTCTATATCAGCCTGCGGGCGAATTCCGGAATCGCAAGGACACGAGCAACTTGTTGAATCCCAGTGTCGTTTCGGTTCCGAAGTTCGCGTACAACGCCGCTATCGATGACCCCCGCGAACTTCGGAACCACGACACGGGCGCAATCGGCAGAACCTCTGTCCCAGCGCGACACATTTCAGGGCACAATCGAATGCCCGGCAGCGTTACAAAGTCAACATCCTCGCTGCGGTTTTTCGCCGTAGAGCGGCAGCGGCAAGCAGGCGAACGCACAAATGACTCAATTTGAGGAATATCTCCGCCTTGAGAAGCGCGATAATCGCTTATAAAGGCGTGCCCGCCGTGTTAGAGCGTTTTCCGTCCGAAAACGCGACAAAACAAGAATCTGGAGCATTTCATCGATTCCGTGAAACGAAGAAATGCTCCAGAGCGAAGGAAGTTGAATGCGTAAAGTCGAGCCGGCGCGCCGCATCGTCCGCCGCGAGTTGCTCAAGATCGACGGGCGTGCCGTGGAGTTGAACGTCAGGCTCAATCCGCGCGCCCGGCGGCTGATCGTCAAGGTCCATCCCAGCAGCGGCGAAGTGATGGTGATCGCGCCCTCGAAGCGGGCGCTCGACCGTGCCGTCGAATTCGCCCGCGGCCAGACCGACTGGATCGCGCGCCAGCTCGCCAAGGTGCCGAGCCGCGTCGTGCTTCAGCCCGGCGCGCGCCTCCCTTTCCGCGGCGAAGAGCATGTGGTGGCGCACGGCGAGGGCGGCCTGGTCTCCATCGACACGGACCGAGCCGTGATCCGCGTCGCGGGCCGCGCCGAACACGCGCCGCGCCGCCTGCTCGATTTCCTCAAGAAGCAGGCGCGCCTGGAGCTGGAGGCCAAAACCGGCGAATTCGCCGGACGCCTCGGCATCCGCCCCAGCCGCATCACGCTACGCGACACCGCCAGCCGCTGGGGTTCCTGCTCCTCGACGCGCTCGCTGTCTTTTTCCTGGCGGCTGATCCTGGCCCCGCCCTATGTGCTCGATTACGTGGCGGCGCACGAGATGGCGCATCTCAAGGAGATGAACCACGGTCCCGGCTTCTGGAAGATCGTGCGCGAGCTGGCGGGCGACGTGCGCAAACCGCAGGCCTGGCTGCGCCAGCACGGCGCCGCGCTTCACCGTTACGCAGCGCGATAAAACTTACGTCCCGAAAATACGGTTCAGCAGCTGCTGGAAGCTGTCGGGGGCGGCTTGCTGCGGCGTTTCCTCGGGCGCGGCCGGAGCACCGGCCAAGGGACGCACCGGCAGGCCGTTCTCGGCGTCTTCCATGAAGCGCTTGAAAATGCGGGCCGGCAGCGTGCCGCCCGTGGCATGGCGCATGGGCGCGTTGTCGTCGTTGCCCACCCACACCCCGCAGACCAGATCGGCGGTGAAGCCGACGAACCAGGCGTCGCGGTAATCCTGGGTGGTGCCGGTCTTGCCGGCGCTGGGACGTTCGTCCAGGCGCGCCGCCTTGCCGGTGCCGTTCTCCACAACTTCGCTCATCATCCCCGTCATGGCGGCAAGATCGCCGGGCGAGACCACCGGCGCGGCACCGCCGGGCTGGCGCTGCCACAGCAGCTTGCCGGTCTTGGTCTTGATGCTGACGATGCCGTAAGGCGTCACGGCGTTGCCGCCGTTGGCAAAGGGCGCATAAGCGGCCGTCAGTTCGAGGGGGGTCACCACGCTGGTGCCGAGCGCCAGCGACGACACCGCCAAGAGCGGGGTTTCGATGCCGAGGCGTTTGGCGGTGCGCGCCACGGCCTTGGGGCCCACCTGGTTGGTGAGCTGCACGGCAACGGAATTGGAGGAGATGGCGAAAGCCTCGCTCAGGCTCACCATGCCGCGGTATTTGCCGTCGTAGTCTTCCGGCTTCCAGCCGCGGATTTCCACCGGCCCGTCGTTCATCACATCGGTGGGTTTGCGGCCGGATTCCAGGGCCGTGAGATAGACGAAGGGCTTGAAGGCGGAGCCGGGCTGGCGCTGGGCGTCGCTGGCGCGGTTGTAAGGGCTTTGCGCATAAGAGGCGCCGCCCACCATGGCGCGCACCGCCCCGTCGGGCGTCATGGCGACCAGCGCAGCCTGGCTGGCGTCGTATCGGGCGCCCTCTTCCCGGAGGCCGGCGGTGACGGCGCGTTCGGCTTCGGCCTGGGCGTCGAGATCGAAGCTGGTCTGCACCACCAGCGCTTCCTTGGCTTCGCCGATATAGCCGGGGATCTGCGACATCACCCAGTCGGCGAAATAGCCCGAGCCGGGCGTGGCGGTGCCGCGCACGATGCGCGCGCGCGTGGCCGCGGCCTGCGCAAGGGTCTGGTCGTCGATGTAGCCTTGTTCCTGCATGTCCTTGAGCACGATCTGGGCGCGGGCATGGGAGGCGTCGGGATCGAACAGCGGATTGTAACGGGCGGGTGCTTTCACCGATCCCGCCAGCATGGCCGCTTCCGGCAAGGAAAGCTCGCGGGCGCGCTTGCCGAAGAAGCGTTCGGCGGCGGCCTCGATGCCGTAGACCCCGGCGCCGAAATAAACGCGGTTGAGATAAAGGGAGAGGATCTGGTCCTTGGAATAGCGGGACTCCAGATAGAGCGCGAGCGTGGCTTCCTGGAGCTTGCGGTGGAAGGTGCGGTCGGGTTCCAGGAACAGGTTCTTGGCCAGCTGCTGGGTGAGGGTGGAACCGCCCTGGATGACATGGCCCGCCTGCATGTTCTCGTACGCGGCGCGGAAGAGGCCGATGACATCGAGTCCGATATGGCTGCGGAAGCGCCGGTCCTCCACCGCGATGAAGGCGTTGGGTACGTAGGACGGCAGGGCGGAAACCTCCACCAGGGCGCCTTGGGTGAGGCCGCGTCTGGCGATCAGCCGCCCCTGGTCGTCGAGAATGGTGATGTCGCGCGAGGGCCCGCCCGCCATCAGGCTGCTCACATCGGGCAGGTCGGAGAGGAAGCGCGAGAAGAAAATGCCGCCGAAGATGGTGCCCCAGGCCAGCACCAGGAGCAGGGCATATGGCCAGACCCGGTGGCGCTTGCGCGGCGCCGGCCTTTCGGTTTCCTCGTTACGTTCCGGTCGCGCAGCCTGCCGCGGCATCTCTTAACCCGTCAGAAACCATGGCAGTGTGGCGCCGAAGCGTTAACAGCCGTTAAACAATGATTTGCGAAAAAGCCCTCCGGACGGGACGGGCGGAGGGCTTTTTCCGGGCGTGAAGGCGGAAAATTACTGGCCGATGCTGACCTTGGACATGCCTTCGTTGTCCAGCGTGCCGCGATAGGCCTTGATCTTGACGCTGCCCGAGCCGTAGGCCTCGATCTTGGGATTCACCGCCATGCCGCCAAAGCTGACATTGCCGGACCCCATGATATCGATATGCAAAGGATCGGCCACGCCGTCGGCGATGGTGACCGAGCCGGAGCCGGCAATCGAGGCGCTGACCCTGCCGTTGACGCTGGCCGCCGAGAAATTGCCCGAACCGGCGATGTCGATATCCGCCGGACCGGCGATCTTGCCCACGGTGACGGACCCCGACCCGGCGATGTCCGCCTTGAGCTTGCCGGCGCCGCCCAGTTTGATGTCGCCGCTGCCGGCGGAGTCGATGTCGGCCGTGCCGGCGACGTTGCCCACCGTGAGCTTGCCGGAACCGGACATCGACAGATGGGCCTCGCTGACGTCGCCCACCGTGGAATTGGTGTAGCCGGTGACGTCGAAATGCAGCGGGCCGTTGGTGTTGCCGATCGTCACATTGCCGGAGGTATCCACGCTCACGGCGCTGCCGCGCGGCACGGCGATGCGGATCGCCAGCTGGTCGGGCTTCCTGCGGTAACTGGTCGAGAAATTGAACCAGTTCTTCCAATCCCACACCGTATCGACCTGGTCGGCGTCTACGCTCAGGGTGTCGTTTTTGGCATAGACGTGCACCGCCTGGACGCGATCCTTGAGGCCGCTGACCTGGATCACCATCGGCCCGCCGTCCTTCACATCGACCTTCACATTGCCGACGATGTTGTCGAGCTTCAGCTTGTGGGCCTCGTAACTCTGCCAGGAACCGGTCACCCAGCTGGCATCGTCCGCCCGTGCCGGCAGGACCACGGCGGCGGCCACCGCCGCTCCGATCAAGAGAGATTGCATGCGCATGAGGAACTCCACCCACGACGTGTCAGGTATCAAATAGTCTGGTCCCACTGTTATGCACAGACGGTCAAATTTGCAGAGCTCCGGTTCCGGCGGCGAAGGAGGAACAAAATAGCACCGCCCGGAGCCCTGTTCCGGCCTCCATTTTAACCGAAAAACGCTCCGCTTTCCGCCCCGTAGGGTGCCATTGCCGCCTGCTTTGGGCGGCGGCCTCGGGGTGCGGCAGAGCCCCTTCCTGCCGGACAGGAGGGTCGCCGAGCCCGGACCGTTGCCGGCGCAAGGCGGCCCCCGTCATGGCATCAGGCGGTAGCCGCCGCTTTCGGTCACCAGGATGCGCGCCTCGGCGGGATTCTCTTCGATCTTCTGGCGCAGCCGGTAGATATGGGTTTCCAGCGTGTGGGTGGTGACGGCGGGGTTGTAGCCCCAGACCTCGTTGAGCAGGGTTTCGCGCGGCACGGTATCGCCGCAGCGGTACAAGTATTTCAGGATGTTGGTTTCCTTTTCCGTCAGGCGGATTTTTCGCGCTTTGGTGTCGAGCAGAAGCTTGGCCGAGGGCCGGAAGGTATAAGGTCCGATGCGGTACATCGCCTCTTCGCTGCGGTCGTGGCTGCGCAGATGGGCATGGACACGGGCCATCAGCACGGCAAAACGGAAGGGCTTGGTGACGTAGTCGTTGGCCCCCGAGGCCAGGCCCTTGATGGTGTCGGTGTCGCTGGCCGCCGCGGTGAGCAGCACGATGGGACAGGTGACGTCCTGGGCCCGGAACTCCCGGCACAGTTCGCGCCCGTCGCCGTCGGGCAGGCCGACGTCGAGGATCATGAATTCGTAAAGCCCGTCGCGGGCCGCTTGGCGCGCCTGGGCGCAATCGCCGGCCGTCACCACGGCATAGTCGCCTTCCTGGGCAAGCTGCTCGGCCAAAGAGGCGCTGAGCATGGCATCGTCTTCCACCAGGAGAACGCGCTTGGCGCTGGTCATATCGGGGGTTCATCCAGGGGTTTCAAAGCGGTGCGGGACTCTATCCGGTTTCCGGGCGCTGGTGTATTGGGAAGGCGCCATGCCGTCCTTCAGCCGATCCTCCCGCCATCCTTCGCAAAAAACCCCGTCCGGGGGGCTCGACGGCGTCGCCCGGGCGTCGGATGCGCTGCGCGCCGGACGCCTGGTGCGTCTGATTGACCGGGGGGTTCACACCATGCTCGCCGCCGAAATGGCGGGTCCGGATATCTTGAAACGATTCAAACCCGCCTGGCTGGTGCTGTCTCACGCCCGCGCCCGCACCTTGAAGATTCGTCTTTACACGCCCGAGGTGGTGGCGCTGCCGCTTTCAGGCCTGGATGCAGCCGCGATCCGGGCCGTGGCCGATCCCACCGCCGATCTCGACATGCCGCTGAAAGGCCCGTTCACGGCGCTGCGGCGCAAGCTGCCCGGAGCGTTCGCCGCGTCGGTGAAACTGGCGAAGCTGGCGGGGCTGTTGCCTGCCGCCATTCTTTGCCGCGGGGCCTTGCGCGGCGCGGCTGAGATCCGCACCGCCGACATCGCGGCTTACGAAAGCCTGGCGGCGGAGAGCCTTTCCATCGTGACGCGGGCGCGCGTGCCCCTCCTCGGCGCCGAAGAGACCGAGCTGGTGGCGTTCCGCGCCGCGAACGGGGCGCCCGAGAATATCGCCGTGGTGATCGGCCGTCCGGTTGCGCCGGTGCTGACGCGTCTGCATTCGGAATGCTTCACCGGCGACCTGCTCGGCTCACTCAAATGTGATTGCGGCGAGCAGCTGCGCGGCGCTGTGCAGGCCATCGCCAAGGCGGGCGGCGGGGTGCTGCTTTATCTGGCGCAAGAGGGCCGCGGCATCGGTTTGATCAACAAGCTGCGCGCCTATCGCTTGCAGGATCAGGGCTTCGATACCGTGGAGGCCAATGAGCGGCTCGGCTTCGAGGCCGACGAACGCGTCTATGCCGTGGCGGCGAGGATGCTGCATCTGCTCGGCTTCAAGGCGGTGCGCCTGCTCACCAACAATCCCGGCAAGGTGGCGGGGCTCGCCGCCGCCGGCATTACCGTGACGGAGCGCGTGCCGCACGCCTTCCCCAGCAACCGCCACAACGAATTCTATCTCAAGACCAAGGCCGAAAAAGCGGGGCATCTTTTGTAATAGGCGGCAATTTCTGCCTGGCGCAAATTCCCGGGCGGATTGAAAAGACTGCGTCTTTTCGCTGGCAAGCGGCTTGCTAGACAAGCACCATGCCGGCGCTTGCTTCCATCGCCCTCAATCCTTACGCCACGCCGCAGCCCGCGGTGCAGGCGGCGAAGGCGGACGAGTCCGGTTTCGGCTTCGACGACCTCCTCGACCTGGTCAATCCGTTGCAGCACATCCCGGTGGTTTCGACGCTCTACCGGCATCTGACAGGCGACAAGATCGGCACGGCGGCGAAGATCGCGGGCGATGCGCTTTACGGCGGGCCCATCGGCTTTCTCTCTTCCGTGGGCGACTCGCTGTTCGAGCAGATCACCGGCAAGAACCTCGGCGACACGGTCTATGCCTATCTGAGCGGAGAAGACGATCAAACCGGCGCGACGGGTCTGGCTGCGGCACCGGCTTCGGTGATCCCGGCATCGAACCTGCATGTCACCATGCCCGATCTTTCCTTCCTTTCGGATACGCCGGATTCGGATACGGCGCCGCGCGCCGCCGCGGCTTACGGCAAGACCCTGCTGCGCAGCTACGAAGCCGTATAATCGTTCGAGCAAAGCCCGCGTTTCATGATCGCGGGTTTTGCTCGAGTTTATTGTTTTGGCGCGCAATCTTTCGGAAAACCGCTTCACACTTTTCCGGATTGCGCTCTGGCGCCGAAAATCGCCGTGCCGACGCGCACATGGGTGGCGCCGTAGCGGATGGCGGTCTCGAAATCGTCGCTCATGCCCATGGAGAGGAACGGCAGGCCCGCCTCCCGCCCCAGCTTCTGCAACAGGGCGAAATGCGGCGCGGGGGCTTCGTCGAAAGGCGGGATGCACATCAGCCCTTGCAGGTTCAGCCCCAGCGCCCGTACCTCGGCGACCAGCGCCAAGGCCTCGCGCGGGGGCACGCCCGCTTTTTGCGGTTCTTCGCCGGTGTTGACTTGCACGAAAAGCAGCGGGTTCTTGCCGCTGCGCGCGCATTCGGCCTTGAGGGCATGGGCCAGCTTGATACGGTCGAGCGAATGGAGGACATCGAACAGGCCGACCGCTTCCTTGACTTTGTTGCTTTGCAGGGAACCGGTCATATGCAGTTCGACATCGGGGAATTCCGCCTTCAACGCCGGCCATTTGGCCAGCGCCTCCTGCACCTTGCTTTCGCCGAAGAGGCGGTGGCCCGCCTCCAGCACCGGGCGGATGGCGGCGGCGTCCTGGGTCTTGGAAATGGCCACCAGCTGCGTCTGCGGCGCAGGCCCCAGCGCGCCCTTTCGCGCCGCCGCGATGCGCGCGAGGATGCTGCGGTAGTTGTCGGCAATGGCGTCCGGAGACATGGATGAGCGATAGCGCTTCACGGCGGAGATTGGCAAGGGCGGCAAAAAAATTGGCTGCCGCCGGCCCTTTGCCGCCGCTGGTGCTGATGACCGATGACGCGCGCTTGCCGGACCCGATTCCGGCGGTACAGGCCTTGCCGCGGGGCAGCATGGTGATTGTGCGCTGCCGCGATCCCATCCGGCGCCGGGCCCTGGCCCGGAGCATCGCAGTCCTCGCCCGGGCGCATGGGCTTGTCGTGCTGGTGGCAGGCGATGCGGCACTGGCCCGCCGGGCCCATGGCATCCATCTGCCCGAAGCAAGGCTGGGCGAAGCGGCGCGGGCGCGCGCCTGCGGCCACACTTTCATCACCGCTTCCGTCCATTCCTTGGCTGCCCTGCGGCGGGCGAAATACGCCGACGCGGTGTTCCTCTCGCCGGTTTTTCCCACCGCCAGCCATCCGGGACGTGCCCATCTGGGGCCTTTGCGGGCGGCGGCCATGGCGCGGCTTTCCCCGCTTCCCGTCTATGCGCTGGGCGGCATCACGGCGGCCAATGCCGGACGGCTGACGGGTTTCTGCGGCCTCGCCGCCATCGGCGCCTTGGCCGTGTAATTCCGGTTGACCCCAGAGAGCGGCCGAACAATGGTGCGGCCATGCAAGGAGGAGACATGACGGACGGCGACATCACATCGGCCTTGATCGAGGTCATCCGCCGCCGTTCCTACCGGCGGGGAAAATTCAAGCTCGCCTCCGGCGCCGAGAGCGAATTCTATTTCAACCTCAAGCCGACCATGATGTCGCCCGAAGGCGCTTATCTTTGCGCCCGCGGCCTGCTCGGCAAAATCCGCGGCGAACGCGTCGATTACGTCGGCGGGCTGGAGATGGGGGCGGTGCCGGTGATCGCCAGCTTGGCAGCCTTGAGCTTTGCCGAGGGCAAACCCGTCGCCACCTTCTTCGTGCGCAAGCAGGCGAAGGACCACGGCACCCAGGATCTGCTGGAGGGTCTGGCGCCGGGCGAAACGCTTTCGGGCAAGCAGGTGATGATCGTCGACGACGTCGCCACCAGCGGCGGTTCCATCGTCAAGGCCGCGGAGGCGGCCCGTGCGGCGGGTGCGATGGTGGAAACCGCCCTTGTCGTCATCGACCGCGAGGAAGGGGCCACGGCAGCCCTGGCCAAGGCCGGCATCCGCCTCTTGTCGGTGCTGAAGAAGAGCGACTTCCTGTAAGGCGGCTCACACCTTGAACTTCAGGTGCAGGAAGGCGGCGCTGAGGTCGATGCGCTGCGAGCCGTCGTAGAAGACGCCCGTATTACGCGTGTAGTGCAGCTGCTGCCAGCCGGCGGTGACCCGCCAGTTGTCGTTGATGGCATAGCCGAGCGAGGTTTCCACCCCGCGC
>Ga0187810_10000009_pt1 | contig 110232 bp, 117 predicted proteins | sample NC_wetland_sal_i_9_FD_132963 | JGI IMG/M metagenome (GOLD analysis project Ga0187810, IMG submission 132963) | Wetland sediment microbial communities from Neuse River Estuary, North Carolina, USA - ASW_5 | ecosystem: Environmental > Aquatic > Freshwater > Wetlands > Sediment | place: USA...
AGGACGCGCACATGCCCGCGCAGTGCATTTCATTGCGCGCAATCCCGGACTTTCCGTCGCCGAATTGCTCGGCTTCCTCAAGATCACCAAGCAAAGCCTCAATCGCGTGCTCAACGACCTGCTGGCGGGCGGCTTCGTGGAACGCAAGACGGGTATGCAGGATCGTCGCACCCGCCGTTTGCAGCTCACCGGGACGGGCAAGGCGCTGGCCGAGGCGGTGTGGAGCACGCAGCGCCCGCTGATCGCCGCCGCCTTCAAGGCGGCCGGGCAGGACGCCGTCAACGGCTATCGCAAAGTTTTGATCTCCATGGCCGGGGAACCGGAGCGCCGGAGGATGAAATCATGAATTCCGCCGTAGAAGACCCCCACCTGTTGGTCGTCGACGACGACGAACGCCTGCGCCAGCTCTTGCAAAAATATCTTTCCGGCAACGGCTATCGCGTCAGCGCGGCCGCCAACGCCGCCGACGCCCGCGCCTTGATGAAAAGCATGGCCTTCGATCTGCTCGTCCTCGACGTGATGATGCCGGGCGAATCCGGTTTCGAGTTCGCGGCGGCCGTGCGCGCCTCCTCCGCCGTGCCGATCCTGATGCTGACGGCGCGCGGCGAGGCCGAGGACCGCATCACCGGCCTCGAACGCGGCGCCGACGACTACCTGGCCAAGCCCTTCGAACCGCGCGAGCTTCTCTTGCGCATCGGCTCGCTGCTGCGCCGGGCCGCCCCGCCGGCGCGTTCCGCCCATGCCGAGGTGCGCATGGGCGATTGCGTCTACGACGCCGGCCGCGGCCAGTTGCGCCGCAAGGGCAAGCCGGTGCGCCTGACCAGCTCCGAGAACGCGCTGTTGCAGCTCTTCGCCGCCAATGCCGGGCGCAGCTTCAGCCGCGCCGATCTCTGCGCCCGGCTCGGCGTGGCGCTGGAGCGCTCCATCGACGTGCAGGTGACCCGCCTGCGCCGCAAGATCGAAGAAGACCCCAAACTGCCGCTTTACCTGCAGACCGTCAGAGGTGTGGGCTATGTCCTCGTTCCCGACCGCGTCGGCTAGGAAGTTCGATCCGAACGTCCTGCGTCCCGGGCGCTTCATCAAGCGCTTCATGCCGCGCGGGCTGTTCGGCCGCTCGCTGATCATCATCGTGGCGCCGATGGTGCTGCTGCAGGCCATCGTCTCCTACGTCTTCTTCGAGCGCGACCTCGAAACCACCACGCGGCGCATGGCGCGCGACGTGGCCGCCGACATCGCGCTGCTGATCGCCCAGGAGGACACCTATGCCTCGCCGCTGCGCGAGAATCTGCGCGCCCTGGCGGCCAGGCAGCTGCGCTACGACCTCAGCTTCGAGAAGGGCGTCCATATCGCCCCGCCCACCAAGCGCCAGCGTTCGACCATCGATCTCGCCCTCGACGAGGTGATCGCCCAGCAGATCGGCGAGCGGCGCCATTTCCAGACCGCCACCCTGCCCGACCGGCATCGCATCGCCATCAGCGTGGAAGTGCATGACGGCGTCTTGAAAGCCATCGTGCCGCGCCACCGCATCACCGTGTCGAGCCCCGACATCTTCATCCTCTGGATGCTGGGCTCTTCGCTGATCCTGCTGGCGGTCGCCATCCTCTTCCTGCGCAACCAGGTACGGCCCATCGAGCGGCTGGCGCGCGCCGCCGACGCCTTCGGCAAAGGCCGCGCCGTGCCCGATTTCAAGCCTTACGGCGCCACCGAAGTGCGTCGCGCCGCCCAGGCCTTCCTCACCATGCGCGAACGCATCGAACGCCACGTGCAGCAGCGCACCGAGATGCTGGCGGGCGTCAGCCACGACCTCAAGACGCCGCTGACGCGCATCCGCCTGCAACTCGCCATGATGCCGGGCAGCCCGGAAAGCGCGGCGCTGCGCCAGGATGTGGCCGAGATGGAACGCATGCTCGACGATTATCTCGAATTCGCCCGCGGCGAAGGCGGCGAGAAAAGCCAGATCGCCGATCTCGGCGCCCTGGTGCGCGATGCGGCGGAAGCGGCGGGGCGGGCGCGTCCCGGTCCGCTGGCGATAGCCGTGCCCGACGGCATGCTGCTTTCGGTCAAGGCCCATGCGCTGCGCCGTTGCGTCACCAATCTGATCGACAATGCGCTGAAACACGGAAATTCGGCGGCGGTGTCCTTCGAACTGGTGGGGCATTACGCCGAAATCCACATCGACGACGACGGGCCGGGCATCGCCCCGGAGCAGCGCGACGAAGCCTTCCGGCCCTTCCACCGCCTCGACGAAGGCCGCAACCTGCAAACGGGCGGCGTGGGCCTGGGCCTCACCATCGCCCGCGACATCGCACGGGCCCATGGCGGCGATCTTCTCTTGTCCGGCAGCCCGCGCGGCGGCCTGCGCGCCACCATCCGCCTGCCGAAATAAGCGCTGCCTTCATGGCAGCCTTGCGCCGCTTCTCGGGTGCGGTGCCGCGGCGGCAGACCTATACTTTCCGGCCCCCGTGAAGGAGCTGGACCATGACCGCCTTCGCTTCCCTCGACGCCGTCTCGACCCTTCCGCCCACCGTCAACGAAGCGGTCAAGACTTATGCGCCCGGCTCGCCCGAACGCGCCGCCCTCAAAACCAAACTGGAGGCGATGAGCCGCGAGCGTATCGAGCTGCCCTGTATCATCGGCGGCAAAGAGGTTCGCAGCGGCCATCTCAAGCCCAGCGTCATGCCCCATCGCCATGCCCATGTGCTGGCCGAGGCGCATATGGCGGACCGCGCCGGGATCGAAGCGGCGGTGACGGCGGCGCTCAACGCCCGCGCCGCCTGGAGCGCCATGCCCTGGCCGGAACGTGCGGGCATCTTCCTGCGCGCCGCCGATCTCTTGAGCGGGCCCTATCGCGACGCGCTGAATGCCGCCACCATGCTCGGCCAGTCCAAGACCGTGCACCAGGCCGAAATCGACTCGGCTGCGGAGCTGGCCGATTTCTGGCGCTTCAACGCGGCCTTCCTGGCCAAGATCTATGCCGAACAGCCGCTCTCGCCCGCCGCAACCTGGAACCGGGTGGATTACCGCCCGCTCGACGGTTTCGTCTTGGCGGTGACGCCCTTCAACTTCACCTCCATCGCCGGCAATCTGCCGACCGCGCCGGCGCTGTGCGGCAACACCGTGTTGTGGAAACCGGCCGGCACCGCCCAATACGCGGCGCATTTCATCATGGAGATTCTGCGCCGGGCCGGCTTGCCGGACGGGGTGATCAATCTCGTCTACGGCAAGGCCTCGGAGGTGTCGGATGTTGCGCTGTCCCACCCGCTCTTGGCCGGGGTGCATTTCACCGGCTCGACCGAAGTGTTCGACGCCATCATGCGGCGGGTGAGCGAAGGCAAGTACCGCTCCTATCCGCGCCTGGTGGGCGAGACCGGCGGCAAGAATTTCATCCTCGCCCATGCCAGCGCCGATCCGGAGGCGCTGGCGGCGGCGATCGTCCGTGGCGGCTACGAATATCAGGGGCAGAAATGCTCGGCGGCCTCGCGCCTTTATATTCCCAAAAGCCTGTGGCCGGGCTTGCGCCAGCGGCTGGCGGCAGCGGTGGAGGAGATCGCTTACGGCGATATCGCCGATTTCCGCAATTTCATGGGGGCGGTGATCGATGCCGCGTCCTGGAACAAGTTGCAGGCGGCGCAGGAAGAAGCGCGCCGCGATCCTTGCTATCGCCTGATTGCCGGCGGGGCGGCCGATGCGCTGGAAGGCTGGTTCATCGGCCCCACTCTGGTGGAGTCGCGCGATCCCGCTGCGCGGCTGATGAAGGAAGAGCTGTTCGGGCCCATCGTCACGGCGTTCGTCTATGACGATGCGGCCTTCGAGGACACCATCGCCCTGATCGACCGTTCCGTCGATTACGGGCTGACCGGCGCGATCTTCGCTGCGGAAGCCTCGGCCATCGCCGCGGCGCAGACCGGCTTGCGGCAGGCGGCGGGCAATTTCTACATCAACGACAAGCCGACCGGCGCCGTTGTCGGCCAGCAGCCCTTCGGCGGCGGCCGTGCCTCGGGCACCAACGACAAGGCCGGTTCGATGTGGAACCTGATGCGCTGGCTGTCGCCGCGCACCATCAAGGAGAACTTCCTGCCGCCCAAAGACTGGCGCTATCCCTTCATGGGAGAGGCTTAGCTCTTCGTCAGTTCTTCGGCGCGCGCCTTGGCGGCGGCGACGGCACGGGTGAGCAGTGCTTCGAGGCCGCCTTCCTTGGCCAGCAGCACCTTGAAAGCCGCTTCGGTGGTGCCGCCCGGCGTGGTGACGTCGCGGGCCAATTGCGCCGCTTCGCGCGGATCGGCATCGAGCAAGGCGCCCGAGCCGATCACCGTGGCCCGCGCCAGAAGGTTTGCGGTCTCTTCCGGCAGTCCGGCGGCGATCCCCGCCTTGGCCAAAGCATCGACCATGGCGAAGACATAGGCAGGCCCCGAGCCCGACACCGCGGTGGCGGCGTCGATCTGGCTTTCATGCTTCAGCCACACCGTCTGGCCGATGGCGGAGAGCAGCGATTTGGCCAGGGTCCTGTCGGCGGGCGTGGCGTTGGGCGCGGCGTAAAGCGCGGTGATGCCGCGGTCGATGGCGCCGGGCGTGTTGGGCATGGCGCGCACGATGCGCGCCTTGGAACCCCATTGCTTCTCCAGGAAATCCACACCGGTGCCCGCGGCGATGGAGATCATCAGCGTGCCGGCGGCGGCGATGGGCTTCAGCCGGGCCGCTTCGGCGCGCAGCACCTGCGGCTTCAACGCCACCACGCAGGCGCGCCAGCCTTCCTGCGGCACCTTCTTGAAATCGGCGAGCAGGCTGGGACCTTCCAGCTTCTGCAGATGCGCGGAGGGATTGGGTTCCACCGCGGTGATGGGGCCCAGCCCCGCCTTGATCCAGCCGCGGATCAGGGCAGTGCCCATTTTGCCGGCTCCGACGAGAAGAATGGGCGCGCTCATGGGCGTCCCTCCCGGTTACCTTCTCGTTCCGAGAAGATGCAAAGAAGATTCATTCCGCTTCACGCCTGACCCTGGCACTCCAGGATGGCGGCGGCCACCGCTTCTTCCGCCGTCTTGCCGCCCCACAGCACGAACTGGAAGGCCGGGTAATAATGCTCGCAAGCCTCCAGTGCCAGGTTGAGCAGGGCTTCGCACTGTCCGGCGCTGGCATGGGCCTCGGGGAAGATCATGGCGTGACGGAAGACGATGGTACCGTCTTCGGGCCAGAGGTCGAAATGGCCGATCCACAGCCGCGCGTTCACATACATCAGCAGCGAAGCGATATCGAACAGCCGGGTTTCGCCTTTCACCCGCATGTCGAAAGCACTGGATAGATGCAGCGATTGCAGATCCTCGCGCCAGGTGAAGCTGAAGTGATGGTCGGACCAGCGTCCCGCAACCGAGAGATTCAATTCGTCGGCGCTCGCCCGTTCATAGGACCAGCCGTTCTCCTCCACCGTCCGCTCCAACAAATCGAGCGGATGAGGACGGCTGACGAATTCTTCCTGGTGGATGACGGTCATGAACCAGACTCCGGCGCGACACAAAACGAAGCAGTTGAGGGTCAAGCTGCCACAAGCTTTTGCGTCTGTACAAGAGTCCGCCCGGATAGACTGTGGGGCGGTTCATGCAACTCACAGCTTTCGGGTCGGCCTCGGCTTCGCCGGGATTCGCCGCTTCTTCGGCGCGGCGCGGCGCCTCTTCGCCGGCGTCCGGCGCTCCAGTGCGGCAAGGCGCGTTTCGAGTCGTTCGTTTTCGGCGCGCGCCTTGGCGGCCATCGCCTTGACCGCGTCGAATTCCTCGCGCCCCACCAGCTTCATCTCGGCAATCAGCTTTTCCAGCTTCTGTTTCATGAAGGTTTCAACCTCGCTGCGGGCGCCTTCGGCCGCACCGGCGGCGTCGGTAAGCAGCCTGGCCAGGCCGTCGAGAAGAGGATTGTCGCGCTGCATCGGGATATGTCCTTGTTCCGACTCTTATAAATCAGACGACAGGCGAATGGCGAGGTGCAAAGAAGGGCGGCCGGGCCATGCCTGTTTAACCTTATTCGCCCTTCGCCGCGCCCGCTTCGCTGCCATCTTGACACTCCGGGCAAAGCGGTGCGTCTTTCCCCGGCATGATCCCTTATCCCGAACTCGATCCGGTCGCGATTCAACTGGGGCCGCTGGCGGTACGCTGGTACGCGCTGTCCTATATTTCGGGCCTGCTGCTGGGCTGGTGGCTGCTGGTGCGGATGCTGCGCCAGCGTTCCTTGTGGAAAAACCCGCCTTTCTCGGGCAAGGCGCCGGCCACGGCCGACGACATCGGCGACCTCTTCGTCTGGACCACGCTCGGCGTGGTGGTGGGCGGCAGGCTGGGCTACGACCTTTTCTACGGCATCTTTTATTGCGGCTTCTGGCCGAGCGGGCGCGACTGTGCCGGCCTGCCCATGGCCTATTGGCACAACCCGCTCAACCTGATCGCCGCCTGGGTGCCCGCCCAGTTCCGTCTTTTCGGCAGCACCATCGATTTCTGGGTGCCGCGCCTCTACGGCATGTCGTTCCACGGCGGGCTGATCGGGGTGGCGATTGCCATCTTCCTGTTCTGCCGCAAGCGCAAGCGCAATCTCTTCATGCTCGGCGATCTGGTGGCCTCGGCGACGCCGATCGGCCTGTTCTTCGGGCGGCTGGCCAATTTCATCAACGGCGAGCTGTGGGGAAAGCCCACCGATTCCCCGCTGGGCATGGTGTTCTGCAACCGCAGCATCATCGAACGCTTCGGTCTCTGCCCGGCGGGAACCAGCCCGCGCTATCCCAGCCAGTTGTTCGAGGCCCTGCTGGAGGGCGTGCTGCTCTTCGCGCTGCTGCAGCTTGCCATCCGCAAGTTCCGCCTGCATGAGCGGCCCGGCCTGATCATCGCCCTGTTCTTCACCGGCTATGGGCTGGCGCGCTGGATCTCGGAATATTTCCGCGATTCGGAATCCATGATCGCGGGCTGGTTCAGCATGGGGATGCTGCTTTCGATCCCGATGTGGCTGGCGGCCGGATTCTTCTTCTGGGCGGCCTGGAAGAAGCCGCAATGGACCGGCGCCGCCCGATGAATGCGCTCGGATGCCGCATCGCGGCCCTGATCGCCGCGGAAGGACCGCTGCCGCTGGCGCAATACATGCAGCTTTGCCAGTTCGACCCCGCGGGAGGCTCTTACGCGGCGCGCCAGACCATCGGGCGCGATTTCATCACCGCCCCGGAGATCAGCCAGACCTTCGGCGAACTCATCGGGCTGTTCGTGGTGCAATGCTGGCACGACCAGGGACGCCCCGCGCAGCCGCTGCTGGTCGAACTCGGCCCCGGCCGCGGCACGCTGATGAGCGATGCCTTGCGCGCCATCGCCGCCGCCGCCCCGGAATTCCTGGCGGACGCCGACGTGGCGCTGGTGGAAGCCAGCCCCGTGCTGGAAGCGGCGCAACGCGAGAAACTGAAAACCGCCGCGGCCGAGATCGCCTGGTACGGAAATTTCGGCGAGGAGCTGAGCGGCCGGCCGCTGTTTCTTCTCGCCAACGAGTTCTTCGACTGCCTGCCGCTGCGCCAATATGTAAAGACGGCGCGCGGCTGGTGCGAGCGCATGGTGGGGCTGGAGGACGGCAAGCTCGCCTTCGTGCTGAACCCGGTGCCGAATCCCCTGGTGGACCGCGCCGATGCCCCGCACGGCGCTGTCCGGGAAACGGCACCTGCCGCCCGGACGCTGGCCGGGGAAATCGGCCGCATCGTCGCCGCCCAAGGCGGGGCGGGCTTGATCATCGATTACGGCTATGACGGGCCGGGTTACGGCGAGACCTTGCAGGCCATCGCCGCGGGCCGCCCCGCGCAGGTGCTGGCGGAGCCGGGCGAAGCCGATCTCTCCGCCCATGTCGATTTCGCCGCCCTGGCCGCGGCGGCCCGGGCGGGCGGGGCGGCGGTTTTCGGCCCCGTGACGCAGTGCAATTTCCTGGCGGATTTGGGCATCGGCCCGCGGGCCGAGCGGCTGATGCTGGCCAACCCGCTGCAAGCGCACCAGATTGCCGCCGCGGTGGACCGGCTGGTCAATCCCGCCGTGATGGGGATGCTGTTCAAGGCGCTGGCGCTGATGCCGCCGGGCACACAGCCGCCGGGATTCGCGCCATGCTGATTCTGCGTGCCGGAAATCTGGCGGCGCCGCATCTTGCGCATGGTTTCTTCGGGCGGCCGGGCGGGGTTTCCACCGGACTTTATGCCGGGCTCAATTGCGGCCCCGGCTCGGGCGATGCCCGCGAAGCGGTGGCGGAGAACCGCCGCCGCGTCATGGCCGCATTGGGGGCGGCGCAGCTTTGCACCCTCTATCAAATCCACAGCAACAACGTGGTCATCGTGACCGCGCCATGGCAGGGCCAAGGTCCGGAGGCCGATGCGCTGGTCACCCGGATGCCCGGGATCGCCATCGGCGTGCTCACCGCCGATTGCGCCCCGGTGCTGCTGGCCGATGCCCAAGCCGGGGTGATCGGCGCTGCCCATGCCGGCTGGAAAGGGGCGCTGGCCGGGGTCACCGATTCGGCCGTCGCCGCGATGGAGGAACTGGGCGCGGTGCGGGCGCGTATCGCCGCGGCGGTGGGGCCCTGTATCGCGCAGGCAAGCTATGAGGTCGATGCCGCCTTCCGCGAGCGCTTCCTGGCTGACGCAACGGCAAACGCCGGCTTCTTCCTGCCGGGCGCCAGAGAGACTCGATTCCAGTTCGGCCTCGAAGCCTATGTCGCGCAGCGCCTTGAGCGTGCCGGAATCGGCAGCGTGGAATGCTGTGGTAGCGATACCTATGCGCGCGAGGCGGATTTCTACAGTTACCGCCGCGCGACTCACCGCGGCGAAAGCGATTACGGCCGCGACTTGTCGGCGATTGTGCTAACCTCCTAACCACGATGTTGCGACGCTTTGGTCCGGAGATCTGGACGGCCGATGGTCCGGTCGTGTCTTTCTTCGGCTTTGCCTATCCCACACGCATGGCGGTCATCCGGCTGGGTGACGGCAACCTGTTTGTCTGGTCCCCGGTTCCGCTCTCGCCGGAGCTGCGCCGCGAGGTGGAGGCGCTGGGGCCGGTGGCGCATATCGTCTCGCCCAACAAGCTGCACCATTTCTGGCTGGGGGAATGGAAGGCCGCCTATCCCAAGGCAAGGCTTTATGCCTCGCCCGGTCTCAAGCGCAGGCGGCGCGATCTTCGCTTCGACGCGAAGTTGCGTAACAAACCGGAGCCCGCCTGGTCGCAGGACATCGGCCAAGTGATGTTGCGCGGCAACATCTTCCTGACGGAAATCGTCTTTCTGCACCGGGCGAGCCGCACGGCGATCTTCGCCGACACTTTGCAGAATTTCCCGCGGGACTGGTTCAAGGGCTGGCGCGGCTGGCTGGCGCGACTCGACGGTATCGTAAACCCCAATTACGGGGCACCGCGCGAGTTGCGCTGGGGATTCGTCCGGCGCAGGCGGGCGCTACGGGCGCTGCGGCAAGTGCTCGACTTCAAACCGGATAAAGTCCTGATCGCGCACGGCGACGGGGTGGAATCGGACGGTACGGCGTTTATCCGCAGGGGATTTCGCTGGCTGCTGCGATAATTCCGTTTACCCACCCCCCTCCCCTTGCTAAAAGCCGGTCACCTAAACGTCACAAAAACAGGGGTGCGCGGGCCATGGTCGAGACGAAAACGACTCGGGGCATGAAGCTGCTCGCCGGCAACTCCAACCGGGCGCTCTCCGACGCCATCGCGCAATTCCTCAAACTGCCGCTCACCAAGGCCGCCGTCCGCCGCTTCGCGGACATGGAAATCTTCGTCGAGATCAACGAGAACGTCCGCGGCGAGGACATGTTCGTCATCCAATCGACCAGCTTTCCCGCCAACGACAATCTGATGGAGCTGTTGATCATCATCGATGCGCTGCGGCGCGCTTCGGCGCGGCGCATCACCGCCGTGATGCCCTATTTCGGCTATGCCCGCCAGGACCGCAAAGTGGGACCGCGCACGCCGATCTCGGCCAAGCTGGTGGCCAACCTGCTCACCGAAGCGGGCGCCAGCCGCGTCCTCACCGTCGATCTGCACGCCGGCCAGATCCAGGGCTTCTTCGACATCCCCGCCGACAACCTCTACGCCATGCCGGTGATGGTGAAGGACATCAAGGACGCACTGGGGGCGGGCGATCAGCTGATGGTGGTGTCGCCCGACGTGGGCGGCGTGGTGCGCGCCCGGGCGCTGGCCAAGCGCATCGGGGCGGACCTCGCCATCGTCGACAAGCGGCGCGAGCGGGCCGGCGAATCCGAGGTGATGAACATCATCGGCGACCCGGAAGGACGGAGCTGCATCCTGATCGACGACATCGTCGATTCCGCCGGCACCATCTGCAACGCGGCGGAAGCCTTGATGAATGTCGGCGCCAAGGAGGTCTTCGCCTACGCCACCCACGGCGTGCTCTCGGGCGGGGCGGTGGCGCGCATCCAGGCCTCGGCCCTCAAGTCGATGGTGGTGACCGATTCCATCGCCGCCACCCCCGACGTGTCCAAGTGCATGAAGATCCGCCGCATCTCCATCGCGCCTTTGATCGGCGAAGCCATGCGCCGTATCTCGAACGAGGAAAGCGTCTCCAGCCTGTTCGATTGACGGCGGCGGAGCGCTTTCGTTTTCCGTTCAGAAAAGCCGCTTGCCGGGCTGTGCCGTCTGTTCGATGGTCCGGCTCATCATGCAGGACCACACCGCCAGCCGCACCGCCTTGGGCGTCGCGTATATCCGGGCCGCCCATCAAATCTACGATTCCCGGCCTTTGCTGTTCCCCGACCCCGTCGCGCTGCCGCTCTTGGGGCCGGACGCCGCCGGGAAAATCGAAGCCTTGCGCGAACGCCATCAAAGCCCCTTCGGACGCGGCTTGCGCAGCCATCTCTGCCTGCGCGCGCGCTTTGCCGAAGACCGGCTGGCCGCCGACCCAAGCGTGCGATGGTATGTGCTGGTGGGCGCCGGCTTCGACACGTTCGCTTTGCGCCAGCCCGCCTGGGCCGGAAAACTGCGCATCGTGGAGGTGGACCACCCGGCCACGCAGAACGCCAAGCGGGAAATGATCGCCGCCGCCGGTTTCGCCGTGCCGGACAACCTCTTCTTCGAGGCCGCCGATTTCACCCGCGAAACGCTGGGCGTGGTGCTGGCGCGCCGCGGCATCGCGCCGGAGGAACCGGTCGCTTTCTCCTGGCTGGGCGTCACCATGTATCTGGAAGAGGCGGCCATCGACGCCTCGCTGGCCGCCATGGCTTCCGTCTCGCAGCGCAGCAGCGTCACCCTCAGCTTCAAGCCGCCGCTCGACGAAGCCGTCCCGGGCGAGGCGAAATTGGCCGAATTCGTCGCCGGCCTGGGCGAGGCCTATGTCAGTTTCTTCACGCCCGAGGCGATGGCGAAAAAACTGGCCGGGCACGGTTTCGTGCAGCAGGCCTTCCTCACGCCGGCGTTGGCCCGCGAAACCTATTACACCCCGAATCCCGGCCTGCCGCCGCCGCGCCACACCACCATCGTTCATGCGGCAAAACGCTGAGCGGGTGCCGCGACGGCATCTTTGGTGTAACGTTGCCCCCTGTAAGGGGAATGGGGGCTTTCATGGCGAAGAAAAGCGTCTGGGCATTCGGCCCGGTGACGGACGAGAATGTCGAACAGGCAATCAAATACGTGGCGGCCGGCTGGTACGCCGTCGCCGCCATTCAAGGCGTCCTTCTGACCATCCTGGCCTTTGCCGGCCAGGTTTCGCCCGGCGACCTGGTCGATCCCTTCGCGGCGGCGCTGGGCGGCTGGTTTCTCAGCACGCGCAAGAGCCGTGCGCTGGCCGTGGCGCTGTTCCTCTATTCCCTGGCGATCCTGGCCGTCACCGTGGCTGCGAGGCTTGGCATGAGCCAGGGCGGCACCAACATCTTCCTGGCCATTGCCGTGGTCTATCTCGGCTGGCTGGGCATTCCGGCGACCTGGTTCTGGCAGCGCCGACGCTGCGCCGAGATCCGCTGGCTGCCGGTGATCCTGATTTTCCTGGCCGCCGCCATCGTCGGGCTTGTCTGCATCGTTTCCGCCGGGGTCGTCTTGAACCTGCTCGAGGGCGCGGGAAAGCCCGTTCCGCAGCCGGTCCAGGAATTCATATATGCGGCCGCGATGTTCTTCCCGCCGGTCTTTACGATGGCGCTGTCGACCATGAAGTGGCCCTTCACGGAACCGGATGCCTCCTGTCCCTGGCCCAGAAGGACGGTTTAGCACGCAGCCGGGCGGGAGGGCGGCACGCCTTGCCTCCGCCGCCCCGAAAACGTGTATCGTCAAGGGCGAGTCGATGAGCGCTGCGTCATGAGCGGAACGGATTTCGACACGCCGCACGGCACCCTGCCCCACACCCCCTCGTCCGAGGTGGTGTTCGTCCGTCGCGTGCTGATCGTCGCCCTCTTGATCGGGCTGATGCTGGCACTGTGGCAGGTGTCGCTGGTTCTGATCCTCAGCTTCGGCGGCATCGTGGTGGCGGTGGCGCTGCGCAACATCGCGGCGCCGCTGGGGCGCTGGCTCAAGCTGTCGGACCGCTTGGCCCTGCTCATCACCGTGCTCGATATCGGCTTCATCGCGCTCGGCTTCTTCTATTTCTTCGGCGCCATGGCGGCGCACCAGTTCTCGGCCCTGATCGACAAGCTGCCGGGCACCATCGATTCCGCCAGGGCCTGGCTGCATGAGTCGCTGATCGGGCGCCAGCTGCTGGGGGCGGTGGATTTCAACGCCGGCGCCACCGAGCGGCTGATGGACGCCTTGCCGCTGGCCGGCGGCATCCTGGGCGGGATGGGCGAAGCGCTCCTGATGATCGTGGTGGGCATCTATCTTGCCGCCGATCCGCCGGTTTACCTGAACGGCGTGCTGCGCCTGATACCGCCGCGGCGGCGGGTGCGGGCGCGGCAGATCCTCGACGCGGTAGGGGTGGCGCTGCGCAAATGGCTGTTCGGCATGACGCTCGACATGATGCTCTTGGGGGTGATGACCTTCATCGGCATGTGGCTGATCGGCGTGCCGCTGCCTTTCGCGCTGGCGGTGATGTCGGGCGTGGCGGTGTTCGTGCCCTATATCGGACCGGTGATCGCCATGATCCCGGGGCTGCTGCTCGCCTTCAGCGTCAAGCCGGAGCTGGCCTTCTATGCCTTCTGCGTCTACCTCGTGGTCCTGACCATCGAGGCCTATGTCAGCCAGCCCCTCTTGCAGCGCTGGGCGGTGAAGCTGCCGCCGCTGTTCAACCTCTTGGCCATCCTGGCTTTTGCGCCCTTGTTCGGCATCTGGGGGGCGATTCTCGCCACCCCCCTGGCAGTGGCGCTGTGGGTGCTGATCCAGATGATCTATATCGAAGACGTGCTGGACGACCGCAAACACCCCGCCTGAGCGCGGAAGAGCCATTCCGACGCAGGTTGCGCCCGCGCCGTGCATCCGCTACAAGCCTGCCCTTTGCGGCAGCGCGGGGCTTGCGTCCGGCGTGAATTGCAAGAATTTCAAGGACTTAATTCCATGCGCGAAATCCAGGAACTCTCCGTCCAGCCGCGTCCGGGAACGGGCAAGGGGCCGTCCTATCAGACCCGCCAGAAAGGCCATATCCCGGCCATCGTCTATGGCGGCGAGGCCGAGCCCGAGCCGATCTCCGTCGATGCCAAGGTGCTGTCGCGCTACCTCGAGAAGGGCGCCTTTCTCACCACCCTGTTCCAGCTGGACAATGGCGGCAAGAAGACCCGCGTGATTCCGCGTGCCTTGCAGCTCGATCCGGTCACCGACCGCCCGGTGCATGTCGATTTCATGCGGCTGTCCGAAGGGGCCACCGTCAGGCTGGCCATTCCCGTCCATTTCAAGGGCAGCGAACTGTCGCCCGGCCTGAAGCGCGGCGGCGTGCTCAACATCGTGCGCCACACGGTCGAGATGATCTGTCCGGCCGACAACATCCCCGACCATATCGAGGGTGACGTCTCGGAGCTGGAAATCCGCGATTCGCTGCACATTTCGGCCTTCAAACTGCCCGAAGGCTGCAAGATCGCGGCCGGCAGCCGCGATTTCACCGTCGCCTCCATCGTGGCGCCGACTCATGTGATCGAAGAAGCGCGGGCCGCCGCGGCTGCCGCAGCTGCCGCCGCCGCAGCGCCGGTCACGGAAGAAGCCGCTCCGGCCGAAGGGGCCGCCCCCGCCGCAGGCGCTGCGCCCGGTGCCGCGCCGGCTGCCGGTGCCGCCGCGCCCGCCGCTGGTGCCAAAGCGCCCGCCGCAGGTGCCAAGGCGCCCGAGAAGAAGTAATTCTTCGGGGCGGGCGCCTCAGGGTGACGTTCCATGGCGGATACGCCGCTTCTTATCGCCGGTCTGGGTAACCCCGGCGCGCAATATGCGCGCAACCGCCACAATGTCGGCTTCATGGTCGTGGACACGATTCACGAGAGCTACGCGTTCGGCCCCTGGCGCGCCAAGTACCAGGGGCTGATCGCGGAAGGAAAGCTGGCGCGGCGCAAGACCTATCTCCTGAAGCCGATGACCTACATGAACGACAGCGGCGCCTCGGTGGGCGCGGCGATGCGCTTTCTCAAGCTCCTGCCCTCTGCGCTGGTGGTGATGCACGACGAGATCGACCTGGCCGCCGGCAAGCTGAAGGCCAAGACCGGCGGCGGCGATGCCGGGCATAACGGGCTTCGTTCCATCACCGCCGCGCTGGGCCCCGATTACCATCGCGTGCGCATCGGCGTGGGCCATCCCGGCTCGAAGGAGCGCGTGCACGGCCATGTCTTGCAGAATTTCGCCAAGGCCGACGAGGACTGGCTGGTGCCGCTGCTGTCGGCCATCGCCGAAGCGGCGCCGCATCTGGCCGACAACGACATCATCGGATTCATGAACAAGGCGGCGCTGCTGCTCAACCCGCCCGAACACAAACCCAAGCCGGAAAGCAAGGACTGATGGGATTCAAATGCGGCATCGTCGGCTTGCCCAATGTCGGCAAATCGACCCTGTTCAACGCCCTGACGCAGACCGCGGCGGCGCAGGCGGCCAATTATCCCTTCTGCACCATCGAGCCCAATGTCGGCGACGTGGCGGTGCCCGACGAACGCCTCGACAAGCTGGCTTCCATCGCCAAATCCGCGCAGATCGTGCCCACCCGCATCACCTTCGTGGACATCGCAGGCCTGGTGCGCGGCGCCTCCAAGGGCGAAGGGCTGGGCAACCAGTTCCTGGCCAACATCCGCGAAGTGGACGCCATCGTGCATGTGCTGCGCTGCTTCGAGGACGGCGACGTCACCCATGTGGAGAACCGCATCGATCCGGTGAGCGACGCCGACACGGTGGAAACCGAATTGATGCTGTCCGACCTCGAAAGCCTCGAGCGCCGCATCAAGCCGCTGGAAAAGAAGGCGCATGGCGGCGAGAAGGAAGCCAAGGAACAGCTTGCCCTGATGATGAAGGCGGTGGAGCTGTTGCGCGCGGGCAAACCGGCGCGCCAGGCCGAGCTGACGCCGGAACAGCGCGAGCCCTACCGCCAGCTCGGCCTGCTCACCGCCAAGCCGGTGCTTTACGTCTGCAACGTGGAAGAAGCGGCGGCGGCCGCGGGCAACGCGTTCTCCAAGCGGGTCGAAGAGATGGCCGCAAGGCAAGAGGCGGGCGCCATCGTCATCTCGGCGCGCATCGAGGAGGAAGTGGCGCAGCTGGCGGCGGAGGAGCGCAGCGAATTCCTGGCCAGCCTCGGCCTTGCCGAACCCGGCCTCAACCGGCTGATCCGCGCCGGTTACGATTTGTTGGGATTGATTACCTTCTTCACCGCCGGTCCCAAAGAAGCCAAGGCCTGGACGGTGAGCAAAGGCGCCCGCGCCCCGCAGGCGGCGGGCGTCATCCACACCGATTTCGAGCACGGCTTCATCCGTGCCGAGACCATCCCTTACGACGATTACGTAAATTGCGGCGGCGAAGCCGGCGCTCGCGATGCGGGAAAATTCCGCCTGGAAGGCAAGGAATACGTGGTCGCCGACGGCGACGTGATGCACTTCCGTTTTGCCACCTGAGATTGCTTCACGGCCTCTTAATTTCAGGCGCGCAGCATTTCCCCTGCAACTGCATTTGGGGATGCCGTCATGAACGTGGAAGATTCGATCCAGGCCCATGCGCGCTGGAAGATCAGACTGGTCAGCTATCTGAAAAATCCCGACGGCTCGATCAAAGCCGGCGAGCTGGGGGCGGACGATCGCTGCGACCTCGGCAAGTGGATTCACGGCGAAGGCCGCCACTATGCCGGCGATCCCGAGATGGCGGCGCTGCGTGCCGCCCACGCCAATTTCCATCGTGCGGCGGCCGATGTCGTGCGCAAGATCGACGCCGGAACCGTCACCGATGCCGGCTCGCTGATGAGCCTGCACAGCCCCTTCAGCACGGCCTCGCTCGCGGTCGTCAACCATCTCAAGGCGTTGGCACAGAAGATTGCTTGATGGTGGGTACTTCCGGTTCTGCGGGCCCGCGCTTTAATGCGTGAAGCTCGCAGAACCCTTCCTTACAAACGCCCTATTGGCCCTTCTAGAATCCTCCCATGCTTGATGGGAGGTTTTCATGCGCAAGCTGTTGGTATGCTTTGCTGCGCTTCTCGTTCTGGCCGGATGCGGGCCGGGCGACAACAGCACGTCGTTTGTACAAAAGCAGGCCCAGGGCAACCAGCTTTTCAGCTACAGCCATTCGATCACGCTTTCGATGCCGCGCGCGGCAGTAAGCGCCCGCTTCGCGGCGGCGCGCGACGCCTGCCTGAACGAGGCGGCGCTCGATTGCACCCTGGTCAACGCCTCGTTCGATGCCGGCGGCGAAGACGGACGCATCACGGCCTCGCTCGACGTGGCGCTGCCCCACGACAAGGTCGAGGCTTTCGAGAAGAAACTCACCCAGGCCTTGCCGGAAGACGGCTCGGGCAAGGTCAAGGTGACCTCGCGCTCCACCACGGCCGAGAATGTGACGGGGGAGGCCACCGATCTCGACCGCAAGATCGCGCAACTGACGGCTTATCGCGACCGCCTGAGCGCATTGGCCGAAAGGCAGAATGCCGGTGTCGACGATCTCATCAAGATCGAAAAAGAGCTGTCGAACACCCAGAGCGAACTGGATGAGGCCACCGCGCAGCGCAAGGGCGTGGGCGCCCGTGCCGCCAAGGAAAGCGTGCATGTGGCGATGAATGCGGAGGTGGCCATAGCCAGGCCCATCCTGCGCGTCTGGCATCATGCGGGCGAAGACCTGGCGGGGAGCGCCGCCATCGTGCTTCAAGTGCTGATCGTGTTCGCACCCTGGGCGCTGGTGATCGGCGCCATCGTGCTGATCGTGTTCCTGCTGCGCCGGCTGTTCAGGCGCGGCAAAGAAAGCTGATTTTGATCGGGGGCGAGAGGGCGCGCTTTCGCGGCGCGCCCTCTTTTCAATTTGGAAACAGGCTGCGCAGCCCTGTTTCGTTGGCGTCGCAGACGCCGCGTTCGGTGATGAAGGCCGTGATTAGGCGCGCGGGGGTGACGTCGAAAGCCGGATTGGCGCCGGGCGAACCGGGGGCGGCGATCTCCACCATGGCGAGGGAGCCGTCCGGCAAGCGGCCGGTCATTTTCAACAACTCGTCGGCGGAGCGTTCCTCGATGGGAATGTCGGCGCCTTGTGCCAGTTTCCAGTCGATGGTGGAGGACGGCAGCGCCACATAAAACGGCACGGCGTTGTCCTTGGCCGCCAGCGCTTTCAGGTAGGTGCCGATCTTGTTGGCGACATCGCCGTTGCGCGTGACGCGGTCGGTGCCAACGATGCAAAGATCGACCAGCCCGTGCTGCATCAAGTGTCCGCCGGCATTGTCGGCGACGATGGTGTGGGGCACGCCATGCGCCCCCAGCTCGTAAGCCGTGAGCGAAGCGCCCTGGTTGCGCGGACGCGTCTCGTCCACCCAGACATGCACGGGGATGCCTTGGTCATGGGCCATATAGACCGGCGCCAGGGCCGTGCCCCAATCGACCGTCGCCAACCAGCCGGCATTGCAATGCGTCAGGATATTGAGCTTGCCGTTTCTCTTGGCGGCCGCCGCGCGCAAGATCGCCAGCCCATGCACGCCGATGGCGCGGCAGACTTCCACGTCTTCGTCGCAGATGGCGGCGGCCTCGGCCCAGGCGTTGGCGAAACGGTCGCCATGGCCGAGCCCGTGCAGCGCGTCGTGCATCCGCTTCAAGGCCCAGGCGAGGTTCACCGCCGTGGGCCGCGTCGAGCCCAGCAAATCCAGCGCCGCGATCAGCGCCTTGCTGGAAGGGTCCGCACGCATCGCCAAGGCCACGCCGTAAGCGGCGGTGGCGCCGATCAAGGGCGCGCCGCGCACCAGCATGTGCCGGATGGCATCGGCGCAATCCTCCGCCGTGCGCAAGACCTGCGTGGCGAAGCGGTGCGGCAACTGCAACTGGTCGATCACCTCCACCGTTTCGTCGGGGCGGGGCCAGATGGTGCGGTAATGTTTTCCCGCGATCTTCACGCGCTCTCCGGCCAGGTGGCTTTCATGGAAGGATATTCCGCGAACTTCTCAAACCAGGCGGCGAGCTTGGGGCGGCTGTCGCGCCAGCCGGGAATAACGTCGCGGAAATCGACGTATCCGAGGGCACAGGCCACCGCGATCTCGCCGATGGTGGGCTCCTCGGTGAAGCGGGCATGCTCCAGCGTGTCGAGCGAGCGGGTGACGACCGCGAGATACTTTTGGATGGTGGGCTCGTGCCTGTTTTCCGGCGGACGGCGGCCTTCATAGACCCGCGCCACCGCGGCGTCGCAGATGCCGTCGCCCAGCGCCTCCAGCGTGCGCGCCCGCCAGCGCGCCGAAACCTCGCGCCACACCGACGTGCCGGGGAAGAACCTGCCGCTGCCGAGGTCGTTGAGGTATTCGCAGATCACCGGGGAATCGATGATGGTGGAACCGTCCTTCAGCACCAGCACCGGAATCTTGCCCAAGGGATTGATGCGGCGCAGCTCCTCGGATTCTGTGGGAACGACGACGATCTCCTCCACCAGCCGGGTGAGGTCGAGTTCGCGGATGATGATGCGCGCCTTGCGCGAATAAGGCGAGGCGGGATGCATGTAGAGTTTCATGGGGACGCCCCTTCGCCGCTTCGCGGCACTTCCCCCGCGGACCGCGGGGACAGAAAATCAATCGCCCTCGAAACAGACCAGCGTGGTCACTTCCTTGCCCAGGGCGCGGATCTTGTCGGCGCCGCCGAGATCGGGAAGGTCCACCAGGAAGCAGCAGCCCACCACCTTGGCCCCGCCCCGCTCCAGCAGCCTGATGGCGGCGAAGGCCGTGCCGCCGGTGGCGATCAGATCGTCCACCACCACCACCTTGTCGCCCGGCTTGACCGCGTCGATGTGGATTTCGACCTGGTCCTTGCCGTATTCGAGATCGTATTCCTCGGCGATCACCTTGTAGGGCAGCTTGCCCTTCTTGCGCACCGGTACGAAGCCGGTGGAGAGCTGATGCGCCACCGCCCCGCCCAGGATGAAGCCGCGCGCCTCGATCCCCGCCACCTTGTCGATGCGCACGCCGGCATAAGGCTGCACCAGGGCGTCCACCGCGGCGCGGAAGGCGCGCGGATTGCCGAACAGGGTGGTGACATCGCGGAACTGGATGCCCTTCTTGGGGTGGTCCGGAATGGTGCGGATGACCGGTTTGAAATCCATGGCCTTGTCAGGCTCCTGCACAAGCTTCATCGTCCCGCCGGGAGGCCCCGGCGATGAACGCCCTTCTATTGCATATTCTGATGGCGCTTCACACCCTGATCGGAGTGGTCTCCACCTTCTGCCTGTTTTACCTATATTTCGCGGCTTGGAAACGCCGCCGCCCGGCCCAGGACAAGCTGTTGCTTTTCGCCCTCCTCTGGCCCCTGGCAAATCTCGTCCTGATGGCGGCGAACGGCATGGTCTGCCCGCTGCAGAACGCCGCGCAAGCGCTGGCCGGCCAAAGCGGCCATGTGCGCGACATGTACTTGGTGCCGGAAAGCTGGCTGCGCCTGGTGCCCTGGACCTATGGGCCGGGCTTTCTCGTCGGCGCGGCACTGCTGTGGCGGAGGGCGCGCGCGCTCACTTGAGCACCCGCCCCGCCACGGCATCGAGCTTGGCCAGCAGCGCGGGATCGCGTTTTTCCGGCGCGGTCATCAGCGCCACGTCGAGCACCCGCTCGATGCCGAGCGGCGACGGCGTGTGCTCGGGGCCAAGGCGCCGCGCCACGGCGCAGACCAGTTTGCGCGCATTGGCGGCATTGGCCATCAGCACCTTGATCACCGCATCGACGGTGACATGCTCGTGCTCGGGATGCCAGCAATCGTAATCGGTCACCATCGCCACCAGGGCGTAGGGCATCTCCGCCTCGCGCGCCAGCTTGGCTTCGGGCATCGCCGTCATGCCGATCACCGAGCAACCCCAGCTGCGGTAGAGATGGGATTCGGCCAGGGTCGAGAATTGCGGGCCCTCCATGCAGAGATAGGTGCCGCCCACGGCATGGCGGATGTTCTCTTCGGCCGCGGCCTTCTCCAGCTTGAGCGCCAGCGCCGGACAGACCGGATGGGCCATGGGCACATGCGCCACGCAGCCGGGACCGAAGAAGCTTTTCTCGCGCGCAAAGGTGCGGTCGATGAACTGATCGACGATGACGAAGGTGCCGGGCGGCAGCTCCTCTTTCAGCGAGCCGCAGGCCGAGATGGAGATCACGTCGGTGACCCCGGCGCGCTTCAAGGCGTCGATATTGGCGCGGTAATCGATGGTGGTGGGCGTCTGCACATGGCCGCGTCCGTGGCGCGGCAGGAACACCATGTCCACGCCACCATAACGGCCGAACAACAGCTCGTCGGAAGGCGCACCCCAGGGGCTCTCCACCTTGTGCCATTCGGCCCATTCCAGCCCGTCGATGTCGTAGACGCCGCTGCCGCCGATGATTCCGAGAACGCGTTTTGTCATGCGAGCAAATCTCCCGTGCGCCTTTTAGCACGCACACACGCCGTCACAAGCCGGTGGGTACCGAATTGAGCTGTTCCGCCCCGGCTGCTACAAATAGGCGATTTCGTCGGTCTCGGGGGGGGCATGAGAGCGAAAGCCGTCTGGGTCAGTTGCCTTGTGCTTTGCGCCTGTGCCGCGCCCGTTCCGCTTGCCGCCCGCTTCGACCCCCGGGAGGTCGCTTGGTTCGACGGCACCGGCACCAACAGCATCGAGGGCAGCGCCATCCTCCGCAGCGACAGCGGCGGCGTGAAAAACTGCGCCGCGCTACCGGTGGTGCTGTTCCCGGCCTCTTCCTATGCCCGTGAGCGGATGCGGGCGCTCTACGGCAGCGAGGAGGAGGGCTTCAATCCCATCCTGGGCGGGCATCCCGCCGATTTCGCCGACGACGATCCGCGTTATGCGGCGACGGCGCGCAAGGTGCGCTGCGATGCCCACGGCCGCTTCGCCTTCCATGCCCTGCCCGACGGCGATTACTACCTCGTCGCGCTGGTGACCTGGAAAGAAGGCCGCTATCTGCGACTCGAACAGGGCGGCTATCTGATGCAGCATGTGCAGGTGCAAGCCGGCGAGAGCAAAGAGGTCCTGCTGGCGCATTAGGAGACGACTATGAAGCGACTTGCCCTTGTTCTCTCCGCCACCTTCGTTTTTGCCGCCGCCTGTGCGGAAGACCTCGCCCCCACCCCGCCCATGGGCTGGAACAGCTGGGATGCCTATGGCCTCACCATCGACGAAGCCGCGTTCAAGGCCAATGTGGAGGTGCAAAAAGGCTTGAAGCCGTTGGGCTGGACCTATGCCGTGATCGACGAAGGCTGGTACATGGACGACCCCTTCGGCGCCAAGCTGGCGGAGCGTAAATACCGGCTGGATGCCCACGGGCTTCTGATCCCTTCGCCCGGCCGCTTCCCTTCGGCCGCGGACGGCGCCGGCCTCAAGCCGTTGGGCGATTTCGTGCACGCGGAAGGACTCAAGTTCGGCGTACATGTGGTGCGCGGCATTCCCCGGCAAGCGGTGGAGGCCAACTTGCCGATCGCGGATTCGGATTTCCGCGCGCAGGACGCTGCCGATACCTCCGACACCTGTCCCTGGGACGACGGCAATTACGGCATCCGCGACAACGCGGCGGGCCAAGCCTATTACGATTCCATGGCGAAGCTGTTTGCCGCCTGGGGCGTCGATTTCATCAAGATCGATTGCATCGCCGATCATCCCTACAAGCCCAGCGAAATCCGGCAGGTTTCGCAGGCCATCCGGAACAGCGGCCGGGCGATGGTTCTGAGTTTGTCGCCGGGGCCGACCAATATCGTCCATGCGGCGGAAGTGGGCCGCCTGTCCCAGATGTGGCGCATCGCCGACGACAGCTGGGACGGCTGGAGTTTTGCGCCCGCGCCCTGGCCCAACGGCGTGCTGACGGGTTTCCGGAAACTGGCGGAATGGCATTCCTATGCCAAGCCGGGCAATTGGCCCGACGCCGACATGCTGCCTTTCGGCGCACTGACGCCCCACCCTGGCTGGGGCGAACCGCGGCAGTCGCGACTGACGCCGGAGGAAGAACGCACCCAGTTCACCCTGTGGGCCATCGCCCGCTCGCCGCTGATCCTAGGCGGCAACCTGACCCGGCTGGACGCTTTCACCCGCTCGCTGATCAGCAACAAAGCGGTGATTGCCGTGAACCAGACGGCCTGGGAGAGCTATCCGGTTTCCGGTCTCAAGCAAGCTGATGCGCGCGTCTGGGTGGCGCTGACGGGACCGCGTCACAAGCCGGTGCCGTATGTGGCGGCGCTTAACACCGGCGACACGCCGCTGACGGTCCACGCGAGCTGGAAAGAACTGGGTCTGAAAGGTGGCGCATTACGCGATCTGTGGAACGGCAAGCGCAAAGCCGCGAGCGCACTATCCGTCACCCTGCCCGCCCACGGCAGCGCCATCTATCGGGTGGAGTGATAAGCCTTGACTATCATCCCCGGCCGTCTGGCGCCAAACTTCTGACTATTTCCGTGGTCGCGGAAGGGCAGGCACGCAAGGATGTTCCTTGGAAGATAATTTGCCGTACAGCGCGATCAAAGCGTTTGGTTCGATCTTGCCGACCATCTGCAGCATACGCTCTACCAAGTCGATTTTCTTGTTCAGATTGCCCAAAATAACGGTTTCCGTCTTAGCTCTAGAGTGCTTCAGCTCTTCTTCCCGGCGTTCACGCAAATCCCTGACTTGTTCGAGAATGAGAAGCGTCTCCGCCGTGAGTTTGTCGTTCTCAAGACCTCGTGTTCTCATCCGTTCTTTAAGGTGCTCAAGCGCCGTTACGGATGTTTCTTCGATTTCTTCGCGAACGGTGGTGTTGGTCCTGGAATTGACAACCGTGTCAAGCAGTTTGTCCAACGCCCTGATGAGTCTTTTCTTCAACCGGTTCAGTGCCGTCTGATCGGTACTTGGTAGCAGGCGCGAGGGATTGGCCACCGCGATCATCGACCGCCCTTGGGCGACTTGCGTCCAGACTTCGATGAACACATCCAAGATGAGATCTGTTGCCTTGAGCGCCTGTGGTGAAGTGATGACGGTTGCGAGACGGGCTACTCCCTTCATAGAGAAGACCCAGGGCATGGCGCGGCTGCCGCCACGTCCGGGTTTTGGGATCACACCCTGTGATGTCAAACTTTCGAGTTCGGAAGGTGTGAGCCGGAAGACATGCTCCACCTCGAACTTCTCCGAATTGCGCACTACGGCTTGATTGACCTCTCTGGTCTCCACGCCGAACGCCGCTGCCACAGCGCGATCCAGGATTACGTCCCTGTTGCGGACTTGGATGACACGGGGAAGTTCAGCACGCCCATCCCATCCAGCGCCAGCCATAGCCCCCTCCTTTTGGCTAGAGATCACGCCTCGTGATCTCAACCGCAAGTTCAGAGTCAGCCTACAACAGACGTAAACAGCTGCACAGTATCCTCAGGTTAGGATACAGCGCACGATATTCCAGGCGAGGTTCCGGACATGTCGCGGTTCAGTGTTCCCCGTGCCAGACCTTGCGATAGCTGAGGAACAACAGCCCCGCCAGGAACACCAGGAAGGCCAGCACCTGCAAGCCGATGCGGTGGCGCGCCTCCAGTTGCGGCTCCGACGCCCAGGAGAGGAAGGTCACCGCCGCCTTGGCCTCGTTCGACACCGTGGCGGGCGTGCCGTCGGAAAAACTCACCGAGCCCATGTTCAAGGGCGGCGGCATGGAGATATTCCGGCCCGCGAAATAGGGATTGTAGTATTTGCCGCTTATCACGGTGAACCCGTGCGGCGGCTTGTGGCCGAAGCCCGTCAGGATGGAATAGACGTAATCGGGCCCGCCCGTCCGCGCCTTGATGATCAGCGACAGATCCGGCGGCAGGGCGCCGCTGTTGTTGGCGCGCGCAGCCTGCTCGTTGGGGAAAGGCGGCGGGAAGTGGTCGGCCAGGACGCCCGGTCGCGTCAGGCGGTTGCCGCCCGCGTCGAAGATCTCGCCTTTTTCGTTGGGCTCGGCCGGAATCTTGTAGCCTGCGGCGATGGCCTTGGCCTCTGCTTCGGTAAAGCCGGGACCGCCGGGCGCGGCCAGATCGTGGAAGGCCACCAGGTTCAGGCTATGACAGGCGGAACAGACTTCCTTGTAGACCTGGAAGCCGCGCTGCAGCGTGGCACGGTCATAGCTGCCGAGCGGCCCTTCGAAAGACCAGTTCATGCTCTTGGGCGGCAAGGGCTGGCTCAAATCCTCGGCCGGCGCCGTGCCGGAAAAGGCCGCGATCAGGGCGAGAAGCGGGAGAGCGCGTTTCATGCCTTCTCTCCCTGGACGAGCACGGCCTGGGCGATGCTTTCGGGCAGCGGTTTGGGCCGTTCCAGCTTGCCGACCAGCGGCATCAATATCCAGAAGAAGCCGAAGTAGTAGAGCGTGCCGAGGCGGGCCAGCCACACCAGCGGCAGCTCCATCCCGCCCAGGTTCCAGGCGGCATCGGCGCCTTGCGCTCCGACATAGCCGAGCAGAACGCAGTCGGCGGCCAAAATCCAGAACAGCTGCTTCATCAGCGGGCGGAAGCGGCAGGAGCGCACCTTCGAGCTGTCGAGCCAGGGAATGAACAGCAGCGTCACCAGCGCGCCCGCCAGCACCAAGACGCCGATCAGCTTCTGCGGCACGCTGCGCAGCATGGCGTAGAAGGGCAAGAGGTACCATTCCGGCACGATGTCGGGCGGGGTCACCAGCGGATTGGCCTGGGTGTAGTTGTCCGGGTTGCCGAAGAAATTAGGCGCGTAGAAGACGAAGGCCATGAAGAAGATCACAAACAGGACCAGGAAGAAGGCGTCCTTCACCGTGTAATAGGGATGGAAGGGCACGGTGTCCTGCGGGCCCTTGACGTCGATGCCGAGCGGATTGTTGTTGCCCGGCACGTGCAGCGCCCAGATGTGCAGCCCGACCACGCCGGCGATGACAAAGGGCAACAGGTAGTGCAGCGAGAAAAAGCGGTTGAGGGTGGCATCGCCCACCGCGAAATCGCCCCACAGCCAAGTGGTGATGGCCGAGCCCAGGTGCGGGACGATCTGGTCCAGCGCGCTGAACAGGGAGGTGATCACCGTGGCGCCCCAGAACGACATCTGGCCCCAGGGCAGCACATAGCCGAAGAAAGCGGTGGCCATCATCAAAAGATAGATCAGCACGCCGAGAATCCAGAGAATCTCGCGCGGGGCCTTGTAGGAGCCGTAATAAAGGCCGCGGAACATGTGGATGTAGACGGCCAGGAAGAACATCGAGGCGCCGTTGGCGTGGATGTAGCGGATCAGCCAGCCGTAATTCACCTCGCGCATGATGCGCCCTTCCACCGAGGTGAAGGCGAGGTCGGCGCTGGGCACGTAATGCATGGCGAGCACGATGCCCGTCACCATCTGCACCGCCAGCATGAAGGCGAGGATGCCGCCGAAGGTGTACCAGAAGTTCAGGTTCCGCGGCGTCGGGTAGCTGATGAAGGAATCGTGCACCAGCCTGAGGATCGGCAGGCGCTGGTCGAGCCAGCGCGTGAAGCCGTTGGCGGGATCGTAATGGGAGGGGCCTGCCATGTCTTTGATCTCTAGCCGACTTTGATCTTGGTGGGGGTGGTGAAGCTGTAGGGTGGTACGGCCAGATTGCGCGGCGCCGGGCCTTTGCGGATGCGCCCGGCGCTGTCGTAGTCCGAGCCGTGGCAATGGCAGAGCCAGCCGCCGTAATTGCCCTGCGGCACTTGCGGGGTGGAGACCGTGGGCGTGCAGCCCAGATGGGTGCAGACCCCCACCAGCACCATCCATTCCGGCTTGATGGCGCGATTGGCGTCGGTGGCCGGGGCGTTCTCGGGAAGATTGGCGTTCTCGGCCAAGGGATCGGGAAGCTCGGAAACCGGCACGGCGCGGGCCTCGGCAATCTCCTTGGGGGTGCGGCGGCGCACGAACAAGGGATGGCCGCGCCATTTGAAGATCACCTGCTGGCCCGGCAGGACGGCGGAAATGTCGGCCTCGATCGAGGCCATGGCCAGGACGGCACTGGTCGGATTCATCTGGTCAATGAACGGCCAGACGGCGAAAGCGACGCCGACGGTGGCCGCCGCCCCGGTCGCGATGTAAAGAAAGTCCCGTCGCGTCGGTTCCGGTTTCGTCGTGTCGGCCACAGGCATCCCCTTGTTGATCGGCGTACGGCATAAGGACGCCGTTGAGGCCCGCGATAAAATAGCGCGCCCCCATATTGCGAAAGGCCAAAATAGAGAGTCGATTATGAAGGGGATTGCGGCACGATGCCGCATAAAACATAAGCGCTGCCTGGACCTTGCGTTGCGGGTGTTTCGTCAAATTTCCCCAGCGTAATGATCAACATTCCAGTGCGCTGAGGTACCCTTCCTTTGCGTAAGCCAGCAGCGCTTGGTCCCGGGTCATCACTGTGTACCCGTATTCACGCGCGGTGGCCGCGATGATCCGGTCGGCGGGGTCGGCGTGGATCTCACCTGGAAGAAACGAAGATTCGATAAGCACTTTTGGCGTCAACGCCGCGAGCGCTGTATTCGGCGTGCTCATCAACCGCTCGAACCAGCGCTCGGGAGCGTAGAGGGATTTGAAACGTCCCTTTCGCGCCAACAGCCCGATTTCCCAGGCCGTGATGGGCGAGATGTAAACCGGCAAGTTGCCGTCACGTGATTCTGCCAGTGCCTGCGCGGCCGCATCGGAGATTTCGTCCGCTACAACCCAAAGGGCAGCACAGGTGTCGAGCAATATCGGCTGTTTCATCGTGACTTGTCCGTCAAACCGGCTTCAACCCTGTCGGCCTTTCCGCCAAGACTGGCATCCCACTCCGCTTGTTCCTCGGGATCGAGAGCGGGACGGGTGAGGTCCCAACTGGCTTCGATCGAGAATGTGCCTTTCAACACGCCGATCAGGGGATGGTGGCGCGGTACTGTCGCTTCGGCGTGTTTGAAGGCCCTGCCCTCTTCCGACAGACCGAAACCGGCGGGGACGGGCGGAGTTATAGGACGCACAAAAACGAGCTTCTTTCTGGCCATATCGACTTGTTCGGTACGATATCCTGCCTCCAGCCAGGCATTGGTGATGACGCTGTTGGAGGCGTTGTTGGACCACCAGGGACGGTGGCGATATGCCGAAGGTGGCAACTTGAAGCCGATGATGCGCTCGATCTCGGTAAAGCTCATCGGCACGGTCGTTCCCGGCTGACTTTTGAGATAACGATTGAGCGGGTCGTATTTTCCCACGGCTTGACTCCCAACTGGAATGAGTTATAGTTATACATGTAACTATACCTATGTCAAGTAACTATTCATCGTGCGCCTAGCCCTGTTCGAACCAGACATCCCCCAGAACACCGGCGCCCTAATCCGGCTTGGCGCCTGTCTTGGGGTGCCGCTCGACATCATCGAGCCCTGCGGCTTCCTCTGGAGCGAGGCCAAACTGAAGCGCGCCGGGATGGATTACCTGGGACTGGCCGAGATCGTTCGCCACCCCTCCTGGGCGGCCTTTGCCGCGGCGCGGGCCGACTCGCGGCTTGTCCTTCTCACCACCAAAGCGGACCTCGCCTATACGGAATTCGCCTTCCGCCCCTCCGACACCCTGCTGCTCGGCCGCGAGAGCGCCGGCGTGCCCGATTTCGTGCATGACGCCGCCACAGGCAGGTTGCGCATCCCCATGCGGGCGGGCCTGCGTTCCCTCAACGTGGCGCTGGCGGGCGCCATCGTCCTCGCGGAGGCCCTGCGCCAGACTGGAGGCTTTGCTTGAGGCTGTGGAATCTCCTTATGCCCGGGCTCTGGCATTTCGGGTGCTCCATCCCCACATCAACAGGGACGCGCCCGGCCAGCCCTAAGACGGTGCCTTGCGGACGTTACCTGGGCGCGCAATCTCCTGTATGACGCGGTTTTGGGGTGGGAACGAGGATTTACGTTGGACGGTTTGGCGCAGTTCGATGTCTTTACCCAAGGCGGCTTCTTCGCGCTGATCCAGGTCATCCTGATCGACATCGTGCTGGCCGGCGACAACGCCGTGGTGATCGGCATGTCGGCCGCCCATGTGCACCCGCTGGACCGCAGAAAGGTGATCTTCTGGGGCCTGGCGACGGCGGTGGTGTTGCGCGTGCTCCTGGCCGTCTTCGCCGTGCATCTGCTGCGCTTCATCCCGCTGGTCATCGCCGGCGGCATCCTGTTGTTGTGGGTGTCCTGGCGGCTGTGGCGCGACGTGCGCCACGCCCACAAGGAGCATCAGGCGACCAAGCTGCTGTACGGCTGCGACAGCGGCCATCGCGCAGAACAGTACACGACCACGCACAGCAGCGCCTGCGAACACCGCAAGGCGGTGCGCCGCGCCATCGTCTCGATCGCCGCCGCCGACATCTCGATGTCGCTCGACAATGTGCTGGCGGTGGCGGGCGCCGCCATGAACCACATCACCGTCCTGGTGATCGGCTTGATGCTGTCGGTGGCGCTGATGGGCCTGGCGGCGAGCCTGGTGGCCAAGCTGCTGCACAAATATCCCTGGATCAGCTATGCGGGCATCTTCATCGTGCTGTTCGTGGCCTGCCGCATGATCTGGAATGGTTGCATGCGCCTGGCGGAAGCCGGCGGGCTTCACACCATCCAGCACTTCTTTGTCATCGGTTAACTCAGCCGCAGCAGCACCGCCGTGGCATCGTCGCTTTTCTTGAAGCGCGGATGGCGACGGCCTTCGGGATCGCTTTCTTCCACGTCGCGCAATTCTTCGCCCAGCCTTATCAGGCCTTTTTCCGCCGCCGCTTCCACCAGGGTCTTGGGGCCGTAAGCGCCGTAATCGCCGGCCAACACCAGGAAGCCATCCGTACACAACAGGACCAGCGTGCCGGGCGGCGCGTCCGCCCGCGCCCTTGAGACATGTTCGGAAGCTGCGGCCACGGGACTGAACAGCCAGCTGCCGCCCGGTCCGTTCACCTTGTTGCGGGCGGTGCGGAACAATGGCAGGTATTCCGCGCGGACAAGCGCTTCTACCGGCGCCAGTCCGGTTTCCTTGAGAAAGCGCGCGGCTTCGCCCGCTTCCGCAGCGCGCTTGTCGAAAGCTTCGCCGAAGACGGCGCACGCCCCGTCCGGGCGCAGCAGCAGGGCCGTACAATCGCCGTACCAGAGAAGATCGAGCCCGTCCACGCGCTCCACCGCCAGCATCATGGAGGCACAGGGCATCTCGAAGCCTTCGCGCGGCGGGCGGCGGCGCAAGCCGGCGAAAGAATGCTCGGCATCGGCCAAGGCATGATGCAAGGCGGCGCGCGGGCGGTCGCCGTCTTTCAGATGCGCCATCAGCCGCCGCGCCCCGAAAGCGGCGATCCAGGCCGCATCGCTTTTGCCCGGCAGCAAGGGCGGGTTCAGCGGCGTGGCGCCGTCGAGCACCACGGCGGCACAAGCCTCGGCCGCGAAAGCGTCTTCGTTCGGTTTCGACGGATCGCCCGGCAGGCTGAGTGAATCGAGCAGCGCAAATGCCATCAGCGGATCGCCTGCACGGCTTGTTTCAGGCGTTCGGCCAGGAGGGCTTCATCCTGCGGGAAGCCGTTGTCGATCCACCATTCTTCCATCTCGGCCAGCACGCGCCCGACGAGGGGGCCTTGCGGCACGCCGGCTTCCATCACGACGGCGCCGGTAAGCGGGAAATGCGGCTGTTGCCAGCGTTCCGCGGCGGCGAGGAAATTCCACCAATGCGCGGCGCAGCGCGGATGTTCCGCCCAGGCGAGAAAGAGGCGGTCTTTGAACCGGGGCACGCCCAGCCGATAAAGCAGCTTGTCCCGGTCGCCTGTGGTGAGAAGTGGGACGATCTTGCCTTTGGCAGCGCAGATGTCTTGCAGCCGGTCGCGCTGTGCCGAAGAGAGTTTCCAGCGCGCAGAAACCGCCGTGGCGACGGCTGCGGCCCCTTCGGCCGAAAGCAACGCCGCCAGACGCAGCAGCCCGTCCGGGACGAAGCCTTCCGCCTTGTCGATCTTCACCAGTTCCTTGAGGCATTTCAGCCTGGTTTCGCCGGGCAGTACCTCGGAAAGGATGGAGGCGTCCCGCATGGCGGAAAGGCAGGGCATCGGGTCTTCGGCTTCCAGGAGCTTCAGCATCTCCTTGGCGATGCGCTCGCCGGAAAGCTTGCCCAGCCCCGCTTTTTCCGCCGCGGCGGCGGCAAGCGCGGCGGCATCGAGCTCGCCCGTGCCATACCAGGCGTGGAAACGGAAAAGCCGCAGGATGCGCAGATAGTCCTCGCGGATGCGTCCGACCGGATCGCCGACGAAACGCACCTTTCCGGCGAAGAGGTCGGAAACGCCGCCGACGCTGTCGAAGACCTCCCCGTCCGGGGCGGCATAGAGCGCGTTCATGGTGAAGTCGCGCCGCTGTGCGTCCTCAGTCCAATCGGTGGTGAAGGCCACCACCGCCCGCCGCCCATCGGTTTCCACATCGCGGCGCAGGCTGGTGACCTCGAAGGGCGTGCCATCCACCACCGCGGTGACGGTACCGTGCGCGATGCCGGTGGGCACGGTCTTGATGCCCGCCGCCGCCAACATGTCGCAAACCTTGCCGGGTTCATACGGTGCCGCGATATCGACTTCGGAGACCGGCTTGCCCAGCAGCGTGTTGCGCACCGCCCCGCCGACGAAGCGCGCCTGCGGCAGCACCGCCATCAATTTCCGGGTGGCGGCTGCCGTCATCCAGGGCTGGGGCTCAAGTCGCGTCATGCAGCCGTTCCGCCAGCTCCACCACAATCGCGGCCGTGGCACCCCATATATAATGCGTTTCGTAACGGAAGGCATAAAACCGGCGCCAGCCGCCCTTCCATTCCCGTTTTTCTTCACGCCGGTTGGCCGGATCGATCAGGAAGGCCAGCGGCACCTCGAAGACACCGTCCACTTCGCGCGGCTCGGGCGCGAGGGTGAAACCTTCGCGCAGCAGCCCCACCACCGGCAGCACGGCAAAGCCGGTGACCGTCTCGTAGGCGCCCAGGAATCCGGCGACGGTGACGAAATCGGCGGCGATGCCGGTTTCCTCCGCCATCTCGCGCAAGGCGGTGGCGACCAGCGAGGCGTCGGAGCGGTTCGCCCGCCCGCCGGGAAAACTGACCTGGCCGGGGTGGTGCGGCAAGGCCTCGCTGCGCTTGGTGAAAAGGACCATGGGCTGGCGTCGCGCCACGATGGGGATCAAGACCGCGGCCGGCGTCAGGCGCCGCGGCAGATCGGGCTTCGTCAGCGGATTGAGGTCGTAATCGCTGCGCTTCGGCGTCAGCGGCAGCGCCGGCGGTTCCGCCAGAAGACGGGCGCGCAAGGTCTCAAGCTGAAGGAAAGAACGCGACTTCATGGTGGCAAACCCGGACCGCGATTGCTTAATGTCGAACGGTCCCGCTCTGTTGTCCTTTTCGTCCCGGGCGGAGTAAAACCCTTCTCGTGTCGTGGTACCGAAGTTCGCTCGGGGGCAGATATAGAGATGATGCGAATTTCGGAATCGGGACACTAAGCACGCCGCAGCTTAAGTCGGGGCGGCCAATCTGGATAGCAGCCATGAACGACAGGTCCGGCGAGGAATTGAAGGGGGCGGCCGTGCAGCGCGCCGAACAAGCGGCCGAAATCGCCGCCCGGGTGCGTCAAGGCATCGGCCAGGTCATCTTCGGGCAGAAGGACGTCATCGACCAGACGCTGATCACGCTCCTGGCGGGCGGCCACGGGCTTCTGATCGGCGTGCCGGGCCTGGCCAAGACCAAGCTGGTGGAAGCACTGGGCACGGTGCTGGGCATGGACTGGAAGCGCATCCAGTTCACCCCCGACCTGATGCCTGCCGACATCATCGGCTCGGAGGTGCTGGAAGAAAGCGAAGACCGCCGCCGCGCCTTCCGCTTCCTCAAAGGCCCCGTCTTCACCCAGCTCCTGATGGCGGACGAGATCAACCGCGCCTCCCCGCGTACCCAGTCGGCGCTTCTGCAAGCCATGCAGGAGCGGCAGGTGACGGTGGCGGGCACACGCTTCGACCTGCCCAAGCCTTTTCATGTGCTGGCCACCCAGAATCCCTTGGAGCAGGAAGGCACCTATCCCCTGCCCGAGGCCCAGCTTGATCGCTTCCTGTTGCAGATCGACATCGGTTATCCCGACAAGGAAGCCGAGAAGCAGATGCTGCTCGCCACCACTTTCGGCCAGGAGGTCGCGCCCGCGCGCGTCTGCGGACCCGAGGCCTTGCTGGAAGCCCAGGCCATCGTGCGGCGCATCCCGGTGGGCGAGAAGGTGGTGGAATCCATCCTGCGCCTGGTCAGGGCCGCCCGTCCCGATACCGACGGCGCCCCCGATCTGCGCAATGTCATCGCCTGGGGGCCGGGGCCCCGCGCCAGCCAAGCCTTCATGCTGGCGGCCCGCGCCCGCGCCTTGATCGAAGGACGGCTGGCCCCGTCCACCGACGACGTGGTGGCGCTGGCCGCGCCGGTGCTGCGCCACCGCATGGCGCTCAACTTCGCGGCCCGCGCCGAAGGCTTGACGGTGATGGCGGTGATCGACCGTCTCTGCCGCAGCTTGCTGTGATGGCCGCGCTTCCGGACAGCGCCGAATCGCTTGCCGCCGCACTGCCGCCTTTGATGGTGCGCGCCGAGCGCCTGGCATCGGCCTTGACGCTGGGCATGCACGGCCGCCGCAAGGCGGGCATCGGCCAGAGTTTCTGGCAGTTCCACCACTACCGCCCAGGCGATGCGGCCGCCGCCATCGACTGGCGGCAATCGGCCAAGTCGCAGCATCTTTACGTGCGCGAGCGCGAATGGGAGGCGGCGCAAACGGTCTGGCTGTGGCGCGACGGCTCGCCCTCGATGCGCTTCGCTTCGGGCGCCGAAAGCAAGCTGGAGCGCGCCAGCCTGCTGGCTTTGGCGCTGGGCGTGCTTCTGGTGCGCGGCGGCGAACGCATCGCCCTTTACGGCGAGCGCGAGGCCCCGGCCAATTCGCGCCTGGCCTACCGCCGCATCGGCTATGCGCTGGGCGAACGGGCCCCTGCCGACGACGCCGTGCCGCCCGAGGTGCCTTTGCCCAAGAACGCGCAATTCGTCTGGTTCGGCGATTTCCTGGCTCCGCTGGAGGCGATCGAACACGCCATCCGCCGCCTGACGCGGGCCAATGCCGGCGGGCGGCTGGTGCACATCATCGATCCGGCGGAAGAGGATTTTCCTTATCTCGGCCGCACCCGCTTCGAAGCGGCGAACGGCGGCGAAACCCATACGCTGGGCCGCGCCGAAAGCGTGGCGGGGGCTTATCGCACGCGCTTCAAGGCCCATGCGGAAACCGTGGCGCTGCTCGCCCGCAAGCTCGGCTGGAATTACACGGCGCACCGCACCGACCGGCCGCCTTTGGCCGCATTGGTGGCGCTTTATGCCGATCTTTCCGGCGGCCATCGCATGGCGGGGTAAGGCATGAACCTCTTCGCCAGCCTCAGTTTCGGAGCGCCCTGGATTCTGCTGGCGCTGATCGTGCTGCCGGCGATCTGGTTCCTGCTGCGCGTCACCCCGCCCTTGCCGCGGCGGGTGGTCTTCCCACCCTTGAAACTGCTCTTCGGCCTCAAGGACGAGGAACAGACGCCGGCCGGAACGCCCTGGTGGCTGATGCTGCTCAGGCTGGTGGCGGCGGCGGCCGTGATTCTGGCGCTGGCCTCCCCGCAGCTCGGCCGCACGCTGGAGTTGGGCGGCAACGGCCCGGTGATGCTGGTGGTGGATAACGGCTGGACCGCCGCCGCGCATTGGCAGGCGCGTGCCGGGCTGCTGCGCGAGGCTGCCGATCTGGCAGCGCGTAAAAATCGCGCCGTGATGCTGCTGGCCACGGCCGACCGGCCCGACAGCGACCTGTTGGACGCCGGCCGGACCGATCGTGCCGTGCGGGCCTTGGCGCCGCGTCCCTGGCTGGCCAGCCGCAGCGCCGTGCTTGCCGCGCTCGGCAAGCTGCATGTCTCCAAGCCTTTCGAAATCCTCTGGCTGAGCGACGGCGCCGATGACGGCAATGCCCGCGCCCTGGCGGCAACGCTGGCGAAGCTGGGGCATCTGCGTCTGTTCCTGAATCATGCCGGGCTCGAACCCCTGGCGCTGAGCGGCACCGCCAACACGGTTGCCGGCTTCGAAACCGGGATGGTCCGCGCCGGAAGCGCCGGGGCGCGCGCCGGTTCCCTCACCGTGTTCGGCGAACAGGGCCAGATTCTCGCCAGCGCCCCCTTCCGTTTCGAGGACGGCCGCAACAAGACCGCGGCGCGCATCGCCCTGCCGCTGGAAATGCGCAACGAAGCGGCTTCCATCGCCGTCAACGGCGAAGACAGCGCCGGGGCCGTGGAACTGCTCGACCGCGGCGCCCCGCGCCGCGCGGTGGGACTGGCGTCCGGCACCAGCAACGAAGAACCGCTGCTTTCCGGCGTCTATTACCTGGAGCGGGCGCTGTCGCCTTATGCCGATCTCAAGCAAGGCACCATCTCCGAGCTGCTGTCGCGCAACGTCTCGGTCCTGATCCTGTCGGACATCGGCAAGATCGCCGGCGCCGATCACGCGCGCGTGGCCAAATTCGTCGAGGACGGCGGGCTTCTGATCCGCTTCGCCGGCGAGCACACCGCCAGCGGCACCGACGATCTGGTGCCGGTGGCGCTGCGCGCGGGCGGGCGCTATCTCGGCAGCGCGCTGGCCTGGGCCTCGCCGCAGCATCTGGCGCCGTTCCCCGAAAGCAGCCCCTTCGGCGGCCTTGCCATTCCGCCCGATGTGACGGTGTCGCGGCAAATCCTGGCGGAGCCTTCGGTGGAATTGTCGGCGCATAGCTGGGCGCGGCTCGCCGACGGCACCCCCATGGTCACCGCCGCCCATCGCGGCAAGGGCTGGATCGTACAGTTCCATGTCTCGGCGGCACCCAGCTGGTCCACCCTGCCCATGTCGGGGCTTTATGTGGAGATGCTGCGGCGGCTGCTGACGCTTTCCACCGGCGTCGATCCGGGCGAGCTGGCCGCCAATGCCACGCTGCCCGCCGTCTCGGTGCTCGACGGTTTCGGACGCGCCACGCCGGCCACCGCCGAAGCGCAACCCATCCGCGCCGGAGCGATCGCAAGCATCGAGCCGTCGCGCCAGCACCCGCCGGGGCTATACGGCGCGCCGGGTGCGGAACGCGCCCTCAACGCGGCCTCGTCCGGCACGGTGCTGTTGCCCTTGCGCGCCCTCGGCGTGAAGCCCGAATTCTATGCCTCGCGCGAAGCCCTGCCCTTGCAAACCCCGCTTCTGCTGCTGGCCGCCTTGCTGCTGCTCGGCGATTTCGTCATCTCGCTGATCCTGCGCGGCTATGCCCCCAACCTGAAACGGCTGACGGGGGCGGCGGCGCTGCTCCTCGTCTTCCATGGCGGGGCGGCGCGGGCCGACGACGCCTTCGACATGAAGGCCGCCCTCGACACGCGGCTGGCCTATGTGGTGACGGGCGTTGCCGATGTCGATGCCATGAGCCGCGCCGGGCTGGTCGGGCTGGGAACCGCGCTCTCCGAGCGCACCTCTTACGTGCCGCTGGAGCCGATGGGGGTGCATCTCGAAAGCGACGATCTCAGCTTTTTCCCGCTGCTCTACTGGCCGATGGACCCGCGCGAAAAGGACCTTTCGCCCGTCGCCCTGTCGAAGATCGCCGATTACATGAGGAATGGCGGCACGCTTCTGATCGACACCCGCGATCTGACGCTGGGCGCCACGCGCGGGGCCAACAACCCCGGCGAAGCGACCTTGCGCCGACTGCTCGGCAAGCTCGACCTGCCGCCCTTGGCGCCGGTGCCGCCCGAGCATGTGCTGACCAAATCCTTCTATCTGATCTCGAGCTTTCCCGGCCGCTGGGAGGGCGGCACACTGTGGGCGCAGGCCTTGCCGCAAGGCGATGCGCCGGTGCGCGGTGGCGACGGAGTTTCGCCGGTGATCATCGGCGGCAACGACTGGGCCGCGGCCTGGGCGGTCGATCCGCGCGGCCACCCCCTGGTCGATGTCTCGCCCGGCGGCCCGGCACAGCGCGAACTGGCGATCCGCTTCGGCATCAACCTGGTGATGTACGCCCTCACCGGCAACTACAAGGCCGACCAGGTGTATGTGCCGGCGATCCTGCAACGGTTGGGGAAATAAACGATGCCGACCATCGTCTTCGCCCCGCACATTCCCCTCACCCTGTTGTGGCTGCTGGTGGCCGCGGGGGCGCTGTTCGCCGGTTATGGCTTCTTTGTCGGGGCACGCGGCGCCTGGGCGCGGACGCTGGCCCTGGCGGCGCTCTTCTTCGTGCTCGCCAATCCGCTGATCGTACACGAACACCGCGAACCGTTAAACGACGTGGCGGTGATCGTGCTCGACCGTTCCCAGAGCATGCAGATCGGCACGCGCCTGCACGATGCCGTGGCGGCCGCCGCCACCCTTAAGGCGCGCCTCAGGCGCGAACCCGATCTGGAGGTGCGCAGCGTCACGGTCACCACCAATCCCGCGGGCGAGGATAACGGCACGCAGCTTTTCACGGCCTTGAACGCGACGCTGGCCGATGTGGCGCCGTCGCGCGTGGCGGGCGCCTTCCTCATCACCGACGGCGAAGTGCACGACGCGCCGGCAAAACCCAACTTCATGCCGGTGCAGGCCCTGATCGTGGGCAAGCGCGGCGAGAACGACCGCAAGCTCACCGTGGTGGACGCGGCGCGCTACGCCATCGTGGGCCAGCCGGCGGAGATCGTGGTGCGGGTGGACGACCTCGGCGACGGCAATCCCGGTTCCGCGAAGCTCAACCTGCGCATCGACGGCAGCGATGCGGGCAGCCGCGACGTGCCTTTGGGACGCAACACGCCGATCCACGTTCCCATCGCGCATGAAGGCGAAAGCGTGGTGGAGATCGAAGCCGAGCCGGGCCCGGCGGAGCTGACGCTGCAGAACAATCGCGCCGTGGTGACCATCAACGGCGTGCGCGACCGGCTGCGCGTGCTTTTGGTTTCGGGCGAACCCCATGCCGGCGAGCGCGTCTGGCGCAGCCTGCTGAAGGGCGATCCCTCCGTCGACCTCGTCCACTTCACCATCCTGCGCCCGCCGGAAAAGCAGGACGACACCCCGCTCAAGGAGCTGGCGCTGATCCAGTTCCCCACCCGCGAGCTGTTCCAGGAGAAGCTCGACGGCTTCGACCTCATCATCTTCGACCGTTACGGCGAGCACGGCATTTTGCAGCTCGGCTATTACCAGAACATCGCGGGCTACGTTTATGACGGGGGGGCGCTGCTGGTCTCCTCCGGGCCGGAATTCGCCGGTTTCATGAGCATCTACCGCACGCCGCTCGCCGCCGTGCTGCCGGCCCAGCCCACCGGCGAGATCGTGACCAAACCCTTCAAGCCGATGGTGACGCCGCAGGGCCTGGCCCATCCGGTGACGCGCGATCTCATCGGGGCCAACAGCGAAACCGCGCCGCCCGGCTGGGGCCGCTGGTTCCGCTTGATCGGGGCGCAGAAAGTCACCGGCGAAACCGTGATGAGCGGGCCGGGCGACAAGCCGCTCCTGGTGCTCGACCGCATCGGCCAGGGCCGCGTCGCCGAATTGCTCTCGGACCAGGGCTGGCTGTGGGCACGCGGCTTCGAAGGCGGCGGACCGGAAGCCGAACTGTTGCGCCGCCTCGCCCATTGGCTGATGAAGGAACCGGAACTGGAAGAGGAAAAGCTCACCGCCTCGATCTCCGGCGGCGATCTCAAGGTCGAACGGCGCACCATGGCGGCCACGCCGCCGCCGGTGACCATGACCGATCCGGCAGGCAAACAGGCGCCGGTGCCGCTCAGCAAGATCGAGCCGGGCATCTGGCGCGGCAGCGCCAGGGCCGATGCGCTGGGACTTTACCGCGTCAGCGATGGCAAGCTGTCGGCGGTGGCGGCGGCGGGCCCGCTCAATCCCAAGGAGGTGGCCGACATGCGCGCCACCGACCACATCCTGAAGCCCGTCGCCGAACGGAGCGGCGGCGCGGTGCGCTGGCTCTCCGACGGGATGCCGGAAATCCGCCGCGTGGGGCGCGGCCGGCCCATGGCGGGCGAAGGCTGGATGGGAATCGCCGCCAACAAGACCTCACGCGTCACCAGCGTGGAGCAAAGCCCGCTGCTGCCTTCCTGGGCGGCGCTGCTGCTGCTCGTCGGCACGCTGATGCTGGCCTGGAAACAGGAAGGACGGTAGGCACAAATTACTTTCGCCGCGGTTCTCAACGCCGCTTACGGACACCACAGTACTTTGGATTTCTTTTGTATCGATTTGAATGCGGCAAAAATACCGTTAGACTCCGTTTTTTTTAACTACTAGTTTTAAGGGGGGAATACTTGGCAAGTAAATGAGCTTACCGTATCGACGTGAAATCGATGGTCTGCGCGCCGTCGCCGTCATTCCGGTAATCTTGTTTCATGCCAATTTCTCTCAGTTCAGTGGCGGATTTGTCGGAGTAGACGTCTTCTTTGTCATTAGTGGCTATTTGATTACTTCTATTCTTATTGACGATCTGCAAGCCGGCACGTTCAGCATAGTTCGGTTCTATGAGCGTAGAGCGCGGCGGATCCTGCCTGCGTTGTTCTTGATTATGGCCGCAAGCATGATTCCGGCTTCACTGTTTCTGCTGCCATCCGAACTGAGATCATTTTCGGATAGCATTGTAGCCGTAACAGTTTTCTCCTCGAATTTCCTGTTTTGGATGACCAGCGGCTACTTCGACGCGGCTTCGCAAAATAATCCGCTTCTGCATACGTGGAGTTTAGCAGTCGAGGAGCAATACTACCTCCTGTTTCCGCTGTTCCTTGCAGCCACCTGGAGATTCGGCCGGAGGTGGTTTGCTGCGATATGCGCCCTTCTAGCTGTTGCCAGCTTATGCGTTGCGCAATACAGCTCACAAGTGAGCTCAATGTTCGCATTTTACCTGCTGCCGTCGCGGGCGTGGGAGCTCTTGATCGGTGTTTTGATCGCCGTACACAACGCCGGAGCCCGCCAGATAAGACTCTCACATACGACTCGCGAAGTCGGCGGCCTGTTAGGGGCCCTCCTAATCGCCTTTTCCGTCTTTGTATTTGATCGTCATACCCCGTTTCCAGGTGTTTATGCTTTGGTGCCAACGGTCGGGACCGGATTGATAATCCTATGCTCCGATAAGAGTACCGTGACTGGCCGCATCCTGGCCCACTCCTTGCTTGTTCAAATCGGATTGATCAGCTACAGTTTGTATCTTTGGCATCTGCCAGTACTTGTCTTTGCCAATCATGCGTTGCTAGCCTGGCCAGGGAGAATCGTTTCTTCCTTGTTGATCGGCCTCTCGTTCGCCCTTGCCTATATCAGTTGGAAGTTCGTCGAAGTACCTTTCCGGAACCGAAGATTGATCAGCCGCAGGCAGATATTCACATTCAGCGCGTGCTGCATGGCGGCCTTCATAACGGTGGGTTTCGTTGGACATCTTATGAATGGGTTTGAGGGACGCTTCAGCCCGTCACAAATTCAATTCGCGCGCGCCTTTGAAAATCGTGTCCCTACGCGGCACTACTTCGCTCGTGAAGACATCCTCAAGAAATTCCGCTTCGAATGTGATTTCTACGATGTAGGTCGCTATCTCGCCGGAAGCCCGACTGACGAGCCCAAAGCCGCAATAGCAAGGGACTGCTATACGCGTGATAGGAGGCTAAAAAAGACCGTGTTCATCTGGGGGGACAGCCACGCCCAGCAACTTTACTACGGGGTGCATATAAACCTGCCCTCAAACTGGCAAATACTGCAAGTAGCGAGTTCGGGATGCGACCCATCAATTCATCCCGATACATCGCTAAGACCATACTGTGCACACTCCAACACCGTCGCACTTAGCTCGATCCAGACGGTGCACCCTGAGCTTGTCATCGTTGGGCAGAACTCCGGGCACAATGCCAAACATATGCTCGAAATCGGCGCCTATCTCCTGAAAAACGGGGCGCAAAACGTGCTTTTTACTGGCCCCACACCTCACTGGACCGCAGATTTGCCCAAGATTATGGTTTTTAGGCTTTGGAACCAACCCGGCCATTATTCGCGTACCGGAGTGAACAAAAGCGTGATGCGGATAAACGCCGAGCTAAAGAAGCAGTTTGTTGAATCCCCTCACATCCATTTTGTTAGTATTATAGACTATTTCTGCAACAGTAGTGGTTGCCTGACCTATTTTGGAGACAACAAAGAGACCGGCCTCACAACATGGGATTACGGACATTTAACCCCGATTGCGTCAAATGCCTTCGCGCGGGACATTCTTGTGCCGGGAATATTGGGCAAGTTCGTAGCTCCCCCTAACGCGCCATTGCCGGAAGGAAGCAGCCTCGCAAAGAAGTGAGCGTTGGCACCGAAATAGCGAAGTCACGGTCGCGAGCATTTTTCTCAGGTGTTCGACGCAGTGATGAAACAAGCCAAACCCGCTCGGACGCCGTTCACCCCGCAACCGCCGCCCCGTCGGCTGAGACCGGGTGGTCGATGCGGGCGCGGCGCACCTCGCCTTTCAGCGTCAGCATCACATTCTGCCGCAGCGACAGGCCCAGCACCCGGGCCGGATCGACCGGCCCGGGAAAACGCACCCGTCCCGGCGCCAGCCGGGCAAAGCCCACCCGCACATAATAAGGCTCGTCGCCCACCAGGATGATGGAGGCATGGCCCTGGGCGCGCGCTTCGCCGATCGCGTGTTTCATCAGGGCGATGCCGATGCCCCGCCCGCGCAGATCCGGCTGCACCGCCAGCGGCCCCAGCAGCAGGGATTTCTCCATGCCGATGGCCACCGGCCAGAAGCGGATGGAGCCGAGCAGTTCGCGCCCCGCCACGGCCACGAAGGAGAGCCCCGCCACCGGATCGACCCCCTCGCGCAGCCGGTAGGCCGACTTGGCATAGCGGCCGGGACCGAAACTGATCTCGTTCAAAAATTCGACGAGCGGCGCGTCTTCGGCGCGTTCCGGCCGGATCTGCCAGGAGAGCTCGCTCATGACGCACCGACTACTGGGGGCGGATGGTAAATGCAACCCTTCGAGAGGCGCTGCGCCGGCGCAGCGCTCCCCAGGACGAGATTCACCAGTAGGGCGACGGGCTCGCTTCGCCCATCAGCTCCGCCAGACGGCGCCGCACCGCCCTTGTAGTGCCTTCCGGAGGGGCGGCCGGGTCGGCCAGGCGGACCTCCCGCACCTCGAAGCCCGGCTTGAAGACGAAGACGGCCTCGCGCAGGCGATAGAGGGCGATCACATTGGTGGCATGGAAGGCCCGCCGCTGCGTGAAAAGCCCGATCAATTGCGGGGGCGCCGCATGGGTGAGGCCGATCTCTTCCTTCAACTCGCGCAGGATCGCGTCGGCAGGCGGCTCGCCCCGCTCCACCGCCCCGCCCGGCAGCATCCAGCCGGATTTGTAGGAATGGCGCACCAGCACCACCTTGCCCCCCTGCTCCACCAGCCCCGCCACGCCCAGATCCACCGGATGCAGCAGCACCCGGGCCTGGGTGAGGAGGAAAGAGAAGGCTTTTTCAAGCAAACGGGGCATCACTCAAGGACTATACCCCCTCGTTTTCGAGGCGATAGCCCCCGCATAACCACTTGCTAACCATGACCTTCTACTATCACCGGCGCGGCGCAAGGGTGCGCGCGGCAACGCCGTAAGCGGCAATCCGGATTGAAGAAAGACATGTCGGGGGCGGCATTCGAGCAATTGAGGGCGCTGGTCGTCGAAGACAACGTGCATATGCGCACGCTGCTGCGCTCGCTGCTGGTCGCGCTCGGCATCCGCGAAGTGCTGGAGGCGGGCAGCGGCGAGGAAGCTTTCGCCATCCTGCGCGCACGCCTGCCGGATCTGGTGCTCACCGATCTGTCGATGAAGCCGATGGACGGCATCGAATTCACCCGCACCGTGCGGCTCTCCGACGACAGCCCCAACCCTTACGTGCCGATCCTGATGGTGACCGGCCACACCGAGCGTCACCGCGTCGAGGCGGCGCGCGACGCCGGCGTCACCGAATTCCTTGCCAAGCCGATCACGGTGCAGAACCTGTTCCTGCGCGTAGAGGAGATCGTGGAGCGGCCGCGGCCTTATGTGCGCTGTAGCGGCTATTTCGGGCCGGATCGCCGCCGCCGCGACGACGAGGCTTATCGGGGTCCGTGGCGGCGCCAGGACGATTTCGAGAAACGGCTGGAGATCCGATGAGCCGTCCCTCCAAACCGCCCCCGGCCCAAGCCGAAAGCATCCCGCCCGGCGCCTATCCGGTATTTTCCAACGCCGTCGCCATGCGCCTGCTCAAGGCGGTGCGTGATCCCGAAGTCCACGCCCGGGCCGCGCGCATCATGGGCGACAGCACGGAGGAATTGCGCGGCGTCGTGCTCGGCTATATCGACCGCGTCGAAGCGGCCGCCCAGTCCGGCAATTTCGCCGGCATCTACGACCAGGCGCATGAAATCCGCGGGCTGGCGGGCAATGCCGGGCTCACCGCCACCGCACGCATCGCCAACGGGCTGTGCCGCTATCTCGACGCCCTGGGGCGGGCAAAACGCGACCCGGAACATTCCGTGGTCCGCCTGCACCTGGACGCCATCGCGCGCGCCGCCCATGCCGAGGACGAAGCCACGCGCCTGGGCGACGCGGTGGCGGGCGAGCTGGAGCAGCTGGTGGACAAGAAACTGGCAGAGATTAACGAAACGCAAACCACCTGATTTTCCCGCGGAAACAGCCGCAATTTATCGCTCCTTAAACCCTTTGCCCCGATACTGACAGGGTTCACGGGGCGGGACCCGAATGCTTCAGATCGGCGGTATCGTCTTTCTCTTCGCCTGCGTTTTCGGCGGCTTCCTGATGTCGGGCGGCTCGCTCGGCTCCGTCGTCGAGGCGGCGCCGCACGAGATCATCACCATCGGCGGGGCGGCCCTTGCCGGGCTTTTGATCGGCGGCTCGATGTATTCGCTGAAGAAGATCGGCGGCGACGCCGGCAAGATCTTCTCCGGCCCCAAATGGAAGCCCGGGGACTATCGCGACCTGCTTTGCCTGCTCTTCCTGCTGGCCAAGACCATGAAAACCAAGGGCTTGATCGCTTTGGAAGCCCATATCGAGCACCCCGCCGAATCCTCGATTTTCAAGCGTTATCCCCGCATTTCGCAGGATCACTTCGCGCTCTCTTTCATCTGCGACACCTTGCGCATGATGACCATGAGCCTGGAAGACCCGCTCCAGGTCGAGGCGGCGATGGAAAAGCAGCTGGAAAAGCACCATCACGAGGCGCTTTCCACCGCCAACGCCCTGCAGACCATGGCCGACGGGCTGCCGGCGCTGGGCATCGTCGCGGCGGTGTTGGGGGTGATCAAGACCATGGGCGCCATCTCGGAACCGCCGGAAGTGCTCGGCCGCATGATCGGTTCGGCGCTGGTGGGCACCTTCATGGGCGTCTTCCTGGCCTACGGCATCGTCGGACCGCTCAGCGTGCGTCTGCGCTCCATCGTCGACGAGGAAGCACTGTTCTACCACGTCATCCGCGACATCCTGGTGGCGCATCTGCACGGCAACGCGGCGCAGGTCTCGGTCGAAATCGGCCGCGGCAGCGTGCCCTCGGAAGCCCAGCCGACCTTCCAGGAACTGGAAGAAGTCCTCAACAACATCCCGAAGGTGGAATAGGGATCAGCGGCTTTTGGCGGCCGCCTTGTTCTCCGAAAGCGAGACGAAGAACACCGCCAGCCCGCCGGCCAGCACGCCCAGCGGCACGGCCAGAAGAATGTCCATGTCGGTGCCGAACACCACGATGGCGGTCACGATCATTCCCGTGATCTGGGCGAATTTCGGCATGGCTGATCCCCGTTCGATGGGAAAGCCTATGCCTGGTGCGCTTGCTCGCGAAGAAGATGCTTAAGAAAGGGTTAACCGCCGGGAGAACCGGCAGCTCAGGCGTCTTCGGTTTCGTACGCTTCGCCGTGCAGATGGCCGATGCTGGCCCGCATGGCGACCGGAAGCTTGCCGCAGAACAGCGTGACGCGGCTGTTGCCGGCGGATTTCACCGCCTCGCGCGGCAGGGTGAAATCGCCCGTATCTTCCACGAAGACGAACACTTCGCGCAGACTGGCGCGCCGCACATGGCCCACAATGTCTGCGCCGTCGTCGACGAAGACATCGTCACCGGCTTCGATTCTCAAAGGCGCCGCCATAAGACCTCCGGATTGCAAAACCCGAGTCTATCCAGGGGGATGTAACGATCGGTAAATCAGGCGCCGAATTCGATGCCTTGGGCCAGCGGCAAAGCGTCGGAGAAATTGATGGTGGCGGTCTGGCGCCGCATATAGGCCTTCCAACAATCCGAGCCGGATTCGCGCCCGCCGCCGGTTTCCTTTTCGCCGCCGAAAGCCCCGCCGATCTCTGCCCCCGAAGGGCCGATATTGACGTTGGCGATGCCGCAATCCGAACCGCAGGTGGAAAGAAAGCGTTCCGCCTCCTGCAGGTCGCGGGTGAAGATGCAGCTCGACAACCCTTGCGGCACGGCGTTGTGTTCGGCCAGCACCGCGTCGAAATCGCTCCAGCGCAGGACATAGAGGATCGGCGCGAAGGTTTCCTCACGCACGATGGGCGTCTGCGCCGGCATCTGCACGATGGCGGGGCGGACATACCAGGCATCCGGATATTCCGCCGCCAGCACGCGCCCGCCGCCGAACACCGCCCCGCCTTCCGCCTTCGCCCGGGCCAGCGCCCGTTCCATGTTGTCGAAGGCTTCGCGGTCGATCAAAGGCCCCACCAGCGTGCCCTTGGCCAGGGGATCGCCCACGCTCAGCCGGGCATAAAGCGATTGCAGGCGGTTCACCAGCTTTTCGGCGACGGACGTGTGCACGAAGAGGCGGCGCAGCGAGGTGCAGCGCTGCCCGGCCGTGCCCACCGCCGCAAACAGGATGGCGCGTTCGGCCAGGTCGAGCTTGGCCGAAGGGCAGACGATCATGGCGTTGTTGCCGCCCAGTTCCAGAATGGCTTTGCCGAAACGCGCCGCCACGATGGGGGCGAGCTTCTTGCCCATCACCGTCGAACCGGTGGCGCTGACCACGGGGATGCACTTGTCGGCGGTGAGAAGATCGCCCGCCGCGCGGGTGCAAAGCGCGAGCTGCGACAGCGCGGGCGGGGATGCCCCGAATTTCATGCAAGCCCGCTCGAACAAGGCCTGAACGGCCAGCGCCGCGAAGGGCACCTTCTTCGACGGCTTCCAGATCACGGAATCGCCGCAGACCAAGGCCAATGCCGCATTCCACGACCACACCGCCACGGGGAAGTTGAAGGCCGAGATCACCGCCACCGGTCCCGCCGGATGCCAGGTCTCCAGCATGCGATGACCGGGGCGCTCGGAGGCGATGGTGAGGCCGTAAAGCTGGCGCGACAGGCCGACGGCGAAATCGCAGATGTCGATCATCTCCTGCACTTCGCCGAGGCCTTCCTGGAGAATCTTTCCGTTCTCGACGGTGACGAGGCGCCCCAGCGCCTCCTTGTTGGCGCGCAATTCCTCGCCGAACAGGCGTATCAGCTCGCCGCGCTTGGGCGCGGGCACGTCGCGCCAGGCTTTGAAGGCTTCTACGCTCGCCGCGATCTTCTTTTCGATGGTGCCGGCATCGTCGAAGGCGACGCGCCCGATCTCCGCCCCGTCGATGGGCGAACGCACGACGTGATCGCCGGCGGTGGCGATGCCGAATGGCGCGAGAAGATCGCTGTGCATGGCGGCTCCTTTCACCTTCCCATTGCGGGGAAGGAAGAAACTACGCGTAATACTTCCCAAACCGGTTCGCCAGGAAGTCGTCGAGGCGGCATTCCTCCTGCCGCACGAAGCCCTTTTGCGGCAGCTTGCCCGCCGCCAGCAGATCGCACATGGCGCAGATGCCGGCGGCGGTGGTCACCTGGATGGCGCTCATCAGCCGGCCGCCGATTTCCTGCGCATAGATCTTCTTGGCGTAGCTTTCCTGGGTGAGCAGGCCGCCCTGCCAGCCCGAGACGGTGATGAAGATCAACACCACGTCCTGGTAGGTGATGGGGATGGCGGTCTCCAGCACGTCCTTCATGATCTCGCGGCGCAGCCCCAGGCGCAGGTCGCGCACCAGCATCTTGACGATGTCGCGGTGGCCGGGATAGCGCACGGTCTTGTAGTTGAGGTTCTCCACCCGCCCGTCCAGCGTGTCGCACAGCGTGCCCAGCCCGCCCGAGGTGTTGAAGGCCTCGTACTCAGTGCCGTCGAGCGAGAACGATTCCACCTCTTCCAGCGCCGGTACCTCGCCGCGCACCCCGTCGCGGATGGATTCGCAAGGATTGCAGTATTCGTTGATCAGCCCGTCGGTGGACCAGGTGAGATTGTATTTGAGGGCGTTGGTGGGAAACACCGGCAAGGCGCCCACCCGCATGGCGACGTCGCGCAGCTTCTCGAATTTGCGGGCGAGGTCGTAGGCGGCGATGGAAATGAAGCCCGGCGCCAAGCCGCATTGGGGAATGAAGGCGGTGGCGGCGCCCTCGGACAGTTTCTTGATGACACGGGTCGATTCCACGTCCTCGGTGAGGTCGAGGTAATGGGCCCCGGCGTGCTTGGCCGCTTCCGCCACCGTGGCGGTGAGATGGTAAGGCGTGGCGGAGAGCACGATGTCGTGGCCCTGGATTTCGTCGGCCATGGCGGCGGCATCGTCGATGGTCACCAGGCGGCGCTCGACGGCTTCGGGCATGCGCTCCAGCGAGGCCGGATCGCGATCGACCACGGTGACGCGGTAGTCGCCGCTTTCGCAGAGGAACTGCGCGATGGCGACGCCGATCTTGCCCCCGCCCACCAGCATGACAGTCTTCATGGCCCGTACCTCAATGGCTGCAAAAGAGATTCTGCCCGGCTTCGGCGACATCCGTGAGGCGGCAAAGCGCCGGAAGTTGCGCTATTATCCCGGCGATTCGCCGGTTGATCCGGCGAACCGCCAGATGCGCTCCCTTCCCCCGAAAGGGGAGGGACGAAAGCGCAGCGTTCTTGGAGGGGTTATGCGTCCCGGCGACTCGAAGCTGATCGCCTTGCTCCGCGCCAATGCGCGCGAGCCCACCGCCTCGCTGGCGCGCAAGCTGGGACTGGCGCGCTCCACCGTGCAGGAGCGCATCGCGCGCCTCGAGCGCGAGGGCAGCATCAAGGGCTATACGGTGAAGCTCGGCGAAGACGCCGTGGGATACTTGAAAGCCGTGGTGATGATCTCCACCGATCCCAAACAGGCCGACCGCGTTTCCGCCGAATTGAAGAAGCAGACGGAGGTGCGAACGCTGGCGACGGTGTCCGGCGCTTCCGATCTGATCGCCACGCTGGAAGCCGAAACCCCGATGAGGCTCGATGCCGCCCTCGACCGCATCGGCCACGTCCACGGCGTGGCGCGGACGGAGTCGTTTATCGTGCTCTCCGAAAAATTCTCGCGCTAACCAAGCGTGACAAAATTAACCATACCTCTTGAGGAAGACCAGCCGTCGCATCCCGCTCGATTTACCATTTCCGAAAATTCGCACTATAGTTGAACTCGATTTCCGGAGCGCCGGATCGCCTATTCTCTCGGGGGATGGAATGGCCAAAGTCAAAAATACCGGCAAGGAGTGGTACGGGCTGTTTGTCTTTCGCTCCGTGCCGACGTTCACCTTGCCGCCCGAAACCTGGGATATCGAGCATGTCGAGGCGGAAAAAGATACCATCCAGGCCTATTTCCGCAACGGTCCGGCGCCGCTCGACACGCAATTCCTCTACAAGCGCACGATGCGGCATGAAATCGAAACGCGTTTTCCCAACGACCAGCCTATCCGCGACATCATCGATCAAACGATCCGCGGTTTGCAGCGGGTGAATGTGCATCTGGTGCGCTGTAAAAAGGGCATGATCCTGATAGCGCTGGCGATCCTGTTCATCGCAACGGCTTTGGTGGAATATTCTCTGCATCTCGATCCGGTCGGCCTTGACCGTTTCGGAGTCATTGTCCTCGTGATTGCCATTGTGATGGGCGCTGTCCTGGCATCGACCATGTCGTCCCTGAACACCTGCATGCAGGATATCTGCATGAAATTCCAGTCGGCCTTCCAGCAATACACCAACGCCATCTTCAACCAGTTCAAAGATGCCATTTACCATGTCGATCAGGAGGAGCATGAAGTCGCCTACGACGAATGGCCCACACGCGCGCGCCAATGGTTCATTTCGGCGCTGTGGCAGCCCTACCGCATTGAGTACGCCGTGCTCTATTTCCAGCAGGCGATACATTCGGCGGAGAACAACTGGAACGGCATCTTCGGCGTTGAACTGATCGGCAATTTTGTCTCCGGCGTGATCCTGGTCGCTGGTACGGGCGCGCTGGTCGTGCTCGACATCATTTCCCACAAGCTGTCCGGCGTCGGCATTTTTGATGTTCCGCTCGCCTGGGGGCCTGCCATGGGCGCCGCGCTCTGGCTGTTCCTGTTCTGGGTGGCCTTCGACATCTGCGCGGTCCTGCTGAAAGTCTCGGTGGAGGTTTTCAGCCGCCCCCGCCTGCACCGCCTGGGCAGCGGCTTGAATGACAGCCTGCTTGCCGTTTTGCTGCTGGCGCCGCTTGGCCTGTGGCTTATCCTGCATTTTGGCGGGCCGCGCGCCGTGGAGATGATCCCGCACTGGCGGGAATTCCTGCTGGTCACGACGTTGAACGGCCTGCTGGTGATCACGTTCCAGGCCTCGACCGACCTGAACATCATCCGCAAGAAGCTCGATACGCAGAAATGGCACGAGGCCGATTCGTTCAACATCGGCGAAGTGCTGGGCGATCAGGTGTTCCGCGACAAGAACCGGATCAACGACGAGAAATTCCGGCAGAAGGACACCAAGGTCGAGCCCCCCAAACGGCGGCCGGCCGGCAATGGCAACGCAACGCCGCCGATCACCCCTTCAGCTTGAAGCCGGCCGCTTCCAGGCGTTCGCGGATTTCGCCCGCGTGTTCGGCGTCGCGCGCTTCCACCGTCATGCCGAGATCGGCCAGCTTGGCCGAGGTGTCGGTGGCCATGCGGTTGTGGATCACTTCCAGGATGTTGCCGCCCGCCTCGCCCACCAGATTGGCGATCTGTGCCAGCACGCCGGGGCGGTCCACGATCTCGATCACCAGCGACAGAATCCGGCCCTCGCGCGACAGCTCGCGCAGGATGACGTTGGAAAGCAGGCGCATGTCGACATTGCCGCCCGACAGCACCAGCCCCACCTTCTTGCCCGCGAACAGGGCCCGGTTGCCCATCACCGCGGCGAAGGCGGCGGCACCTGCTCCTTCCACCAGCGTTTTCTCGATCTCCAGAAGGGCGGCGATGGCGTGTTCCACCTCGGCCTCGCCCACCAGCAGGATATCCTTCACCAGTTCGCGCACGATGGGCGTCGTCAAAACACCCGGGTCTTTCACGGCGATGCCTTCGGCCATGGTCTGGCCGAGGCAAGGCCGCTTTTCGCCCGTCACCGCGTTGTACATGGAAGGATAGACGGCGGTCTGCACGCCGTAGATGTCGATCCGGGGCCGCATCGCCTTGGCGGTCACGGCAATGCCCGAGATCAGCCCGCCGCCGCCGATAGGCACCACCAGCGCATCGAGGTCGGGCGCATCTTCCAGCATTTCCAGCGCCACCGTGCCCTGGCCTGCGATGATCCTGGGATCGTCGTAGGGATGGACGAAGACGAGGCCTTCCTTGGCGGCGATCTCGTGGGCGCATTTGCCGGCATCGGTGAGAGTGGCCCCTTCCAGCACCACGCGGGCGCCGAAGCCCTTGGTGTGCTTCACCTTGGAGAAGGGCGTACCCACCGGCATGACGATGGTGGCGGGAATGCCGAGCCGTCCGGCATGATACGCCACGCCCTGGGCGTGGTTGCCCGCCGACATGGCGATGACGCCGCGCGCCCGTTCCTCCGCGGTCAGCGATTTCAGCTTGTTGAGCGCGCCGCGATCCTTGAAGGAGGCGGTGAACTGCAAATTCTCGAATTTCAGCCAGATCTCGCAGCCGGCGATGCCGGAGAGGGTGTGCGAGGGGCGCGTCGGCGTGCGCTCCACCGCACCATGTATCGCGGCTGCCGCCGCACGGACGTCGTCGAGGGTGATGGGAAGAGCGGACAAAACGCATCCTTTCGCGGGGTAAGCTGCCGCCCGCACCTCCGGTCGCGCCGCCGGAGGGTGGTAGCAGCGGAGGGATTTGAACCCCCGACCAAGGGATTATGATTCCCCTGCTCTACCGCTGAGCTACGCTGCCACGGGCGTGGGGATGTAGGAGGGTGCCGCTGGCCTGTCAAGAAGTGCGGCGGATAGCCCCGCCCAACCGTTAATTCCGCGAAATCCAGCCTCCGCCAAGCATTTGCGTGCCCTTGTAGAAGACGCAGGCCTGGCCCGGCGCGATGGCTTCTTCCGGCTCGGCCAGAAGCACGCTGGCGGTTCCCCGGGGGCCTGGCGCGACCCGGGCGGGCACCGGCGGGCGCATGGAGCGCACCTTGATCGTGCAGTCGGCGGCCAATGCCGGAGCGGCCAGCCAGTTGACCTCCCGGAGCTGGATCGTCTGTCTACGGAGCGATACCCGCTTGCCCACCGTGACGCGGGCGCGCGCCGCATCGAGTTCCAGCACGAACAGCGGTTCCTCGTTGCCGGAAAGGCCGAGACCCTTGCGCTGGCCGACGGTGAAATGGACGATGCCCTCGTGGCGGCCGACGAGGCGCCCCGTTTCGTCGACGATGTCGCCGGGCCGCTCCGCCTCCGGCTTGAGGCGGCGCACCACCTCGGCATAATCGCCGCTGACGAAACAGATGTCCTGGCTGTCGGCTTTCTGCGCATTGACCAGGCCGAGTTCGGCGGCCAGCAGCCGCACCTGCGGCTTGCTCATGCCGCCCAGCGGGAAGCGCAGATGCGAAAGCTGTTCTTTGCCGGTGGCGAAAAGAAAATAGCTCTGGTCCCGGCTGTCGTCCACGGCGCGGTGCAGTTCGGGACCGTTCGCGCCGTCCAGGCGGCGCACGTAATGGCCGGTGGCGAGCGCCTCGGCGCCCAGGTCGCGGGCGCTTTCCAAGAGATCGCCGAACTTGATGCGCTCGTTGCAGCGCACGCAGGGGATCGGCGTCTCGCCCCGGGCATAGCTCTCGGCAAAATCGGCGATGACGCGGGCACGGAAACGCTCCTCGTAATCCAGCACGTAATGGGCGATGCCGAGTTTGTCCGCCACAGTCTTGGCGTCGTAGATGTCCTGGCCGGCGCAGCAGGCGCCCTTCTTCCGCGGCGCATCGGAGTAAAGGCGCAAGGTGATGCCGATCACCTCGTAGCCCTGGCGTTGCAGCAAAGCCGCCGTAACGGAAGAATCGACCCCGCCGGACATCGCCGCCACGATGCGTTTTTTCGAGGAAGCCATGGCGGGGTCTTACCGGCTCCCCGCCAATGCCGCAAGCTCAGCCCGTCGTACTCGTCGCCGGCAGGTAATTCAGCAACGAAAGCTGGCCCAGCTTGGCGGTAACCGTCAGTGCCGCCTGCAGCGCCACCTGGTTGGCGTTGAGGTTGGTCAAGGCCGTCGCCATGTCCACGTCCTGGATGTCCGAGACGAAGCCGCCGTAAAGATTGGAGAGGGACTGCTGATTGGTAACGGCGTCCTGCAGGCTCGAATATGCGTTGCCGTTGGCGGCCGTGGCGGTGTTGAGCGTGGTGACGGCGGCGTTCGCCTGCGGCAGCACGTTGCTGGTCAGGTTCGTGGTCTGCGCGTCGGTCAACTGCCCGGACAGGCTGCCGGAGGGCGAATCCGCCTGATAAAGCGCTTTCAGGGCCGACATCAGCTGCTCGCCGATATTGGAGGCGAGGACGCCGATCTGCTGGGTCTGGCCGTCGCCCACCTGCACGGTTTTGGCGATCGAGCCGTTGACGAAATAGTCGGAGACGTTGCCGGAGGCGAGTTGGCTGAGCGAGGTGGCGGTGAACGGCGGCGTGTCCGTCTTCTGGCCGCCGTAGATGTAGTTGCCGTTGGCGTCGGTCGAATTGAGGATGGAGGAGGCCTGCTCGAAGATCGATTGCGCCGTGTTGAGCAGGTTGGTGCCGTCGGAATTGCCCGCCGCGGTGGTGATCGCCGACTGCAGCTGCGTGGCCAAGCCCGACAGGCTGGTGAGCTGGGTGTTCTGCAGGTCGGTCTGGGTCACCGCCAGCTGTGTGCTCGACTGATAGGCGTCGGCGCGCGCGGCGGCGGCACGGGCGGCTTCCAGCGACGCCGTCTTGTCGCCGATACCGCCGTAATTGTCCGACACCATGCCGCTGGAAACCTGCATTTGGGTGGTGTCGAGCGCCTGGTTCGCCTTCATGATCTGCGACAGAAGGTATTGCGACTGGCTGTTGGTGGAGACACGGTCGATGCTCATCCCGTCACTCCCTTATTGAATCTGCAGCAGCGTGTCGTAAAGCTGGCCGACCACGGTCAGCATTCGCGCGCCGGCGCTGTAGGCCTGCTGGTACATCATCAAGTTCGACAATTCCTCATCGAGGCTGACGCCGGAATTGTTGGAGAGCTGCGTCTGCGCTTCGGTGTAGCGGTCATCCGCGGTGGTCTTGCTGGTGCTGACGCTGGCGGAGCGTGTGGCAAAATCCTGATAGAAGGCCGCGCCGTAGTTCTCGAGATTGGTGGTCTGGGCGCTCAAAGCCCCGGCCTGGGCGAAAGTCTGCTGTGACGTGGCCAATTTCTGCAGCGCGAGCAGGCCGTTGGAATCGCCGGAGCCCACGATCTGGCTCGAGGAGAAATCCGGTTTGGCAAGGGCGAGCAGCGAGGAATCGCCGGCGATGGCGGAGGTGAGGCTGAAGCCCGCGGCTTGACGGGCCACCTGGTTGCTGCCGATGCCGAACAGATCGGTCAGGCTGACGCCGGTGGTGCCGCGCGCCGTGGTGTCGCCGGTGACCTGCAGCTGGTAGCCGGGATAGTTGGAATTGACCGAGGTGGTGACGGACCCGTCGCCGTTCAAGGTCAGTTTTGCATAGCCGTTCATCGCAGAGTTGATGGCGGCGATGGCATCGTTGAAGCTCATGCCCGTGGTGATGTTCACCGTGGCGCTCTTGGCGACATCGCCGTTGGCGTCTTTGAGCTGGAAGCTGATACTGCCGTCGGAGGCAAGCCCGATCTTGTCGCTGCCGGAAACCCCGGTGGACAGGATCGACGGCACCGAGGAGGTGAACAGATCGTTGAGGCCGAAGAACTGCGAGAAGGCGGTGCCCCCGCGCGACGACGGATTGCTGGCGTCGGTGTCGGACACCACCAGGCCCTGGCCGGAAGCCGCATTCAGCGTCAGCTGTCCGTTCGTGAAACTGGCGGAGCCGCCGCAGGAGGAAAGCGCGCCGTTGAGCGTGGTGGTGAAGTCGCCGATGGTATTGCCGAAGCTCGTCGCCGTGCCACCGTCCACCGAGATCGTGCCGGCATCGAAATCGATGGCGATGGAATGCTGCTGCACACCGCTGTCGTCGGTGACGGTGATGCTGGTCTTGCCCGTGAAATTCAGCGAATCCGTCGCCAGCAGACCGGTCTGGCGGCCGCTCAGGGTCTGGGGCGGCGGATAAGCGCTGTTCGTGTTGTGCACGCTGTTGAAGGATTGCGCCACACCCTGCGCGAAAGAGCCCAGCTCGTTCTCGAGGTTGGGGATGGTGTTGTCGCGCATGTCGATCAGGCCCTTGATCGTGCCGCCCGTCAGATGCGGATCGAGGCTCTGGGACGAGCCCACGGCATGGCCGGTGTTCGGATTGATGTCCTGGATTTGAATGGGTTGGTAGACGCCGTTGCTGCCCGGCGTATAGGTCAGTTGCGCATAGGTGGCGCCCACCAGACTGGTGCCGTCCGAGGTGGTGACGAGCATTGTGCCGTCGGATTGCGTCGTGGTCTGCACGTCCATCTGCTGCGACAGCGCAGCGATCGCCGTGTCGCGCTGGTCGAGATAGGTGGTGTCGGTATTACCGGCTGCATCCGCCTGCTTGATCTGGTTGTTGAGTTGATAGATCTGCTGGATCAAGCTGTTGCACGTACTTACCGAAGTGGCGAGCTGGCCATCGGTCTGGCTGGCCAGTCCCGACAGCGAACTCGACAGCGACGAAATGGAGGTCGCCAGCGTATTCAGGGAGTCCACCACGCTGTTCTGGCTGGAGGCGGTGGTGGGCGACAGAGCCGCATTCCCCAGCGCGCTGAAGACGTTGCTCAGCTGGCTGGTGAGCGCATTGCCGTCCCCGGGCGAGCCCAACAGGGCGCTGATCTGGTCGAAGATGCCGGACTGGGTGTCGTAGTACGAGGAGGAGGCACTGGCGGAAAGCGATTCCTGGGTGAGGAACTGGTCGGTCACCCGCTGGATGTCGGCAATCCCCACGCCCGTAGACGCGCCGTCGCTCGACAAGGCCTCCAATATGACCTGGCGGCGCGCATAGTTCGGCGTGTTGACGTTGGCGATGTTGTTCGAGACCACGCGCAGCGCCGCCGTGTTGGTCTGCAGCGCCGTCAACGCACTCGACAAGATTCCGTTCAGGCTCAAGGGTTGTGTCCCGAAGTGCTTTGTCGCCGCTGACAGGATCGCAAGGCTCGTGCCAAGCGGCGGCGGGCTTTACCCGGGGAAATCCGGGCTTTTTTGCCTGCATCCCGCGGCAAACTTTGCCCGAGGCGGCAGAAGGTGCCCTGCCGAAAACGCCAGGCGGCGCGGCACGAAGCCTTGGATATGAGGCATTTGCGGGCTTGCGCCTGCTGGTCCGGGGCTTGCTTCTAGGAACCCGCGACATTCTCGGATTTGCGGATTTGCTCGACATCGCAGCACTCGTTTCCATCACGGCGGCAGCGCAACCGGTTGCCGCAGGCACGCCCGCGAATACGGATTCGCCCTTCGGCGCGCTGCTGGCGGGCATTTCCGGCGAGGCGAACGGTGCCGGCGAGGCGGAAGCCGCAGGACCGAACGCCGGCATCCTGGCGCTGCTCTTGAATACGCCGCTGCTGGCGAATAGCGGGGCCGACGCACAGACGCTGCCGCCTCAACAAGCCGGATCGACGGCTGTGGCGGACAAAGCTCCGACGGCGCCGCAGACGGACCAGCTCACACCGCCGCAACCGGCCGGGCAAACGCAAGAGGCGTCGAAAAAGACAGGCACCTCCCCGCAGCAGGCGGCCCAGCCGGCGGCGGCGAATGCGGTTCCTTCTTTCGTGCCGCCCGTGGCAACAGCCTCCGGCGCGGCGGATACCGATGACGATACGCCGGCCGCGAACACCGCTGCGGCCCCCTCTGCCTCCGGCATTATAACGTCACCGGCGCCGCAGTCCGCACCGCAAGATCCCGCCGCACCGTCACCGCAAGCCGGCGCTTCCGGCGGCAACACGCCGGCCGGGACGCAGCCCACCCCCGCCGATACACAGTCGCAAACACCGCCGCAGCTGCCGCAAACGGCGGCGCCGCAGGCAACGGTTTCGGCCAACACCGTTCCGGCCAACCCGCCGGGCACGCCCGTCACCACGGCAGTGCTGCCGCAAACGGCGGCGCCGCAGGCAACGATCCCGGCCAGCACCGTTCCGGCCAATCCGCCGGGCACGCCCGTCACCGCGGCAGTGCTGCCGCAAACAGCGGCGCCGCAGGCAACGATCCCGGCCAGCACCGTTCCGGCCAACCCGCCGGGCACGCCCGTCACCACGGCAGTGCTGCCGCAAACGGCGCCGCCGCAGGCAACGGTTCCGGCCAGCACCGTTCCGGCCAACCCGCCGGACACGCCCGTCACCACGGCAGTGCTGCCGCAAACGGCGGCGCCGCAGGCAACGGTTCCGGCCAGCACCATTCCGGCCAATCCGCCGGGCACGCCCGTCACCACGGCAGCGCAACAGACAGCCTCCAACGATAATACCGCCCCGGCCGCAACGCCGGCGCAGCCCACGGCTGCCGTTACGGCACCGCAAGCAGCCGTCATCGCGGCTGACACGCTTCCGGCCGAGGCGGCGCCGCGCACCGCCGTCAAGACAGACGACGACCCGAAACAACAGAATACGGCCAAGAAAGACACGCCCTCCGCCGCCGGCACGCACACGGCAACGGCCGCTCCGCCGCAGAATATCGTGGCGGCCTTCCTTCTGGTGCAGATGGAACCGCATCAGGCGGCCCCCGCCAACGATACCAAAGATACGGCCGCCGTTACGCCGCAGAAACCCGCCATGGCCGATCCCGCTGCGGCCAAACCGGACAATGTCAAGGCGGCGGACAAACAGGCCGCAGTGTCCGTGAACGATCCGGCTTCGGTCAATCCGTCCCACGCCGCGCCGCCGGACGCCGCGCAAGTCACCGCACCGCAGTCTGCCGCAGCGCAGGCACCGTCCGCGCAAGCAAACGCGCAAGCGGCCGCCCAGACCATACCGCCGGCGCTGCATCCCGCCGCCATGCGGACGGGAAGTCAGCCTGCCGCTTCCGTGGATACCTCGAATCCCGCCAGCGGCCTGGTGGTCACGCCCCGGCACGACGACGGGGGTACCGGCATCGACAAGCTGGGCCTGGCGATCGCCGCCAAATCCGTAGACGGAGTAAGGCAATTCGACATCCGCCTCGATCCGCCCGATCTCGGCCGCGTGCAAGTCAGCCTGACGGTGGACGATTTCGGCCGCGCCCAGGCGCATCTGGTGGTGGACAAGCCCCAGACGCTCGAACTGTTGCAGAACGATGCCGGAAATTTGAACCGTGCACTGACGGATGCCGGCCTCAATCTGCCGAACAATGGCCTCAATTTCTCGCTAAGAGAGCAGTACCGGCAGAATGACGGAGGCGAGGCTCAGGGGCGCTCCCGTGCACTGTCGGTCAAGGCCGTCGTGCAATCGGACGCCAGTCAAATTCATGCAGCGCTTGGCAGCTACGCACCGAACAGTGTGCGGCTGGACATCCGCGTGTAGAGGACAAACGCCATGACCACTCCCGTAAGCGGCACCAACAGCAATACGCCATCCACTTCGAACAGCTCGAGTTCCGGCAACGCCATGCAACAGCTGTCGGGGAACTTCGACACCTTCCTGCAGCTTTTGACGACGCAGTTGAAAAACCAGGACCCCACCTCGCCGATGGATTCGAGCCAGTTCACCCAGCAGCTGGTCATGTACAGCCAGGTCGAGCAGCAGATCGACACCAACACCAACTTGCAGACGTTGATCGGTCTTTCGCAGGGCCAGTCGAATAACTTGGCGATGTCCTATCTGGGCCACAACGTGGTGCTCAACGACGGCAGCGGCGTGCTGAGCAACAGCGCCGTGACCTGGAATTACGGCCTCGACAACGCCTCGGCGGCCACCACGCTCACCGTCACCGATTCCAGCGGCAAAGCCGTCTATTCGACCACCGGCGAGACGGCGGCTGGCACACACGAATTCGACTGGAACGGTAAGGACAGCAGCGGCAACCAGCTGCCCGACGGCCTCTACAAGCTGACCGTTTCCGCCACCGCCAGCGACGGCAGCGCCGTCACCACCTCGGTAGCCTCCGATGGGACGGTGAACGGCGTCGACACCTCGGGATCGAGTCCGCAACTCGTCATCGGATCGGCGGAAGTACCGCTTACGAGCGCCACGCTCGTCACCAACTGAAACCGCGGCCGGGAAAAACGGCCGCACACGGATAAGCCAGCGCGCGGGCGAAGTCCCTCGGAGCCGGCGGGGAATGAGAAAGATGAGTCTCTACGGTGCAATGATGACCGGCGTCGCGGGGCTGGATGCGTACAGCAACGCCCTCAGCGTCACCGCCGCAAATATCGCCAATGTCAACACCGTCGGCTACAAGACGGCGACCAGCAATTTTTCGACGCTTCTGGCTTCGGCTTCGGCCGCCTCCGATTCTTCCTCGGCGAGCGTCGTCTCCACCTCCAGCCAGAACGTCGTGCAGCAGGGGCTGCTCACGCCCACGAGCTCGGCCACCGATCTGGCCATCTCGGGCTCGGGCTTCTTCGTCGTCTCGCAGACGCCCTCCGACACCTCGCAGCGGGCCTATACCCGGGCGGGCAGCTTCACCAGCGACGCCAACGGATATCTTGAAAACTCCTCCGGCTATTACCTGCTGGGCTGGCAACTCGACGCCAACGGCAACGTGCCTTCGGACCGCAACGACATGGTTCCGATCAACGTCAACAGCCTGACCGGCAAGGCCGAAGCCACCACCACCATGCAGATCCAGGCCAACCTGCAGGCCTCCACCGACGTCTATTCCGGCACGCCGGCTTACGATCCCACCGGCACGCCGGCCGTCAGCATGAGCAACGGCGACGTAACGCCCGACTTCCAGCGTACCATCAATGTCTACGACAGCCAGGGCGGATCGCAGCCGCTGCAGTTGTCGTACCTGAAGACGGGCGCCAACACCTGGGCGTATGAAATCTCCTACCAGGGCGATTCCAGCAACTTGACGTCTTCCTCGAACCTGCTGGCCAGCGGCACGGTGACCTTCAATTCCGACGGCACGCTGTCGTCGGTCACGCCAACCGGAGCCTCCGGGCCCAATGCAAACGGCACGGTGAGCGTCACCATTCCGTGGGATTCGACGACGTCCGGTTTGCAGCCGCAGAACATCACCGTCGGCTTCGGCACCCTCAACGGCTCGGACGGCCTCACGCAGTTCGACAACGACTCGACCATAGCGTCCACGGTCAACGGCGCCCTGTTCGGCAGCCTGACGGGCGTCAGCATCGATACCAACGGCGTCGTCACGGCCCAGTTCTCCAACGGCCTGTCGCAGAATGTCTATAAAATTCCCCTGGCCACCTTCTCCAATCCAGACGGCCTGTCGGAGGCCTCAGGCAACGCCTATCTCACCTCCATCGATTCCGGCTCACCCACCATTTCCGAAGCCGACCTGGGCGCCGCCGGCACCATCAAGTCGAAGAACCTCGAAGGTTCCACCGTCGATCTGGCTACGGAGTTTACCAATCTGATCACGACGCAGCGCGCCTATTCCGCGGCGTCGCGCATTGTCACCACCGCCTCGACCATGCTCGACGATCTGCTGCAGATGGGACGTTAACGGAGATTTCCGGCGTCTTTACGAAATAAAGGCGCCGGAAGTCCGAAGACCTCGTCAAGTCTAAGGGTGTTTTTTGCAAGTTGTTTACCGCGCACGTTGTCGAATTTTTTAGAGCGGCACGGTTACTTTGCGCCCGGGTAGTGGAGTTAGGAGTAGGATGAACATGGGCGAAGACCGTAGAGGTCGCGTGAGCTATGTCATCGGTCCGGACGGCAGCCCGTTGACCATGGCCGATCTGCCGCCTCCCAATACGAAGCGTTGGGTGATCCGCCGCAAGGCGGAAGTCGTCGCTGCCGTGCGCGGCGGTCTCTTGAGTCTCGACGAGGCGTGCCGCCGTTACACGCTGACCGTGGAAGAGTTCCTTGCCTGGCAGCGCGCCATCGATCGTTTCGGCATGCCGGGCCTCAGAGCCACGCGCGTACAGCAGTATCGCAACTGAGCCGCTTCCGGACGCGGCGTGCACGCCTCAGGGCGGCGTGACCGCGTCCGCCGCGCGCCCGGAGGGCGCGCCTTTCCCCGCCGGCATGGAAATCCGTCCGCGCCTGCTGCGCGGCATTGCCGCAGCGCGCCGGCAGGCCGCCGCGCGGCTTTGCAAAAAAGGGCAAACGAACCGTTAAAAAAGCCGTCCGGCTTTTGCCGTTCGATTTCAGACGCCGTTAAGCACGCCTTTACTCCGCAGGCGGCAATGTTTGCCTAGCAAGACGGCGATGCCAACCAAGGGGGCTCCCGGGCTTGCGCCAGGTTAGCGCCTAGGCTGCGTGAGGAGTTGGCATTGCCGGATTTTGTCAAAGCGATCGGTGCCGCACGTTTCGGCGTCATGGCGGGCGTTGCCGCCGCCCTGACCGCCTTTTTCCTTTATACGGCGGGCGTCATCTCGGCGCCGCCCAAATCCATCCTGTTCTCGGGCCTGGAGCCGCGCGACGCCGCAGCCGTCACCGCCAAGCTCGACGCCATGGCGGTGCCTTACGAAGCCAAGGCCGACGGCGGCACCATCCTGGTGCCGGCCGACCAGGTGACCAAGCTGCGCATGGCGCTGGCGCAGGACAATTTGCCCGCCGCCGGTGTCGGCTACGAGATCTTCGACAAATCCGACGCCTTCGGCACCACCGCCTTCGTGCAGAACATCAATCGCCTGCGGGCGCTGGAAGGCGAACTGGCCCGTTCCATCCAGACCATCGACGGTGTCGAATCGACGCGCGTCCATCTGGTGGTGCCGGAACGGCAGATCTTCTCGCGCGAACAGCAGTCGCCTTCCGCTTCGGTGGTGCTCAAGACCCGCGGCACGCTTTCGCGCGGCCAGGTCGAGGCCGTGCAGCATCTGGTCGCGGCCGCGGTGGCCTCGCTGACGCCCGATCGCGTCGCCGTGGTGGACGACAAGGGCAACTTGTTGGCCGGCGGCCAGGAGAAGGAAGGGGACGATGCCATCTCCTCCGGCCAGGAACAGCACACCACCGATTTCGAGGATCGTATCCGCCAGCAGGTGGAGAGCATGGTCGCCAGCGTGGTCGGCCGGGGCCATGTGCGCGCCCAGGTCACCGCCAACATGGATTACAACCGCACCAGCGAAACCAGCGAAACCTACGATCCCGATTCCAAGGTGGTGCGTTCGACCCAGACCGTCGAGCAGAACGCCACCGATTCCGACGGCGCCTTGCCGATGTCGGTCGCCAACGCCCTGCCCGGCCAGAGCCAGGCGGGCGGCGACAACACCAAGTCCAGCTCGGGGCGCACCGAAGAAACCACCAATTACGAAATCTCCAAGACCGTGAAGACCTCCACGGTCGATCAGGGCACGTTGAAGAAGCTCTCGGTGGCGGTGGTGGTGGACGGCAAGGACAAGGACGGCAAATACCTTCCCCGCAGCGCCCAGGAAATGAAGGAAATCGACACGCTGGTGAAATCGGCCATCGGTTACGACGCCGCCCGCGGCGACGTGGTGCAGGTGGTCAACATGCCCTTCGCCCGCGTCGATACCACGCTGGGCACCCCCGCCCCGACCCCGCTGCTCGGCCTGGACGGCCCGGCCTGGTTCAAGATCATCGAAGCGGCCATCTTCTCCCTGGCCGCGCTCCTGATCGGCCTTTTCGTGCTGCGCCCGTTGATCGCGCGCATGTTCGCGCCGCTCTCCTTCGGCGCCGCCGTGGCGCCCGGTCATCTCGTCTCCGCGTCCCCGGCCGCCGGCCAGCTGCCCGCGCCCGCGGCGCAGAATGCGGAAGCGGGCGGCCAGGGTCAGGCGCAAGGGCTGATCCCGCCGCCGCGCGAAACCATGATCGATATCAGCCGCATCGAAGGCCAGGTGCGCGAATCCTCGGTCAAGAAAGTGGGCGAAGTCGTGCAGTCGCATCCCGAAGAAGCGCTGGCGATCCTGCGCTCCTGGCTGCATCAACCGGTGTAACAAGACATGGCCCGTTCCGTCGCAAAACCCATCGTCAAGGAAGACATCCGGCAGCTTTCGGGTGCCGAACGCTCCGCCATCCTGATGCTGGCGCTGGGCGAGGAGCACTCCGCCAAGCTGTGGTCGATGCTGGACGAGGACGAGATCAAGGAAGTCTCGCAGATCATGTCCAACCTGGGCACCATCTCCTCCGCCCTGGTGGAGAAGCTGCTGGTGGACTTCGTCTCGCAGCTTTCGGGCACCGGCTCGCTGATGGGCTCTTACGAATCCACCGAAAGACTGCTCTCCCGCCTGATGCCGGCCGACAAGGTCGGCGCGATCATGGAGGAAATCCGCGGTCCGGCCGGGCGCACCATGTGGGACAAGCTCGGCAACGTCAACGAAACGGTGCTGGCCAACTACCTCAAGAACGAATACCCGCAGACCGTTTCGGTGGTGCTCTCCAAGATCAAGCCGGAACACGCCGCCCGCGTGCTCGGCTCGCTGCCCGAAGAGTTCGCCCTCGAAGTGGTGCAGCGCATGTTGCGCATGGAAAGCGTGCAGAAGGACATCCTGGACAAGGTCGAGCGCACCCTGCGCGTCGAGTTCATGAGCAACCTGGCGCGCACCGCCAAGCGCGACGCCCATGAGCTGATGGCCGAAATCTTCAACAATTTCGACCGCCAGACGGAAAACCGCTTCGTCACCGCCCTGGAAGAGAGAAACCGCGACTCGGCCGAGCGCATCAAGGCCCTGATGTTCACCTTCGAGGACCTGGCCAAGCTCGACCCCGGCTCGATCCAGACGCTGCTGCGCCATGTCGAGAAGGACAAGCTGGGGCTGGCGCTCAAGGGCGCCACCGATTCCCTGCGCGACGTCTTCTTCTCCAACATGAGCGAACGCGCCGGCAAGATCCTGCGCGAAGACATGGAAGCCATGGGACCGGTGCGCCTCAAGGACGTCGACGAGGCGCAGATGCGCATGGTCAACACCGCCAAGGACCTCGCCAACAAGGGCGAGATCATGATCGCCTCCAAGCAGGGCGAAGACGAGCTGGTGTACTGATGAGCGCGAACAAGAAATTCACCTTCGACGTCGAGTTCCGCCCCGAAGGCGATCTCGTCTCCAACGCCGCCCGCGCCCGTCAGAAGAAGGCCTTCACCCAGGAAGAAATCGACCACATGTTCGCCCGCGCCCGCCAGGAAGGCATCAAGGCGGGCCAGGTGCGCGCCACCGAGGCACTGGCCGCGGCGGTGGAACGGCTGTGCGGCGAAGTCGGCCGTGCCATGGACGCGGCGCAGGACGAAATGGAAATGCTGCGCGAGGAGGCCGCCCGGCTGGCCCTGGCGGCGGCCAGCAAGCTGGCGCCCGTGGCGGTGGCCGCCTTGCCCGAGGGCGATGTGGAAGAAGCCTTTCGCGAAGCCATCCATCAGGCGATCGGCGAGCCGCGCGTCGTCTTGCGCGCCGCGCAGAACGTGATCGACGCCTTGAAGGACCGGCTGACCGAAACCGCCCGCGAACTCGGCTACGAGGGGCGCGTCGTCGCCTCGGCCGACCCCGCTCTGACGGGCGCCGATTGCCGCATCGAATGGCGCGGCGGCGGCGCCGAACGCAATCTCAAGGGCCTGGAAGACGCCATCGGCGAAGTCATTTCACGGCGTTTTTCGCAATTGTCGAGGAAAGGATAAACCATGGCAGGCAACGACGACGTCGATCTGCCCGATCTCTCGCACGAGGTGCAGAATTCCGGCGAAGCCGCCCTGTTGACGGGCGAAAACTCCTCCGAATCGGACATCCGGCGTACCGCCCAGGACCTGGAAGCGGTGTTCGACGTGCCGGTGACGGTCTCCGCCGTGCTCGGCAAATCGGCCATGGAAGTCAGCCATCTGCTCAAGCTCTCCAAGGGCACCATCGTCGAACTCGACCGCAAGGTCGGCGAAGCCATCGACATCTACGTCAACGACCGGCTGGTGGCGCGCGGCGAAGTGGTGCTGGTGGAAGACCGCCTGGGCGTGACCATGACGGAAATCATCAAGGCCGGCCAGAGCTGAGCTGAAGCGAAAGGATCAAGAAAATGCGTCTCCTCATCGTCGGCGGGCTCTCGGGCCAGATCGGGACGGCGACCAAGATCGCGATGGATCGCGGTGCCAAGGTCACCCATGCCAGCGACATCGAGATGGGACTTGCCATCCTGCGCGGCGGCCAGGGCGCGGACCTGGTGCTTTGCGACGTGCTGCTCGACATCGCCGCGCTGGTGCGGGGCCTGGCGGCGGAGCACATCTGCACGCCGGTGGTGGCCTGCGGCGTGGGCACCGATGCGAGGAAGGCGGTGGAAGCCATCCGCGCCGGCGCCAAGGAATACCTGCCCCTGCCGCCCGACCCGGAACTGATCGCCGCGGTGCTCTCGGCGGTGGCCGACGAATCCCATCTGATGATCGCCGAAGACGAGTCGATGCTGGCGGTGGTGGCGCTGGCCGACCAGGTGGCGGCCTCCGACGCCTCCATCCTGCTCACCGGCGAATCGGGTTCGGGCAAGGAAGTGCTGGCCCGCTACGTGCACAAGAAGTCCAACCGGGCCGAGAAGCCCTTCATTTCGGTGAACTGCGCCGCCATTCCGGAGAACCTGCTCGAATCCGAACTGTTCGGCCATGAGAAGGGCGCCTTTACCGGCGCCATCGCCCGGCGCATCGGCAAGTTCGAGGAAGCCAATTCCGGCACCTTGCTGCTCGACGAAATCAGCGAGATGGATGCCCGCCTGCAAGCCAAGCTGCTGCGCGCCATCCAGGAACGCGAGATCGACCGCGTCGGCGGCACCCGTCCGGTCAAGATCGACATCCGCATCATCGCCACCTCCAACCGCGACCTTTCCGACGCGGTGAAACGCGGCAGCTTCCGCGAAGACCTCTTGTACCGGCTCAACGTGGTGAATTTGCGCCTGCCGCCCCTGCGCGACCGGCCCAAGGACATCCAGGCCCTGGCCCGCCACTTCGCCCGTAAATATGCCGAAGCCAACGGCGTGCCCTACCGCGCCATCGCCCCCGCCACCGAGCGGGTGCTGGCCGGTCATCCCTGGCACGGCAATGTGCGCGAACTGGAGAACACCATCCACCGCGCCGTGCTCCTGGCCAACGGCAACGAGATCGGCCCCGAAGCCATCCGCCTGCCCGACGGCAAGCAGGTGGGCGGCAGCGGCTTTGCCGCCGGCGCCACCGATCTGCCCGCACCGGTGCGCAGCGCCGTGGAATCGGCCGCCGCCGTGACGCGCACCCTGGTCGGACGCACGGTGGCCGACGTCGAGCGCGACCTCATCCTCGATACCCTCGACCACTGCCTGGGCAACCGCACCCACGCCGCCAACATCCTGGGCATCTCGATCCGCACCCTGCGCAACAAGCTGCGCGAGTATTCGCAGCAGGGCCTGGCCATTCCCAGCCCGGGCGAACAGCGGGCCGCGGGCTAAGACATGTCCACGCATACCACCACTGCACCGGCCTTCGACTTCTCCCCGGCCGGCATTGCCGGTTTCATCAAGCGCAGCGATCTGGGCTTGGCGATCGGCATCATGGCGATCCTGGTGGTGCTGATCCTGCCGCTGCCGACCTGGCTGCTCGACATCAGCCTCGCTCTTTCGCTCAGCTTCTCGATCCTGATCCTGATGACCGCGGTGTTCATCCGCCGGCCGCTGGAGTTCAGCTCCTTCCCGGCCGTGCTGTTGATCACCACCATGATGCGCCTGGCGCTCAACCTCGCCTCGACGCGCCTCATCCTGGGACACGGCAACACCGGCACGGCCGCCGCAGGCTACGTCATCCAGGCCTTCGGCAAGCTGATCATGCAGGGCAACTTCGTGATCGGCCTGATCGTCTTCGCCATCCTGGTGGTGGTGAATTTCGTGGTCATCACCAAGGGTTCCGGACGCATCGCCGAAGTGGCCGCCCGCTTCACCCTGGACGCCATGCCCGGCAAGCAGATGGCGATCGACGCCGATCTCTCTTCCGGCCTGATCGACGAGAAGGACGCGCGCAAGCGCCGCAAGGAGCTGGAAGCCGAAGCCAACTTCTTCGGCGCCATGGACGGCGCCTCGAAGTTCGTCCGCGGCGACGCCATCGCCGGCCTTCTGATCGTCGGCATCAACGTCATCGGCGGCATCATCGTGGGCGTGGCCCAGCACGGCATGAGCTTCGCCGACGCCACCCAAAGCTTCACGCTTCTGTCGGTGGGCGACGGCCTGGTCACCCAGATGCCGGCGCTGATCGTCTCCACCGCCGCGGGCCTGATGGTGTCCAAGGCCGGCGTCGAAGGCTCGACCGATCGCGCCCTGATGAAACAGCTCTCCTTCTATCCCCAGGCGCTGGGCATGGCCGCGGCGGTGATGGGCATCGTCTCGGTGCTGCCGGGAATGCCGACCTTCGTCTTCGCCGGGCTTTCCGCGGGCACCGGCGCCCTGGCCTGGGGCGCCTACAAGAAGAAGAACGCCGAGGAAAGCCAGAGCCGCGCCGAAGAGGAAAAAGCCAAGGTCGCCGAGACCGCCAAGGAGGAACCGATCTCCACCGCCCTGGCACTCGACCTGTTGCGCGTCGAGCTGGGTTACGGCCTGTTGCAGCTCATCAACGACGTCAAGGGCCACCGTATCACCGACCAGATCAAGGCGCTGCGCCGCCAGCTGGCCCAGGAGATGGGCTTCGTCATGCCCGCGGTGCGCATCCTCGACAACATGCAGCTCGGCGCCAACGCCTACCGCATCTCCGTCAAGGAAGTGGAATCGGGCAGCGGCGAATTGTTCCCGGGCAACTTCCTGGTGATGGACCCCAAAGGCCTGCCCATCGACCTGCCCGGCACGCACACCACCGAACCGGCCTTCGGCCTGCCCGCCACCTGGGTGGCCGAGCCCTTGCGCGAGGAAGCCAGCTTCCGCGGCTATACCGTGGTCGATCCCGGCACGGTGCTGACCACGCATCTGACCGAAGTGCTGAAATCGCACATGTCCGAGCTGCTCTCCTATGCCGAGACCAAGAAGCTGCTCGACGACCTGCCGGCCGAGCACAAGAAGCTGGTGGAGGAACTCATCCCTTCGCAGATCTCGGTCACCGGGGTGCAGCGCGTGCTGCAGACCCTGCTGGCCGAGCGCATTTCGATCCGCGACCTGCCCGCCATCCTGGAAGGTATCGCCGAGGCCGTCGGCCATACCAAGAACGCGCTCTACATCACCGAACATGTGCGCTCGCGGCTGGCACGGCAGATCTGCCACGCCAACCTGTCGCCCGGCGGCTATCTGCCCATCGTGGCGCTGTCGCCCTCCTGGGAACAGGCCTTTGCCGAAGCCATCATCGGCCAGGGCGAAGAGCGCCAGCTTGCCATGGCGCCCAGCCAGTTGCAGCAGTTCATCACCCAGGTGCGCGACCGCTTCGACGAAGCCACCCAGAAGAACGAAGTGCCGGTGCTGCTCACCAGCCCGCAGGCGCGGCCCTTCGTGCGTTCCATCATCGAACGCTTCCGCGCCCAGACGGTGGTGATGAGCCAGAACGAAATCCACGCCTCGATTAGGCTGCGGACATTGGGACAGGTGTGATGCAGCTGCGCACCTTCCTTGCCAAGGACATGAAGGAGGCGCTGACCGCGGTACGCGCCGCGATGGGGCCCGATGCCGTCATCGTGGCGAGCCAGTCGGCCAAGGGTGGCGGCGTCATGGTGCGCGCCGCGCTGGAGGAGTCCGAGCCGCAGCCCGACGCGCCGCCGCTTCCGGCCGCTGCCATAGAACCGGCCGACATCGACACCGCCTTCCACGACACCATGATCCGCCGCCTGCGCGAGAAGAAATCGGAACTGCCCGGGCGCCGCCGTTTCGACCGCGCCGAACTCTTGGCCGCTTTCGCCCGCAACCGGCTGCCGGAAAATCTCGCCCATGCCCTGGCCGAAGCCGCAGCCAAGACCGGCCTCGGCGACATGACCCTGGCGCTGGCCGCCGCCATCGACCAGAAAATGGTGTCCTCGCCGGTCGATTTCGACAACGCCAAGGCGATTCTCCTGATGGGACCCAACGGGGCCGGCAAGACGGCGGTGGCCGCCAAGCTGGCCGCCCATGCCAAGCTCGCCGGCCGCGAAGTGATCCTGGTGGCGCATGACGTCGCCGGGGCGGGCGCCGTGGCACGGCTCAAGGATTTTGCCGATCACGTCGGGGCCCAGATCGTCACCGCCGAATCCGCCATGGCGCTGGCCGGCATCATCGAAGAGGCGGTGAAGAACGACACGCTGGTCATCATCGACACCGCCGGATTCGATCCGCGCCATGTCAGGACGGCGACGGCTTTCGCCGCCTTGGCCGATCTCGAACCGATGGAAATTCTGGGCGTGGTCTCGGCGCTGAACGACAGCGAAGAGGCCGGGGAGATCACCGCCGCCCTGGAAAAGCTGGGTGCCTCGCGCCTGGTCGTCACCGGCGCCGATCTTTCGCGCCGCATGGGCGCCTTGGCCGCCGCGGCGATGACGCCGGGCATGGCGGTCGGTTTCGTCACCCGCTCGCCTTTTGTGGCGGGCGAACTGGAAGTTTTGACGCCGCTGGCCCTGGCGCGCCTGCTGGTGGAAAACGCGGAGGGTACGAGATGACGCTGGCAGGTCCGCGCTTGACCGCGGTCGGTTCCGGCAAAGGGGGAACCGGCAAGACCTTCGTGGCGCTGACCCTGGCGCAGGCCTTCGCCGATTTGGGCGAGCGCGTACTGGTCTGCGACGCCGATCTCGGCCTTTCCAACACGCCGGTGCAGCTCGGCCTCTCTCATTGCGGCGACCTGACGGGTTTCCTGGCCGGACGCTTGCCGTTGAAAAACGCGGTGGCGCCGGTGGAAACGCCCGCCCATGCTAGCTTCGACCTTCTCGCCGCCCCGCCCGGGTCCGGCGTCTTGTCCGATGCCGACAGCGCCACCGTCGAACGCCTGCTCAGGCTGCTCCGGCGCAGTCCTTACGACCGCGTGGTGATCGACCTCGGCGCCGGCATCGGCGATACGGTGATGAGGCTGGCCGCCGAAGCGGACGATGTGCTGGTGGTGCTGACGCCCGATCCGGCGGCGCTGACCGACGCTTATGCCTTCGTCAAACTGGTTCTGAAACGCACCGGGGGACGCGCCCCGGCCCTCTTGGTCAATATGGCCAGCGGCGCGCCGGAGGCCAAACGCACCGCCGAGACGCTGATCAATTCCGCACGCACCTTCCTCAAGGCCTCGCCCGCCTATCTCGGCTTCGTGCCCAGCGACATGCGGGTGACGGAATGCCTGCGGCGGCAGACCTCGCTCTGGGTGGCGTATCCGCGCAGCCCGGCGCTTTCGGCGATCCATGCCTTCATCGCCGTCCTGGGCGGACAGAAGAACCGCCTGCGCACCGTAGGCTCGTTGCGTTAACCATGATATGCCGGGAAATGTCCCATTCCGGGGCAATCTCCCACAATTCGGCCAAAAAGGTGTATGGTTGGTAATCAGGCAGGAAGGGGAACCCCTTCCCTGCCGGGGTGGTTTTGTATGCGTTCAAGGGGGACGAAATGTCTGCGCTCATAGATATTTGGCACACCATACATGCGGTGGTGACCGCCGCCGATTACTACACGCTCGGTGCCGCTATTTTGATCATCATCATCGCCGGCTTCCTGATGGAAGGCATCCGTTCGGTGGTACCGGTGACCCTGGTGGCGCTGCTTGCCTTCGCGCTGGTGAAATTCGTACTGGCGATGACGGTCGGCAGCCATCACGACGTCGAAATCCTGGCGACGGATTATTGGAATGCCTTCGCCGGCATGAAGGCGCTTCTGCTGCTCGCCTATGCCCTGATCTTCGGCGTCCTGATCGCCGTCGTGAACGTGATCCGCTCCATCATCCGTTGAGCGGTACCGCGTTTTGACGCTGTCTTCCGGCGGAGGCCTCCTCCGCCGGGGCGCCGTTATTTTCTTTTCCCGCTTTTCTGGTTGTCCGCCGCCAGGGGTCCCGGCCCCTGGCCGATGATGAGCAGGAGCCCGCCGGCAATGGCCGCATGGCAGGCGAAGAGCTGGAATTCGGCGGCGCGCAGGGCGGCGTCGTGGCCCACGCGCCAATAGGCGTGCAGGATCACTGCGAACATGATGGTGAGGGCGAAGAGCAGCAGCGCGCCGTAGCGGGCGTGGAAGCCGAAGATCAGCGACAGGCTGCCCATGGTCAGGAGCAGCAGCGTAACGGCCAGCAGGAACGGCGCCGCCGGCACGCCGCCCATATTCATCAACAGAACGGTGTTGTACCAGTCCCCGCCGTAGCTCGCCACTTGCGCCAGGAAGAACCAGCCGAGCACCAGCCGCCCGACCAGCGGCGAAAGCAGTTCCGAGATCGACATGGAAATCCCCCGACGAGAAATGCGAAGGCGGGGATATTAGAGCGCTTCCCGAAAAGTGGGAACCGGTTTTCGGATAAGACGCACGGCGCGCTCGCGCCGCCCGTTCAATCAGGCGCTGCGCAACGCGTGCTTGCGCAGATGGCGCACCAGCGCCATTTCGTCGAGACGGGACTGGGCCCGGCGGGCCTCGATTTCGGCCAGGCGCTTTTCCTGCTGCTCGGTGGCGAATTCGAGGCTTTTGAGATCCTGAAAGGCCGTGTTGAGGTCGGCTTGGCAGAGGGCGCGTTCGCGTTCGATATCCTTCAGCGTCTCGCGCAGTTTCTCGCGGCGGATTTCGATGGACCGCAGGAAAGAGGGGAACGCCAGCCGGCCGATGTCGGTGTCGCCGGCACGCTGGCGTTCGCGTGCCACGCTGTCTTCGAGATCGGCGAGCTTACGTTCGACGTCGGCCTTCATGCCGTCGAGCGTGGCCATGCGCCGTTTGAGATCGTCGACGCGAAATCTGCGGAGCCGCAGCAGCGTATCCTGTCGCTTCATGACGCCTTACCCTTCCCACCCCCGAGTATTGTGCCCAACTCCTGATACCCTTCGGTTAACGTGGCGCGTTCATCCTTTTTTTGTGCCAGGAATTTCTCGAATTGGGGATGCAGGCCGATGGCGGCATCGACCTCGGCGTTGGTGCCGGCCTTGTAGGCGCCCAGCCGGATCAGCTCCGCCATATCTTCATAAACGGCAATGGATTTGCGCGCCGCTCCGACCACGTCCTGCTGTTCCGTTGTGTTGCAGCCCGGCATGGTGCGGCTGACGGAACGCAGAATGTTAATGGCGGGGAAGCGGCCGCGTTCCGCAATGGCACGGTCGAGCACGATATGGCCGTCGAGAATGCCGCGTACGGCGTCGGAAATCGGTTCGTTATGGTCGTCGCCTTCGACCAGAACGGTGAACAGGCCGGTGATGGTGCCGTTGCAGCCGTCCTGGGCGGGACCCGCACGTTCCAGCAAACGCGGCAATTCCGCAAACACCGTAGGCGTATAGCCCTTGGCGGCCGGCGGCTCTCCGGCGGAGAGGCCGACTTCGCGCTGTGCCATGGCGAAACGGGTGACGCTGTCCATCAAGAGCAGCACATGCAAGCCTTGGTCCCGCAGGTACTCGGCGATGGTCATGGCGGTATAGGCGGCCTGGCGGCGCACCAGCGGCGGCTCGTCCGAGGTGGCGGCGACCACCACCGAACGCTTGAGCCCGCTATCGCCGAGGTCGTCCTGGACGAACTCCTTCACTTCGCGGCCGCGTTCGCCCACCAGCGCGATGACGATGGCGTCCGCATCGGTGTTGCGCGCCAGCATGGCCAGCAGCGTCGATTTGCCCACGCCGCTCCCCGAGAAAATGCCCATGCGCTGGCCTTTGCAGCAGGTGATGAAGGCATTCAGCGCCTTGACCCCGAGATCGAGCTTGCCCCCGACGCGTCCGCGCGATTGCGCGGCGGGCGGCTGCGCCTTGAGCGGATAGGCGCTGATGCCTTGCGGCAAGACCCCTTTGCCGTCGGTCGGTTCGCCGAACGCGTTGAGCACGCGCCCCAGCCAGCTTTTCGAGGGATAGATGGCGGCGGCATGGCCCTCGAAATCGGCCCGCGCGCCCAGCGTCATGCCGTCGAGGCTGCCTAGCGGCATGGCCAACGCCCGGCCTTCGCGGAAACCCACGACTTCACAAGGGATTGGCCGACCCGCGGGCGGGGTGAGGCGCACCTGTCCGCCGAGCGAAATGGCCCCCGCCGCGCCGGTGACTTCGACCAAAAGCCCCTCGATGCGGGCCACCCGTCCGAAGCGGCGAAGTGCCGGAATTGCCTCGATTTCCTGCTGTAATGCCTGCATTCCCGCGACCTTTGTGCGCGCCTTGGACAGGTATCTTGCCCATAAGCCTTTAAGTCGCGGTAAACTTAACAAATCGAATCAATGGGATGGACCAGCGCCTGTCACGACCCGTTAAGCCCCGTTCCGATCCGATGAAACCCTGTCGCCCAAGGAAAGTGGATATTAACCATTTCCGCTTACCTTCTTTCGAGCGGTTAACCAGTCCGGTAAAAACATATCGCCGGCTTCATGACCAAAGGGGTCTGACATGCGCGTGCTCTTGATCGAAGACGATAGCGCAATGGCGCGGAGCATCGAGTTGATGCTGCGGTCGGAGGGCTTCAACGTCTATACGACGGATCTGGGCGAGGAGGGGATCGATCTCGGCAAGCTGTACGACTACGACATCATCGTGCTCGATTTGCAGCTTCCCGATGTCAGCGGCTTCGATGTGTTGAAGAGCCTGCGCGTCGCCAAGGTGCAGACGCCGGTCTTGATCCTGTCGGGCAACGCCATTGTCGAGGCCAAGGTCAAGGCTTTGGGCGTGGGCGCCGACGACTACATGACCAAGCCCTTCCACAAGGACGAGCTGGTGGCACGGATTCAGGCCGTGGTGCGCCGCTCCAAGGGCCATTCCCAGAGCGTCATCACCACCGGCAAGCTGACCGTCAACCTCGACGCCAAGACGGTGGAAGTGGACGGCCAGCGCGTGCATCTGACCGGCAAGGAATATCAGATGCTGGAACTGCTTTCCCTGCGCAAGGGTACGACGCTCACCAAGGAAATGTTCCTCAACCATCTTTACGGCGGCATGGACGAGCCGGAACTCAAGATCATCGACGTCTTCATCTGCAAGCTGCGCAAGAAGCTGGCCGCCGCCACCAACGGCGACAATTACATCGAAACCGTCTGGGGCCGCGGCTATGTGCTGCGCGACCCGGCGGAGGAAGCCGCCGCCTGATCAAAAAAATCCAAGTTCAGAGGGGAAATGACAAAGGCGCCTTCGGGCGCCTTTGTTGCTTCCGGCGCCGTGCTCAGGGCAGGCGGCAGTCGCGCAGCCCATCGCCCGCGCCGATGAGCAGGCGCTCGTCGGCCTTGGCGGCAGCATAGATTTCACCATTCCGGCCGGCATAGAGCGGTACGGCCGCTTGCGGCACGCCGTCCTGCAGATTGACCCGCAGCACCTCTCCAGCCCCGGCTTTAGGCATGGCGGCGGCGATCAGGCTGCCATCCACCGCGGTCTCCAGCTTTCCCGGCCCCCCCGGCAGGGGAAGAACCTCGGCATCCTTCAATTCGCCGCTGAAGGGGTTGCGCACGAACGAGACGATCCGGCGCGGATAGAATTCGCTCACCAGCAAATGCCCACCATCGGGCGACACCGCCACCCCATCGGGCGAATTGAGCCGCTTGGCCACCTCGCGGAAGATCATGCCGTCGAAATAAAGTACATTGGCACGCGGCAGGAGCAGCACGTCGTCCAGCCAGCGCCCCAGCGCCGTATGGCTGACATGCCGGTTGACGAGATAGAAACGCTCCCCGTCGACGGGGGCGATGCCGGCCGGCTCGGCCAGAATGCGCCCGCCGATGCTGCTTTTCTCTTCCAGCCGGACCGCGCCGTTTGCCGCCGTCACCCGGAAGACGACGATGGAATAAGCCGCGCCGCGGCGGTTGACGGTGAAGAGGATCGCATCTCCGCCGGGCGGCCGGGTGAGCGCCAGCGCCTGGGGGTGGAAATCCGGCGGCGTACCGGCCAGTTTCTCGAGCCGCGCTCCGGGCGTGTCCAAGGCATAGGCGTAAATCCCGTCCTGTGCCGAGGGTGTGCCGGCGGCGACCGCCACGAAGGCGGTCTTTGCCACCGCATCGACGGCGATATCGCTCGCCGTACCGCGCACGCTGCGGCAGGCAAGTGCCACCGGCTTCACCGCGGTGAAGAGGCCGCGGGATTCGAGATAGCGGTAGGACGCGGCCAGCAAGAGCACGGCCAGCAAAGCGCCGGCGGTCATGGCGATGCGATACCAGCGGCTGGCGGCCAGGCTGTACCTCACACGGCCCCTTCCTCTCTCAAAAGCGCGGCCGATGCGGCAAATTGCAGGCTGGCGAGGCGCGCATAAAGCCCGCCATCGGCCACCAGGGCGTCATGACTGCCCTCGCCCACCACGCGGCCCTGGTCCATCACCACGATGCGCCCCAGGCGCTGGATGGTGGCCAGCCGGTGGGCGATGACCAGCGTGGTGCGTCCCGCCATCAGATTAGCCAGCCCCTGCTGCACCAGCCGCTCGTTTTCCGCATCGAGGGCGCTGGTGGCTTCGTCGAGCAAGAGAAGCGGCGCATTGCGCAGCATGGCGCGGGCGATGGCCAGGCGCTGGCGCTGGCCGCCCGAGAGGGTGATGCCGCGTTCGCCCAACAGCGTCTCGAGACCCTGCGGCATGGCCTCGACGAATTCGAGCGCGGCGGCGGCCTCGGCCGCCGCCTTCACCTCCGCATCGCCGGCTTCGGGGCGGCCGTAGCGGATGTTGTCGGCAATGCTGCCGGAGAAAATCACCGGGTCCTGCGCCACGATGGCGATTTTGCCGCGCAGCTCCCGCGGATCGAGCTCTGCGATATCGATTTCGTCGAAAGCGATCACCCCCTTCTGCACGGCATAGAAGCGCAGCAGCAGCTGGAAGACGGTGGATTTGCCAGCGCCCGACGGGCCTACCAGCGCCACCGCTTCGCCCGGCTCCACGCCGAGCGAGAACCCGTTGAGCGCCGCGGTATCGGGCCGCAAGGGATAACGGAATTCGACCGCCTCGAAGCGCACCGCGCCGCGCGCGGGCTGCGGCAGGTGTTTGGGATGTTCCGGCGGGGCGATGGCCGGCGGTTCGGTCAGAAGTTCCCCCAGCCGCTCCATGGCTCCGGCGGCGCGCTGCAGATCGCCCCAGGTTTCGCTGATGGCGCCCACCCCGCCCGCCACCAGCACGGCGTAGAAGATGAACTGCACCAGCTGACCGACGCTGATAGCGTGGACGAAGAGGCCGTGGGTACCGATGCTATGATGGATGACGCCTTGCGCCCCGACCCAGCCCACCCCCGCAATGCCGCCGAACACGGTGAAGATCACCACGGCCGTCATGGCGGCGCGCGCCAGGGTGCGGCGCACGGCGATATTGAAGGAATCCTCGGTCGCGGCGGCGAAGCGGGCACGCTCATAATCCTCGCGGGTAAAAGCCTGCACGGTGTTGACGGCATTCAGCGTCTCGGCGGCGTGGGCGCTGGTGCCGGCGATCTTGTCCTGGCTTTTGCGGCTCAACTTGCGCACCCAGCGCCCGAACCCGATCAGCGGCAGCACCACCAGGATCACGGCCAGGATGACATAGGAGGTGAGCCGCACATCGGTGAAGAACATCAGCGCCAGGCCGCCCCAGAACATGACGAAATTGCGCAGCGCCACCGAAGCGGAAGAGCCCACCACGGTCTGCACCAGGGTGGTGTCGGCGGTGAGCCGCGACAACACTTCGCCGGTGCGGGTGATTTCGAAGAAGGCGGGCGTCAGCCCCAGCACATGATCGAACACCGCCTTGCGGATGTCGCAGATCACCCGCTCGCCCAGCCAGGTCACGAAGTAGTAGCGGATGGCGGTGGCCAGCCCGAGCACGGCGGCGGCAAGCAGAAAAAGCAGGAAATAATGCGAGATCGCCTCGATCTGCGCGGTGGTGAAGCCGCGGTCGATCAGCCCCCTGAGCACGGCGGGCAGCACCAGGGTGGCGGCCGAAGAGGCCAAAAGAGCCAGAAACGCCAGGGCCATGCGGCCGAGATAGGGCTTGAGAAAGGGCAGCAGTGTGCGCAAAGGCTTGAGCGTGCTGGCCTTTGCCCGGCGCTGGGCGACGTATTCGACAGTGTCGGCGTATTCCGCGCCCGATTGGGCCATGGTGGGGATTTCCCGGTTCGACACCCCTATATAAGGGCCAAACCCGCCCGTTGAAGCTTAAATCTGGGGCGTTTCTTCCTCGCGCTTGCGCGACCCCCGCCTGATCCCCTATAAGCCCCGCTCCTCGCGGGTAAAAAGGGCCGAAAGCCATGAAAAAGGGCATCCACCCCAACTATCATTTCGTCAACGTGCAGCTCAACGACGGCACCAGCTATCGCACGCGCACGACCTTCGGCACCCCGGACCAGAAAGTCACCCTCGACATCGACCCCACCACGCATCCGGCCTGGACCGGCGGCCAGCAGCAATTGCTCGACCGCGGCGGCCGCCTTACCCGCTTCAACAAGAAGTTCGGCAGCTTCGTGAAGTCGTGACGGCCGCCCCTTGGCGGGGAAAACGCAAACAATTTTCCCGATGAACCCGGTGCCGCTTACTGCGGCCCGCTGAAAGCCTGTTCCAGCATGGCCAGCGCCCCGCGCGCCCCGGCCGGTGCCGCGGCCGCTCCGAACAGGATGTCGTCCAGCCGCGCGATGCGGCGGTAGAGATTATCGCTGCGCAGCAGCAGGCTCTGCAATGTCGCGGGCAGGGTTTCGCTTCCCTCCGCCACGCCGCCGAAACAGATTTCCTTGGAGCCGAGGCGATAGCGGTCGGCCGAGGCGTCTTCCGCCTTCATGTCGCCTTCGTGCACGGCGCGCTGCACCAGCAGCCAGCTGGCCGCCTGCATCAGGCGCGTGGTGACGCGCATGCTTTCGCCGGCATAGAGCATGGCGGTCTTGCGCGGCAGATGACGCTGCTCCTCGCGGCCGGGGCCGTCGAGATAGCGCGCGGTCTCCTCCACCAGACTCATGCCTTCGTCGAAGGTGCGCCGGAACAGCGCCGACGCCGCGAAGGATTGCAAAGAGAGATCGCGCAGATCTTCGTCGTCCGAAGTGTTCATGGAATCCGCCCCGCTGCCCTCGCCTGTCATGAAGCTATCAACTCGCCCGCGTCATGCAAGCTGTTCGTAGGCCCTGACGCCGGTTAACGCCATTAGCGGTGGCATGTCGGCAACGCCAATGCTGTCGATATTAATCATTGATGTTTGCTTTAACGCCGTGCGCTTCATGCTGCGTTTGCGAGGGCGTCACTTTTTGAAGAAGGCATCCGCCGCGGATTTGGTTGCTTTACGCGCCTCGATTGCTTCGCGGCTGCGTGCAATTTCCGCTTCGAGCGCCATGATGCGCGCGCCGAGTTCGAATTCCGACATCATCGAAAGGTCTTCGCCCAAAACGATCTCCGGCGCCTTCTTGCGCGGCAGGAGTTCTTCGGGATCGATCGCCATGGTTTCATCCTCGCTCTAACAGCGCCGGAACAAAGCCGCCATGGAAAAGCGGCTTTGTTCCGGCCTTTTGTAATGTCGCGCAATCTGGCGGAAAACCGCTTCACGCTTTTCCGGATTGCGCGCTAATTTCGCTCGGGTGGAAACTGAAGCGCAAGGTTACCCGATGTACGCCGTCGCGGTCCGCAGTCCCGGTAAAGCCTACGAACTCGTCCTTTCCGAGACGGCGATGCCCGTCCCGGGCCCGGGCGAAATCCTGATCAAAACGGCGGCGGCGGGCCTCAACCGGGCCGATCTGTTGCAGGCCAAAGGGCTCTACCCCCCGCCGCCCGGCGCCCCGTTAACGCTCGGCCTGGAGGTGGCGGGCGAGGTGGTTGAAACCGGGCCGGGCGTGAGCCGCTGGAAGACCGGCGACAAGCTTTGCGCCCTCCTTCCCGGCGGAGGCTATGCGCAATATGCGCTTGCCTCTGAGACTTGCGTGCTGCCCGTGCCACAGGGACTTTCCGTAACGGAGGCCGCCGCGCTGCCGGAAGCCTTCTTCACCGTCTGGACCAACCTTTACGACAGCGCACGCCTCAAGCCGGGCGAGACGGTGCTGATCCATGGGGGCAGCAGCGGCATCGGCACGGCGGCGATTCAATTGTGCGCCGCACAGGGATTAACGGTGTTCGCCACGGCGGGCAGTGATCGTAAATGCACCGTGTGTGAAGCGTTGGGAGCAACCCGTACGATCAACTATCGCAGCACGGACTTCGTAAATGCAGTGCTGGAGGCAACGGACGGCGCGGGCGTGGACGTGATCCTCGACATGGTGGGGGGCGATTATATCGGCAAGAACTTCGCCGCCGCGGCCAAAGGCGGGCGCATCGTCGCGATCGCCTTCCAGGCGGGCTCGACCGCCACGGTGAACTTCGCCCCCATGCTGATGAAACGCCTCAGCTTCGCCGCCACAACGCTCCGTGGACGGACGAACGCGGAAAAAGGCGCCATCCGCGACGCGCTGTTGCGGCATGTCTGGCCGCTGCTCGAGGCGGGCCGGATCAAGCCGGTGATCGACTCCGCCTTTCCGCTTTCCGAGGCGGGTTCCGCCCACGCCCGCATGGCCGAAAATACCCATATCGGCAAGATTTTGCTGACAGTGTAAGTTTCTCTTCCCCTCCCCGAAAAACCCCGCTAAAACCCCTCCATTCCTCGAAAGGCTTACGCTTTACGAGGTCGGGTGGAGGGTGAAGCCTCCCCCGGCATAGGGAGAAAATTCATGGCCGCCGACAACAAGCCGCTGATGCCCAAAGCCACCGCCGTCTGGCTGGTGGACAACACCTCGCTCTCCTTCGACCAGATCGCCGATTTCTGCGGCCTGCACCCGCTCGAAGTCAAAGGCATCGCCGACGAAGACGTCGCCAAGGGCATCAAGGGCATGGACCCGGTCTCGGCCGGCCAACTCACCCGCGAGCAAATCGACGCGGCGGAAAAAAACCCCAAGCTCCGCCTCAAAATGGCCCCGCCCAAGCATAAGATGCCGGCCGTCAAGCTGAAGAAGGCGCCGCGCTATACCCCGGTGTCGAAGCGTCAGGACAAGCCCGATGCCGTCTACTGGCTCTTGCGCAACCATCCCGAATTCGCCGATGCCGACATCATCAAGCTGATCGGCACCACCAAGGCCACCATCCAGAAGATCCGCGAGCGCTCGCACTGGAACGCCACCAACATCAAGGCGGTCGATCCGGTGACGCTGGGGCTGTGCTCGCAGCTCGAACTCGACCTGGCGGTCAGCCGCGCCTCCGTCAAGAAAGAGCGGGCGTTGAAGCGCGCCGCCAAGGCGGGCACCACGCTTAAGCCCGTACAGGATGTTCCCGGTAGCGGCCCGCAGCCGGAAACCGCGCCGGAGGTTCCCGCCGAAGAAGACATCGCGCAAGAGGCCGCAGAAACGCCGCAGGACGAAGCGGGCGAGGAATAGGCGGTTCCCGGGCGCCGAGGAGAGCGGGGCGGACTGTGATATCCGCCCCGCCAAGTCTTATTGCGAGCACAGCGCCGCGATGATGACATAACCCGCCTTTTGCGGGTTCTGCTTGAACACCACGCCCATGTTGTAGGATTTCAGCGTTCCCTGGACGTGGAAACCCAGCGTGGTTCCGTCCGCGGGAATGGTGGAATAGGCCGGTACGTCGAAGCTGAAATAGCCGTACTTGGAATTGCTGCACATCGGGTCGTCGTGGATGGCGTGTGTGCCGTCGTCCTTCTGCTGGACGGGCTGTACCGTGCAATTGCCGTGGCGCGGCCGGAGATAGAGGCGTGCCGAATTGCCCGGATCGGTGAGGTCGTTGATCTTGAAGGCATACTTGTCGAGCACGCGGGACAGCGTGGTGGCGCCGGGGGCGTAGGTGTCGCAATTCGCCGCCAGGGCCGGAGCGGCCGCAAAAAGGCAAGCTCCTAGAATCATTGCTATTTTCATGACTTTTCTCCCGAAGATGCGTGCCGGACGAGCACACCCATGGCCTTCATGGGAGCTTCCGGCACTTACCTTAGGTTGTATCATGACATGATAATAAATCATAAGTATAATAATTACAATTTTCCTCTGTTAAAAATATGCCGTTACGCCAAATCCTTACGCGGATCGAGCTCAAGGGAGGCCGGCGAGCCTTCGTGCGGTAGCGGCGCGAACTTGTCGCGGAATTCCACACCGGGCGATTGCTTCAGGTGCAGTCTGAGGAGGGTGAACGCCAGCATGGCGATATGCACGGCGGCGGTGAAGAAAAAGAGCGACGGCGCCCCGAACGCATCCATCACCCCGGCGGCGAAGGTCGGCCCCACCACCGAAGCGATGGAATTGATCAGCAGCAGCGTCGCCGAGGCCTCGACGAAGGCCTCGCGCGGGATGCGGTCGTTGGCGTGGGCGACAGAGAGCCCGTAAAGCGGCAACATCAAGACGCCGAAGACGAAAATGGAGCCCAGCAGCGCCTCGCGGCCGTGACCCACGAACAGCGCGATGAGGATTCCCGCCGCCGCCGCCAGGGCGCAGGTGCCCACGATCACCCAGCGCCGGTCCATGCGGTCGGAGAGCCGCCCCACCGGCACCTGCACCAGCGTGCCGCCCACCGTGAACGCCACCATGAAAAGGGCGATCCAGCCGCTCGAGAGCCCCTGCGCCTGGGCATAGACCGGCGCCATGGTCCAGATCGCGTTGTTGGCGAGCCCCACGGCGATGCAGCCCATCACGCCCACCGGCGAGATGCGGAACAGCCGCAAGGGCCTCAGCTTGGGCACCGGCGCGGGCGCGGGCTGCTTGATGTTGGTCAGCCCCACGGGAATGAGGCACAGCGCCGTGAACACCGTCGCCAGGCTGAACAGCACGAAGCTCTGGGGACTTGCCGTGGCGAAGAGCAGCTGGCCGATCATCAGCCCGCCGAAATTCACACTGAGATAGGAGGCGAAGACGGTGCCGCGCGTCTCGTTGCCGGCGCGGTCGTTGAGCCAGCTCTCCAGCACCATGTACATGTTGGCGGCGGCGAAACCGAACAGGGCGCGCATGGCGATCCAGCTCGCCACGCCGACGAGAATCGACTGCACCAGCGTGGCGGCGGCGGCCAATCCGGCGCATACCGCGAAGGTGCGGATGTGGCCGACGCGCATGAGCCAGCGCGGCCCCGAAAAACATCCCAGCACGAAACCGAAGAAATAGGCCGAACCGATCACGCCGATGGCCAGCGTGGAAAACCCTTCCAGATGCGCACGCACCGGAATCAAGGTCTGCAACAGGCCGTTGCCGATCAGGAAGATCAGCGTGGTGAACAGAATCGCGGCGATGGAAACAAGTTGCGAGACCATGGAATCGATCCATCACCCCTGCTTGCGGCGCTTTCGTGGCCGTGCGCCTGCACAAGGTGCATGGCGCCCTTGCTACTTCATGACGAAGCCCACCAGCACGATCCCCACCACCACCGCCGCCAGGAAGATCACCAGGGCCGCTTCCATGTATTTGTCGAGGATGGCCTTGGCCTGCGCACCGAACCAATGGACCAGCAGCCCTTCGACCACGATGAAGCGCACGCTGCGGGCGAGCGCGGCGAAGAAGACGAAGGAGCCGAAGGGCACGGCGGCCAGCCCCGCCGAGATGGTCACCAGTTTGAAGGGAATCGGCGTCAGCCCCTGCACCGCGATGAGGTAGGAATGGGCGGCATATTGCTGGCGGATGGTTTCCACCCGCGCCAGCGGGACGTGCAGCATGTGGATGATGGCCAGCCCTGCCGTATCCCAGAACAGGGCGCCGATGGCATAGCCCGCCATGCCCCCGATCACCGACCACAGCGCGCACCAGGCGGCGAGCTTGAACGCCCGCTGGCGGTCCGCCAGCATCATCGGCAAGAGCATCACATCGGGGGGGATGGGAAAACACGAGGCCTCGGCAAAGGCGAAAGCCGCCAGGGCGGCCCAGGCGTGCTTGCCTTGCGCGTTCTTCATCATCCAGGCGTAGAGCCTGCGCAGAGGCCCGCCTTTGCCGCCTGAAACCTGTTCCGTCATCCGCTGCCCCGTAAAGTCGCGCCTACCTAGCAACCCGCTGGAGCCAGGTCCATGTGCCTTGCGGAAATAGGGGCGGAACGGAGGGCAGGCGGGTCGTTTGTGAAAAATGGACCTGTATGCTTGACTTTGGTCTATAATTCGATATATGTGGAAATATCGAACTGGAGAACCCCATGGCCGGCGACAGCGAAGCCCAACTGGTCCGCTTTGCCGACATGCTGTCGGCCATGGGCACCGAACCGCGGCTTCGCATCATGCGCCTGCTGTTGTCCGCCCATCCCCACGGCATGGTGGTGGGCGAGATCGGCAGCGAGATCGGCATACCCAACTCCACCCTTTCCCATCATCTCGACAAGCTGAAACACGAAGGCCTGGTCACGGTGCACCGCGAAGGCGTCTTCCTGCGCTACGCCGCCAGCCACGAGGCCCTGCAGGAGCTTCTGGCCTTCCTCTATGCCGAATGCTGCACGCGCAACCAGGTTGTCGAGCCCCGGAAAATCACCTGTTGCTGAAGGGATGCAAAAGATGAAGCAGCCCCTCCGCTCTACTACCACTCCGTCCTGAGGAAGCATCCGATGCCCGAACGCGTTCTCAACGTCTTGTTCCTCTGCACCGGCAATTCCGCCCGTTCGCTGATGGCCGAAAGCATTCTGCGCAAGGACGGCGCCGGACGCTTTCGCGCCTTTTCGGCGGGCAGCCATCCGAAAGGGCAGGTGCATCCTTTGGCCGTGAAGACGATCGAAAGCTTCGGCTATCCCGCCGAGGGGTTGCGCTCCAAAAGCTGGGACGAGTTTGCGGCGCAAGGCGTCCCCGAAATGGATTTCGTCTTCACGGTCTGCGACAACGCCGCGGGCGAGGTCTGTCCCCTCTGGCCGGGACAGCCGGTCTCCGCCCATTGGGGCATCGAAGACCCCGCCGCCGCCCAAGGCACGGAACTGGAACGCGAAACGGCCTTCATCGCGGCCTTCCAGCGGCTCAAGAACAGGATCGCCGTCTTTGCCGTGCTGCCCTTTGCCAAACTCGACCGCATCGCCTTGAAGCAACGGCTCGACGCCATCGGACGCTCCGGCGGAGAGAACACGGCATGACGGTGACGATCTATCACAACCCCGCTTGCGGCACCTCGCGCAACACGCTGGCCTTGATCCGCCATTTCGGCTTCGACGCCAGGGTGATCGAATACCTGAAAACCCCGCCTTCGCGCCAAGAGATCAAAACGCTGGCCGCTGCGGCGCAACTTTCGCTTCACGACATCCTGCGCAAGAAAAGCACGCCTTATGCCGAATTGCGGCTCGAGGACAAAGACGACGAGACCCTGCTCGACGCCATGGCTGCCCATCCCATCCTGATCAACCGGCCCATGGTGGCGACGGAGAAAGGCGTGGCCTTGTGCCGGCCTTCGGATGTGGTGCTCGATCTTCTACCGCCGATGCCCTCCGCCGACGCTTTCAAAGAGGAGGGTGCCCCTTTCCTGCGCGACCAAGCGATTACGGGAGGCGATCCCGCCTTCACCGCCGCGCTGCGTGAAGCCGATCTGCCGCTGGACGATCTGGCCGAACCGGGCCGCCGTTTCTTCGCTTATCGCAGCCTCGGCGGCGCCTTGCTCGGTTTCGGCGGTTACGAGCTTTATGGCCGGGACGCCTTGCTGCGTTCCATCGTGGTGTTACCCGAAGGGCGGAACAAAAAAGTGGGCCGTAATCTGGTGCCGCTTCTCACCTACCGCGCCTTCCGCGAAGGGGCGCGCACGGCCTGGCTGCTGACCGTCACAGCGCCGGCGTTTTTCGAAAAGACCGGTTTCAAGCACCGGGCGCGCGCGGAAGCGCCGCCCGCCATTCTCGCCACCCAGGAGGCAAGCCGCCTGTGCCCGGCCAGCGCCGCCTTGATGTCCCGCAGCATCGGTTTCTGAGGCTTCCATGTCCCTGTTCGAACGTTATCTGACGGCCTGGGTGGGCTTTTGCATCGTGGCGGGGATCCTGCTCGGCCAGGCCGTTCCCGGCGTCTTCCACCTGATCGGCGCCGCCGAAATCGCGCGCGTCAACCTGCCCGTCGCCGTGCTGATCTGGCTGATGATCGTGCCCATGCTGCTCAAGATCGACTTCGCCGCCCTCGGCGAAGTCGGCAAGCACTGGCGCGGCATCGGCGTGACGCTGTTCGTCAACTGGGCGGTGAAGCCGTTTTCCATGGCGGCGCTGGGCTGGCTGTTCCTGGGCTGGCTGTTCCGCCCGCTTCTGCCGGCCGCCCAGATCGACTCCTACATCGCCGGGCTGATCCTGCTGGCGGCCGCGCCCTGCACCGCCATGGTGTTCGTCTGGTCGAATCTCTCCAAGGGCGAGCCGCATTTCACCCTGACGCAGGTGGCGCTCAACGACCTCATCATGGTGTTCCTCTTCGCCCCCATCGTGGGATTGCTGCTGGGCCTTTCCGCCATCACCGTGCCCTGGGACACGCTGTTGCTGTCGGTGGTGCTCTACATCGTCATTCCGGTGATCGCCGCCCAGCTGCTGCGCCGCTTCCTGCTTTCCCGCGGCGAGCCCGCGCTCGCCCGCGCCATGCACATCATGGCGCCGGTTTCGCTGCTGGCGCTGCTCGCCACGCTGGTGCTGCTGTTCGGCTTCCAGGGCGAAGAGATCGTCGCCCAGCCCATCGTCATCGCACTGATCGCCGTTCCCATCCTGATCCAGGTCTATTGCAACGCCGGCATCGCCTACCTGCTCAACCGCTGGAGCGGCGAGCAGCACTGCATCGCCGGGCCTTCGGCCCTGATCGGCGCCTCCAATTTCTTCGAGCTGGCGGTGGCCGCCGCCATCAGCCTGTTCGGCTTTCAATCCGGCGCGGCGCTGGCCACCGTGGTGGGCGTCTTGATCGAAGTGCCGGTGATGTTGTCGGTGGTGGCCATCGTCAACCGCTCGCGGCACTGGTACGAAAAAAGCGCCGCATAGCTTTCCTTCCCGGCACCATTGCCTCGCACGCCGGGCTCTGCCAGCTTGCAGCGGTCGCGCCGGGAAATCCCTCATGGCCGGGAAGCTGGCGAGCAAGCATGCGCTCGCATTCATCTTCGTCACCGTGCTGATCGATTCCATGGGGCTGGGGATCACCATCCCGGTCTGGCCCAAGCTGATCACCGCGCTGGCCCATGTCGGGCTGGACGATGCCGCCCGCACCGGCGCGTTGCTGTCTTTCGCCTATGCCGGGATGCAGTTCCTCTTCGCACCCGCACTGGGCAATTTGAGCGACCGCTTCGGCCGCCGCCCGGTGCTGATCCTGTCGCTTGTCGGCATCGCGATCGATTACATGATCATGGGGGTGGCGCCGACGGTAGGCTGGCTGTTTCTCGGCCGCACCCTGTCGGGCATGGCGGGCGCCAGCTACACCACCGCCGCCGCTTATATCGCCGACATCTCGCCGCCGGAAAAACGCGCCACCAATTTCGGCCTGATCGGCGCCGCCTTCGGTGTCGGTTTCGTCATCGGCCCCGCGCTGGGCGGCTTGATCGGCGAATACGGCGTGCGCCTGCCCTTCTTCGTCTCGGCGGGATTGGCGGCGCTGAACGCGCTCTACGGCCTCTTCGTGCTGCACGAATCCTTGCCCGCGGAGCGCCGCCGCAAATTCGAGTTGTGGCGCGCCAATCCGCTGGGCGCCTTGATCGTGCTGCGCCGCTTTCCGACCGTGCTGCCCTTGTGCGGGGTCTTGATCCTGATGCGCCTGGCGCACGACGCCAATCCCACGGTGTTCAGCTATTACACCATGCTGAAATTCCACTGGACGCCGGCCCAGGTGGGCGCCTCGCTGATGGCGATCGGCGTCGTGGTCACGGTCGCTTACAGCACCTTGCCGCGCCTGGCCTTGCGCTTCGGCGAAGGGCGCTCGGTCTATCTCGGCCTTGCGGGGGGCGCCTTCAGCTTCGCCGGCTATGCCTTCGCCAGCAAAGGCTGGATGATCTACGCCTTCATGCTGCCGTTCGGGCTGGTCTCGATGGTGATGCCGGCCTTGAACGCCATCATGACGCGCGAGGTCGGCCCCGAATCCCAAGGCGAGTTGCAAGGCGCCCTGGCCAGCGGCGGCAGCCTGACCTCGGTCTTTGCGCCGCTGCTCCTGGGCAACCTCTTTGCCGTGTTCTCATCGCCCGGCGCGCCGGTCTATTTTCCCGGCGCGGCCTTCCTCGCCGCCGCGCTGTGCCTGGTGCTGGCGGCAGGCGTTTTCGCGCTCATCCGCGCGCGCAGCCGCACCACCGCCGTCGCGCCAGGCGCGCGTTAAGACATTGCCCGGCTAGGGGTGGTCGGGGAGGCGCAAGAAGATCAGTGGATGTCGCTTCGCAAGCGTTCCAGTTCGTCTTTGATCCTGAGTTTTTGCTTTTTGAGGGCTGCGACCCGGAACTCGTTCCAATCCGGATGGGTCAGTTCGTCTTCGATAAGTTCTTCCAGTTTCTTATGCTTTTCGGACAACTCTTCGATATGACCTTGCAGTGCCATCAACGCACCTCATTCTTCTAGCAGAAGGATTAGAGCACCAAGTCACGGTTCTGTCACGAGCCTCTTCCCGGCATCCCTTCCGACCTGTAAAGGAAAATCATGGGCAAGAACGCGGACGCGAAACCGGCCAAAGACCGCCTTGTGGTCGGAATTTCCGGCGCCTCCGGAGTGGCCTACGGCATCCGCCTGTTGGAGGCCTTGGCCGAAATCGGGATCGAGACCCACCTCGTCTTGAGCAAGGCCGGGCGCATGACCATCGGGCTCGAAACCGGGCTCGATCCCAAGTCCGTGGCGGCCAAAGCGGATTTTCATTACGCAGCAGAAAATGTCGCGGCCCCCATCGCCTCGGGCAGCTTCCGCACCCGGGGGATGATCGTCGCACCCTGCTCCATCCGCAGCATGAGCGAGATTGCAACAGGTGTGACTTCCACGCTGTTGACGCGCGCCGCCGACGTCACCCTCAAGGAACGCCGCCCCCTGGTGCTCGTGGTGCGCGAAACCCCGCTGCACCTGGGACATCTTCGGACCATGACGGCCCTGGCCGAAATGGGGGCAACGATCTTGCCGCCGGTACCGGCTTTTTACGCAGCCCCCCACAGGCTTGAAGACCTGGTCGATCACTTCGTTGGACGAATGCTCGACTGTTTCGGTTATAATTGGGCCAAGGCGAAGCGTTGGGGCGAAGGCCCTTAAAAGGCACCGCAAAAATATGTCGAGCGAAGTCACGGCACCGGAACAGGTCGCGTTGCGTGCCAAGCTTGCCGAGTTGACCCAGGAGCATCGCGATCTCGACACCGCCATCGAGGCGCTGATCGGCACCCACGACATCATGCAGCTGACGCGGCTGAAGAAGAAGAAGCTTCAGCTCAAGGACCAGATCGCCAATATCGAGAACCAGCTGCTGCCCGACATCATCGCGTAACGCGCAACTTACCGCCCGTTCTTCTTTTGGGCGTACATCGCCTCGTCGGCGCGGGCGATGGCCATATCCGCAGTGTCGCCGGGCTTGAGTTCGAAGGCGCCGTGCGAGAAACCGGTGGGAATGGGCGTGCCCTTCCACATGGTGGGATGGACTTTCAGCGTCTCGGCCAGCACATCGGCCTTATTCAGGCCTTGTTCGAGACGGGCATGAGCCAGAAGAACGCCGAATTCGTCGCCGCCCAGCCTTCCCACCACGTCGCTTTCGCGCGTCTGGTGCAACAAGGTCGAGGCGAAATGGGTCAGCACGGCATCGCCGGCGGCATGGCCGTAAGTATCGTTGACCTGCTTGAAGCCGTTGAGATCGAAATAGACCAGCGTCGCCGGCGTGCCGTAGCGCTCGGCGAAGGCGATATAGCGCGTCAGCTCGCGCACGAAGGCCCGGCGGTTGAGCAGCGGCAGCAGGTGGTCCTGGTCGGCGCTGCGCTCGGCTTCTTGCAGGCGCTCGCGGGTTTGTTGCAGCTCGCGGCGCAGATTGTCCACTTCGCCCATCAGGGTCATGATGGCGTCGCGCACGCGGGGCGTGAACTCGTCTTCCGGAATGCCCAGGACGCTGGCTGTGGCGCTGACCTGGGCCGGCGGCTCGGGCGCAGCCGCAGAGCGGGCCTGGCGGGCATAGGCTGACGCCCCCACCGCGCGCGCCCCCGAGAGGGTGGTTTTCTCGATCTTCATCCGGCTTGCCTGACCCTTGTTAACAGTTTGCTCAAGAACCTCAACAAAAGGTTAACGCTTTCCCAAATGGCGGCACCAACCGTATAAGCAAACGGTCGAAACCGCCAAATCGGGAACAGCAGTATGCCGCAAGTCGGTCTTATCATGGGAAGCCAGTCGGACTGGCCGATCTTGAAAAGCGCCACGAAAATCCTGGATGCGCTTGAAATTTCTTACGAAACAAAGGTCGCGTCGGCCCATCGCACGCCCGACCGCACCTTCGCCTATGTCCGCGGCGCGGCGGAGCGCGGCCTGAAAGTGATCATCGCCGCCGCCGGCGGGGCCGCCCACCTGCCGGGCGTGGCCGCCGCCCTGACCACCTTGCCGGTGCTGGGCGTGCCGATGGAATCCAAGGCGCTCAAAGGCCTCGACAGTCTGTTGTCCATCGTCCAGATGCCGGGCGGCATACCGGTGGCGACCTTCTCCATCGGCGAAGCGGGTGCGAAAAACGCCGCCTTGCACGCGGCGGCCATCTTGGCCCTGTCCGATCCGGCACTGGCGGGGCGGCTGGCCGCGTGGCGGCAGAAGCAGACCGACGCGGTCCCGGAGTCGCCGGAAGGTTGATCAACCCTCCTTCAACTGCTTGCCCACCGAGACCACGATATAGGTCGCCGCGGTCGAGCCGACATTCTTCAACCCGTGCATCTTGTTCGAGGCGGTGAAGACGATGTCGCCCGGTCCGGCCGGGATCAGAGAGCCGTCGTCGTCGAGGAATTCGACATGGCCCGTCTGGATGAACAGCATCTCGGTATTGGGATGCTTGTGCGGAGGATGGGGCATCTCGCCCGCCGGCAGCATGGTTTCATGCACTTCCAGGAATTCGCCCGTGGGCAGCGTGCCGCTGAGGACGCGGCGCTGCTCGCCCCCGTTGGGAAATTTGCGCAGCGGCAGGTCTGCGAATTTGAACACCTTGCTGGTGGAGAGCGTGGCTTCGCCTTCGGCACGGGCGGCGCCCATCGTGCCCAGCGCGGCAAAAGCGGACAACAGGGCGAACATATCGCGCCGGTCGAAAGAATTCATGGCCTCTTCCTTTATTGCTTGGTGTCGCCGCCGATGGAAATCACGGCGTATTTCACCGGCCCTTTGCCGATGTTCTTCACCTGATGCAGGGTGCCGTAAGCGACATAGATGACGCTGCCCGGTCCGGCGATTTCGCTCTTGCCGTCGTGGCTGTATTCGAGCGTGCCTTCCTGCACCACGATGAATTCCGAATGCGCGATGGCATGGGCCGGATTGGGTGCGGCCCCTTCCGGCTGCATCGATTCATGGATGCTCACGGCCTCGCCGGTCTTGAGCACGCCCTCGACCAGATCGCGGCTTTCGCCGCCATTGGCCAGCTTGCGCAAGGGGGCGCCGTCGAAAGGAAAAACGCGCGATTGCGATAGCATGGTTTCCTCCGCCTGCATGTTAGCGGTAACAGAAATCAGCGCAAAGAGTGCGGCAACAATCAATTTCACGGCATAGGTCCTTCCCGGCCACGCACGCACCAGCGGCGGCGCTGCCGCAGCATGGCGGCATCCGCCCGAAATGCCAACCTATCGTCAGGCGCGAAAACGCCGGAGTCAACGGCTCAGTGTTTCGGCACCCGCACGGCCACCTCGGCCGCGCCTTGCAGGGAGCCCGTCACCGTTGCTTTCCCGGGCACGGGCGCGTTCCTGGCGGCAAAGCCGAAATAGAGACTCTGGCCGGCGGTCTTCGAGCCGGGACAGATCGAGCGCGCAAAGGTGATGGTGGTCTTGCCGCCGTTCTGGCTGGCGGAGGCGATGCCGACGCCCGAACCGTCCACCACGAACAGGTCGGCGGTTTTGCCGTCCTCATAGCGCAGCGGCGCCAAGGGCCCCGTATCCAGCGTCAATTTCGCGACGCAGTTGGGCATGCCGAGGGCCATGGACCCCATCATGTCGAGGTTGAAGGAATAACCGGTGAGGCCGGCAGCCTGGCTTCCCGGCGCGCCGGGATAAGTGCGCGTCAGAAGACGCCCATGGCCGCCGTTGCCGAACAGCGAGTAGTAACCGGTCGTGTCGGTGACGACCACCGCACAGGCCGAGGTGAAAACGCAGGCCACTTTGTCCGTGACTTTGGCAATCGAAAGTTCGCGGGCTTCAGCCGTGTGCAGGACGAGAAGCGCACAAACGGCAAGGCCCACGCCGTTCCGGAGAACACGCATAGCCACCCCCCTTCCCGGGCGCGGCTGGCGGCAGGCAATTGGCCGCGAGCGCGCGTCCGTTCTTTGCCCGGGGCCAAGCCCCGGTAGCGGCAACTCTGCACGCGCCAAGCGGAGAAAACAAGCCGGAACAACCGATTGTGGCTGTTACGGGAGCGGCCAGTAGCGCGCTTCGCTTTCGAAAATCAGCTTTTTCAGGTCGTTCATGCGCTGGGGATAGAGCACGCCGTCCAAATGGTCGCATTCGTGCTGTACCACCCTGGCATGAAATCCCTTGGCCACGCGCTCGATATGGTGGCCTTCATGATCGACGCCGCGATAGCGGATATGGGCGGGGCGTTCGACCAGCCCACGCAAGCCCGGCACCGACAGACAGCCCTCCCAACCGGCTTCGCGCTCGGCGCCGATCACCTCGATCTCGGGATTGATCAGGACGGTGAGCGGCGCGCTGTGGTCGAAACGCTCGGCCTCGGAGAGCGTGTCGCTGCGTTCCGCCGGAGCCTGGAACACCACCACGCGCAGAGGCACATGCACCTGGGGCGCGGCGAGGCCCGCCCCGTCGGCATCGATCATGGTCTCCAGCATGTCGGCGACCAGGCGCCGGATTTCGGGGCTGGTGGGCTCGCCGACCGGATCGGCTTGGCGGCTGAGGACAGGGTGCCCCATGCGGGCGATTTTCAGGATAGCCATCACGCAACCATGTATTTCAGGGAGTTAGCTGTCAAATTGCGGGTTCGGTTTCCTATTAGTTGCCACGGATGCGCCGCTAGCGCCACAACCCGCCGTCAAACCGCCCGAAAAACCCGACGTTTTGCCGCGGCCGAGTGGACTTGCGCTAACCCTTCTGTTATCTAGCCGCCCCTCAAAGAAACGGCTTCAGGAGTTCGCCTTTGCAGATCATCGTTCGCGACAACAACATCGACCAGGCGCTGAAAGCCCTGAAAAAGAAGATGCAACGCGAGGGCATCTTCCGCGAGATGAAGCTGCGGGGACACTACGAGAAGCCGAGCGAGAAGCGCGCGCGCGAACGCGCCGAGGCGATCCGCCGCTACCGTAAACTGCAACGCAAGCGGATGCAGCGCGAGGGCTTGCTGCCGAAATAAGCGCGCCCGCTCTTTGGGCTGGGGTGCCTACAAGGGCCGCCTGATCGCAGGCGGCCTTTTTGCTGGGGCCGGGCCCGCGCGAAGCGCGGCCCGAGGACAAGCTTGACCCGGCCATCCAGGCTTTTCGCCAGCCCGTTCTCGCATCGCCCATTCTTTTCGGCCGCCCATTTGAACCTCGAAATTCGAGGGGGGTACCCCCTCCCTTCGTGCCCTTGTCTCGCGCTCCCGCTCGACCGGTTTTCAGCAAGATAATTGTTCCTTCAATTTCAGGGACACCCCCTCTCCCTTGCTATTACGTCCGCGCGCGAGCGTGTTCTCGACAGCGGATTTTTTCTTTCTCCAAACACGCAAAACGCCACTCGCTCGAAGCCGGTTCTTCAAACGAGCAGCCTGCGCCGCCGTGGGAGCGGCAGGGGAGAGATGGGAACGCAATTCCCGCAATTCAAGAGGGCACGCAAGGTAATGACCATGTTTGAGACGTATTATCATCTGTATACGGATCATACAGGGCTATCGGCGGCCCATATCACTAAAGTGAGTCGCAAGTATCTGCCCCTCTATGTGATCGAGTTCCAATTCCGCTATAACAACCGCCTGAACGCTGACATTTTCGGGGAAACGATTAGGGGATGCTAGAGAGACGTAGATTTTGGCTTTTTCTGGCCACGGCATTGGCGATTGCCATCCTAACGATATTTGCATGTTTGGCTTTATCTACGAATTATAATTACTGCGTAAGCCACGGCGGCCAGCACGCAACCGGCCAATACGATCAGAAAGGTATGCCCATTGTCGAACCGCCGATTGATAATCCATCGCCGATAAATCTTTTCGTTTACTGCGGCGGTATCTTTGCCAACGAAAATGGTAGTGGTGTCACGGCACTTGCTACCGCGCTGCTGTTTGTCACAACTGGGCTTCTTTGGTGGCTTGCGCGTAATCAATTCGTAGCCAACCGAACGCAATTGAGCGCCTTCGTATTTGTTGAAGATGTGAGGCCTCAATTCATAGTCGATCCTGCTACTCGCCAACCATCCGATTTGACCAAGCCAAGAGAGGTGAGCGGTTGGCAGTTTAGGCCCTTGTGGCGGAATAGCGGCGAAACTCAAACTCGCGGCATGACAACACACGTCGATTATGAATATAGAGATCGTGAACTTCCGGTAGGGTTTAAATTCAAAGACAATTACCCCTATACGGCCAAAATGCTTCTCGGTCCCAAAAATGCCGCTATTGGCGGGAGCGCCAAAACATTCACGGTTGACGAAATGAGGCAGGTGCAGGCCGGAACTAAGTTCCTCTATCTTTGGGGCTGGATTAAATACGAGGATATTTTCCAACGAGGGCGTGAGCATCTCACGAGATATTGTGTCCAAGTGACCGTAGTTACTGATCCCTCCAAGTCGAATGCCGCTTTCCTCTATCCTGTTCCCAACGAAGGCAATTGTTCGGACGATGAATGCACAGTCTTGGGATTGGGACTCAGCGAGCCAAGTGGCCTGAGCCGATTCTTGCGTCGCTCCCTAAAAAAAACATGATTAGAACGAGCGTGGTCTGTCTGGCCCACTCATTTAGTCGAGTCTGGATAATCGCCCAAATTAGGACACTGCCCGTGTTCTGCCGGCCTTGACACTTTATACATATTAAAGGTACAGGCTGTCCCAACCTCGCGATTGCACGACCGGCTTCGGCCTGTCTGCGCGAAAACCTCCGTTCATCCTTACGTGCATGGGACGCGGCAACACGCTGAACCCGTGCGTCCGCAGGGCCGCCCGAACCTCAGGCGTACAAAGGACTTTTTGTGACTATTCCGACTTTTACCGCGCTTGGCATTGCCGAGCCGCTGTGCCGTGCGCTGGACGGCGAAGGCTATCGCGAACCCACCCCCATCCAGCACCAGGCCATCCCGGCGCTGCTCGAAGGGCGCGACATGCTCGGCCTGGCGCAGACCGGCACCGGCAAGACGGCGGCCTTCGCGCTGCCGATCATGCAGCATCTTCTCACCGGCCACGAGCAGCGCCGCGGCAAGTCCGTGCGGGCGCTGATCCTGGCGCCGACGCGCGAGCTGGCCATCCAGATCCACGACAGCTTCCGCACCTACGGCCGTCATCTTCACCTGCGCTCGACCGTCATCGTCGGCGGCGTCAGCCAAGGCGCCCAGGTGAAAGCGCTGGCGGGCGGCGTCGATATCCTGGTGGCGACGCCGGGGCGGCTGCTCGACCTGATGAACCAGGGCCATCTGCGGCTCGACGCGGCGAGCCATCTGGTGCTGGACGAGGCCGACCGGATGCTCGACATGGGCTTCATCCGCGACATCCGCAAGATCGTGGCGGCGCTGCCCAAGCAGCGCCATTCCATGCTGTTCTCGGCCACCATGCCCGCCGACGTGGAACAGCTCGCCAACTCCATCCTGCACCAGCCGGTACGCATCGACGTGTCGCCGCCCAAGCGCACGGCCGAGAACATCGACCAGCGCCTCTATTTCGTGCCCGCCGCCGAGAAGCGGGCGCTGCTCGCCGCCATCCTGAAGGACGCCGCCTTCCGGCGGGTGCTGGTCTTCACCCGCACCAAGCACGTCGCCAACCGCGTCGCCGAATACCTGAACAAGGGGGGCATCGCCGCGGACGCCATCCACGGCAACAAATCGCAAGGCGCGCGCCAGCGGGCTTTGCAGCGTTTCCGCTCCGGCGAGGCGCGCGTGCTGGTCGCCACCGACATCGCGGCGCGCGGCATCGACATCGACGCCATCAGCCATGTCGTCAATTACGAGCTGCCCAACGAGCCGGAAAGCTATGTCCACCGCATCGGCCGCACGGCGCGGGCGGGAGCGACAGGCGTGGCCATCGCCTTCTGCGATCCGACCGAAAACGCCTATCTGCGGGATATCGAGCGGCTGACCCGGACCAGCCTTACCGTGGTCCAGGGCCAGCCCGGTCCCGATGCCCCCCCGGTGCCCCGCGATTATGCCCGCAAGGCGCCCTTCCGCGGCCGGCGGCAGAACAACGGCGGCCACAAACGGCGCGCGGCCTGACGACACGTCAGCCGTTCTTCGCCCGCCGCCCGAATATCTGTCCCAGCAAGGCCCCGAAGGCCGGCGGGCGTTCGGTGGAGAGCACGTGGCGAGCGAAGATGCGGCCCATCCGGTGGATCAGGAACAGCGTCGTCAGCACCGTCAGCAGCGCCGTGGCCCAGATTTCCACCGGCGCCGGATGGAAAGGCAGGCGCACCAGCATGAAGGTCGGGGTGTAGAACGGGATCCAGGAGATGATGCGGGCAAACAGCCCGTTGGGGTCCTGGATCAAGAGCCCCAGGAACATGTTGGGCAGGATGATGATCATGGTGGCCGGTCCCACCAGCGTCTGGGCATCGGGCAGCGAGGTGGTGGTGGCGCCGATGCCGAGGAACACGCTGGCATAGATCAGCAGGCCGCAGATGAAATAGAGCCCCACCAGCGGCAGCACCGGCAACAGCCCTTTCAGCCCCGCGATCACCACCTGGATCGCCTCGGCGGAGACGAAAGAGGCCACGGCGAACAGCACCAGGGCCCAGGCCGCGATGGTGACCAGCGCCAGGGCGACCACCCCGAGCAGCTTGCCGGTCATGATCTCCTGCGCGCTGGCGCAGGACAGCAGCACTTCCACCATGCGGCTGGATTTTTCCTCCACCACGCTTTGCAGCAGCAGCGCCGCATTGGAAAAGGCGACGATGAACAAGAGGAAGGCCAGGCCGATGGGCACGAACCGGGCCAGCTTGTCGGTCAGGCTGAGGCGGCGCCCGTGGGTGGGATCGATGGTCTGCACCGCCGCATCGGTTTCCAGCGCCGGCGCCGCTTGCGCTTGCGGCACCAGAAGCGACACGGCCTTCAGCCGCAAGGCCTCGGTCAGCGCCACGCGCACGAAATCCTGGGATTGCGGATCGTCGATGGTCCAGTACTGCGCCTCGGCGGCGGAGCCGGGAGCGAAATCCTTGGGGATCACCACGATGGCCGAAAGCCGCCGCGTCTCGCCCAGGCTTTTGCTGCCGGTCAGATAGGCCAGGGCCGCCGCGCTGTGCCCGGCCGCCAGGTCTTCGGACAAATCCGGCGGCGCCGGCAGCAGCACCACGTCCGGATGGGGCGGGGTGAAGACCGCTGCGCCTTGCTTCAGCAGCGGCGAGAGCGCCGCAAAGCCGGATTGCCAGCCGCCGCGCGCCTCGAATTCCCGTGCCGAGGCGTTGCGACTGGGCGCGGCGAACAGCTTCGCCCAGGCCGGCTCGCGCCGTTCCAGGCGCGGCATGTCGGCATATCGATGGGCGTAATCGGCCAGCGCGGAGAGTTCCGCCTTCGCCTGCCCGCGCGCCGCCGTTTGCGCCATCGCCTCGGCATAGCCCCCGGCACGGTCCGCCACCGCGATCACGGCGGTGCGCGGATGGGTGGCGGTGAAGCTGGGTACCACGGCGGCGATGATCAGGATCAGCGGGAACATCAGAAGGCTGATCACGAAGCCGCGCCGCGTCACGTATTTGACAAATTCCTGCCAGCCGATCAGGAGGGTGCGACGGATCATGCGGCAACCCTTTCCACCACCGAGACGAAGACCTCGTGCAGGCTGGGCGGGGCGAGATCGAAATGATCGGGCACCACGCCGTGCTCGAAACAGGCCTTGAGCAGCAAACGCCCGTCGGCCCCTTCCATCAGTTCCACGCTCCAGGTGCGCCCTTCACCCGGCGGCTCCACGCGGGCCACGCCTTCGACCGCGGCCAGGAAGGAAAGATCGGCGGCGGCGCCGATCTGGGCCCGCCGCGGCAACAGGCGCTGGGCTTCGTCCAGCGTGCCCTCGAAGCGTTTGCGGCCCTTCACCAGGATCACCAGCCGGTCGCACAGCCTTTCGGCATGTTCCATGGTGTGGGTGGAAAAGAGGATGGTCTTGCCCTCATGCGCCAGGGCGCGGATGAAGTCCTCCAAATCGCTCTGGTTGACGGGGTCGAGCCCGGCAAACGGCTCGTCGAGAATGACGAAATCCGGATCGTGGGCCACCGCCGCCATCAGCTGGACCTTCTGCGCCATGCCCTTCGACAGGCCCTCCACCCGCACCCTTGCAAAGTCGCCGAGCCCGAAACGGTCGAGCAATTGGCGCGCCCGTTTGAGGGCTGCGTTCCGGCTCATGCCTTTCAGCGCGGCGATATAGGCGATGGAATCGTCGGCCCGCATGCGTTTGTAAAGCCCGCGCTCCTCGGGCAGATAGCCCACGCGCGAGCGCATCCGCCCCACCGTGCTGCCCAGGACGCGCACGGCGCCCCCATCCTGGGCGTAAAGCCCCAGCAGGATGCGCAAGGTGGTGGTCTTGCCCGCCCCGTTGGGGCCGAGAAAACCGAGGATGCCGCCGGCCGGCAGCTTGAGGTCGAGGCTGTCCACCGCCGTCAGCGTGCCGAAGCGCTTGCTGACGCCTTCGAGTTCGACGGCCCACGCCATGACGGCTCCCCCTCATCCCCTACAGCAGAGCGGTGCCGCCGCACGCCGTCAAGCCGGTTTCGCACAATCCTCACACAGCGCCAGTTCCACCGTGATGTGGCTGAGGCTGGGATAACGCCGGTGCAGCATCGCCTTCAGCTTTTCGCCGTCGGCCGCGCCGCCCGCCACGGAAACGATCAGGCCGCGATGGCCGGGGCCCAGCCGCCACAGATGCAAATCGAACACCGTGCCGCCCAGCTCGTGTTCCACCAGGGCGCGGATATCCTCGGCCATGCCGGGATTGTCCTCGGCGTCGAGCAGCACCAGGGCGCTGTCGCGCACCAGCCCATAGGCCCAGCTGGCGATCACCACCGCGCCGAACAGGCCGACCAAGGGATCGGCCCAGCCGACGCCGAACAGCATCCCCGACGCCAGCGCCAGGATGGCGAGCACGCTGGTGGCCGCATCGGCCAGCACATGCACATAGGCGGCCCGCAGATTGTTGTCGTGGTGCGCATGCTCGTGGTCATGCGGATCATGCAAAATCGCCGCACTCAGGATGTTGACCGCCAAGCCGATGGCCGCCACCACCAGGGCTTCGCCATAGGCCACATGCACCGGCATGAGAAAGCGCCGTCCCGATTCCACCGCCACGCCGAGCGACAGCAGTCCCAGCACGATGGCGCTGGCGAAGGCCGCCAGATCCCCGAACTTGCCCGAGCCGAAGGAAAAGCGCCGGTTGCGGGCATGCCGCCGCGCCAGCCAATAGGCGCCCGCCGCCAGGCCCAGCGCGCCCACATGGGTGGCCATGTGCACGCCGTCGGCCAAGAGCGCCATGGAGCCGAACAACAGTCCGGTCACGATCTCGACACCCATGAAAGAAGCGGTCAGAAGCGTCACCAGACGGGCGCGCGCTTCGGCGCGTTGGTGGGAATGACTCAGATAAACGTGACCGTGGGTCCAGGCCGTGTGATCGTGCTTCGCCATGCGGGAAGAATAATGCCTCAAATTCGCAAGGGAAGAGAGATAAAGGAAATGGGCCGCAGGTTCTGGGAAACCCGCGGCCCGCTCGGCCGTCAAATCGATGGGGAGTTCAACGGCCGTAGTCCGTTCGCCGGGCAATCCTCCGCCGCCGGCATTCCCGTCTCGCGCGGTTCCTCGGCGGCACGCCCTCGGCGTTGTTGGGGCGAGGTTGTCGGCTTTGACCGCGCGGCAGGCAACGCGGTTTCCCGTCGCACGGCCTCAAGATGCCTGTGTCGCTCTGGGGTTTGAAGGTTAATTGCTCAGCCCGGCGGCGGGCCGTGCATGTAGCTTTCCACCAGCGAGCCGGAGATCAGCCGCCAGCCGTCCACCAGCACGAAGAAGATCAGCTTGAAGGGCAGGGAGATGATCACCGGCGGCAGCATCATCATGCCCATGCTCATCAGGATGGAGGCCACCGCCATGTCGATGATGAGGAAGGGCACGAAGATGAGGAAGCCGATTTCGAAGGCGCGCTTCAGCTCCGAGATCATGAAGGCGGGCGCCACGGTGGTGAGAGGAATGGCATCCGGCGTCTGCGGCAGCTTCTTGCCGCTCATGTCGAGGAACAGCTTGAGGTCGGACTGGCGCACATGGCCGAGCATGAATTTCTTCATCGGCACCGCGGCCTTGTCGAGGGCCTGTTCGGTGGTGATCTGGTTGTTGATCAAGGGCTCGACGCCCTGGGCGTAGGCGTCCTTCAGGGTCGGCGTCATCACGAACAGGGTGAGGAACAGCGACAGCGAGACGATCACGGCGTTGGGCGGGCTTTGCTGCAGGCCGAGGGCGGTGCGCAACAGGCTCAGCACGACGACGATGCGCACGAAGCTCGTCATCATGATCAGGATGGAGGGCGCCACGCTGAGGATGGTGATCAGCGCGATGATCTGCATCATGCGGTCGGTGAAGAGCCCGCTGCCGGAAAAATCGATGGACAGCCCGCCGGCGGCGGCGCTTTGCGCCGCATGAGGCGCGGCCTCGGCCGCACCGGGCAGCAAGAGCAGGAACAGCGCGGCAAAGATGACGAGTTTTTTCATCAGGCGGCGCTTTCCGGCGGGGTGATGCCCGCTTCCAGCACCGAGGCGCCGTTCTGCCCGATCAGCACCAGATGCTCGACGCCGTCGCGCCGGACAATGACGAGGCGCTGGCGCGGCGACAGCATCAGGCTTTCGACGATCTCGATCCGGCGGCTCTTGGCCGGCTTGGCAAGGCCCGGCAGCCCGAATTTGCGGGTGGCGAGACCGGCGGCACCGATCAGGCCGAGCACCAGGAGCAGCGCGGCGAAGTAGCGGAAGAAATCGACGACGTCCATGAACCCCTCACCCTTCGGCCAGCTCGGGGGAAGGACGTGTCCCATTCCTTCATGCCGAGCCTGTCGAAGCTCCCGCATCAAAAGCCGTCAAGCTTAATCGCCGGTTAAAGAGCGGTTGAAAATGCCGGGCAGTTTTTTCCGCTTGTGTTAAGTGCCGCTTAACCGCAGGCGCGCAGCATGGCTTGCGTAAAGGATAACGGATCGTAAACGGAGCGGAAGAATGCAGGTTGCAGACATTCCCCTCATGTCGATGCTGAAGGCACGCATGGCCTGGCTGGGCAAGCGCCAGGACGTGCTGTCGCAGAACGTCGCCAGTGCCGACGTGCCCGGCTACAAGCCGCGCGACTTGAAGCCGGTGGATTTCGACGCGCTGCTCAAATCCTCCACCGCGCTGAGCGGCGGGGCGGGGGCGCTGGCCGTCACCGATCCGCGCCACATCGCCGTCAGCCGCACCACCACCGCCGCCGGCGGCGAGGAAACCGTCACGCCCGACGTCGAATCCTCGCCCAGCGGCAATTCGGTGTCGCTGGAAGCCGAGATGATCAAGGTCGCCGACACCCAGGCGCAGTTCCAGGCCGCCGCCAATCTCTATGCCAAGACGATCAACATGATGAAGACCGCCATCGATAAAGGCGGAATGTAAGGAGGATGCCCATGGATTTCTCCACTTCGATGGCGGTTGCCGCGTCCGGCATGCAGGCGCAATCCGACCGCATGAAGACCATCGCCGAAAACATCGCCAACGCCAATTCGGCGGCGCCGACGGCGGGCGGCGAACCTTACCGGCGGCAGATTTCCACCGTGTCCAGCCAGTTCGACCGCGAGCTGGGCGCCACGCTGGTGCATTCCGGCAAGCCCATCGCCGACACCAGCGACTTCCGCAGCCAGTACGATCCGGGCAATCCGGCGGCCGACAAGCAGGGCTACGTCAAGCTGCCCAACGTCAACTCCCTGGTGGAAATCATGGACATGCGCGACGCGCAGCGCGCCTACGAGGCCGACCTCACCGTGATGGAAGCCACCAAGACGATGCTGTCGCGCACCGTGGATCTGCTCAAGCAATAGGAGCTGCGTTATGGCCGTGCTTCCCGCCGCCGCCGCCGCCGCCTACCAGGCGGTCGCCAAGATGGGCGTCAATGCCGCGCCGACACCCGGCGTGGCGCCCGCCGACCTTCCGGGCGGCTTCGGCGATTTCCTCACCGATGCCATCAAGGATTCGGTCTCGACCATGAAACAGGGCGAGAAGATGGCCGGCCGCAGCATCGCCGGCAAGGCCGACATCGTCGATGTGGTCAACGCCGTCAACGCCGCCGAGATCACCCTCGATACGGTGGTGGCGGTGCGCGACAAGGTGGTGGCCGCCTACCAGTCCATCATGAACATGCCGATCTGACGGAAATTTCCTCATGCTTCGACAGGCTCGGCATGAGGGCTTGGCTTAAACCCTAACCCTGAGCTTGTCGCAGGGTGAGAATAACCGGAACCTCCATGTCCAGCGCCGACGCCATCGATTTCGCCCGTTCCGCAATCACCGTGCTGCTCGAAATCATCACCCCCGCCATGCTGACGGCGCTGGTGGTGGGCCTCGTCATCGGCCTGTTGCAGGCGCTGACCCAGATCCAGGAGATGACGCTGGTCTTCGTGCCCAAGATCATCGCCATCTTCGTGGTTCTCCTGATCTCCCTGCCCTTCTGCGGCGCCGCGATGGGCGGGTTGATGACCGACATCGCCCAGCGCATCGCCGCCTATTAACGAGGTCAAGCGATGACCCTCACCTTGCCAGCCCTTTCCGGCACGGTGCTGGTCTATCTCCTGGTCTTCGCCCGCACCGGCGCCATGGTGATGCTGCTGCCGCCTTTCGGCAACGCGGGCGTGCCCGCCCGCGTGCGCCTGCTCCTGGCGCTGGCGATCTCGCTGGCGCTGACGCCCATGGTGAGCGCCAGCTATCCCCAGACCGCACCGCAATCCGTGGCGGCGCTGACCGTCCTGATCGCCGAAGAGATCACCGTCGGCGTGCTGATCGGCACCATGGCCAGCATCATCATGAGCGCCGTGTCGGTGGCGGGCTCTTTGATCGCCAGCCAGACGGGGCTTTCCTACGCCGAAACCCTCGATCCCACCTCGAACGGCCAGCAGGGCGCGGTGATCGGCAACTTCCTCTCCATGCTGGCCATCGTGCTGATCTTCGGCGCCAACCTGCATCACCTCGCCATCGGGGCGGTGGCGGGTTCCTATCACCTGATTCCGCCCGGCACCGCGCTGCCTACCGCCGACATGGCGGAGCTGGCCATCCGCATGGTGAGCGGGGCTTTCGCGCTGGGGTTCCAGCTGGCCGCGCCCTTCCTGGTGTTCGGGTTTGCGGTCAATGCCGGCTTCGGCGTGCTGGCGCGCATGATGCCGCAATTGCAGGTCTTCTTCGTCGCCATGCCGGTCAACATCCTGGCCGGCTTCGTGGTCATGACGCTCCTGATCGGCACCATGATGACCCTTTTCCTCAACTTCTACGCCGCCCAGATGGCGGCGTTGTTGTAGGAAGCCGCCATGGCCGACGACCGCGACGAATCACAGCAAACCGAGGAACCGACACAACGGCGGCTCGACGAAGCCCACGAACACGGCGACGTCGTCAAAAGCAGCGAGCTGCAAACCCTCATCCTGGTTGCCGGCGGCACGCTGGCCATCGCCATCTTCGCGCAATCGGCGTCTTCGCAACTGGCGCAACTCTTCCGCAGCTTTCTCGCCTCGCCCGACCAGATGGGCACCGATCCGGGCGAACTGATGGCGCTGATGAAGATGCTGTGCCTCAAGCTGCTGGCCATCATCGGCCCTATCCTGGGAACCATGATGCTGGCGGGGCTCGCCGCCAACCTGGTGCAGCACCGCCCCGTCCTCAGCTTCGAGCGCCTCAAACCCAACCTCGGCAAATTGTCCCTGACGGCCGGGTTCAAGCGCCTGTTCGGCCTGGACGGCTGGACCAACCTGGTCAAGGGCCTGATCAAGATCGCCATCGTCAGCGCGGCGATCTGGACCCAGCTCTGGCCCGAGCGCGGTTCGCTGGAAAGCGTGCTGGAGATTTCGCCGCAAGGCGTGGCCGGCGACATGACGCATCTCTTCTACAAGGTGATGATCGCCACCATCGCGGCGATGGCCTTCATCGCCGCCGCCGACTACCTGTTGCAGCGCTTCCAGTTCATCAAGCGCAACCGGATGAGCAAGCAGGAGATCAAGGAGGAGTTCCGCCAGACCGAAGGCGATCCCATGGTCAAGGGCCGTGTCCGCCAGATCCGGATCGAGCGCGCCAAGCGGCGCATGATCGCGGCGGTGCCGCAAGCCACCGTGGTGATCACCAACCCGACCCATTTCGCGGTGGCGCTGAAATACGAAACCGGCAAGACGGCCGCACCGATCTGCGTCGCCAAGGGCATGGACAACCTGGCGCTCAAGATCCGCGAAGTGGCCAAGGCGAACAAGGTGCCGGTGGTGGAGAACCCGCCGCTCGCCCGCGCCCTGCATGCCTCGGTCGAGGTGGACGAACAGATCCCGCCCGAGCACTACAAGGCCGTGGCCCAGGTCATCGGCTATGTGCTGAAGCTGACCGGCAAGATGAAGCCGAACGGATAACGCCTATCTCTTCTTGTGCCGCGGCTTGGCCGTTTTCACATGGGCCAAAAAGGCGGCCGCCGCCTTGCCCATGACGCGATAGCCGGCGGGCGAAGGATGCAGGTGATCGCCCGTGTCGTAGGCCGGATTGAGATGATCGATCGCCGCCGGATCGGCCATCAGCTTGTCGAAATCGATGACGCCGTCGAAGCGTTTCTGCCCCCGGATCCAGGCGTTGACGGCCTCGCGGTCGGCTTCGTTCGCCGCATCGGGGTGATAGATATCCGTCCCCATATAAGGCATGACGGTGCCGATATAGGCCTTCAGCCCCTGGGCATGGGCGCGCGCCGCGATCTGCCCGTAGGCGGCGATCATGCGCTGCACCAGCCGGTCGTGGTCCGCCAAGGGCAGCGGGCCGTTCGCGGTCAGGGTGCCGAGGTCGTTGATGCCTTCCAGCACCAGCACGGCCGAAACACCCGGCCGGGCCAGCACGTCGCGGTCGAACCGCGCCAGCGTGTTGGGTCCCAGGCCGTCGTCGAGCAGGCGATTGCCCCCCAGCCCGGCATTGAGCACGGAGAGCGTACGCGTCTGGGAATAGGCCTTGAGGTCATGCGCCAGCACGTCGGTCCAGCGGTCGTTGCCGTTGGTGGTGGAGCCGCGCCCGTCGGTGATGGAATCGCCCAACACCACGAGGGCGGAGCCTTTTGCCGTCACCTCCACGGCGGCGATCTGGTACCAGTGATCGACCGTCTGGACACCCGTCAGTTCCGCCGCCGAGACCTGATCGCCCGGCGCCAGGAAGGAGGTGGCACGCGAGCCGGGATGGCCCGTCTCGCCCACCGGCGGCTCGCCGTAATGGATGGAGATCGCCAGGTCCTCGAACGGCGCCACCGTCCGCGCCACGGGATCGGACAGATAACTGGCACCGGCCGGAATGATCACATCGGGTTGCCCGGCAAAGGTCAGCGCCAAGTCCGTTGCCGGATCGATCCCGCCCGCCCCCTCGGGCCTTGCCACATGCACCGCCAGAAGATGCAGCGGCTGCGTGCCGAAGGCGTTGGACAGGCGCAGCCGGAAGCTGCTGCCGCCGAGGGAAAGCCGCACCACCTGGCGCAGGGTGGCGTCTTTGAGCGTTTCCGGCGCCAGGGCGTTTTTCGGCTCGGGCAGCTGCTGGGACGTGGCCCAGCTCGCCACCCAATGCGCCGGCCCGGGCCCCGGCAGAGGCTTCGACAAGGCCGGAAAGACGAGCAAAAGCACCGCCGCCGCGGCCAGGATTCTCTTCATGCCTTCCGTCCTCGGAGTGATAGCGCTACCGGTATTCTAGAAGCCCTGGACGGCCAAAGGAAATCCGGCCCTTTGGCCCAACTTTTCCGGGGCGCCAAAATGCCTGGAGCAAATCACCCTTTAATCGGGGATTTGCTCTAGCTATTTGTTTTGTCGCGCTTCTTACCCGAAACCCGGTTCCCACTTTTCGGGAAGCGCTCTAAGGTCGTGCAGGTTCGAATCAAAATGGCGGTGCAGAGCATCAGCGACGGCAAGTGGGTGGTGCCGGCCGGACAATGGCGCTGGGCGGCGTTGGCTTTTGTCGTCCTGGCGCTCTTGGCCGCCTTGCTGGCGGTTTCGGCGCCTGCCTTGGCGCAATGGGCGGGAATCGCCCTTCTCGTCGGCATCGGGGCCGTCGCCAGCCTGGTCCTCTACAGCATGAGACAGCACAAAACCGCCAGTGGTGCCGATGCCTGCCGCGTGGCCGAAGCGGCGGCGCGCGCCAATGTCGCCTGGGCCATCACCGCCCCGGACGGCGCCGTGCTCGACTGCAACGACGTCTACCGCCGCATGGCGGGCGCCGACGGCGACGCCCCGCCGCCCGAACTGGCGCTGGCCGGAGAGAATTCCGCCGCCGTGCTCTACCGCCTGACCAAATCGGCCGGCGAAGGGGTGGCGCGCGAAGAGACTTTCCCGGTGGCGCCGGGGCTCGAGATCGTGGCCGCGGTGCGGCCCTTGCCGGAAAAGCAGGCGGTGTGGTGGTTCACCCCGCGCCTGTCGCCCCTGGCGCGCATCGCCAAGCCGGACCCCACGGGCGACGTGTTCCGCGACGCCCCTATGGGCATGGCCTTCGCCGAGGCCGGCGGCAAGCTGGTGGACGCCAACGAGGCCTTCAAAGCCTTCTTTGCCGGCGCCGTGCTGGGCAAGAACCTCGGCGAGTTGATCGAGGCTTCGGATCGCGAGCGGGCCTCGGCCTTGATCGCCAAGGCGGCGGCAGGCGAGGCCCATTTGAGCCCGGTGGAGTTGCGCGTGGCGGGCGAAGCCGGCACCGAGCGCATGGCCGAGCTTTTCGCCAACCCGGTGCCGGGCGGGCGTGCCGTGCTCTACCTGCTCGATGTCTCGGAGCAGAAGGCGCTCGAGATCAAATTCGCCCAGTCGCAGAAGATGCAGGCGGTGGGCCAGCTGGCGGGCGGGGTGGCGCACGATTTCAACAACCTGCTCACCGTCATCATCGGCAATTCCGAATTCCTCTTGATGCGCCACCAGGCGGGCGATCCCTCCTTCAAGGAGATCAACGAGATCCACCAGAACGCGCTGCGCGCCGCCAATCTGGTGCGCCAGCTGCTGGCCTTCTCGCGCAAGCAGACCTTGCAGCCCAAGGTGCTGGCGCTGAGCGAGATATTCAGCGAACTGGCCAACATGCTGCGGATGCTGCTGCGCGAAGGCATCGAGCTGAAGCTGGAGAACGGCAGCGAGCTGTGGCCCGTGCACGCCGACGAAACCCAGCTCACCAATGCCGTCATCAACCTGGTGGTCAATGCCCGCGACGCCCTGCCCAAGGGCGGCATCATCACCATCCGCAGCGCCAACGAAACGGCGAGCGAGCCGGTGGCGCTCGGCACCGCCATCATGCCGGCGGGCGATTACGTGCGCATCGAGGTGGCCGACACCGGCACCGGCATCGCCCTCGAACATCTGGGCAAGATTTTCGATCCCTTCTTCACCACCAAGCCGGTGGGCCAGGGCACCGGGCTGGGGCTGGCCACCGTCTACGGCATCGTCAAGCAGACGGGCGGCTTCATCACGGTGGATTCGGAGCTGGGCCGGGGCACCAGCTTCCGCATCTACCTGCCGCGCTTCCATCCCGAGCTGAATCCGGCGATGGAGCCCGAGCGCGCCGCGCCGCGCGACGTCACCGGCCAGGACACCATCCTGCTGGTGGAAGACGAGGAAGCGGTGCGCAGCTTTGCGGCGCGGGCGCTGCGCCTGCGCGGCTACAACGTGATCGAGGCGGCGGGCGGCGAAGAGGCGCTTGCCGAGGTGCAGGCCGCCAAGGCGCCGATCCATCTCCTGATCACCGACGTGGTGATGCCCAACATGGACGGGCCGACGCTGGTGCGCCAGGTGCGGCGCCTGCGCCCCGAGATCGCCGTGATCTTCATGTCGGGCTATGCCGAAGAGGTCTTCCGCCGCAACGACGAGAAGGCCGAAGACCTGCACTTCCTGCCCAAGCCTTTCGGCCTGAAACAGCTGGCGGCCAAGGTGAAGGAAGTTCTGTCGGGGGCGCCGCCGGCCAAGCAAATGGATGCCTGATCCGGCGGCGGCTTCAGCGTATGCCCGCCTGCTTCAGATGCTCGGCCAGTTCCGCATCGGGCCCGCCGATGTGTTCCATCAGCATGGCGCGCATGACGTTCAATTGCTGCAAGGCGACCGGATCGTGCGCCTTGATGGCCATGGCGTCGCCGACCAGGGTGGTGAATTCCGTCCGCAGATGCCGGTGCAGGAATTTGTGCTCTTCGGCCTTGGGATAATTCGTGGCCGCGATCAGCGCCTCCTCGTGCTCGAAATGGGCATTGGCCTTGGCGAGCGCCCGCTTGACCAGGGCCTGCACCTCTTGCAGCGGCGCGTCCGTCTTGATGCAGCGGTCGAATTCGTCGAACAGACCGGCCAGTTCCCGGTGCTGACTGTCGATCGAGGCGATGCCGAGCGCGATCTGTTGGGAGACCTCCACCATACCGCCCTCCTTCGGGGTTTGGCACGGACAGGATAGAGAGGCCCCATTGCCGTGCAACTTACACGCGACGGTAGCAAGGGCCGCGCTACCTGCGCGACCTCACACGTTTTCCCCGCCCTTTCCCGCCAATTGCAAGAAAATTACTGGAAAAACGGTTGGGCTAACTTAATCCCCCGCTTACCCAATTGCCAAACTTACGGGGCGCAAGCAGGCCGTTCCCCCCGCCTTCCTGCGGCGACGGTACACACGGAAATAGGGACGCGATTCTGCTTACTCAAAGATACTATCGCCTCTTATTGAGTTCCCTGAACGTTCCTGGAACATCATCTCGTATTCCGTATTAATTTCATGCCCTTATATGGTATCTTGCTAACTAGAACAAAACGTGTACTGTGAACGGAATCGCGGGACGGCGGAATTCATTGGGAATAGGCCCCGCGCCGTGGAATAAGGAGGGTGAATCCATGAGTCAGGCGGCATTGCGCGTGGTGGGCAAGGACGAATCAAACAGCGACAAAAAGCGCGCCCTCGAAGCGGCGCTGTCGCAGATCGACCGGGCCTTCGGCAAAGGCTCGGTGATGAAGCTGGGCCAGCGCGAGCCCGTCACCGCCGCCGACACGGTCTCCACCGGTTCGCTCGGGCTCGACATCGCGCTCGGCATCGGCGGGCTGCCGCGCGGCCGCGTGGTGGAGATCTACGGCCCGGAATCCTCAGGGAAAACCACCCTGGCCCTCCACGCCGTGGCCGAAGTGCAGAAGAAGGGCGGCATCGCCGCCTATATCGACGCCGAACACGCCCTCGATCCGATCTATGCCAGGAAGCTGGGCGTCGATGTGGACGAACTGCTCATCTCCCAGCCCGACACCGGCGAACAGGCTTTGGAAATCACCGACACGCTGGTGCGCTCGGGCGGCATCGACATCGTGGTGATCGATTCGGTGGCGGCCCTCACCCCCAAGGCCGAGCTGGAAGGCGAGATGGGCGACCAGCTTCCCGGCCTGCAGGCCCGCCTGATGAGCCAGGCGCTGCGCAAGCTGACCGGCTCGATTTCCAAGTCGAATACCATCGTCGTCTTCATCAACCAGATCCGCATGAAGATCGGCATCATGTTCGGCAACCCGGAAACCACCACCGGCGGCAATGCGCTGAAATTCTATTCCTCGGTGCGGCTCGACATTCGGCGCATCGGCGCCATCAAGGACCGCGACGAGGTGGTGGGCAACCAGACCCGCGTCAAGGTGGTCAAGAACAAGGTGGCCCCGCCCTTCAAGCAGGTCGAATTCGACATCATGTACGGCCAGGGCATCTCCAAATCGGGCGAGCTGCTCGACCTCGGCGTCAAGGCCGGGATCGTGGAGAAGTCCGGCTCCTGGTTCTCTTACGACGGCACCCGGATCGGCCAGGGGCGCGAGGCGGCCAAGACCTATCTCGAAGCCAACAAGGACATTGCCGGCACCATCGAGGCGGCCATCCGCCAGAACGCCGGCCTGATCGGCCAGACCCTGGCGCTGGGCAGCGAAGACACGGAGGCGGCCGAGGGCTAGGAGCGCTTCCCGAAAAGTGGGAACCGGTTTTCGGACGGGAAGCGCGACAAAACAAAGAACTAGAGCAAATCACCGATTTCGATAAAGGGTGATTTTCTCTAGGAGCGACGTCCGGCCGCGCGACGATGGAAAAAGCGTTACCCGGCGGGCCTGCCGGAGGCGCGCGAAATACCTCCGGGGCGTGATCCCGCGTCACGCCCCGGAACTCTGTCCGTTCCCTTGTTGGCATGAGGGAGCGACTCCGGAAGGGGCGTACCGGGCGACCGGTGCGCCCCTTCGTCCGTCCAGGATGACAAGGTTTTAAGGCACGGCTAAAAGACCCTTATGACGAGTCTCTCAGATATCCGCTCGGGCTTCCTCGCGTTCTTCCGCGAGCGCGGCCATGCCGTGGTGCCCTCTTCGCCGCTGGTGCCGCGCAACGACCCCACCCTGCTCTTCACCAATGCCGGCATGGTGCAGTTCAAGAACGTCTTCACCGGTGCCGAGAAGCGGCCCTACAGCCGCGCCACATCGGTGCAGAAATGCGTGCGCGCCGGGGGCAAGCACAACGACCTCGACAATGTCGGCTACACCGCCCGGCACCACACCTTCTTCGAGATGCTGGGCAACTTCTCCTTCGGCGACTACTTCAAGGAAGACGCCATCACCTTCGCCTGGGATTACGTCACCAAGACCGTCGGCCTCTCCAAGGACAAGCTGCTGGTCACCGTCTATCCGGCGGACGAGGAAGCCCGCGCCCTGTGGAAGAAGATTTCCGGCTTCTCCGACGACCGCATCATCGGCCATGAGAGCAATCTCTGGGCCATGGGGCCGCTCGGTCCTTGCGGCTATTGTTCGGAGATCTTCATCGACCAGGGCCCGACGGTGGCGGGCGGCCCGCCGGGTTCGCCGGACGAAGACGGCGACCGTTTCCTCGAATTCTGGAACCTCGTCTTCATGCAGTTCAATCAGCTGGACGAGAACACCCGCGTCGAGCTGCCCAAGCCCTCCATCGACACCGGCCTCGGCCTCGAGCGGCTGACCGCCATCCTGCAAGGCGTGCACAACAACTACGACACCGATCTCTTCCGCCATTTGATCGCGGCCTCGGTGGAGTTTTCGGGCGCCAAATCCAACACGCTGGAGGCGCTCTCCAGCCACCGCGTCATCGCCGACCATCTGCGCGCCACCTCTTTCCTCATCGCCGAAGGCGTGCTGCCCTCCAACGAGGGCCGCGGCTACGTGCTGCGCCGCATCATGCGCCGCGCCATGCGCCACGCCCAGCTGATCGGTTCCAAGGACCCGCTGATGTACCGCCTGGTGCCGGCGCTGGTGACGGAGATGGGCGAGGCCTATCCCGAACTGGTGCGCGCCCAGCCCCTGATCGTCGAAACCTTGAAACTGGAAGAAACCCGCTTCCGCGAAACTTTGGTGCGCGGCTTGAAACTGCTCGACGACGCCACCGGCACACTGGGCAAAGGCGACACCCTGGCCGGCGAGGTCGCCTTCCGCCTCTACGACACCTTCGGCTTCCCGCTCGACCTCACCCAGGATGCGCTGAAGTCCCGCGGCATCGCGGTGGATACCGCCGGCTTTAGCGAGGCGATGCAGAAGCAGCGCGCCGAAGCGCGCAAGGCCTGGGCGGGTTCCGGCGAGGCGGCCACCGACACGCAATGGTTCGCCCTTTTGGACGAACTCGGCAAGACCGAGTTCCTCGGCTACGACACCGAAGAGGCCGAAGGCACCGTCATCGCCATTTTGAAGGACGGCGTGAAGCTCAACGCCGCCAAAGCCGGCGATACCGTCCGCGTGCTGACCAACCAGACGCCGTTCTACGGCGAATCCGGCGGCCAGGTGGGTGACAGCGGAACGCTCCGATCCGCCCGCGCCGCGGGCAAGGTGCTCGACACCGAAAAGAAGCTCGGCGCCCTGCATGTGCATGTGGTGGAATTGACCAAGGGCGACTTGGTGGTCGGCGATTCCATCGATCTCGCGGTCGATGGCGAATGGCGCCGCGCCACCCGCGCCAACCACTCGGCCACCCATCTTCTGCACGCCGCCTTGAAGCGCGTGCTCGGGCCCCATGTCGCCCAGAAAGGCTCCATGGTGGCACCCGAACGGCTGCGGTTCGACTTCAGCCATCCCAAGGCGATGTCGGCAGGCGAATTGCAGCGCGTGGAAGAACTGGTCAACGCCGTGGTGCGGCAGAATACCGACGTCGCCACCCGCCTGATG